>Ga0335085_10000539_pt1 | contig 104392 bp, 88 predicted proteins | sample Lox_Sample_45_FD_206712 | JGI IMG/M metagenome (GOLD analysis project Ga0335085, IMG submission 206712) | Soil microbial communities from Loxahatchee National Wildlife Refuge, Florida, United States - Lox_Sample_4.5 | ecosystem: Environmental > Terrestrial > Soil > Wetlands | place: USA...
GCGATGGGGCTGCATGGCAAAAGCCTGAAACAGCCGGTGAACGGTGGACTTGGAGATCCCACTGGCACGCGCCGCTTCCCGCACGGTCCAGTGGGTTCCGGCCTTTGGCTTATGTGACAGAGTTCGTTTTAGCAGTCCCGCTACCTTGTCATCTTCAATGGAGCGCGGACGGCCCGGACGCAGTTCGTCATACAGTCCCGGCAAACGCCGTTCGATAAAACGGCGTCGCCACTTCCCCACGGTGGCCTTGGTCCACTTAAGCCGGCTCGCGATTTCGGTGTTACTGGCGCCATCCGCCGACCAGAGTACGACTCTCGCGCGAGCCACGATGGCGTGGGGCAGCGTGCGCGATCGAGCCAGACTGGACAACTGAATACGCTCATCATCACTTAAAACAAGCTTGTTTTTGGGGCGACCGATGGCCATACCAGGTTAAAGCGAATTTTTTATTATGTCAACTAATTATGGGACACGACACTAGGGAACGCGTTAGCCGGCCGTACGGCAGACTCCTGGGCGCCGGTTTGATCACAATATGGATGTCCGGGCCTAATCGGGTCAGACACTCCAACAAACGGTGCTCCGAAATCCCGCGAGACCACCCCTCTTTGGGTAAGCAAAGAGCCGCGGTGACGCCTTGTCAGAAGGGGCAGGCAAGTGGTATAGGAGCCAGATCCAGAAGGCATAGGGTACCGGAGGCGCGCGCGGACGTGATGGCCATCAGGCGACTTTCCGTCAGGATCTGCCATCAGCTCTGGGTTCTGCAGCTAAACCTTTAGATCTTGCAGGTAACGGCAGCTCGTTTTCAGCGCTTCCATCCCCATCTCGACAAAATAATAGCTGATGCCGCTGGTCTTTGCCGCAGTGAAAACCTTCGTCCAATCGATTGATCCCTGTCCTATCGGCACCTCTTTCTTCATCGCGGTCAGCCAATCCTGAAGGTGGAGCGAAAGAAAACGGCCCGGGTACTTAGTAAGATATGTTACCGGATCAATTCCCAGGCTGAATACGCTGGCCACTTGGAACTGACTCTTAACTAGCTCGCGGTCGAGCCGGCGCATCAACTCATCGAAAATCATTACGCCGCCGATTTCTTTGAACTCGAATCCGTGATTGTGGAAGCCGAGCTGGATGCCTGCCTTCCGGGTCCGTTCGCCAAGCCCGTTCAGCACGTCAGCAGCATGTCTCCAGTCGTCCATCGGTGCCGCGGGCGAGATAGCCAGGGTCGCGACAATCATATGCTCCACGCCCAGGTCCTCGGCAAAGGCGATCCTTTCGTCGAGGTGTTGCTGGAGTTCGTGAAACTGGAAATGGCAGCTCACGACTCTTAAACCTGCGCCGGTAGCTCTGTGGCGGATTTCGGTGCCGCTCATACTTACCAGAGGGGCGAAACCCATGGTCACAAAGCTGGGCGGCGAGCAGAACTCGATGACGCGATACCCTAACCCGTGAAGTTCCCGGAGCGTGCCGTCAAAATCCTTTACTAACTGCTCTCTGACAACAAAGACCTGGCAGCCCATCGGCAACCCCAGAGGGCCGGCGTTGGAATCCTTTACTGCGGCTAAGAAGCGGGGAGCCACCCCGGCGCTCCCGGCGCCTAATAGAAGCCGTCTCCGCGAGATCATGTGCATTGAATTGTCCTAGTCCTGTCTAAATCGAACCCTTCAGTTCCCAGCCTTTCCGGTACTCGCGATACATGTACTGGTTGGCTGCCGCCACATTCGTTATTTTCATGTTGGCGCTGTCGAATACGACCTTCTGTCCGGACCGTAATGCGATCGTGCCGAGGGTGACGGTTTCCGAGATCGGTCCGGTGTTCAGGAAGCTGCCGGGCGATTCCGGTCCACCCTGAAATGCCGAGCGCCACAGCCTGTTGCGCTCAACAGGGTCGGTTTCCTCCTTCGGAACGCCGCTCGCCGCGAATAGTGGCTCGTGTTTGTGCCGCGTGTAGAGCACCGGATTTTCCCCGAAGTAACCGGCCATGATACTGCCTTTCTCGCCAATGAACAGAATGCCTTCCCGGGAGACCTCGGCGTTGGCGGCTTCCAGTTCCTTGGGCAGGCGCGGCCGCATGCCGCCGTCGTACCAGAACAGTTCGAGCGGAGGCGCACCGCGCCGCGGTGCGAATTTGAAGCGCATGGCGCAGGCCATCGGATATGAGTAATTGTTTTTGATCGACCGGCTCACCTGGTCCACCAGTTCGCAATTGTGGGTGGCCCACGCTTCGGCGCTGACGGGGACGCTCAGGCCGAGTTCGGCGAACACGGGCCAGAGGCTGTAGATGCCCATATCTGCCATAGAGCCGCCGCCGAAGTCGTACCAGCCGCGAAACACTCCGTGCGTGTAGTGACGATGATACGGACGTGCTAGTGCGGGTCCCAGCCACAAGTCCCAGTCCAGGCCCGCCGGAACGGGAGGCGTTTCAGTCGGGATTTCCGTATATTGGGGCCATACAGGTCTGTTCGTCCAATTGTGGATTTCGAGCAGCCGGCCGACCGCACCTTCGTTGATCCTGGCAGCAATCATGGCATTGCCGGGCGCCGCTCCCCAAGCCAGCAGATGTGTAGCGACTTTTGTTTGGCGGGCGGTCTCGATTACCAACCGGGCTTCGTACATGCGGTTTGCGAGCGGCTTATGCATGATGACGTGCTTACCCTTGCGCATGGCCGCGATCGAAATCGTCGCATGCAAATGATCAGGGGTCATGATCTTGACCGCGTCCAGGTCTTTCTCCTGGTCCAGCAACTCGCGAAAATCCGCATAGACGGCGCAGGCCTTGAATTTGTCGGCGGCCCTCTGCTTGGCATAGTAAGTGTTCACTATTTCGCGCCCGATTTCACGGCCCCCGGGGCAGCCATTGTCGTTCTCTCTCCAGGTGGGGTTCTCCAGGTAGCCTCGTATGCGCTTTCGAATGCTGCCCTTACTCCATTCCAAATAGTCGCTGCTGTCGGCATTCGGATCGCACACCGCGATGATCTGGATGGCCGGGTCTCCAAGCAGGTACCCGAGTTCCCCAATTCCCTGGGTGCCCACGCCGATATGCGCCATAGTGATCTTGTCGCTGGGCGCTACGTATTTGGGTCCCCCGAGGACGTGCCGCGGGACGATGGTGAAGGCCGCGGATGCCGCTGCTGCGCCGATGAATCGGCGCCGATTGACATCTGACACGATTCCATACCTCCTATTGAAACTACTGCCTGGTGCTACAAACCCTGCTCAAGCAGCGATAGGACGCCGAGCAGTGCCCCCCAATGGTAAAACGCATCACTACTGCGAACGTCGCTTCCCCGGCCGTCGATGGCATTGTAGTTTTCGTAAATAGCGCGCTCGCTCTCCCACGACTTCATCATCAGGCGCTTGGAGCGCGCTGCCAGGTCAGCGCGGGCAGCCGGAAGGTTGTAGTTGCGGAAACCCAGGTACACCAGAAAATTCATCGGTCCCCAAATGCGTCCACGCCAGTATTCCTGATCTTTAAATGCGGGCACGTCCCGCGCAATCGAGGGGATCACCCACTCGCCGTAAAACTCTTTCGGGTCGAAGTAATGCGCCGCAATGCGCTGCGCTTGCTGCGGCGAGGGGACCTTCGCGAGTAGGGGATAGAAGTTAGTCGGCGAGAGCTTGGTTGAGAACTCACCCGTGTCCGTGCGCCTGTTCAGATACATTCCCGTCTTTTCGTCCCACAAAGTCTCGAGCGCCGCCGCGTATTTGGCCCGGCGCTGGGAAAGCTCGCGCGCGTCGTCCGGCTTCCCCAAGGTCGTCGCAATCTCGCCCAGGGCTTCACAATCGGCGATGTAGAGCGAGGTCAGGCCGACATCCGCCATCTCGAACATGTGGGTCTTTTTGTTGAAGGGTACGCCATCGAACATCGGACTATTGTCCAGCCCGGATTCGTCCGCCGCAGCCCCGGCGTTGTCCACGCTTCCGTCGAGGGTCTGCCGCACCGGGTCGGAGCCCCAGCAGAGCAATCCTCCACAATCCCGCGCAGTGGGCCACCAACGGTTCCAGCGCAAGAGTTCGTCATAGACCTCCGCGAGGAACCAGCGTTCCTTGTGCCGGTGGTAGATTTCGCGGACCATCAGACTGCCCACGGGTGGCTGCGAACGATCCTCGCTCTTCAATTGGTAAGCGCTGTAAAAATTCGGGATGAAACCCCGGCGGGTCATCCCTTTGGTGATCTCGACGGCATTGACGAACGCTAAGTCCGGGTTGTAGAGGCTGTACATGTACGCGGCAAAATAAGTATCCCAATCGAAAAGCACGTAGCCGCCCCAAATCGCACTCCACAGCCGGCTGACCGGAGAGATGACCCGGTCGTTCTCCGGGTCATAGGTCAAATTCCAGGCCAGTATGCTTTGCATGGCCGCGAAAACCTCGCCGGCCTGAGGTCCGGATGCCAGACGCCGCATGTGCTCGGCCCGATGCGACTCGATGATGGACCTCACCGCGTCCAGCGTCTTCACGGGACCTGTGTATACGGCGATCTGTCCGTCCAGGACCAACGACAGGTAAGGGGCGTTGTCCGTGACAAACGGATCCTGGATATCGGGCGCGGTCGCGCGCACTTCATACGCGGGCGTTCCAGCAATTCCTGGCTGGGCGCGCAAGATCTGGCCGTCGCGCTGGATTGCTCCGGGCCGATTCCAATAGAAGCCCGCCTCCACGATCAGATGCAGAGGCCGTAGGGCATCCCTCTTCTTCACGGAAATAAGAATGTACTGTTGATCGTCCTGCGCTGCCGTCTGGACCAGCAAGACGTTATCGGCATCCGCGCGGTAGCCCGAACTGCTCCACTCAAGCGTCAATTCCGTGAACGAACCGTCGTCAGCGTGCGGACCCAGGCGGATTTTTTCGTGCCTCCGCGCAGTTGCGTTCGCCTGGAAGAAGGCATTCTGGTACATCGGGCCGTACCCTGCACTCTTCAGCCCCAGGGTCAGCGCAAAAGCGTCGGGAAGATGCACATGCGTCATTACGCTGTTCGGGCTCCACGTATTCCACCCGCGGCACAACTTTCGCTGCAAAGCGCGATACTCTTCGGTGCGCAAAACACGCGTGTTGTCCTGGTCCTCATTCGGCGCCGTGCCGCCCAGGCAGATGGCAACCCCCATGCACAGGCCGATTAGTTTTTTCATAGCGGATTCCGCCAGCAGCTTGTCTCCGAAGCTTCCATGTTGCCGGGAAGAACGTTGCCCGATCTACGTTTCGTACGTTTCACTGACGTTCGGGGCCTTTGTTTCAAGCGAGTACGGTCACCGGCACACGGCGATTTCATGTCAGAGAGGCGTGATTGATGCTATCGTCTCTGGAGTGAGATGAGCATGGCGTCTGTCGCAGTGGCCTGCTTCGTGATCGTGTGGCTCGCTGGCAGTCTACTCGCGGCGACGGCGGTATCCTGCGCGGCGCAGGCGCCAGGGTCGCTCGCACGGGCCGCGTGCCAGGGGCGGCTCCACCAATGGAAGGATGCGGAGGAGACCTATCGGCTTTTTCTGAGCACCCACACCCGGTCCGTGCCGGCTGCCCTGGGTCACGCCGAGGCGCTGCTGCACCTGGGCTTCGCGGTCGAAGCCGAAGAGGAAGTCAGAAAGCTCCTTGCATCCAACCCCGCTGAGCCGGCCGTGTACAAACTCCAGGCATGGCTCCTCGGCAATATCGACAAAGAGCCGGGCGCGGCCGAACAGGCTCTCAAGAAGGTCACCGATATCGCTCCGAACGACGCCGACGGCTGGAGACTGCTGGGAACATTCTACCTGGATAGCCATCGCATAGAAGAAAGCATCCACTGCTTCGAGCGGGCTATCGCTCTCAATTCCAAGGAGCCGCTTTATCGCGCCGGCCTGGCCCGGGCTTACGCCGCAGCGGGGCGGGCTCAAGAAGCCGCGCAAGCCTTCCGCACGGCGCTCTCCGCGGCTGGCGCCAATGCGGAAGCGTCCATCTTTCTCTGGTACGGCGACTTCCTCGCCGACGCGCAGCGCCATGACGAAAGCATCGCCGCGTACTCACGCGCCATAGCGCTCGACGACGGCGATTACCAGGCCTGGATCCAGCGTGCCGGCGTGCAAATCAAGGCGGGCCGTTACCGCGATGCCGAGCGTGACGTGTTGGAGGCGCGCAAACGCGGCGCCACTGAGCGGCAGGCCGAAAACCTTCTCGTCCGGGTCTATCGTGGCTTAGGAGACGACCGCCAGGCGCAAGCCGCAGCCGCAGCCGTGGAGCGCGCGGCCACCGATGAGGAAGAGCGGCGGACGAAATGGCGCCGCGCCAGACTGGCTCTGGAAGAAGCGGAGCGCCTGATTCAGGAGGGCCGCTTTGCCGATGCTCTACCCTTGTATCGCAATGTGTCGGAAGATGTGCCGAATTACGCGGACGCATGGCTTGCGCTGGGCATCTGCTATGTGCGGGCAGGTGATACGAGGCGCGCGGAGCAGTCCCTGCGCAGGTTCGTCAGGTTACAGCCTCTTTCGCCCGACGGTCACAGCGCGCTCGGCATGCTGCTGATCTCCGAACGGAAGACTTCAGAAGCCCGCACCGAATTGAACGAGGCCCTGCGGCTAGACCCCGGAAGCACCGAGGCTAAGGAGGCTCTCGCGGCGATTTCCGGGCACGAGTAGTGAAGGGAGTCTCCCCTCAGCCGCCGGCACGCACTTTTCTTAGCCAATCTTTCTCTCGTTTCGCCTCTACTGTGGAGCCCAGCCGGGTGTAGAGTTGCAGCAGAAGAATATGAGCGGCGCGCAGCAGCGGCTGGTCCGCCGGGTCCGTATTATGGACGACAAATTCCGCCTCCGCTGCAGCCTCTGACAGGCGGCCCGCCTCGGCCAACGTGCGGGCGTGTTTCAGGCGCGCCGGCACAAAAGCCGGATCCCACCTGAGGATTTCGTCGAGCACCAGCGCGGCCCGCGGTTGCTGGTCCGCGGCCATGAGAAAATTGTAGAAGTCGAAAGCGCTGGGCGCCAGGTGCCGCGCAAGTTTTCGGTTGAGTTGGAAGGCCCGGCTGAACGCATCTTCGGCTGCCGCACCGTGTCCGAGTTGCTCTTCGGCCAAACCGATCTGAGTCCAAACGCGCGTCTGCAATTCTTCACTAGGATTGGTGCTGAGCGCCCGCTTGAGCACCGGTACCGCTTCGTCGCAGCGCGCCAGCATGCGCAGACCGCGGCCGAGGTTGTAAAGCGCTTCGCTGTCCGATGGACTCAGAGCGACCGCCTTCTGCAGCATTTTGATGCAACGCTCTCGGGTCGCCTCGTCCGTCGCGTCGCCGATTTCCGCCAGGAGCCGTCCCATGATGATGAGCGTCGGCACGTCTCCAGCCGTACCGCGTAGCGTTGACTCCAGACCGTTGACGACGGACATGGAGACCACCCGGAGACAGCGCTGCTCGATTTCGTCTGAATCCAAATACAAGCGCAGGCCCATCTCGCAGGTGTGCTCCGCAAAAGCCGCCTCGCCGGAACGCAAAGCCGAGCCGACTAGCAAGACGAATACTTCCGGCGGCGGAGGCGGCTGCCGGTCGAGCACCGGGGCAAGGGTCCGCAGAGCCGCCCGGTCATCTCCGCTCTGCGCATATCCGGCCGCCAGCAACCGGCGTGCTTCGTCGTCGAAATCAGGAGACTCAGCCAACGGTTTCAGTAAGGCGACAGCCCGCGCGCCCTTGTCGTCGGCGGTCGCAATGTGGGCGAGTGCTTTGGCGGCTTCGAGGTTCTGAGGCTCCAGGCGCAAGGCTCGTTCGAGTTCCGCCTGCGCTTCTGTCCGCCGCCCGGACGCTAGCAAGATCAGGCCGAGCACGGAGTGCCCGTCGGCAGCGGACGGCTTTAACTGGACATAGCGGTGAAGAGCTTCGCGTGCCTCATCGAGCCGCCCAAGCTGGCCGCATGCGACACCCAGCCCGAACAAGGCTTCGGCGGCATCGGAGCGGTGCGCCAGAACTGAACGGAAGCGGGCGGCCGCTTCTGCATAACGGCCGGTCGTGAGATACTCTTGGCCCTGCGCCAACAGGGCCTCGAGTGAACTGTCACTCAACGCTGTCTGAGAGTACCCCGCCGTCAAGCAGAGGGCGGCGACAAAGAGCGTCAAAGCCGCCTTGCCCGTTTGCATAGCTTTCATCGTACGACGAAGTGGGAGTGCTGATTGCCGCTCCCACCCGTTACCCAGGGGCGTTTGGCGATTAAAACAAGATTCGGCCCGACACCTGCAAGATGCGCGGCGTGTTCCCCGCGCCAGTAATGTAGCCGAAATGCGCGTCGCCGAAAGTAGTGTCATATGCGCCGAGGCCGCGAATGTTAAAGACGTTCTGGGCTTCGACCCGCATTTCCAGGTAGCTACTCTCCTTTAACATGAACCGCTTCATCAATGACGCATCGTAATCCCAGTAGCCTGGGTTGCGAATACCCGGGAAGACGAACCCCATGTTTCCATAACTAAGCAACTGCGGCAAGCCGAACTGCGCACAATTGAACGCTCCCCCGCAAGATGTGTAGGAGTCGCTGGGGCTCCGCAGCAAGCTTCCGGAGCTGGAATTGAAAACCTGCTGTGCCGTGCCGAAGACGAAGCCGTTCAATGAGGGCACACCCTCATTCTGTGAGGAAACCCCTCCGACGCTCGTGAAGGTGATCGGTGTCCCGCTTTCGACGAGCCCGAAACCGGCCAATTCCCAGCCGCCGACTAACTTGTCCAGGACCTTGCCACCCGTAGTGCTCGGATTGCCCAGGAAAGCGCGGCCCTTACCGACGGGCAATTGCACATCGCTGTAAAACGTCAAACGATTCCTTCGGTCGTTAGGGTCGTAGCCATAGGTATTACGGAAGGTATCCGTGGATTGCCAGGACTTTTGGAACAAGGCAAGTCCCGTGAAGCCCATGTTGGGAGCGCCCACGTTGTCCAGCCATTTGCTGTAAGTGTAATTCACCAGGAAAGTAACACCATGCGACATCCGCCGTTGCAGCCGGAGGTTAAGGGCGTTGTACATGGAGCTACCCTCGTTCAGGCCGTTGACGATTAAGTTGCCACGGGATGGATTGCTGTTGAGCAAGGCTCCCAAAGGGACGGTTGCGCTGGTGTAGTCGATGGTGTTGGACATGAGTTGCCCGGCAGCCGGGTTCTGAATCTGCGTGGACAGCAGCGGCGCCAGCGACGGGTTGAGGTACTGCCCCGGAAATGGATTCAAATCATCCTGAACGAGCAAAGTGCTGGAGTGGTTGCCCGTATAGGCAGCTTCCGCGATCATGCTGGAGGGGAGCTGCCGCTGCACCGTGAAGTTCCATTCGTACTCGCGCGGCATGTCGGTAGTAGTGGAGAACACGGGTCCGCCCAGATTCCCGCCAACCTGCGCATTCGCTTCCTGGACAGTGTGTTGGTAATTAATCAAGTCCGTGGAATTGAACATGTGCTGCCAGGTGTACTCCGGAGTGCCAGTCCCAGCTACGGTTGCGTCACTGGGCGCCGTTCCCGACATGGATGGTACCACCGGCGTCCAGCCGCCGTAATAACTTCCGGTCGCGCTGATGTACATCACGTCGCCCGAAGCGCGTATGACCGTCTTGTCATTCAACCGGTAAGCTGCGCCCAGCCGGGGAGCGAAGTGGTTCCAATGATAGGGCGACAGAGTGTGGCCGGGGAATTGCGATGTTCCCGCTACCGCTATTTCGCCGTTGGGGAACTTTCCATTCTGCGCCCATTCCGGCTCCTGAAACTGCGCGATCTGCGTAGGGGTAAGACCAGCCGCGCTCAACGCGCCGTTCCAATTCCAGCTCGACGGGATCGTGAAAGCCGAGGGGGCGTTGGCATCCCATGCCACGATTTTGTTATTGCGTTCGCTCAGCGGGTCCTCCATATCCCAGCGCAGTCCGAGATTCAGGGTCAACTTCGGACTGAACCTCCAATCGTCCTGGACGTATCCGGCCCAGTAGTTATAGTTCAGAGCCATGGTCCAGGGCGCGGCCTGCTGGCTATAGCCTAAGTCGCCCAGCAGGAAGTCGCCCAAGCTGTTGGCGGCGGTGAGGTTCGGATTCGGTTCTGTATATGTACCGCCCACGCCCGGTATGGTGGCGAAGCCGTCAAAGGACATCCAGCCGAGACCCGATTCGTAGAAATTGTCATAGTAGCGGCGAGTCTCGACACCAAACTTCAACAGATGCTTATTCAACACTTTGCTAAGCGAAGCAGACGGGTCGAAGTTATTGTAGGCGGCCACATCCGTGTGGGGCCAAGCCGTGTTGTTTAGCCTTGAACCGCCCCAGCCCCCGTTACTGCCAAGAATAGTTGAGAAGTCCAGACGGCCCGCCGCAGTCCAACCCTTCACCGCTGGATCGTAAGGAAAATCCGCGGCATTGAAGCTGGACGACAACACCGGTCCACTATTGGAAGGTACGGCATCAGCGCCCATCCGCAGCGTAAGAACCGTAGTCGGGCTGATCAGAAAGGTGTAGTTCAAGTCGGTGTTCAGCCCCTCTCTCATCTGAATGGCCATCGGTGGGTTGAGGACTCCCATCCATTCGGAATTCACGTTGTCGTAGTCGTCGCGCTTGAATCGGAAGAAGAAGCGTTGCCGGTCGGTGAGATTCTCGTCGATGCGGAAGTTCCAGGTGTAGGCGTTAGTGCCCGTCGATTGCTGGCCCTCATAATTATCCACGTCTGTGAATCCCGGAGTCGCTGGCCGGTTCGGCAACGGCAGGAGAGCCAGGATAGCTGCCGACATTGGATTAATTCGGCTTTCTGGCACGGTCTGCCCATTCACGCCCAGCAGGGTGGTGCGCGTCAGATTGGCGCCGGACCCCGTGTAGCTCCCGAGCGGATCATACATTAACGGGGCTTGTCCGTCGTACAGCGTGCCGGTCATATCGCCCATCCGTTCCGCGGCGGTGGGCACGCCGCCCAACATGTTAACGGCGGCCTGGCGGAACTTGGTGCCCTGATAGTTGAAGTACCAGAAGGTTTTGTCGCGGCCATTGTAGATCTTCGGCAGAATCACGGGGCCGCCTATATCGCCGCCGTAGATGTTTTGCTTATAGACCGTCGCCTGTCCCCCGGTGGCATTCTGCAGCCAGGAGTTGGCGTTGAGTAGGTTATTGCGGAAATACTCGAATCCCTGCCCATGCAACTGGTTGGTGCCCCCGCGCGTCACCACCTCCACGATGCCACCCGAACTACGGCCATATTCGGCCGACATACCGCCGGTGATCACCTTGAATTCGGCGACGGATTCCATCGTGGGGGTCCCGTTCGACAAGACTTCATGGCCTCGTCCGCTATTGATATTCTGTCCGTCTACGGCGTAGTCGAGCGACCCAGTCCGCCCACCTGCGAGAGAAAGGTTGCCAGAAGAATCATTGGTGCTCACCGCCGGATTGCTGCTGATGGGAGAGCCGCCGTTGGTGGATACACCGCTGCCGTAGACGTTGCCGGAGAGTTGCAGAAGTTCCAACGGATTGCGATTCAACTGCGGCAAGTTCTTGATCATCGTCGAGTTGATGACCTCGCCTGTCTGGGCGTCTTCCGTTCGGAGCTGAGGCGCTTCCGCCGTAACCGACACGGTCTCCGAGGTAGCCCCGACCTCTAGCCGCAAATCCAATGTAATGCGTCCGGCGACGTCCACCCGGATATTTGGTTGCGAAAGTTTTTTGAAACCAGCGGCTTCGGCTGTGATGTCGTACAGCCCCGGACGCAACTGGAGTATGTTGTATTGGCCCTCTGGATTGCTCTTCGCAGTGGTCCCGGTCGTAGTGCCGACTTCAAACGCAGTGACGGTCGCTCCGGGCACGACGGCCCCTGAAGCATCCGACACGGTTCCCGATATCGAGCCTTCCTGCTGGCCCCAGACAAGCAACGGAAGCGCCGCCGCAAACAAGCAGGACAATATCAGTTGTTTAGCCATCTCTCTAAAGCCTCCCTTTTGGCTCGCGAGTCACGACGCGTGCGCCGGCCTCACGTCTGACGGGAGTCTAGCTCCGGTCAGCAGGGTGGTCTACGTTACGCAGGTTTCAAAGCCGTTTCTAGCCCTCGTTTCAATGACGTACGCCGGCTCGAGGAGCTGCCGGGACGGCCGTCACTGCGTTAATTTCCTCGGGTTATAATCTGGAGTTAATGGACCCAGCCAGTCTGGATGACGCTCGCCGCGAGGTTCGGGCGATCCTGAACTCTGGTATTTTTGCGCCCACCTCACGTCAAGCGCTGTTGCTGGAATATCTATTCAAGAAAGTGGTGGACGGGCACGCCGCCGAGCTGAAAGAATTTACGGTGGCGCTGGAACTCTTCCACAAAACTGCGGAATTTGATTCCCACACCGACGCCACCGTCAGGGTAGAAGCGCATCGCCTGCGCAAGAAAATCGAGAAGTATTACGAAACCGTCGGGCGCGATAGCAAGCTCCGCGTTACCCTGCCGCTTGGTCAATACATATTGCATTTTCAGCCGGCTCCCGCCGCCCAGCCGCCGGTTGCAATGCCGCCCCAGCCCGGCGCCACCAGGCACCTGCGAAAGTTGGCCTTCTGGGCGTCGCCTGTGGTTGTGCTTTTGGTCTTGGCGGGTACCCAATTTGCCCGGCTGCCGCGGCCGGTGATTTCGCCCCCAAAACACGCGCAGCCCGGATCGCCGGCGGAAATCAGTGCGGCTCCCGATCCGGAACCTGACGCGGTCCGGATTTTGGTGGGCCATACCGGCGAGCCGTACGTGGACAATGCCGGACGCCAGTGGCAGAGCGACCGCTTTTTCCATGGTGGCGCGGTGCGCAAGGTCAGCCACGAGGTGTTCTTCCGCACCAGCCGCCCGCAGTTGTTCCGGCTGGTCCGCGAGGGCACATTTCGTTACCGGATTCCGCTGCCGCCCGGCGAATACGAGGCCCGGCTGTATTTCACCGATCCGGACGTCCCTGGGGTTGAACTGGGGCCGGAACGGCGCTTTCGCATCATGACTGTATGGATCAATGGCCGGATGGTCAGCGTATTTGACTTGGCGGCGGAAATCGGCTGCTATGCGGATATCCGCGCTTTTGCGCATCTGCGGCCAAACAGCGACGGCATTCTTGATATTCTCTTCCAGTCGGCACGCGGCCCTGCGGCCGTAAGCGCGATCGAAATTCTGCCCATGGTCAACGGCGAGATCCGCCCGGTACGGATCATCGCACAGAGGCGGCCATTTCTGGACAACAAGAGCCGCCTATGGTTTCCCGATGATTATTATTCCGGTGGAAACTACGGCGATTTTCCGGCAACGATTGATGGCGATGTGGATCCTGGCGTCGTTTCCCTCGATCGATCCGGGGATTTCGAGTACTTCATACCCGTTCCAGACGCAGAGTACCAGATAAACCTATACTTTGGCGAGGCTTTCCATGGCCCCGGACACAGTGGTGGAGGAGGTGTGGGAAGCCGCGTCTTCGACGTATTGCTGAACAACGAAATGGTCTTGCGAGACTTCGATATCTTGCGCGAAGCTCCCCCGATGCGGTTAGTTACCCGGACCTTCCGCCACGTAAGACCGGATGTGCGAGGGAAAATCCATCTGACGTTTTCGCCGAAGGCACACCTGGCCAGCGTGCGAGCCATCGAGATCCTGCCGGAAAAGTCAGGCTCTCTCGCGGCCGCCAGGTAAAAGCGTATCAACCCGATTATTTGGCCTGCGCGGGGGATTCCCGAACGGTAAGGATCTGGTCCGCCTTTACATCCGTGAGTACCTGGCGGATGCCACTGGGCCAGTCAATGATTATCTTCTCGGCATGGTCCGCCGTGCCCAAACCGAAATGTACGCGCTTGTCGCTTGATGAGGCATACCCTACGCTGGTGGTGGCGTGATTGTAGAGCGGTACGGAGCCTGCGCGTATCACCTGAACCCGGGCGCCCAGTCCATCGCGATTGCTTCTGGTCCCTACCAGTTTCAGCAGCAGCCAGTGGTTCCTGCCGGGTGAACGGTTCATGAAGATCTCCGGCTTGGCATTTTGAGTCATCACCACCACATCGATTTTTCCGTCATTATTCAGATCGCCGAAAGCCGCGCCGCGGTGTGCCGCCGGCACCTGGAAAGTAGGGCCAGCTTGTGCGCTGACGTTCTCAAACCGGCCGTTGCCCAAATTGCGCAACACCATATTCGGTAGCTTGGCCGGCAGGTGGTCTATCTCCTCCGAGTTATCCAGAATCGAAGCGCAGGCCGCAAACAGGTCTTTGTTGCCATCGTTATCGAAATCCATGATGCCTGTGCCCCAACCGGTCACCCGCGCGGTGGCTGCCGCCACACCCGAGCGAGCGGTGACGTCGTCGAAATAACGGCCGAGATTTCGGAACAGCGGAAAAGTATCGCCGGTCATTCCGGACACGAAAATGTCAGGCCGGCCATCGTTGTCGATATCCCGGAAATCGACGCCCATTCCGGCGATCGATTTCCCCGCATCGTTATAAGCCACGCCATCCAGGACGCCTACTTCCCGAAATGTACCATTGCGTTCATTGTGGAACAGGAAGTTCCGGTAAGTGTCGTTCGAAACGAACATATCGGTGTAGCCGTCACCGTCGTAGTCTGCAAAGGCAACACCCATGCCCTTGCCCACATGTTTGCCGATGCCCGACCGTTCGGAGACATCGGTGAAGGTCCCGTCACCATTGTTGTGATAGAGAATCGCGGGTTGCCCCGTATAGCTATCCGGCGAACAATACGATCGGACGCGGTCCACAGCACAGGGCTTCTCGGTCGCGATATTCCAATTGACATAATTGATCACCACGAGATCGAGCAGCCCGTCGTTGTCGTAATCGAACCAGCCGGCGCTGATGGCCCAAGTCTTCCCCAGCTTCGGATGCATACCGGCAACGCCGGCTTTTTCCGTTACATCGGTGAAAGTTCCGTCGCCATTGTTGTGTAACAACTGGTTGCGGTTCACGCCGGTGACATACAGGTCCACATATCCGTCGTTGTCGTAGTCACCCGCCGCCACCCCCATGGAAAAGCCTTCGCCGCGAACTCCCGCTTTGCCGGTTACGTCCGTGAAGGTTCCGTCTCCATTGTTTCGATACAGCCGGTTGAAGAACTTCGGATCGGACTTGTCCATGTCCGGAAGCCGAGCTCCGTTAACAAAATAAATATCGAGCAGGCCGTCGTTGTTGTAATCGAACAGAGCCACTCCAGCTATCATGGTTTCCACCTGGTGCTTTTCAGGAGTGACGCTGTTGTTCATCATGAAGGTGATCCCTGTTCTGTCGATTACGTTCTCAAACTCGATCGGGCCATCGGGCCTTCTCTGCGGCCAAAGGCAAGCGGCTGCCACCAGCAAAGCTAAAATCAGGATCAGTCTCATGGATTATGGCGGAAATCGCTCTCATATTATCAGATATCGAAATGCGTTTGTCAGGAAGTGTGCCAAAGCCTGTATGGCTCAGTAAGTAGCAGCTTAAACATCAATGGAAACTACCTCCTGGCTGGAGACTTTGAAGCCTATCGACGGCTATGTAACCACATCGGCAAGATAATGGTCCTACTTCAAGTGTGGTTAAATACTCGCTGGCGTCCGCTGCAGTTCACTCAGGCAAGGCTCCAGTTGTCGTTTGATTAGAGAGGCATGCTGGTGAAGGGCGATATTGAGGACCTCGCAGAGGCCGCCCGCCGCTGCAAGCAATCGAAACGTGGCACATGATCAACAAAGGGCGAGTTAAAGCCGAAGCCAGGCGCGAGCGCTGACGCGGAATCGCCGCCCCGTTGCCCTGCTCATCAAGCCGTGTTCGGCATGGTTGCCATTGTCTCACTTATGGAAACTTGGATATGGTGAACTCAGGATCAGAAGAAGCGATGAGATCTAAGCAGCGCAATTGGTAAAAGTAATCCTCAAGCCTGCGCGAATTGCGGCGCCCGAGGCGCCTGGTAAACTACCTGGAGATGGGGCGTTTCGAGGCGCGCATTGTTGCGGAACTTTGACGTGAGGCAGCCTTCCAAAATCCCGCTCGTCAAGAGCGTTCTTTCCACTGGATAGGGAGCTACGCCTGTCTCGAACATCTGCGCCGCCTTGTGCATCAAGCAGGCGGAGTAGGTCACGTTCGGCTCGGGAGTGAGAAGAAACTGGGTGGACCAAGTCTCCTGCGAGTCTTTCAGCCGGGCAGCGAAATTGAAATCCTTAATAGCGCCATCGAGCATCAGCATGGCAGCTTTCAGTCCGTCGCGGTACTCGATGAAGTAGGCGGCGGGCGATTTCACGAGCTTTGGCAACACGTTCAAGGCAACCAGGTCTTGCGTCCGGCCGTCTGTCACGGTCAGCCCCAATGGAGTATCGCTGCGGGAGAGCGCCGCAGAAAGCAGATCTTTCGAATAGCGGCCCGCCTCTCCCGCCTTCCAGACGGCATCGCCTTGGATTAATTGGACGGCCCGCACACCTGTTTCGCCGCTGCGGCGGCGTTCCACCATGCACTGGAGGCCCTCCAGGGCATGAAAGTCCATCGCGTCGGAGCCCCCCTCACCCACCATCAGGGCTTCTTCGATCACGCAGCCGAGCGGAAGATCGATGGGGGGCAAGCGCCACGTCACGGGAATCGCCGAACCGGCAAGCATGGGAAAATGCAACCGGCGCGAAGCGTCCACCATGGCTTGGGCTTTTTCGAAGCTGTAGGAAAGGTGCTTATCGTTGTAGACGGGAACGGCGCGGCGGTCCTCTGCGAAGACCTGGACACACTGCTCGAAGAACTCGGCGCGCGGATAGAGGATCTGGCCCTTGTCATTGCGCGGATAGTCGCCGTGCTCGGCGATGAGGAGCACCGCGTCTACGGCGATGTGCTTGCCGCCGCAGCGAAGCGCCTCGGGGATGGTGGAGTACACTTGGAAGCCGAACTCGCGCGCGCGGGCCGCACTCAAATCGCCTTCCGGCTTCTGGTCGACGTACAGCGACACCACCCGCATGTCAGGCTTGCGCCAGACACCGCCGTACGGATAGCCGACCAGGAAACGATCGCCCATGTGCTGGGCGTGCGATAGATACCGGTAGATGGTCGCGACGATGGCGATGCGCTTCGGCGGGGCGGCCGGAGGCACCGCCAGGGCCGCGGTGGATTGAAGAAAAGTGCGCCGGCTCAGCATGGTCACGTTCTCCAGAAGGTGGATTCCTTCTTGGGCTGATAGTCGATGGCAAGGTGTGGCGTCTCAAGTCGCTGCTGCTTGCGATACAAGCTCTCGACGCCGCCAGCCGTGAGGCCAGTGGTTAATAACGTGCGTTCCAGAGGATAGGGCGGGCGGCCAGTGAGAAACATCTCTTCCATATGGTGGACCAGCGGGCTGAAGAAGCTCGCGAGTGTGGTGCGGCCATCCGGCATGGGCAGGTACATCTGCGTGGACCATGGGTCGCGAGAGCTGTTCACGTATGCTGCAAAGTTGAAGTCGCGAACCAGGCCGTTCATCAGGAGCAGCGTGCACTTGAGGCCATCCGCATGCTCGTAGCGGTAAGCGGCCGGATCCGGCACCAGACGGCGCATGTCATCATCGGTGGGGAGGATATCGCTGAAGCCCGGGCGAGCGGGCGTGAGGGTGTGGCTCCGGGTCAGCGCCGCGTTCAACAGGGGCCGCGACCAGACGCCTTCACGCAGTGCGTCCCAGAACCCGTCTCCACGATATGCCTGCATCCACTTGACGCCAGTCTCGCCGCCGCGGCGCCGTTCCACCATGCACTGGATTGTCTCCAAGCCGTGAAAGTCGTAACTGTCCACACCGCCATAACAGACGCAAATGGCTTCGCTGATGCGGGACCCGAGGGGCATCTCGACGGAGGGTATCCGCCATGTGACAGGCAGGCTGGAGCCCGCCATGAAGGCGAATCGCAACTCCCGGGAGGCGTCAAACATCTGGCGGGCCCACTCCCAGTTCCACGACAGATGCTTATCGCTGAACACCGGGACCGCACGGCCAGTCGCGCGGAAGACCTTCATGATCTCCTGAAAGAACTGATAGCGCGGATATTCTGTCTGCCCTTTTTCATTGCGCGGGTAATTGCCGTGTTCGGCGACGAGCACCACACCATCCACGGCCAACCTCGAACCGCCCAGTGTGAGGGTCTCCGCGATAGAGGGGTACATCTGCATGGTGGGGTGCCGCCGCGCGCGCTCGCGGCTGAGATCGTTCTGCCCGATTTGATCGACGTAGAGCGACACCAAGTCCATGGGAGGATAATGATAAGCGCCGTTCCAGCCGTAGCCATCGAGGAAGCGATCCACGATGTGCTGCGCATGCGAATACTTGAAATAGGTGGTTACGACGGCGGCAAGTTTGGGACGATAGGAGCGGCTCATGAGACGAAGGCCACGCACCCACGATTATATGCTGGTGACATCGCTGCTGGCGGCGGCGCTGGGGTTGCATGGGCAGGCGCCGGATCGGGCGCGCGCGCTGCACGCCAGTTCCCTGGTGTTCGACGGCCACGTCCACGCGGTCGACCGCGAGTTCTATCACGGCGGCGATATCGGCAGCCTGAAGGCCGACGGCCAGTTCGATCTGCCGCGCGCGAAGCAAGGCGGGCTGGGCGCGCTCTTCTTCTCCATCTTCGTCACCGAAGACTACTATCCGGCGCGCCTCGAGACCAAACAGGCGCTGCGCATGCTGGATTGCGCGATCGAGCAGATCGCAAGAAACAGCGCCTCCATTGCCATTGCACGAACGGCCGCCGACGTGGAACGGATTCACGACGGCGGCCGGATCGCCGCGGTGCTGGATATCGAGGGCAGCTTCGACCTGGATGGCGACCTGGGCGTTCTGCGCCAGATGTACCGGCTGGGGCTTCGCTCCGTGCAACTCTCGGCACATAACTGGACCAGTAACTATGCGGACTCCTGCTGTTCACCGCCCAAGTGGCACGGGTTGAATGAACGCGGCATAACCTTCGTACACGAGATGAATCGGCTCGGCATGGTGATCGATGTGTCGCACGCTTCCGATGAAGCCATCTCCCAGGCGATCGATGCAAGCAGCGATCCGGTGATTGCCACGCACCACGGACTTCGCGCCGTGAACGATATTCCCAGGAACATGCCGGATTGGTTGCTGAAAAAGCTGGCGGCCAAGGGAGGCGTGATGGGGTTCCAACTGGGCAACGAATTTCACAACCGAAGAGCCTTCAAGTGGCGTACCGAGCACGCCGGCAAGCCGTTTTGGGATACGGCGAGTATTGTGGCGCGCGGCACGCAACTGAGCATCGCGGAAATCGACCGGATAGTTGCGCCGCAGTTCCCAATGGTCCCTGCCGCTATCCCCGATGAAATCCGCATGACCGTGGACGATTGGGTGGGCGTAGTTGATCGCGCCATCGGGCTGGTCGGCGAGGACCACGTGGCGCTGGGCAGCGATTTCGATGGCGGGCCGCCTCTGCCGCGCGGGATGCGCGATGTTCGCGATCTCCCCATGATCACGGAAGCCATGGTGCGCCGCGGATATTCCGATGAGCGCATCCGGAAGTTTCTGGGAGGCAATCTGCTCCGGGTCTTCCGCCAGATCACGGACAAACCGGGGCCGCAACAGAGTGATCGATAAGCCGGGCATGATGGAGGCTTACACCGCACCGGTGAACGCTGGCCGCGTCAGTGCCTCCATGGAAATAGGCCCGGACCCCACGCAGATGCGAATCGCATCAAATCGATCACTCGTGTTCGGCAAAAACTCGGGTACCTGAAGGTACTCCGCGCCGCTGCTCTACATCTCTGCGAGCAGTATTTCACCGCCCGGTGCTTCGTCCCGCAAAAGGGCCCAATCGGCAGCTTGAGTCTCCGCTGACCGGTGACGCACACCCACTTCACGACTGCCATCCACCGCCCAGGGCTTTATAAAGCTGAACGACGCTCAGGATCTCGTCAAGACGCAGGCGCGAGAGATCGAGCTGTGCCTGAAACAAGTCACGATCGGCATCGAGCGCGTTGAGCTGGGTATCTACGCCGCCGCGGTAGCGCAGATACGCGAGCCGAAGACGGTCTTCCAAAGCCTTTTCAAGCGCTTCCTGTTTGGCACGGCTTTCGCGGAAGCGTTGATGCGCAATCAACGCGTCAGAGGTTTCGGTGAACGCCGTCTGGATCGTTTTCTCATAGTGAATCAGCGCGCGCTCGTGCGCCGCCTCGGCGAACTTGACGTTCGACGTAAGCCGCCCCGCCGTGAATATCGGTTGGGTGATCTGTGGTGTAAGGTTCCAGAGGCTGGCCGGCCCGCTGAACAGGCTGGATAGTTGTGTGCTCGCGCCGCCCAGGGCGCCGCTGAGACTTAACATCGGGAAGTAGGCAGCGCGCGCCACGCCGATCTGAGCGTTCGCGGCGATCAGGTCCTGCTCGGCCGCCCGAATATCGGGCCTTCGTTCCAGAAGTGCGGAAGGCAAGCCGGGTGGGACTTCCGGAGGAAGTTGCTGTTCGGTCAGCGATTTTCCGCGGAGCACCGCATTGGGGCTCTCCCCAAGCAGGAGGCTGATTTGATTCTCGGTCTGCGCGATTTCGCGCTGGATCTGCGGGATCGTTTCCGCAGCGGTATAGACCAGTTCCTCCGCCTGGCGTAGGTCGAGTTCCGTAGAGACGCCATGCACTTCCCGCGACTTGGTGAGTTCCAGCGACTCTTCGCGGGTTTGCAGGGTGCGCGTCGAGATTACGAGTTCGTAGTCGAGTTCGCGCAGTGACAAGTATGCTGTGGCCACGTCGCTGACTAGAGTCGTTACCACGGCTTGGCGAGTTTCCTCGGCGCTCAGCAGATTGGCGCGCGCGGCTTCGGTGGCACGGCGCAATTTACCCCATATGTCTATTTCGAAGGACAACAACTGCAGCGCGGCAGTTCCGAAATTCCGGTTTTGCGAGGGAAGGAACTGCGGGGGAAGCGGCGTGGCTCCTTCACGCGAGAGGCGATTGATCTCGACGGCCCCCCCGGCTCCGAAGTTCGGATACTGGTCGGAACGGGTGATTCCGAGCGCAGCCTGTGCCTCTTCGACGCGGGCGACCGCATCGCGCAGGTCGTAATTTCGCTCGAGTGCGTGGCGGATCAGCGCCTGCAATTGTTCATCCTTGAATACTTGGAACCATTTCAGGTCAGCGAAGGATGCAGCCTGTCCCGGCGGCAGCGGCTCCGGAGCGCGGAAGCTTTGCGGCGTGGCAATAGAGGGTCGCCGATAGTTCGGACCCACGGTACACGCGGTCGCAAAGCAGACCATTCCGATGAGCAGAATATGGCGCATGTGTATTCTCCTGTACTTTAATCACCGGTTCCCGGCAGAGGCTCTGGCGGGAGCAGAGGAACGACCGGGCGCGCGGCCGCTCCGGATACTCTTTCGACCAGATAGAAAACCGCCGGGACAAAAAAGATACCGATGGCGCTGGCCGCCGCCATTCCGCCGATCACGGTAGTGCCCATGATCTGGCGCGCGACCGCTCCGGCTCCACTCGCCGTCCACAGAGGAACGCATCCGAGGATGAATGCGAAGGAGGTCATCAGAATGGGACGGAGGCGCAAGCGCGCACCCTCCAGGGCGGCGTCGGCGAGCGGCTTTCCGTTTTCGAACTCGTCTTTGGCGAACTCTACGATCAGGATGGCGTTCTTCGCCGCCAACCCGATCAGCATGACGAGTCCGATCTGCGAATAGACGTCATTTTCGATCTGCACCATGTAGGCGGGCAGGACATGGCTGAGGACCACGCGGCGGAGCCAAAGGACTCCAAACGCGCCGAACAATGCGACCGGCGTACTGAGAAGAACACTGAACGGAAGAGTCCAGCTTTCGTACAACGCGGCCAGAATCAGAAAGACAAACAGGAGTGAGAATCCGAAGATCACCGACGAAGACACGCCTTCCTGCGCTCTCTTTTCCTGGAACGACATGCCGGAATAATCGAAGCCCATTTGGGCTGGCATGGTTTGCGCGAAGGTCTCCTCCAGCGCCTTCATCGCCTGATCCGTACTAAAGCCCGGGGCGGCGGAGGCGTTTAGTTGCGCGGCGCGATATTCGTTGAACCGCATCGTGAATTCAGGGCCATCCAGCGATTCGAATTTCGTGAGCGCGGAAAGCGGGACCATTTCGCCCGCGGAGTTCCGCACATAGAACTGTCCGACGTTTTCGGCTTTCGTGCGGTAGGCCCCCTCGGCTTCGACGTAAACCTGCCACTGGCGGCCGAAACGGTTGAAGTAGTTCACGAAGAACCCGCCCATAAAAGTTTGGATGGTGCGATATACGTCGTTGATCGCGACGCCCTGCTTGATCACCTTGTCGCGGTCGACAATGACGAATTCTTGCGGCACACTCGGGAGAAAGGTCGTAGTCAGGCTTCCGATTTCCGGTCTCTTGCGCGCTGCAGCCATGAACTTGTTCAGGTTGCCGGCAAGAAACTTCGGATCGCTGCCAGAACGGTCCTCGAGAATAAAGGTAACTCCACCTGACGTCCCCACCCCAGGGATGGCTGGCGGAGAGAATCCGAACGCGACTGCATCCGGAAGCCTGCGGAGTTGGGCGTTGAGCCGCGCTTTGATTACCTGAAACTGTTCGGCGCGCGTTTTCCGGTCGCCCCATTCCTTCATACTGATCCAAGCGAACCCGCTGTAGCTGGCGCGGACAAAGGAGAGCAGGCTGAACCCGCCAACGGTAGTGACGTTTTCAACTCCGGGAGTTGCCGAAGCTATCTTCTGAATTTTCGCGAGTACTTCCTCGGTCCGCTGGAGGGACGCAGCGTTGGGTAGTTGGATGTTCAGATAGAAGTAACCTTGGTCCTCGTCGGGGACAAAACTGGTCGGAAGCTTGCCCGCGATCAAGAAGCCGGCGGCGCCGAATCCGATCAGGACGACGAGCGCGATTGCGCTTTTCCGGAGAATCGCCCCGGACCATCGGACGTAACCGTTGGTAGCTCGCTCGAAAGTTTGATTGAACCAGCCGAAGAACTTTCCGAGCAAACCCCTGGCGCCGTTTACTTTGGGCTTAAGCAGCAGCGCGGCAAGCGCGGGACTGAGCGACAGCGCGTTGAAGGCTGAGAGGACCACCGAGATCGCGATAGTTACGGCGAACTGTTGGTAGAGACGCCCGGTGATGCCGGGGATGAACGCGGTGGGGATGAAGACGGCGGAAAGAACCAGAGCAATCCCAACCACTGGCCCCGAGATTTCTTCCATCGCCTTCCGGGCGGCTTCCTTCGGAGGCAACCCCTCGTCGATGTGGCGCTGCACAGCTTCCACGACCACGATGGCGTCGTCGACTACGAGTCCGATCGCCAGCACCAGCCCGAATAGAGATAGCGTATTGATACTGAATCCGAATACCGGGAAGAACACGAAAGTCCCTATCAGCGCCACGGGAACGGCCAGCAACGGGATCAGAGTCGCGCGCCAGCCCTGCAGGAACAGATAGACTACCGCAGCGACCAAAGCGATCGCGATCAGCAGAGTCTGGATGATCTCTTTCATGCCTTCGTGCACGGCCTCGGTGGTGTCGACAGGCACCGTGAAATCGATGTCGTCGGGAAATCGCGTCTTCGCTTCCGCCATGAATTTCCGGACGCCTGCGGCAGCATCGACGGCGTTCGAACCGGGCAACTGGTAAAGGCTGATCACGGCGCTCGGTTTGCCGTTCAGGTGGCCGGAGACGCTGTAGTCCTGGGAACCCAGCTCAACCCGCGCGACATCGCTGACGCGCACAATGCCGCTTTCCGGAGTTTCCCGAACCACGATCTGTTCGAATTCTTCGGGCGAAACCAGGCGCCCCTGTGCGCGTACAGAGTAAGTGAACGCCTGGCCGGGAGGTACCGGCTCGCTGCCGACTTGTCCGGCGGGGTTCACGGTGTTCTGAGTTTGAATCGCATTGATGATCTCCGGAACGGTGATCTGGAGTTTGGCGAGTTGATCCGGTTTTACCCAGAGCCGCATGGCATATTGGCCGGCTCCAAAGATCTGAATTGTGCCGATGCCTTTGACCCGCAGAAGTTGATCGTACAGATTGATGTACGCGTAGTTAGCGAGGAACCGGGCATCGTGCGTTCCTTTGGGTGAATACAGCGCTACCAGCATTAAGGGTGCGATCACCGATTTCTGTACGGTGACGCCATAGTTGTTTACTTCGGCGGGGAGCTGCGATGCAGCCTGGGTCTCACGGCTCTGTGCGAGGATCAAGTCCGTATTCGGATCGGTGGCGACATCAAAATCGACGATCATCCGCATTTGGCCGTTGGCTGTCGCATTCAACGAGTACATGTAGTTCATGTTGTCGACGCCGCTCATCTGCTGCTCGATCGGGGTAGCGACGGATTGCTCGATGGTCTGGGCGTCGGCGCCGACGTAAGTGCCGGTTACCTGTACCTCGGGCGGCGCGATCTGCGGGAATTGCGCCACCGGCAACTGAGCGACCACCACCGCGCCGATGATCACGGTAAAAATGGCGATCACGATCGCTACGATCGGACGATTGATAAAGAATTTCGACATAAGGGCTACCTTTCGTGGAAGGGCTGCGGATCGACCAGCATGCCGGCCCGGACCTTCTGGACTCCCTCGACGACGACGCGCTCGCCGGGTTTGACGCCATCGGTAACGATCCAGTCGTGTCCGACGGTTTCGCCGAGCGTCACGGGCCGAATGCTGACCTTGTTATCCCGGCCGACCACAGCCAACTCGCGCGTTCCCTGCAGATCGAAGACCGCTTCCTGAGGTACGAGCAGAGCTCCGTGCTCGATTGCAGTGGCGGCGCGCACTCTGCCGTATTGGCCAGGGCGCAGAACATTGCCTGGATTCGGGAATAACCCGGCCAATCGGATGGCGCCCGTCCGCACGTCGACCTGGCGGTCCGCAAAGTACACTCTGCCTTTCTCGGGGTATGTCGTCCCGTCGGCAAGAATGAGTTCGAGTTGCAGGCGTCTGCGGGCTTCGAGGAACTTCTCCGGAGTCGGATATTCGCGCTTGTGCTCCAGGTACTCCTGTTCACTTAGGGTGAAATAGACTTTGACTGGATCGAGCGTCGAGACCGTGGTGATGGCACCGCTGGTAGGACCTACAAGTGCTCCGACCTGCAGTAGCGCTATACCGGGGATCCCGTCGATAGGCGCTGTGAGTCGCGTGAATCCGAGATTGATGCGTGCGGTTTCGACTGCGGCCGTGGCGGACTCGACCGCGGCCGTCGCAGCCGTAATCTGGGCCTGATCGGCTTCGACCTGAGCCTTTGCGGCCTGCAACTGCGCCTTCGCCGCCATGTTGTTTTGAGTGGCGTTGTCGAGATCCTGTTCGGTGATGGCGTGCTGCTGGAAGAGCGGCGTGTAGCGATCTACATCCAGTTGAACGCGATGCTGGTCTGCCGCGGCGACAGCTACTTCAGCCTCAGCCTGTGCGAGTTGTGCGCGCGCCTCCGCCAATTGGCCTTGAGACTGCGCCAGCCGCCCTTCGGCCAAGTCGAGATCTGCCTGAAACGGCCGCGGATCGATCTGGAAGAGTAGCTGGCCCTTCCGTACAAACGAGCCTTCGGTGTATTCCTGCTTCACGAGATAACCGGAGACCTGGGCCTTGATTTCCGCATTGACGAAGCCGTCAACAGTGCCGATCCATTCGCGGTACAGCGGGACGTCCTTTTGTTGGACGCCGGCCACCAAGACCTCGAGCGGTTTGGGCGCGGCTGCGGCATTTGTGGTGTGCCCGCATGCCGTCGCCATCAGGAGCATCGCGCACGCTGGTAAGAACAACAGAATTCTCATTTCACTTCCTCCACTGACTGACATTTGAGGTCCCAGCTACTCGTGGTTAGGAACTCCTAAAAAACTCCGTCCGAGAGACGGCAAGCCCGTTGTAGAAGATGCGATCGTCACGACAGCAGGGCCATCCCCCAGTCTCTGATTCGTACTTATAAGTACAAGTGGCAGGCCGGACGGCGGGCTTGTTACCCAAAGCAGAGGCGGTAACACTTGAAACACGAGTGATCATTCGGCTTCGCTCCTTCTCGATGCTCCGCGGCAGAAACTGTCGGAACCCGCGCGCCTGCTTGATCTGACCGAACACCGGTTCTACGATCGCCTTGCGGCGCGCACACTGCTCTCCCCTATAAACTGCCAGCCCGTCGCCGGCGGAGCCGTCACGCCATCCGCTGAACCCATTGGCTCCGCCAGGCCGGCGCCTCGAAGGGATCCGCGAAATACTGTGTCTCGTGCACCACCTTAGCGTTGCGGAACTCCATAATGCTCACTGTGTAAGCTGGCCGCCCCTGGTAGGTGATTGTGTATTCCGTGACCCAGAGGTCACCTTCTCCGAGAATCCGCTTGACGTTGAAACCCGCCGGCTTGCCTGGATGATGACTACGCAAGGCCTGCAAATTACTTCGCCCGAGTATTCGTTCGCCTGACTGAGGATAGTCACAAATGGCATTGTCATCGTAAATATCGTGTTCCGCATTGGCATCGCCGGCTGCCGATGCCTGCCAGTGCTTATTCAGAGCTTCCCGTATCTGTTCTTCTTGCATAATCGTTTACCTCTCTGGATGAAACCCGGGTATTCATGGGATGGCGCCGTTGAGAATCACGTTCGGCGAAATTCTTCGCGTGCCAGTGTAACTACTCAGTAACTCCCGACGGCGCCTACCCGTTCCGCTGCGAGAGCCTGGTCCGTCTGCGGAGCCGAACGCGACCGGTGCGATCGGCGCGCTTCAATTCCGAGCTTGCGCATCTTGTAAACCAGCGTGGTGCGCGGCAAGCCCAGCCGCGAGGCGGCGCCATGCAATCCACCGATCAGCCCGTCGGTTTGCTTCAATACCTCCAGAATGTGATCGCGCTCGGCATCGGCAAGCGTGCGGAAGGCCGACGGCGGCGCCGATGGCTGCTTGGTCATCTCCTTCAGGTCGGTGAGCGGCAGACGCAGCACCGACGCCGGTGAAAATACCACGGCACGCTCGATGACATTCTGGAGTTCGCGAATGTTGCCTGGCCACTCGCGCGCTTTAAGTATTTCCATTACGTCGTCCGGTATCAGATCGATGGGTTTGTTGAGACGCACCGAAAGCTTTTGTACGAAATGCTGGACCAGCAATGGGATGTCCGGGACCCGTTCGCGGAGAGCCGGGAGGCGAATGGGAATCACGTTGAGCCGGTAATAGAGATCAGCCCGAAACTGCTTTTTGGCCACGAGCTGGGCGAGATCTTGATTAGTGGCCGCCACCACCCGCACGTCCACGCGGATGGTCTGGCCGTTGCCTAAGCGCTCGAACTCCTGCTCCTGCAAGGCGCGCAGAAGTTTCGGTTGCAGCTCCAATGGCAAGTCGCCGATCTCGTCGAGCAAGAGCGTCCCTCGGTCAGCCAATTGGAATCGCCCTTTGGTCTGCGTGCAAGCTCCCGTGTAGGCCCCTCTTTCGTGGCCGAAGAGTTCGCTCTCCAGCAAAGGGCCCGGAATCGCGGCACAGTTCAGTTTTACAAACGGCCCATGTCTTCGGGAACTTTGCTGGTGAATCGCCTGGGCGATGACCTCTTTCCCGGTGCCGGTTTCGCCTTGAATCAAGGTTACCGAATCGCTTTTTGCGATCACGCCAACCAGGTTCAAGACCTGTTGAAATGCAGGGCTGTTTCCCACGATTTCCTGGTTCATCAAAGTAATCCCCCTTCCCTTATGTGCATTGCCGCGTGATCCACGCGCGGTTTCCGGTGGGCAGTTCGATAATTCAATGTCAGCCGCTTCGCACCGTGCGCGAAAATCTATGCCATCTCCTGACCGGCTGGCGTAATTCGTCTGAGTCGAAGCTCCTAATATCCCGTAAAAACCCAAACACCCCGTTCTGCATAGGACACCTCCACTCTTCGTATTCAATGTCTCTCTCTAGAGATCGAACTTGGCTGAAGGCGCGGATCGCAGTGCCGGCTCAGCGCCGGATCGCCGCGCCTATAATGTTCAGCAACTCTTCCCTGCGGAACGGTTTGCCAAGAAAACCGGCCGCACCCCGCCGGATCGCTTTTTCGCGACTTGCGCCAGTTCCCTGGGCAGTCACGAATACAATCGGCACGGGATTATTGTCGCTGGCCAACTTGTTCTGAAGTTCCAGGCCGGTAATTCCGGGCAACTGCACGTCCACGATCAGGCAAGCAGCTTCCCGGGAAGATCCCGACGCCAAGAACTCCTCTGCCGAACCAAAGCCTTCAACTACGTATCCCGCTGATTCCATACAGTCTTCCAGCGCTTGACGCACGAGCACGTCATCGTCTATTACCGCGATGTTTCGCTTCAATCCTTTATCCACCTGGCCCAGCTGACCCTTCCCCGTTTAAGAGTTCTAAACCCTCCTATGTTGGAATGCTAGCAGCGATGCCGAGCGCGGTCTATTCTACTTTGGTCGAACATGGGGTTGCGCGTGACGCGGCCCGGTGCGGTTTGACAGTCCAGTCATTGCTGCCAGAATCTGACGCTGTCGCGGAGTTAGCGACAGTCGGCAATGCCCGGACGATCGCTCCGGATGAACCTGGCTGCCGATCCAAATGCTCGCACTGTAAAACCGGCGAGCTCATTCGCCTTGTGATCGGGTGGGCAGGACGAACTGGAAGACAGCGCCATGCGGCTCGTTCTTCTCGGCCCAAAGGCGGCCGCCATGTGACTCAATGATCGATCGGCTGATTGGCAATCCCATTCCGATGCCCTGTGGCTTGGTAGTGAAGAATGGAGCAAACAACCGCTCGGCATGCTCTGCATCGATTCCGGGGCCGGTATCCGTCACGGATACGTGAAGTTCTCCCGGATGCGGGAGGGTCGATTGGATCAGCAGCCGTTTCGGGCCGCGATCGACACTGGCGGTGGACTCAATGGCGTTCATCACCAGGTTGAGTATGACTTGTTGCAATTGAACCCGGTCGGCACGCACGGAAGGAACACCGGCGCGCAATTCGGTGCGCAAGGAAATATTGTGGCGCTGCGTCTCATGGCGCAGAAGAGAAATGGTGTCTTCGATAACCGCATTCAGGTCTACCGAAGTAGTGGCGGCAGTAGTCTTTTTGAAGAGCGTACGAATCCGTTGCACCGTCTCACTGGCCTGGGTAGCGGCTTGAATCACCCGGCTGGCGGCGGCGCGCGCTCTCTCCAGGTCCGGAGGCTCAATCGACAGCCACGCCGTACAACTGTCAGCACTGGCGATGATCGAGGAAAGCGGCTGGTTCACTTCGTGAGCGATCGATGCAGTCAACTCGCCCATTGTCATCACGCGGTTGACGTGCGCGAGCTCGGCCTGAGCGTTGCGGAGGGCTTCCTCGGCCTGCTTGCGGTCGGCAATTTTCTGTCGCAGTTCTTCGTTGGCCGCAGCGAGCTCCGCAGTTCGTTGCGCAACCCGTCGATCGAGTTCGCTCGCGAGATGCTTTTGTTCGCTTAGGAGCCGCGCTCCTTGCAGCCCGATGGACACTTGATTCGCGGCTACGTTCAGAATCAGTCTCTCGGTTTGGCGCGGGAAATCCGCTCGCCCCGACCCTGCGATAATTTCGCCGATTTCACCCTGCAGCCCCAGCCGCAAGGGCATGATCGAAATGTCCCGGCCGCCTATCGGGTTTCGTATCAGCGGAGGCCGTTCCTGAGGGTCGGCCCCCAGCCACTGTTTGAATACCCCGCCGATCTCGTGCGGTCCGGCCGTCTGTTCTTGCGAATGCGCGAACCGGACCATCTCGATGGGCGCCTGACCGCCAGATTCCCGCAAGCGTACATAGACGAGATCAAGCTCGAGCATACGCAAGAGCGCCTCGAGCACGGTATGAACAATCTGGGACGGCTCACCGTCCCTCCACATGGCCGAAAGGGCGAACAGGCTGACCAGATCATTAATGCAATGCTGAAGGCGCTTGATCTCCGCTGTAACATCTCCGGGCTGCAAATCCATGTCTCAGGTCGTCCCATGTGAGCTACTGCGACCAATCCGGCGTTGGCGAAATTCCAGCAGGAACTCATCCGGCGGCACAAAGAAAGGATTCTGCTGAAGGATACCGCCGACGATAACCATCGGATGCGTCCGCATGATGTCAATCACCGCGTCGCCTCCAAACTGGGCCAGATGGTAAGTGCAGATGACCGCGTCGTCGTGGCGGCGCCACACGTTGTTTACACGCGATTCGAACTCAATCACGTCGTCGATATGAGATCGACCTTCAACGGCCCAGTCCATTCGACAACAAATGCGACTCAGCGGAAATCCTCCCCTGGCGTTTCCACTAGCCAGTTGCTCAAAAACCTGCAGCATCCGAATCTGATCGAAGCGGCCATCTGGAAGGTATACTTCGCTGTTGATCCGAAGCTCCAGTTGCCCACTCTGCTGCGCTGCCGCCGCGTCGATGCCTGCGGCAGCCAGGCGTCGCAGATGGTCCTGACGTTGCTCGGGGTTTAGGACATGAACGGCTTTGTCGCCAGATTTCAACCCGTCTTTTATGAACGGAAGCAACACGCGATATTCTTCCTCGTCGCTATTGAAAAACGCGCAGACGTGACGGGTTTCGCCGAGCTGGGACCCGGCGAGGGAGATGGGTGCTGGGACGCTCTTCGTGGCTTATTCCTCCTATAATGAATATCATATAACGCGGGTCTGATAGGGCCGCCGGAAGTGTGCCCATTAGTCTTCTGCTGGATTAAAAGACGAAATCGACCAAGCCGCATTCGAGGAGTTATCGCTGGCAAATTCTCTTTCTCTATTTTGGTCGAACACCGGATTCAGACGAGATTTTGAGTTTCTCGGCCATCCGAACCAGATCGGCAAACGAGCCGGCACGCATTTTGCGCATCACCCGGCCGCGGTGCGCTTTGATCGTCAGATCAGTTGTGCCAAGCTCGCCGGCGATCTGCTTGTTCAGCAGGCCGGTTACAACCAGCGCCAGGACCTGACGCTCGCGCGGAGTCAGCGTCTCGAGCCGATTTCGGAGCTCCAGGGTCTCCGATCGCAACTTGCGATCCTCGCCATCGCGGGCCAGAGCCTCCTTGACCGCCTTGAATAGGGGCTCCTTGTGGAACGGTTTCGTCAGAAACTCCACCGCGCCCGCTTTCATGGCCTGCACACTCATCGGGATATCTCCGTGTCCGGTGAGAAACACGATGGGGATCTCGATGCCTGATTTCACCAGCTCCGTTTGTAGATCGAGGCCACTGCGATCGGGTAGTTGGACGTCGAGAATCAAGCAGGCGGCAACGTCCGGGGGCTTGTTGCGGATGAACTCGGCTGCCGATCCAAACGTTCGCGCGGTAAAACCCGCGGAGTTCAGCAAGTCTTGAAGCGACTCGCGAACCAGCGGATCGTCATCCACTATGAACACGACGCTGTTTTGGTCGCTCATTCGCTTTGTGATCGGGTGGGCAGGACGAACTGGAAGACTGCGCCATGCGGCTTGTTCTTCTCGGCCCAAAGGCGGCCGCCATGTGCCTCAATGATCGACCGGCTGATTGACAATCCCATTCCGATGCCCTGTGGCTTGGTAGTGAAGAATGGAGCAAACAACCGCTCGGCATGCTCTGCATCGATTCCGGGGCCGGTATCCGTCACGGATACGTGAAGTTCCCCCGGACGCGGGAGGGTCGATTGGATCAGCAGCCGTTTCGGCTCGCGATCGACACTGGCGGTGGACTCAATGGCGTTCATTACCAGGTTGAGTATGACTTGTTGCAATTGAACCCGGTCAGCGCGTACCGAAGGAACATCGGCGTCCAATTCAGTGCGCAAGGAAATATTGTGCCGGTGGGTCTCATGGCGCAGGAGAGAAATAGTGTCTTCGATTACGGAATTCACGTTTACCGGCGTAGTGCTTGCGGCGGTCTTTTTGAAGAGCGTACGAATCCGTTGCACAATCTCGCTGGCTTGCGTAGCGGCTTGAATCACCCGGCTGGCGGCGGCGCGCGCTCTCTCCAAGTTCGGCGGCTCATTCGCCAACCACGCGGTACAACTATCGCCACTGGCGACGATCGAGGCAAGCGGCTGGCTGACCTCGTGAGCAATCGAGGCAGCGAGCTCGCCCATGGTCATCACGCGATTCACATGCGCGAGTTCTGCCTGCGTATTGCGCAGGTCTTCCTGAGCCTGCTTGCGATCGTGGAAGTCGACAATCGTGCCATACCACTTCAGAATGCTCCCATCCGGTCCGCGCAACGGCAGAGCCTGGGATGCGCACCAGCGGTACATACGGTCAGAACCACGGAGAGATCGAAATTCGGCTTGAAAGGGATCGCCCGTCCAGACCGAATGCGCCCATGCTCGCGCGGTGTTCTGGGCGTCATCTGCATGAACGGTTTTCATCCAGCCGGCGCCTGCGATTTCATCCTGAGCCAGGCCGGTGTATTCCAGCACGCGCGCGTTGCAGTAGTCCACCGCGCCATCGGGAGTGGCGCTCCACAACATCTCCGGAATGGTTTCCGTCATCCTGCGCAGGTTCAACTCGCTCATCCGAATTTGTTCTTCGGAGCGCTTGCGATCACTAATGTCGCGTACAAAGGCGCTAAACGTCCAAGTCTCGCCAAACTTCAATGGCGTGATGGATAGCTCGACGGGAAACTCTTCGCCGTTACGGCGGAGAGCGATGATTTCGATTCGTCGCTTGAGAAAAGGGCCTTGATCAGTCGCGAGAAAGTGCTGCATCCCCCTTTCATGTGCCGAACGGTAGCGCATCGGAATGATGGACTCGGACATCCGGCGCCCGAGAGCTTCCAGGCGCGTCCACCCGAAGATTACTTCCGCCTCCTTGTTCCAGTCCGTGATGACTCCGTCCGCATCCATACCGACGACAGCGTCCAGAGCGGAATCAACAATCGACCGCGCCTGGCGCTCTACTCTTCGCAAAACCCCCTCGGCGCGCTTCTGTTCGCTCAAGTCGAGCACGAAGGCGACACCCACGCTACCGCCTTCTTCGAACAATGCGCCGCCGAGCAGGACAGGCGCGCGGCTTCCGTCCTTCCGAAAGTACTCCTTCTCGTACGTTTGGAAGATCCCGGCTGCCCTTAACTCCGCTAGTGCCAGTTGGTCGCGATCGCTCCATTCCCCCGGTGTCAGGTCCGTCCAACGCACGCGGCCGGTGATGAGGTCTTCCCGGCTGTATTGGACCATCTGGAGAAATGCTTCGTTGGCGTCTGAGACTACGCCGTCGAGACTAAAGATGACCATCCCGATGACATTCGCTTCTACTAAGCGCTGGATTTTGGCCTCCAGCCTTTTAGCGAACTCACGCATTGCTGTTTCAGCCTTCTCGCGCGCGGTGATTTCGACCTTAAGGTCCTGTATTGAGTCCACGGTTTGATACGCCAGCGAGGCGAACTGTCCGAGTGCCGTCATGACGCGCTCGTCTTCGGCGTCGAACTTGCGGCGATCGCTGTGCATGATCGCCCAAATCGTTCCTACCGCCTTACCTTTCACGTAAAACGGAACCAGAAGACACTCCTCGGCGGCCGGTGAGACCGGCAGCAAGTAGGGATACCGCCGTTCGAAGTGCTTGAACAGCAGCGTGGAATCCCGGTCCAGCACGTCTCCACAAGGTCCAAAGTTACGCGGCGTTCCGCCTCCAGCGTGCGGCTTCCAAGCGCCGGCTATGGCAGGCCAGTAGAACCGTTTCCCGCCGTCTCTTGTGAGTAGACTGAGGCCGGCGGAATCGCACTCCGTGACGTCCAGAATCGTGTCGGCGAAGGTCTGAAGAATATTGGCGTTCGTATCCGCCATGGCGGTGGCCAGCGTCACCAGCGCGCGGTTCTCCTTTTCGTAATCTGGTGGACGCCCGGGGCGGCTGCGCAACTCTTCTGTGCAGAGGATGGATTCCAAAGGAGCCGCCCCTTCCGGAAATGATTCCTCGACGGGGAAATCCTCTTGCGGTTCGGCAGGCATCATTCCACCTCCAGGCTATTCCTCTATTCTAGCCGTGCAAGAACAGAATGGTGGGCCGCGCGAGTGCTTTACGCGATCTGGCTCCAGGGGACGCTGGTAGTGGATGGGAGGTGCGGCGTGAGTGACGTTCCTCTTGCTGTCAGCGTGCAGATCCGCGGCTCATCTCCACGGATCATTATTGAGTGAGACTCTGCGCGATTGAGTGAGACTCGGCGCGCCGATCCCATCGCCTCCCGCCAAGATGGCCGCTCAGAAACGCGTCGATTCATAGATGAGAGCGGAGGGACTTTAGCCACTACGCCGTCATGAACGTTGCTTCAGATCCGTATTCCAAATCGGCTTCGCTGTTTTTACCCAAGAGGCGCAGAGCGGTGGCCGTCACGTGCTCCGCCGTAAATCCCAGATGGGCAAGAACCTCCTGGCCAGGTGCCGACGCCCCAAAGCGCTCCACGGCAATGACGGCACCCTCGTCGCCCGCCCAGCGACGCCATCCTATCGGTGAGCCGGCCTCCACCGTGACGCGTTTCCGGATGCCTCGCGGAAGGACGCTTTCACGGTACGACTCCTCCTGGGCCTCGAACAGGCTCCAACTCGGCATGCTGACTACCCGTGCCCCTACGCCGAAATTCTTCAGTTTCTCCCGCGCCAGCACACAGAGACTGACCTCGGAACCGGTACCGATAAGGATCACATCCGGAGAGCCGCTTTCAACGTCCGCGAGCACATAAGCGCCCTGTGCCACACCGGGGTTTTTCGCTCCGCCGCGGTCAAGATGCGCGACTGTCTGGCGCGTCAGCACCAACAACGTCGGACTGTTATGTTGTACCGCAAAAGCCCACGCCTCTACGGTTTCGTTCGGATCAGCCGGACGGATGACGGTAAGCCCTGGGACGGCGCGCAAGCCGGCGAGGTGCTCGATTGGCTGGTGAGTCGGGCCATCCTCGCCCAGTCCGATGCTGTCATGGGTAAACACGTAGATCACCTTAAGATCACTCAAGGCCCCCAGGCGGATGGCAGGCTTCATATAGTCGGAAAAGGTGAAGAACGTCGCGCTAAAAGGAAGCACACCACCGTGTGCGGCCATTCCATTCACGGCGGCTCCCATCGCGTGCTCGCGAACCCCGAAAGCGATGTTCCGCCCGGCATAGCTCCACTCCCCGCCAACTGCGCCCAGCGTTCCGGGCCCCGACATTTCAGATGACTGGAAATCTCCCAGACCTTTAAGGGCTGTCCTGGTCGACGGGTTCAAGTCCGCCGACCCGCCAATGAGGTTGGGAATGTGTTTGGCCAGAGCATTCATCGCTTCGCCGGCCGCGGCGCGAGTGGCGATCGGTTTATCGGTGGGCTTCCATTTGGGGAGATCGACGTCCCAGTTTGGCGGGAGCTTGTCGCTAACGATGCTCTCGAACTCGGCCGCCTCCTTCGGAAACGCCTGTTTGTAAGCGTCGAATTTCTTCCGCCACTCGTCCTCCATTTGCGCGCCACGAGGAACGGCCTGACGGAAATAGTCCACCGAGTCTTGGGGCAAGTAGAACTTCTCCATGGTCGGCCAGCCCAACGCTTTCTTGGTGGCTTGTAACTCCTCTTCTCCCAGCGGGTCCCCATGGGCGGTGAAATTGTCTTGCTTATGGGGGCTGCCGTAGCCGATGTGAGTCCGCGCCAGGATTAATGATGGCCTTTCATCCTCTGCCTGGGCTTCGCGAATTGCGGACGCCACGTCTTCGGTGTCATTGCCATCCGGAACCGCGCGGGTGTGCCAGCCATATGCTTGGAAGCGTTTTGCCACGTCCTCGGTAAAGTCGATTTCGGTGGCCCCAGCGAGGGAAATATGGTTCTGGTCGTACAGACAAATGAGTTTTCCTAGGCGCAGATGTCCCGCCAATGAGGCAGCTTCGCTACTGACGCCCTCCATCAGGTCGCCGTCGCCGCACTCCGCGTACGTGAAGTGATCGACGATCTTGTGCCCAGGCCGGTTATAGCGCGCCGCCAGCCACGCCTCGGCAATCGCCAAGCCGACGCTGTTGCCGAATCCCTGCCCGAGTGGTCCCGTGGTGACCTCGACACCGGGCGCTAGACCACGTTCCGGGTGACCTGCCGCTTTACTCCCCCATTTTCTGAAATGTTTGATCTCCTCCAGAGGCAGGTCGTAACCAGAAAGGTACAGCAGGCTGTATAGCAGCATCGACCCATGCCCCCCGGACAATACGAAACGATCGCGGTCGAACCACTGCGGGTTGCGCGGATTATGCTTGAGAAACTGGGTCCACAGAGTGTAGGCCATCGCAGCGGCACCCATCGGCATGCCGGGATGGCCGGCGTTCGCGTTCTGGACAGCGTCGGCCGAGAGTATTCGGATCGTGTTAATACACAGCTCTTCTAATTCTCGATTCGGCTTTGGATTCATATCTGGCTCCACTGACGGCCGTCATGCGCCAACGGCGCAGGAAGTCCCCGCCGCAACTCCGGTCCGTTCGAAACTTCCACTGAGGAATTGGCACACGCCATCGCGACCACGAGAGCAATCGGGGGACCATTCTGATCGAGCCGCCTTCTCAGCTTTTTGGATACCACAGTCCGATGACTAATGTCGATCCGCCGACACAGAAAGAGTTGGCACGGCCGATGGAACTACCATTTGGCGTAAGCCCCAACTTGCAGATGTTGAATGGAATTCGTCGTGCACCAACAAGATCTTCAAGGAGGGGGGATGAAACCCTTACAGCAGGTTCTGGCCGAAGCCGATCAGCAAAAGGTGGCGGTGGGGCATTTCAATATCTCTGATTTGGTAGCGCTTAAGGCAGTGTACGCAGCGGCCCGCGAAGTTAATGTGCCAGTTCTCGTCGGTGTCTCAGAGGGCGAGCGCGATTTCATCGGCGTCTACCAGATCGCGGCGTTGGTTCGCAGCATTCGGGAACAGAACAGCTTCCCCATATACCTTAACGCCGACCACACGCATTCGATCGAGAAGGCGCGCGAGGCTGCCCAAGCGGGTTTTGACTCAGTGGTGTTCGACGGCTCCGCGCTGCCGTTCGAAGAGAATGTGACGAAGACGAAGCAAGCCGCGGCTGAGATGAGAGCGATCCACCCCTCCATTGTGGTGGAGGGCGAACTCGGCTTCATCGGCAGCTCTTCTTCAATTCACGACAAGATCCCCGAAGACATGAGCCCGATGACGACGCCTGAACAAGCCAGCGAGTTTGTCCGGCGGACCGGCGTGGATGTGCTAGCGCCAGCGGTGGGTACCATGCACGGGATGCTAAAGAGCATGGTGGAGGGGCAAACCAAGAAGCATGTGGATCCGGCGCGCATCGCTGCGATCAAGCGCGCAACGCGAATACCTCTCACGCTGCATGGAGGATCCGGTACGGACGACCAAGGCTTTCTGGACGCAATTGAAGCTGGAATCACGATCGTCCACATCAATACGGAGTTGCGGGTAGCGTGGCGCCGCGGATTGGAGTCCGCGCTGGCAAAGAGGCCGGACGACGTGGTCCCCTACAAGCTGCTGCCGGACGTGGTCGAATCCGTCAAACAGGTCGTGTATGCGCGCCTCCGGCTATTTAACAGGTCCCTCAAAAGCGCTTCAGCACACTAATCGTCTCAATTGAGTGTCCGGTGGCTGCGCCCAATGCCGATGCGATGTGCATTCAGCTTGTTGCCCGCGTGAACGCGAGCGAATTCATCGGCCGAGAGTCACGCGCCATCACCGCTGGCGGGACCTTTGCGACCGGGTAGTACCGTTTTCGCCGTTGCCAGACTCCCCATCTGCCCCACGGCGGTGTGCTCTTCGAAGAAACGGAAAAGACGCTTTTCTGTTCCGACCTGTTCCATCAGGCTGGCGACGTCGAACCGCTAGCCTATGCCGATGTTATTGGCCGCTCGCATCAAGCGTTGCAGGAACGTCAGGCATTTCGCGCGGCCCATTTGCCCTACACACCGCACAACACTTGACAAAGCGAGCCGGCCTAAAGCCCAAGACGCTCGGCATCATGCATGGCTCCCGCTTCATAAGTGACTGCGCGGGCACTTGATGCCCGAATGGACTAGCCACTTAGCGCAACACCATAGTCCGCTAGTCGGCCTGACCACCTTCCATTGTGATCTGGTTCGCCAGACGGCTTGTCAATCGGTCAATCTGACGGAGCAAAGGGACGAGTGTTGCGCCATGCTCTGAGAGCAATAGCCGCGATTCGACCGAGCGACACGATTCCAGTACCTGTTCCAGGTGTGCGAAGGGCTCCGCAGACGCAGGTTGCCCTGGTGACGTTTTAGCCTCCATCCGATCCGCTATACTCTCAAGCATCTGGGCAGAATACTCATCATACGCCTGAAGGGAGACAAGCACAGCTTCCGGCAGTACGAAGCCCGGTAATTGGAGACGATACTTGAGGGACGCACCCCGCATTATGAAAAGAGCCCGCAATTGGGGCTGCCACCTGCGGATGCGGTCTCGCAAGGCCAGCTCGTGGCGCCGCGACGGACCGAATTCGAGAAGAACCCCATCGGCAAGTGATCTCACGTTATCGAATTTAGTATTGATCGTATCGTGAAGCGCAGCACTGTGCCGGATCGCCGAGCGGATGTCAGATGAAACTGGTTCTCGTGCGAACTGCGCCAGCAAACGCAAGGTGGAGATAAACACCCTTTTCATCTCGACACTCGCCGCCGCGCTCCAAAGTTGATCGAATATCAACCACATCATCAGCAGCCCCAGGAAGACCCCGGCAACGCGGTCGCGCGCCACGGCGAGCGAAGTCTCCCGCGCGAACTTCTGCATGTTGATCACGAAATACACGGCACCAAGTTGCAGCCCGAAGAATGATAGTCGAGGGCTGGAGGTCATGAACCACGCGGCCACCGCGGTGACGAGCACAAAAAGAACCGTGAATCCCGCAATCGAATCGAGGTACGGCAGAACGAACATCTGGCTGCTCATGCCGATCAGAACGCCGCCAACGAAGAAGCCCGCGAAGCGCAGAACCTGTCTCTGTCGAGATGTACCGATAGTCGAGAAGGCCGTCAAGAAACACGTGAGCATCACCGGTACACCCATGCCCGGCCAATCAATCGAGTTATAGATGACGTAACACGCGCTCACTGCAAGGCATCCCTTGAGCGCGAATCTAAGGTGCTCTGGGTTGACGAACGCGTCGGCGGCGATAAGCGTTGATCTTGGCATCTCTTCTGAATACTCGTCGATTGATTGAGAGCCTGCAAACGCTTGAGGGATTAGCGCGATCGTATTTTCCATCTCACGCAGCAACGGCACACGATGTGGTTCATCTTCGATGTTCACCTGGATCGAGCCCGGAATTCGCCGGGAGATTAGATCGCTGCGGATGCTGGCGATGGCCAGCGCCAAGTTCCGCAAATGCTCCCGATCAATGCCGGAAGACTCAAAGCTGAGTTGGGTTAGCGCCGTCGTAATATCCACGAGTCTTCCAACCAGCCCAACAACACCGCTCATCTGTGTCCTGTACTGGGGCGAATAATCCGACCGCCGCAAGGCCCGCCGCAAGGTTGATGTTCCAAGCATTCCCAACCGAATGACTTTTTCTGCGGTAGCCTGATCCACCGGGCGCGCTTCCGCGTAGCCAATCAACGCACTGTGAATCGCGGCTAAACGGTCGGCGACGGGCACCACGATATCGTCTCCGGGACGCATACGTCCAAAGACGAGTTCCACCCCGGAGGTAACCGCGACGGCGATGAAGGCCACCATGGAAAGCCAAAGCGTATCTGCGACGTTAGTGCCACCCGACACATGCCGGTCCCAAATGGTAACAGCTATGGAGATCACCAAGGCGAATCCTACGAACGCTCCGTAGTTGGTTATTACCGCGAGCACATAAAAGGCCAGGAACAGCGAAGCGATGTTCCAGAGAAAGTGAAGAACCGGGACGCTGATAACAAATTGGACGGAGACTACTATGTAGGCCACGCCGATTGCGGCAAGAAGAAGTATCGTTCCCGCCGAGCTGAGAGTGGCTCGCGGGCTTTCGCGCGAAATGAGCAGCGCATATATGCCGCCTAGAAATGCGAAGGGAATGCGGAATGTGTTACAGATGATCATGACCAAAGTCGCGGCGAGCACCATGCGCGCGACGGTGAGGGTACGGCCTGGATACGGTGCAAGTTCGTGTTTAAGGAACTCCCATAACCACGTCAAGGGCCGCGTTAAGTCCGGTATACCGTGCGCGAGGGTCGCCACGTCAACGTCCTCGAATCACGACGACCGCTGACTCGCTCACTCGGAACAAGTCCGGGGGAGGGTTTTCTACTCGCACGCGAACCGGGTAGCGAGTAGCCAGATGCACCCAGTTCAGGGTCCTCTGCACATCCGGAAGGACTGCCCCCAAACGGCCGACCACATCGGCGTCCGGAGTCACCCCGAAGCCAATGCTGTCCACCACGCCCGTGAAATGAGTATCTGGCTTCGACATCACATAGACCTCGGCGCGCATGCCGGGAGTGATGTGCTGTAGTTGGCCTTCACGAAAGTTGGCGACTGCCCACCACGTGCGCGCGTCGATCAGTGTGAACACCTGCTGGCCGATGTGCGCGTAGGCGCCTTCTGAAATCGTGAGATTCGTGACACGCGCCGCAAACGGCGCATAGACTCGGCAGTTGTTGAGATTGTAGCGGGCTGTCTCTACAGCCGAGGCTCTTGCGCCGCGCTGGTTGACCAATGGTTCGAGCGTGGTCACGGCATGCTGCGCCTGTTCGTGCTGGGCCTTGCTCTGTACCAGTATCGCCCGGGAGCGTTGCTGCTGAGCCAACGTGGACTCCAATCCCGCTTGCGCCAGCCGCAACTGAGACTCCGCCTGCTTCAAAGATTGACCCTCCGCAATTTCCGAAGTCCTGGCCCGATCCACTTGGTCGACAGTGACAAACTGCTTGACGAGCAAAGGCTCAATTCGATGCAGGTTATCATTCGCATAAGTCCACTCCGCTTTGGCGCGGCTGACGCCCTGTTCGGCGTTTGTCACGTCGGCCCGTGCCTGATCCACCGCCGCCGCCGATCGAGTCACGTCGGCTTCTGCGCTTTGAATATTTGCCTGGGAAACGGAAACCGCGCTCACCAGCGCCGCGATTCTTCGCTGCTCATCCACGATCTGTCCCTCGAGAGCTGCCTGCTCCGAAAGTGCTTTTTCCAGGGCGTAGCGGTAAGGCCGGTCATCAATTTCGTAAAGTAACTGCCCTTGCTTCACGAACTGGTTGTCGTGTACATTCAGACGCAAGATGGGGCCCTCCACCTGAGGCGCAATTCCGATGAAATTGGCGAGTATCTCAGCATCGTCGGTTCGTGGGTAAGAGTTCACGTGATACAGCACGACAAGCCCTAGCGCCCCCGCGCCAATCACGATAGCCGCACTCAGTACCCCTCCGAGCACCCTTCCACTTTTGGTATCGTCGCTGGACGTCATCAGAATTTACCTCTCTATCGAAAGAATGCTAACCAAATGGCGAAACTAAAGAGCGCCACCAGGCTGGGATACGTCAAGACTGGAAGCGCGATCGCAATATGAAGGCGTAACAGCACCCATCGAGCAGCCGCCGTAAGTACCAAACCCAACGCCAGGCACGCTAGCCAGGCTGGAAAGAACGACCCTAGCACATCAAAGGAAGGGGCCCGCCCGCAACTGGTCAGAAAGAACGCTGCAAGCGTTAACATGCACCCCGAAATGCGTCCGCGTTTATTAGTCGTCATGGCCTAGGTTTCCTGGTGTTGGATTGGATGGAATCGCCACAGCGGAACGCTAGATCTGCCAGTGCGGTTAGTACCTGCGTGCGCGCCAGGATGTCCGCGGAGCGGGCTTGCGCGAGAAGCTTCTGGGCGGCCGTGACATCCAACAGGTTGCGTACACCATAGTTGTAGGATTGAAGTGCAGCGGCATAGTTCTGGGTGGCGGAGTCCAACAGTGCGGTGGCTGCCTCACGCTGGCGAAAGGCGGTGGTCAAATTCGAATAGGCGGTCCACACTTCATCCTCGATGCTGTCGCGCGCGGCGTTGACCTGCGCCTCGGCCCTGCGGATTTCGGCTTCCGACTGCATCAGGCGGTTTCGACGCGCGCCTCCGTCAAATACGGTCCAATTTAGGCTTAGGGCTACTCCGCCGGTCAAGTCTGCTGTATGTCCCCAGGGCAAAGTTTGCTGCAGGAAGTAAAGTGACTGGGCGGTCGGGTTGGCTCTTAGGGTCAGGCTCGGATAGTACGCAGCCCCGGCCTCCTTCCGCTGCGCGTGCGCCGAGCGGACGCCAGCCAGATCAGCCTGGAGGTCCGGCCGCTGGTCGAGAGCGCGATCAGTCGCCTGCTCGACGGTCTCGCCGATCGACTCGGGAGTAGGTAAATCGCTCAGTGGTTCGACGCGAATCATCGTGGCGGCGGGGGCCCCTAAGGCCGTAGCTAAGTCACCCCGGGCACTTTCCTCCGCGCCCAACACCGCCTGCAGGTCATATTGCGATTGCGCGGTCGCACTGCGCGCCTCCAGAACGTCGGGTAGGGTTGCCAATCCATTGTGCAGCCGCTCCTCCGCAGCCTGCTGTACCGTTTCCGCATTGGCCAGACTTGCTCTTTCGGCGGTCTCCTGAGCCGACGCATCCAGCAAGCGATAATACGCTTGCTGAACCTGAAAAATGAGTTTCCGGTGGACGTCGTTAAAACTGAAGTTTGCGGCCAGCAATCGCGCGCTCTGCGCGTCGATTCGGCCCCGGCGGGCTCCGAAGTCGAAGATTGTATAGTTGAGGTTCAGTGACGCTTGAAACGCCGGATCCGTGTGGCGGTAGAAGCGAGTGCCTAGCGGTATCTCCTCGCGGTCCACTCCCGCCAGGGCCACGGCCGATAAAGCCGGATACAGCTCGCTGCGTGCGATTCCGAGGGCTGCTCCCTGGGCGCGGGCGCTTTCCCATGCGACTCGAGTCTGGGGATTGTGAGCTTCAGCCAGATCAATCAATTCCGCCAGGGAATACGCTTTGCCGGGCTCAATGGGAAGCACTGCTCGACGCACCCGCTTCCCATCGTTTCTGATTTGCAGCTCGGCGGGGGTATGCCAGGGTTGGTCGGGCGACGGCGGAGGACTTTGAGCGAAGACGGCGATGCCCGCCAACAGAACCAGGAGGAGAATGGTTGTTCGCGGACGACTTTTTAACGTCAAGGAATGCGAGTACAATGCGCCACTTTTCTTGAGAGCTCTCAAGCCACAGTCCGGCTTGACGTCAACTTGCTTCAACAAATTCAACACTCCCCGAGTTAGGCTTACCGCATCCGGGCACACAGGCGCAGTCTGGGCCGGTGGCGCCGCCTTTGCGCTATGAGAGCCTTTTGAAAAGTGCAAAGGCCGCGGAACCGGCGTTCGCCGGCCCATTACCCGCTCTGCGAGAGGCATGAGCTATACCAGCCCCGGCAGCACAATGGTGAACCGGGCACCGCTCCGGATTCTGAGAGACGGAGAACGGCGGCGCCGACGTGATCCGTAACGCCGCCAGCACGCATAATCCTCAACCACACGACCGGTTGGACATCGTGCTCAACACGAAGGGCCATGCGAGATTCACGTCCCTGATCCCGGCCGTGCTCCAGAGTAATCTTCATCGAGAGGCGGTTGCAACGTCCTCTGAAACCCGGTGGACTTCCCTGATAAGACCGGTCTCCACGTCGAAAATAAAACCCCGCACAGAGACTTCTTTGGCGATCCACGGATGTGATCTGACCTTCTTCATCTGTTCCCGTGTGTTCTGTTCAGGGTCCTTGTAGGAGAAGAAACGCATCGGAGCGGGCGACGCGTCGCCGGTTAAGGAAGTGAGTCTCGCGTTCAGTTCATCGTCCGTGAATGTCGTGAATCCACAGCCGGTGTGATTGAGAAGCATGATCTCCGTCGTTCCGAGGACACGGGTGGAAACGACAAGCTCTCCGAGCACATCTTCGGTTACCGCTGGGCCGCCGGTCCGGATAACGTCAAGGTCGGCATGTGGCAGCCCGAGTATGCCAGGGAGGTCTGAAAGCCTGGGATCCATACAAGTTACAACGGCGACCTTGGGGGTTGGACGCGCCCCCAGTTTTTGATCGTACTTTTTGGCATACGTCTGGTTCGCTTTTAGTGCTTTGTCGATAATACTCATCGCAAATCTCCGTATTGGGTAGTGTAGGTTGGCCAGCATAACCTCCCGGTGAGGGCAACACTCCGGCCACCTGAATTGTCGATTGCACTTGCGAGGCCCTTCGAGCTAGCAGGTTTTTGGCTCGCCTACTTGCCACCGCTACAACAGGCGGGGAGACGCGGGCCAATTTCAGAACCGCCCGGGATACGACGATTGGCGAATATCCGACGCGGCATTCAGTCGGATGTCCTTCGGCGTTCACTCTCGTGGACTTGTTAAACACGGCTGCCAAGCTGGGTATTGGGTGGAAAGGTGTGGACTGAACAACGGCTGGAGATTCCGGCCGGACTTGCCTCACAGATCGATGACGACGTCGCGAATCGGTTGTGAGCAGCAAACGAGAATATTGCCTTCAGCGGGTTTGTCGAGCGGCTCTGGTTCGTAAGCCACCGCGCCTGAAACCAAACCGGTCTCACAACTGTGGCACACACCAGTCCGGCACGCCCAGCGGACCGGCACGCCGCACGCTTCGGCCACCTCGAGAATGCTCTGGTAGACTGATGCGTTCCAGTGTGCGGCTATGCCGCTTCGCGCAAACGACACCAACGACCCGCTGTCGGTATCGCCCTTAGGAGGATGCGGGTTTGGCGTTTCCGAGCTGACCACACCAGGACTCTTCGGCTCACTGCCGCTGAAGATCTCGATGTGAATCCGTTCCGGCGCGACGCCATAGCCCGCCAATGCCGCCTTCATATCTGACATAAAAGCAGCCGGCCCACAAAGATAAACGTCCGCTTCCTGCGGGATGCCGACCTCGTCGAGCACCGATCGCGACAAATGACCGGCGGCATCGAAGTCCTCGCCCAATTTGTCGAACGAGGCCGGCTTGCTGTAACAGACATAGCTTCGGCCGTGCGGGAAGGCGAGCATCAAGCGGCGGACTTCAGCGGCAAAGGGATGATGTTCGCGGTCTCGAGCTGCGTGCAGCCACAAGACTTGCCCGGCAGGCGGGGCCGCGGCTAGCGCGTGGAGCATTGCCAGCACCGGTGTCGCCCCGATCCCAGCGCTGAGGAGGACGACCGGTCGCTCTCCGGCTCGCAGAATGAAGCTGCCGCGAGGGGAACTGACGTCGAGGGCATCGCCAACTCGTACACGATCCCGCAGCCACGTCCCAGCCACCCCACCCGGCTCGATCTTCACGCTGATTCGATAGCGCTCGGCCGAGAGAGGGCCCGAGAGTGAGTAACTGCGAAAGATCGGGGCACCCCCGGCCGCCGGCTGAAGCCGAAGCACGATGTACTGGCCCGGCTGCGCCATCGGCAGCGGCTGGCCGTCCAGACTTTGCATGGTCACCGAGAGGACGTCCGCAGACTCCTGATCAATCGACGTCACCGCGAGCCGGTGAAATCCTGGTGCGGCTGGATGCGCGGCGGCTTCCGGCATGAGCCCTGCGTTTCCACCTGTTGAGCTCCGCAGCAATGCCTCGAACGACCCGTGCCACCCAGGCGAAAGCGCCTCGATTCGCAATGCACGTTCTAATAGCGCGTGCGGATGATTTGGCAAGTAGAGGAGCGCATTGATCTCAGCGACCGTCATTCGCTCCTGGGCCTCCCCCAACTTCACGATTTCGTCGCCCGCCTCCACTTCGCCTTCCTCAAGAACGCGGAGGTAGAATCCTGGACGGCCACTGGAGGTCAGCAGCGCCGCCATTCGGGGCTCATTCATCCGAATGCCCACGCGATAGCAAGTAACTCGGGGTTGTGTGACTTCGAAGAGTGCGCTCCCAATCCGGTACCGGTCGCCGATGCACACCGCGTCATCGGGCAAGCCTTCGACCGTGAAATTCTCCCCGAATTGTCCGAAAGGCTTCGGATCGCCCAGGTCGGACCGCTTGAGTTGCTCCCGCCAATAATCATACGACTCAGTCTGGTACACAAAGACGGCTCGCTGTTCGCCTCCGTGTCCCCTTAGATCTCCCTGACCGTCTCCATCCAGATTCAGCCGGCGGACCCGACACCGGCCTGGCACCGGGTTTTTCCAGATTCCCGTGTGCACGGTGCGACCCTTCCACTGGATGTCGCGTGGGAGACCGACGTTCACTGACAGTAGCCGAGCCATAGATGCGAATCGGCCATTTTACTGGCACGTCTGATTCCAGAAGGACAATACGGGAGATATGTCCGAGCTTGACAAACCAGAGGTCACGGTGCCACAACGTTGCACGCCTTGGGACAGCTTTCTCAGAGGAAGTCCAAATCGACCCACGACCAAGCTCCCAGGTTCATGCGTCGCATTGGCTTGAGCGTCAACGGGGATCCTTTTTCTGTGCTGATTTCTCCTTCGAGCCGTCTACCATTTGCCGTTGTGAGCGCCGGCGTCAACGTGCAGCACCTCTCCCGTGACATGACGAGCCTCCGTTAGATAGATGATCGCGTCGACGATGTCGGCAACATCAGATATCCCGCCCATCGGAGAAAGGCTCTTCAGATACTCTTTGGAATCGTTGGCGTGCATTGGCGTATTCACGACCCCGGGAGCGACCGCATTGAAGCGTATCTCATCCTTCGCGTACTCCATCGCCAAGCTTCGGGTCAGCGCCTCGAGTCCCCCCTTGGTGACCATCGGGAGCGAAGCGTTAATGCCCGCAATGGGATGCTCAACCATGGCGCTGGTAACACAGGTGACGCTACCGCCGCCTTTCTGCACCAACATTTGCTTGACGGCAAGCTGCGTGATGTTGATGTAGCCGCGCAGGTTCACTGAAGACAGTTTGTCAAAATCCTCTGCGGTGTACTCCGTAAATGGCCTCGTGAAAAAGATGCCGGCGTTATTAACTACACCATCGATTGAACCAAAAGTCTCTAATGCCGTGGAAGCGATCTCGCGCGCAGTCGAAGGGTCGGCGATGTCACCTGGTACTACAGCCACTCTCTGCGTCGCAGCGAAGGCGGATGCCGTGATGTTGAGCGAGTTCGCGACTACGTTATAACCACGCTCGATGAAGGCATTCGTAACGCCAGCGCCGATTCCTTTGGCCGCACCCGTCACGATCATGGTCTTGCGTTTCGGCGGCATTATCTTTCGCAACTCCTTCTCGTTCGCGCAGCCTTCGTACTGCCATCTCTATGTGCTATCTCCTCGCGTATTGGGTGAAAACGTAATCTCTGGCCTTCGCTGCCGTGTGGCACGCGAACCCACACTTCGCGTCGTTCCCCTGCGGAGGCGTGCTATCCAACGTGCCCGGCTTAAACGTGTCGGAGGCGGTGTCGTAATCAAAGACTGCATATCCCCATCGGCCGCTATCCGCGAATCTCTTGCTGTCTTTGATCATGAAGTCGACGTTCATCAGCTTGTCCGGCACTGTCGCACTGGGGAAGAATTCGTTGTGTTTCGGCGTCCAATGAATTTTGGTCACCTTCGCTCCGTCGGGGACAGGTTTCCCGTTGCCGGGGATACCGGCTTTGTAGGCACTGATCATCACGGGATTTCCGAGGATCACTGCGACCACCTTTTCATTCCGACTGACGGAAATGGTTTGCCACGCTTCGTATCCCCTGAACTCAGAGAACGCGAGCCCTCCCGGGACCTTCACGGTGTACCTCTCCTGGGCAGCCAGGACGAGGACCCCCAGAACAGCAATAGACACCACGGCCGCCGGCATTCGTTTTTCCATCTTCTAACTCCCTTCTCGAGGTCTCGAACAGAGCTTCGGCCGGCTCTACCGGGAGGCGCCCGCAGTCTTCGCCGTTAGTACCACCATGAGGGCTCTGGCCGCGGCCGTTGATGAAGCGGGGTTCTGGCCGGTAACGACACGACCGTCGACCACAGCAAAGCTCGCCCAGTCGGCTGCCTTTTCGTAGAGGCCCCCGATTCTCTTCAGCTCGTCTTCAACCAGGAAAGGTACGACGTGGGTTAGATTTACCGCGGCTTCTTCGCCGTTGGTGAAGCCGGTTACGCGCTTACCTTTGACGAGAGGCTCGCCCCGATGCATAACCCGGTGGAAGACAGCCGGCGAATGACACACAGCGGCCACGGGCTTACCGGAGTTATAGAAAGACTCGATCAACGCAATGGAGTCGGGGTTGTCGGCGAGATCCCACATTGGACCGTGGCCTCCGACGTAAAATATAGTGTCGAAATCCTCCGACTTCATATCGGAAAGCTTTGCCGTCTGAGATAGTTCCTTCTGTGCTCCCGCATCCTGCTTGAACCGTGTCATCGCGGGAGTCTGATTTTCCGGCAAATCGCTCTTTGGATCGATCGGGGGCTGTCCTCCTTTGGGAGAAGCCAGCGTCAATTCGACACCAGCGTCCCGGAAGACAAAATACGGGGCCGCGAATTCCTCCAGCCAAAAGCCGGTCTTACGCCCAGTGTTGCCCAATCGATCGTGCGACGTTAGCACCATCAGTATCTTCATTTTGTTCTCCTTCGTTTCGGTATCCAGGTCAGACTGAGCGCGCATAGCTCGATTCGCCCATCACTGATGGGCATCCGCACGTCACGGACCACGGCGAACGTACAGAAACGAGAAGACGGGCGAGGGCACCGTGGCGCCATTGTTCGCGGGCCGACTCGGCGGGTCGACGCCGAGCCATTCGCGTAACCTTTTTGGAAAACTCGAGTTCGATTGCCGCGCTCATAGAAGCGCGATTTGCGATCCACGTTGCGCGTCAAACCGATGCGTGTACGTGCGCCGATGGCGCCTGTTTTCCGGCGCGGAAGCATTGCATCCGCTCGATTCCATACTCTCACCCCGGCACCGGCCGCCTTGCTAACTCGTGCAGAGACCGGTCAAAGGACGTGCGTTGCTGACCTCGCTTTAAAAACCGCCAGATCCGTCTGGCGCCATCCCTCCAGGGCGAATCGTACCCGTTTGCTTACTTCGCTCCCCTGTTGCGGATTTTGACGAATGACGAGGCACTCATCTTGCAGTTGGCGACACAAACTTCGAGCGCGACTCGTCGACCAGAAATGGCCGCACGTGTGCAACTGCCTGGCGGGCGGCTACTATGCGGATCATCAAGAACACGGTCCCGATCTTCTACACAGCGGCGGCAGCGTGGGCCAATCCGGCCAGTCAGCCACTTAGCCCCACGAACATTTTCGCTCCGGCCTCGACTCCTGCTGACAACATCTCTGCGCTTTCTTTCCTGGTACTTGCGGTGACGGGCGCCATCTTCCTGACAGTGCTCTGTCTGCTCTTATACGCGATAGTCAGGTTCAGGGAAAAACCTACTTCCGGCTTGGGCGAGCCCGCGCAGGTATATGGCAGCACACAGGTCGAGCTGGCCTGGACGGTGATTCCCGTGTTGGTCATAGTGGTCTTGTTCCTGGCGACAGTGCGGGTGATCGCGAGCATTCAAAATGCAACTCCACCTCCCGGCGCTGTCGAAGTGTCGGTCATTGGTCACCAGTACTGGTGGGAATATCATTATGCACACTCAAATGTGGTTACGGCAAACGAACTACACGTTCCCGTAAGTAACCCGGCCCACCCCACGCCGACGTTCTTGACGCTTTTGTCGGCCGACACGGACCATAGCTTCTGGGTGCCTCGCCTCGCGGGGAAAACCGATTTGATTCCGAACCATCCGAACAGCACCTGGATCGACCCCCATGAAACTGGTCTCTACCTGGGCCAGTGTGCGCAGTATTGCGGCGTGGAGCACGCCAAGATGCTGTTGCGCGTTTACGTACAGACGCGCGACCAGTTCGACCACTGGCTCGCGCAACAGAGCCGGCCGGCTGTTGCGAGTGACGCCGTCGACGCAGGCCGGCGCACGTTCGAATCCATCGCTTGCGTCAACTGCCACACCATCCGCGGTACCGCGGCTGTGGGAAAGTTCGGCCCCGATTTAACTCATCTGATGAGCCGTGACACTATTGGCGCAGGCGCGGCGCTTAATACGCCCGCGAATCTCCGCCGTTGGATTCAGAACCCCAACGCACTCAAGCCGGGATGCCTGATGCCGGCGATGGGTCTGAGCGATTCGCAACTCGATGCGGTTACGGCTTATATGGAGGCCCTTCGCTGATGTCGACAGCATCCATCACCATCGGCCACGCGAGCTCTGAGCGGCCGCCTTTAGTCGAGACGCTTCACCAGTGGGTCACCACTGTAGATCACAAACGGCTAGGCGTTCTGTACATTCTCTACGCTTTGATATTCCTCGTTTTCGGCGGCATAGAAGCGACTATCATGCGTATCCAGTTGATTCGGCCACACAATGACTTCGTGTCGCCGGAGGTTTTCAACCGGATGTTCACTATGCACGGGACGACGATGATTTTCTTCGCCGCTATGCCGATCGTCTTTGGATTTGCGAATTATCTGGTGCCTCTGATGGTTGGCGCTCGTGATATGGCGTTTCCGCGGCTGAACGCCTTCAGTTTCTGGTTGAGCGCATTCGGCGGCTTTCTGCTTTATTTCAGTTTCCTCGGCGGAGACGGACTCTATGGCGCCGGTAACGCGCCTGACGTGGGATGGTTCGCGTACGCGCCCCTTACCTCGCAGACATTCTCGCTCGGACACAGTACAGATTTCTGGATTCTTGCCGTGTTTGTTTCCGGTCTCGGCAGCATGGGGACGGCGATCAACATCGTCGCTACTGTCTTGTGTATGCGCTGCCCCGGAATGACGCTCGGAAAGATGCCGCTTCTGGCATGGCTCAATCTCGTCATGGGCGGCTTAGTCATTCTCTCGATGAGTCCCTTGACCGCCGCGCAATTAATGTTGCTGATCGACCGCTACCTGGGGGGACACTTCTTCGACGCGCAGGCTGGCGGTTCGGCGGTTCTGTGGATGCATTTTTTCTGGATTTTTGGCCACCCGGAGGTTTACGTCCTCGCCATACCCGCATTTGCTTTCGCCTCCGAAATCATTCCAGTCTTCTCCCGGAAGGCCATCTTCGGATATCCCGTGATGGTGGCCGCTACGCTCGCCATCGGTTTCATCTCCATGAGCGTGTGGGCGCATCACATGTTCACCGTAGGTATGACGGCGGCTGGCAACACATTCTTCGTGTTGTCGACTATGGCCATCGCGGTTCCCACGGGAATCAAAATATTCAATTGGCTGGCCACCATGTGGGGAGGCAAAATTCAGTTCCGAACTCCCATGCTCTTTTGCGTCGCTTTTCTGTTCCAGTTCCTGATAGCGGGTCTCACGGGGATCATGCTAAGCGCCGCGCCCTTCGATTGGCAGCTCAGCGGCTCATATTTCGTGGTGGCGCACTTTCACTACGTCATAGTCGGAGGCATCCTATTCACTGTTTTCGGGGCGTTCTATTACTGGTTCCCCAAAATGTCGGGCCGAATGTACAATGAGGCGCTCGGCAAGCTTCACTTCTGGCTGTTTGCCATCGGATTCCATCTGACCTTCGATTTCATGCACATCCCTGGTCTGCTCGGCATGCCGCGGCGAATTTACACTTACGAGCCCGGCCGCGGATGGGACATTTGGAATCTGATCGTAACCATTGGAGTGTTTTTCCAGGCAGCCGGTACGCTAGTGTTCCTTGGCAACTTACTGTGGTCCAAGTGGCGAGGCGTGGCGGCAGGGAGCGACCCCTGGGATGCATGGACCCTCGAATGGTCGACCGCATCGCCTCCGCCGGCGTACAACTTCGCGGTACTGCCTGAGGTCAGGAGTCGCCGGCCGCTGTGGGACCTCAAACATCCCGAAGATCCTGATTGGCACTACGAGTAGCCTTATGAGCGCATTCAGCATACCTGTCCCTGAGCATCAGCCCCAGTGGAATCTTCCGGCCCGCGGACCGGTGGCGATGTATTGCCTGATCGCCGCCGAGGCCGCCATATTCACTATTTTCGTGGTCGCCTACATCTTCTACGTGGGTAAGAGCGCCACCGGTCCACAGCCTGCCACGGTCTTGCACGCCCCCATCTTTTTAACGGTCTGCTTATTATCAAGTAGCCTCACGATTCATATCGCAGTCAGGTCCTTGAGAAAGGGAAACGTCCGCCGTTTCGCCTGGTGGTGGTGTGGCACTGTCGTTCTGGGCGGAATCTTTCTGGCCGGCACCGCCAGGGAGTGGCGCCACCTGATTTATCAGGATGGCCTGACTATACAAACCAATCTTTTTGGTACGACGTATTACTCCCTGGTCGGGCTGCATGCCTTTCATGTCGTGATGGGCCTGGGCGCGTTGACTCTAGTCCTGGCTTTCGCCATCCACGGAGATGTGCGGCCGGAACACAGCGAGCGCACCGAGGTCCTCTCCATGTATTGGCATTTCGTGGATGCGGTGTGGGTAGTAGTCTTCACGGTCGTGTACATCATTGGCCGCTGAGAAGGAACGGGCATGCATACCGGCAAACTCACGCAGAATTCAGAGGTCGCAAACCAGCCTGTCGAGGTCCCCGCGCCTACCGCGTGGCCGATTGTTCTGGCATTCGGAATCATGCTGCTGTGGGCGGGACTCGTCACGAGTGTAGCCGTCAGCGTTTTGGGGGCGGCGATCGCCATCAGAGGGGCAATCGGCTGGTTTGGCGACGTATTGCCGCGGGAACGGCATGAATTCGTGACAGCGGATCCTCAAGTCCCGCCCGTCAGAACCCGGCGCCCCACCATGGACAGAACGACCATTGCGCCAGATCGGCATCGCGTGTGGCTGCCGGTGGAGATCTATCCGATTTCCGCGGGTATCAGGGGCGGTCTGGCCGGAGGTGCGGCTATGGCCATACTAGCGATGATTTATGGAATATTGAGTCAGCGCAGTGTTTGGTACCCGATCAATCTGCTGGCCGCCGGCTTCTTTCCCGCAGCCGGAACACAAACCATGGCCGGCCTTACCAGCTTTCATCCCTCCATGTTCCTGATCGCTACCGCTATTCACTTAATCACTTCGATCCTTGTTGGTTTGCTATATGGCGCTATGTTGCCGATGCTTCCGCGGCAGCCGATCCTGCTGGGCGGCCTGGTGGCGCCAATTCTATGGTCGGGTGTAGTGCATAGCATACTCGGCATCGTGAACCCGGTACTCAACCAGCGGATCGACTGGGTCTGGTTTGTGATTTCCCAGATGGGATTTGGAATCGTCGCCGGCATCGTTGTTTCCCGGCGCGAGCGCATACCAACCTGGCAGCGGCTGCCTTTTGCCTTTCGCGCCGGACTGGAGCAGTCCGGCATGCACGATGAAGATCAGCAAGGAGGCCCAAGGTGAGCCGGCGGTGGACCTTGATTCTCGCCTCCTTGTTAGTTACTTCTGCCTGTGGCACGCATGAGAAAGCGCCGGGCCAACCGGTCGAAGATTCAGAACCTATTCCGCCCGCTAAGGTTCTGGACTTCGCGTTTCTTTATGGGAGGAATTGCGCCGGATGCCATGGGGAGAACGGACACGGCGGCGCGGCCATCGGACTGGGCGACCCGGTTTATCTTGCCATCGCCGACGACGCCGCAATCACGCGCGTTACCGCCGGCGGCGTGCCGGGGACCGCTATGCCGGCATTTGCGCAACGATCCGGCGGAATGCTGACTGACGGCCAAATCAATGCGATCGTCCGCGGTATTCGATCGCACTGGGCGAAGCCGGAGGTCTTGCGAGGTGCGTCGCCTCCGCCTTATGCCGCCTCGCAGTCCGGCGATGCGCAGCGTGGCGCCGGTGTTTATGCAACGTTCTGTCTCTCCTGTCACGGTCCTAATGGGACGGGAGGAGTGCGCGCCGGCTCCATCGTCGATCGCGCCTATCTCGAACTGGTAAGCGATCAGGGTTTGCGCACTATAGTGATTGCCGGCCGTCCCGACTGGGGTGCGCCGGATTGGCGCGGCGATGCGCCGGGCCGCTCGATGGCGCCGCAGGATGTATCCGACGTAGTGGCATGGCTCAGCGCACAGAGGCCCGCACTTCTGGGCCAGCCTTATTCCAGCGCGCAAATTCGAGGAGGAGTTCGATGACGAGACGCGGAGCACTTATGAAGCTCGCCGTCCTGTTGAACGGCGCAGCCGGCATAATCCTCGCAATTCCCATTGTCCGCTACCTGCTTTCGCCGGTGCTCCGCGAGCGGAAGCCAGGGTATGAATCGTGGCTGTCGCTCGGACCAATTACCCTGTATCCGGCCGGACAAACGCGCCTCGCCACTTATCAAAATCCCAAACGTGGCCCTAGCGATGGAGTGACCGCGGATATTCCGTGCTGGGTGCGCAATATCGATGGCGAGAGGTTCCAGGTCTTCGCCATCAATTGTGCACATCTGGGATGCCCGGTGCGATGGTTTCCGCAATCCGGGCTGTTCCTGTGCCCGTGTCATGGTGGCGTCTATTATTCCGACGGTTCGCGCGCCTCCGGGCCGCCCGAACGGGGCCTGTTTGAATACCGCTATAAGTTGGAGCAGGGAAACCTTTTCATCAAAGCGGGTGAGATGCCTACCACCGGCGCTCCTTCCGCAAGCCTGATCAACATTTCCGGAGGGCAGTCGCCATGCGCCTGATCAAAAATGCGGGCGTGTGGCTCGACGCGCGGCTCCAGCTCGCCACTCCGATTCGGCAAACCCTGGAGCATCCGGTTCCGCGCCAATCCGCCAGTTGGGCGTATGTTTTCGGCAGCGCTGCGCTAACAGTCTTTGGCCTGCAGATCGTAACCGGAATCCTGCTGGCGCTGCTATACGTTCCCTCAGCCGGAGAAGCGTGGAATAGCTTGCAGGTTCTCAATCACCAGGTCACCCTTGGATGGCTTATCCGCGCACTCCACGGCTGGGGATCGAATTTCATGGTGGCGATCGTACTGATCCACATGGCGCAAGTTTTCCTGTTCGGCGCCTACAAATTCCCGCGGGAATTGACCTGGGTTGTGGGCATTCTCCTGCTGTTACTGACGCTCGGAATGGCGTTTACCGGCCAGGTGCTGCGTTTCGATCAGGACGCGTATTGGGGATTGGGCATCGGTGCATCCATTTCCAGCCGCGTTCCGGTGGTGGGGCCGTGGACCGTGAAGCTTCTGCTGGGCGGCCCGATCATCGCCGGCGCTACGCTCTCCCGGTTCTTCGCGCTACATGTTTTCGTGATCCCCGGAGCGCTGATTTTATTTGTTAGTCTTCACCTGCTCATGGTTCTGAAGCTCGGAATTAATGAATGGCCGATGCCCGGTCGAGTGGTAAGACGAGCCACCTACTTGAAGGAGTATCACGAACTGATCCATCGTGAAGGCGTTCCGTTTGTGCCCGCTGCCGTAATGAAAGACTTGGTCTTCTCGGGCGCGATTCTGCTCGCCATAGCCGCGTGCGCCGTGATTTTAGGCCCGTTCGGACCGAGCGGCCAGCCTGACCCGACGATCATTCAAACCGCGCCTCGGCCCGATTTTTTCTTCTTGTGGCTCTACGCGGTCCTCTCGCTGCTCCCGCCATCCCTGGAAACTCCCGTTCTGCTGATCGGACCAGTGATCGCCCTTGCGGTGCTGCTAGGGCTGCCGTTTTTCTCCGGTGAAGGCGAGAAGAGCTGGAAGCGTCGTCCCATAGCGGTGCTCTCGATACTGCTGGTGGCTGTCTCACTGGGCACACTCACCCATCTGGCGAGTCGCGCACCCTGGAGCCCCGTGATGGACGCTTGGAGCGCCGACCCGATTCCGGCTAACTATCTCAGAAATCGCACACCTCTCCAACGGCAAGGAGCACTCGTCTTTCAAGCAGAGCAATGTCACAATTGCCATGCCTTGGCGGGCTCCGGAGGAGAGCGCGGGCCGGCGCTCGATGCGGTTGCCGTTCACCTTACCCAAGATCAACTTATCAGGCAAGTGATTCAAGGCGGGGGAAATATGCCGGCTTATGGCAAGAATCTCAGCCCGGCGCAAACCACTGCGTTGGTGGCGTTCCTCGAGACCTTGTGCCCCGCGGGTCAGGCGCCGGCCCGCGACGCATCTCGTGAGGTCATCGGAGCGAACCAATAGGCACACTCATGCATTCCTGGTCACTACCTGTTCTGGTGGTACTGGCTTCGATTGTACTTCTATACCTGCACGGCTGGTATAAACTTCAGCTCGCGATGCCAGGTGCGTTGCGGCCATGGCAGCCCGCGGCATTTGTTACCGGGATGCTTGTGGTATTGGCGGTTTCAGCTTCTCCTCTGGCGATGCTCGATCACCGTTACCTGACGGCCCACATGGTGCAGCATCTCCTTCTCATGACGGTAGGCGTTCCGCTGATTCTGTTGGGGGCTCCTGTAATCACGATGCGGCACGGGCTTCCGTTCGGTATTTCCGCGCTGTTCCATCGGCGCTCCGCAGGGCGGTGGCTCGCGCCTGTGATCACGCATCCTGTGTTTTGCTGGCTGGCCTGCACTGCGGTGGTTATCGGCTGGCATGTCCCCGCCGTTTTCCAAATCGGGATGCGATCGGAAATCGGCCACGCGGTTGAGCACTTTTCCTTCTTTGCTGCCGGAATCTTATTTTGGTGGCCTGTCATCCAGCCGTGGCCCGCGGTAGCGAAATGGCCGTCATGGTCGATTCCGGTCTATCTCTTCCTGGCCACCCTACCATGCGACGCTCTCTCGGCCTTTCTGTGCCTGTGCAATCGATTGGTTTATGCCCACTATGTGCCCGTTCAACAGTCGCTCCAGATCGCCGCTCTAAGAGACCAGGCCTGTGCCGGAGCCCTGATGTGGGTTTGGGTCACTTTTGCTTACCTTTTCCCAGCGGCGGCATTCACATTCCGCTTGCTTTCGCCCGAGAAGCGCTTCATGGAGAAACAGGTTGTCTGATTTGACGTTGCCGGTTCCAACCCGGGTGCGGATCCATCAGTCTCCAACTGCCACGTGCACGGCCACCGGCGAATGCGCAGGCGGCGACGTCTCCTGCTCGATCGCATAACCAGTCGCGGCGTAGCCCTTCAAGTTGCGTTGCCATCACTCGCTGCAACACCAGATCGATGTCCACGGTTGACCCGGCATGATGTCTCCATCGACTAGCGTAATATTCTCGGCGCCTTCAGCGTAAGAGAGCGGCTGATGTGGCGGGATTAGCTGGCACACAATAGCCGCTGGCAGCAGAGCTTTCGCCATTCCCAGTCCTACAGCGGCCGCCAGGATCGCCGAAAGGCGTGGCATACTTATTCACCCGCCTTTGTGGCCAGCGCTTGCACCACTGCGATGTTAGCGACCAGGTCGGTTGGAAATCCGTGTCGCGCCTGCAGGTACGCCGGATCGTTATAGGAAATCCACACTTTGCCCTCACTATCCTCCGCCACCAGGATCTTCAGGGGGAGGTCGATGGCGCTGCTCGGGGAGGCCACCATGAGCGGCGTCCCTGCTTTCGGATTCCCGAAGATGAGGAGTTTGGTGGGGCGCATGTGCAGGCCGGCCTTTTCCGCCTCCCCACTGTGATCGATCAGGGCAAACACCTTGACGCCCTTTGTCCGTAAGATCTGCTCCAGCTTTTCGATTGTCACATCGACCGATTGATGGCTGGGTATTGTCACGATACCTGGTCCGGAAGTTGCGTTCATTGATTTCACCTCAACTTTTCCAAGAGTTTCCTGCCTTGGCCCGCCGACCAAGACTAGGTAAATTGCGATCGCCAGTGCCAGGACCGCCAGCGTCATAGCGACGGCTATGCCTAATGATGACGGGCGATTGTATTCGGTTCCGCCGCGATTCAACTCCCGCACAATGCGAATGTGGCTCCGGGTTGAGACTAGGTTCACAACCATCCCGAGCAGAATGAGTGCCGTCCCGAACCAGAACGAAGGTCCGTAGGGCTGCGTCTGAAGATTCGAGTTGCCGAGTTGCAGCGCCTTCAGGAACAGGCCGAAGCGCGCAACCACGAAGCCGAAGCCCATAAGCGCCAGGCCGGTGCGAATCCATGCGAGAAACGTTCGTTCGGCCGCGAGATAGTCCGCGGGGCCACTGGTTCGCCGGTCTGTCATCTGGTGCGCCCTCCCCAAAAACGGTGGTTTTGAATCGCAAATACAACACCATCATAGGGCGGCACCGATAATACTGTATCGTGACCGGTTGGGCGGCGAATCGGGCATCGGTTAGAGGCTCTCGCAAAAACGCATGGCCGGCGGCCCTTTCTGACACCCGGCGGTTCCGAGCGGATGGAAACTGTGGCGGATCTGTGGCGGCGCAAATTGAACGAGGTATGGGAACTGTGCGGCAAGTGGGAGGAGCCACCGACGCTTCACCTGTTCCGGCACACGTTCGTCCGCTATTGGAGCGTGGGGTGTCTCCGCGTGATGTCGCGGAGCTTATCGGAGACACGAAACCGCGACTCACTCAGGTGCTGAAAGACGCATGTTCCGAGCCCGCGATGCTGGTCGCGATATCCGGGGGAAAGGCAAAGAGATGAAAACGTTGCTGGTCAGACTGGCCAGATTCTAGAGGATTTTCCGCTAACGTATTGATTCCATTGTGGCGGTGAGGGTGGGATTCGAACCCACGGAAGAGTCACCCCTTCAACGGTTTTCGAGACCGCCCGATTCAACCGCTCTCGCACCTCACCGCATCGGACTACCTAATTTTCCCACAACTTGCACCCATTGTCACTACGCTGATTTCGTGCTTTTTGTGCCGCGTTCCGGCAATGTCACTATTTTGTCACTGGTACTACCCAGCCGCCCCACGGCCAAGCCGGTCTTCGTGGGAAGCTCCCATTCGTGGGGAAGCTCTTATGTGTGGTGCTGCGCGATGCCCACACCGTGCTTAAGGCGCACGACTGGCCCGGCAATATTCGCGAACTCCAGAATTACATCGAACGCGCTGTGGCGTTTTCGCCCGAGCCGGTGTCGCGCCTCCCGCTGACAGATTTGAAACTGATGACGAAGGAGCCTTCGGCGGCGGTGTCACGCACTCTTGCCGGCGCCGAGCGCGAGCACATACTGGACATATTGAAGCAAACTGATGGACGGATAGGTGGAATACATGGCGCCGCGTCGCGGGGAAATGCCGACTTTGCTCTCGGCTAATCGGCGCTCCGTTAGCGGGCTCCCGATGGTGGTAGGGAATCGATCTTGGTTATCGGTATCGCCAGATCCGGTTGGACTAGTTCTGCGTGCTGAACAAGGAGGTTAACGATGGCGAACAGGAAACTCGCGGAGAGTCCACACATCAAGACGCCAGTGACGCTTTCTACCGGTCCCAGAATTCGCCATGCTTGCGGGAGGACCAGATCTCCATAGCCGACCGTCGAAAAGCTGGCTGCGGAAAAATAGAATGCACTTTCCCACGACGGTAAACAATTCCAACGGTAGAAACCGGCCCATAACAGAATCTGCAGCAGATGGAAGATAATCAAGACACTCATGCGTCGAACTATGAGGGCGGCGGAGCGCAACGCGCCAAGCCTATGCAGTTCTCGCCTGAATTGAGCTCTTCCCCGATGGATGAGCGCTCCCATTCCGGCACTTTGCGTTGCCAATGTGAGGATGACCAACGTGCAGGCAGTTACGGCTTGGCGGAGAAAGTCCATGGTTTCAATGCTCTGCTGCCAGGCACAATGAGAACACGCAACACCCTTCCCGGCACGGCCGGTCTCCGCGACACCGCTTAGTCGATCTGCGTCTCTGCCTTTGACTTCATTGAGTCTCCTACAATTTCTTGACCAATCGTGGACCAGAGAGAACACCGCGTTCCGCGCCCGGGGGCGTCGGTGATGTTGGCCGTTAGGGACCGCCCGCCGCCAATTGACGTTGGGGAGACTGCGCAAGCGCTCGCGATTGTCGACAGTCTGCTGATTGCCCGTCAACGTGGCGAACCACCGCCAGCTTCTAACCGCACGCCGTTCAATTCCTGTATGTTTCTGTGCAAAACCGATTTGGAATGCCGAGTGCCTTACCGAAAGTGTTTTCAAAAAGGTTGCCCCGACGATGTGGATACTGGTCGCATATTTCGGGTTCGTAGTATTTCTTGTCGCCGCCGTTCTGCTTGCCTCCTATCTGTTAGGTCCCAGACACTCGGAGCCAGCCACGGGGGAACCGTACGAAGGTGGCATCGTCTCCGAAGGGTCGGCGCGAGTCCGTGTTTCGGTGAAGTACTACCTGATTGCGATGTTCTTCGTGGTTTTCGATCTGGAAGCAGTGTTCCTATTCGCTTGGGCGGGAGCGGTACGGGAATTGGGCTGGACGGGATATTGCGAAGTTCTGGGTTTCGTCGCTGTCCTCCTGGCGACGCTCATTTATCTATGGAAGATCGGGGCGCTGGATTGGGCTCGGAGTCCGCGGCGGCCGAGGTGAATACCGGATGCAGTGGTCGCTGACAAAACCCGACGTGACGGGGCTGGTAGCAACTCCCGGCACCGAGTCCTTTGAACAATCCGTGCGCCGGAGCGTAGTGCTTACGCGCTTGGAAGAGCTGGTCAAATGGGGCCGTAAGAACTCCATGTGGCCATTTAATTTCGGGCTGTCCTGCTGTTATGTGGAAATGGCCACCAGCATTACCAGCAAATTCGATGTGTCGCGCTTCGGCGCGGAAGTGATCCGCGGTACCCCTCGGGAAGCGGATCTGATGGTAGTCGCGGGCACCGTCTTCACTAAAATGGCACCCATCGTCCAGCGGCTCTATGAGCAGATGATGGCGCCGCGCTGGGTGATTTCGATGGGTTCCTGCGCGAACTCCGGCGGGATGTACGACATCTACAGCGTGGTGCAGGGCGTCGACAAATTCCTGCCCGTTGATGTCTATGTGCCGGGTTGTCCCCCCCGGCCGGAAGCGTTTCTGGAAGGGCTGCTGTTGCTGCAGAAGGTAGTGGGGACGGAGGAGCGTCCGCTGAGCTGGGTGGTTGGCTCACAGGAGACGGTGAAAACACCTCTGCCGTCCATGCGCGACTTGACTCGTCCGTTTCGTGAGAAAGCCACCGTATTGCGGGAGCCCGACGAGGTATGATCGCAACTCCGACCCTCGCGCAGGAAATCAAAGGCCGGTTTGGCTCCGCGCTTATGTTTCAGGATACCCTGGATCACATACAGACTTTTTGGGTGGAAAGAGACCGGGCGCCCGCACTGCTGCGATTCCTGAAAGAAGGACTGCAGCTTCCTTACAAGATGCTGTACGATCTCTCGGCGATCGATGAGCGCATGCGGCAGCATCGCCAGGGGCAGCCGCCCAGTGATTTTACCGTGGTGTACCACCTGTTTTCCTTTGACCGAAACGAGTATGTGCGGGTCAAGGTGGCTCTTTCGGATAGCTGGCTTTCGCTGCCCAGCATCACCAACATCTGGCCCGCCGCGGATTGGTACGAGCGTGAAGTATTTGACATGTTCGGAATCATCTTTGACGGGCATCCGCATTTGGAGCGGCTCCTGATGCCCAAGAGTTGGGTGGGACATCCGCTGCGGAAGGAACATCCGGCGCGCGCTACGGAGATGGGGCCGTACCAGTTGCCGCCGGACAAAGAAGTGGCCGAGCAGGAGGCCCTACGCTTCCATCCCGAAGAGTGGGGCATGCAGCGCGAACGCGACGGTTCGGACTTTATTTTCCTTAATGTTGGTCCGCAGCACCCGGGAACGCATGGTGTTCTGCGCATCGCGCTCCAGCTCGACGGCGAAGAGGTGGTGGATGCCATCCCGCAAATCGGCTTTCATCACCGCGGCGCCGAAAAGATGGGCGAGCGCCAGTCGTGGCATTCGTATATTCCGTATACCGACCGCATCGACTACCTCGGCGGAGTGATGAACAACCTCGCCTATCTGACAGCCGTGGAGAAGCTGGCCGGCATTACCGTTCCGCCGCGTGCCCAGGTGATTCGGGTGATGCTGTCGGAGTTGTTCCGCATCATCAGCCACCTGGTCTGGTATGGCACGTTCGCCCAGGACATGGGGCAGATGTCGCCGGTGTTTTTTACATTTAACGATCGCGAGCGGGCCTTCCAAATCGTCGAGGCTATCACCGGCGCGCGCATGCACCCGTCCTGGTTTCGCATTGGCGGCGTGGCGGCAGACTTACCCGCAGGCTGGGAGGCAATGTTCCGGGATTTCATCAAGTACTTGCCGCCCCGGCTAAAAGAGTATGACCGCACGGTGATGCATAACCGGATATTTCAGGCACGCACCATCGGCATCGGCGGACTCACGGTGAACGAAGCCATCGAGTGGGGCATGACCGGCCCGAACCTGCGGGCCTGCGGATTTGAGTGGGATTTTCGCAAACGGCACCCGTATTCCGGATACGAGCAGTTTCAATTCGACGTTCCTACGGCCAAAAACGGCGATTGCTACGATCGCGCGGTGGTGCGGGTTGAGGAGATGCGGCAGAGCCTGCGCATCATCGAGCAATGCATGAAGAACATGCCGGAGGGTGCGTATCGCTCTGATCACCCGTTGGCCACGCCGCCGGTGAAGGCCCGGACCATGCACGATATCGAAACCCTGATCACGCACTTCCTGAACGTGAGCTGGGGGCCGGTGATGCCGGTAGGTGAAGTGCTAGGCGCCATCGAGGGCACCAAGGGGAACAACGGCTATTACCTGGTGAGCGATGGCAGCACAGTTTCGTACCGCACGCGCATTCGGACGCCTTCTTTTGCCCACATACAGACTCTCCGCCTGCTGTCGCGAGGTCTCATGATTCCGGATGTGGTTGTGAATTTGGGCAGCCTGGATTTTGTGCTGGCAGATGTCGACCGGTGAGGATTCGAGCGATGTTGACCACTGAAGAAATTACCGAAATTGAGGCCGAAGCGGCGCATTATCCGAAGCGCGAGGCGGTTTGCATCGATGCGCTCAAGATCGTGCAACGGCATCGCGGCTGGGTCTCGGATGAGAGCCTGCGCGATATCGCCGCGCATCTCGGTATGTCGCCCACGGACCTGGATAGTGTGGCCACGTTTTACAACTTGATTTTTCGCCGGCCTGTTGGCCGCCACGTGATCATGGTCTGCGACAGTGTGAGTTGCTGGATCATGGGCCACGACCGAATTCGCAAGCATCTAAACGAGCGCCTGGGAATCGAGTTTGGCCAGACCACTCCCGACGATCGCTTCACGCTCCTGCCGATCGTCTGTCTGGGGTGTTGCGATCATGCCCCCGCCATGATGGTGGACGCCGACCTGCACAGCGACCTCGACCCGCAGAAAATCGATTCCCAGCTCGAGAAGTACCAATGACCGCTACCACCGAAAAGCCGCTGACGCGAGATATGCGAGCGGACGGGTTGCATCTGGACCTGCCGGCCTACGAGCAGGCCGGTGGGTATCAGGCAATCCGCAAGGTTCTGAAAGGCGGCATGACGCCGCAAGCGGTCACGGCCCAAGTGAAAGACGCGAACTTGCGTGGCCGCGGCGGCGCGGGATTTTCTACCGGCATGAAATGGTCGTTCGTTCCGCTCGGTAAAGACGCCCCCAGCCCGACTTACCTGGTGGTGAACGCCGACGAAATGGAGCCCGGTACGTTCAAAGACCGAATGTTACTGGAGCGGGCCGCCCACCAGCTCATCGAAGGCGCGATCCTTGCCGGGTTCGCCATCGAGGCTGACGTCGCCTACATCTTCCTGCGCGGCGAATACACGCTCGCCGCGGAACGGATTTCGCGCGCCATCGCGGAGGCCTACGAGCGCCATTACCTGGGAAAAGACATTCTCGGTTCCGGCTATAGTCTGGAGCTTTATTTGCATCTTAGCGGTGGGCGCTATATCTGCGGCGACGAGACAGGATTGTTGAATGCGCTCGAGGGCAAGCGCGCCAACCCCAGATCGAAGCCGCCATTTCCGCCGGTGGTTGGGCTGTTCGGCAAACCCACGGTAGTCAACAACGTCGAGACGATAAGCTGCGTCCCACACATCGTCAACCACGGCGCGGCATGGTTCCGCAACTTGGGCCGCACGAACGATGCCGGTACCAAACTCTACGGTGTGAGCGGAAAAGTGAAGCGGCCGGGCCTGTGGGAATTACCCATGGGTACCACGGTCCGCGAAATTCTCGAGGAACATGCGGGCGGAATGCGCGACGGAGTGAGCTTCCGCGGACTGCTGCCTGGGGGGTCTTCAACGCCCTTCATAGTCGAAGAGCACCTGGACACCCCCATGGATTTCACCGGCATGCCGAAGGTGGGCAGCCGCTTGGGAACAGGGACGATGATTGTGCTCGACGATCACACCTGTCCGGTCGGCATGAGCTGGAACATGATGCGCTTTTTCGGGCGGGAATCCTGCGGCTACTGTACGCCCTGCTGGAGTGGACTGGCATGGGCGGAGCGGATTCTCCAATCGATGGAAGATGGCCGCGGGAAACCCGAGGATATCGAGAAACTCGCGTTCCAAACCAAAATGTGGGCGCCCGGAAACACTTTTTGCGCCCTCGCACCCGGCGCCGCGGACCCCCTTGGCACCGCGCTGAAATACTTTCGCGTCGAATTCGAGCGCCACATCAGCGAACATCGCTGCCCGTGGAGGTAGGTATGGCCACCGTCTACATCGACAACAAACCGTACCAGATGAATCCCGATCAGAACCTGCTCCACGGCTGCCTTTCAGAGGGCCTGAACCTGCCGTATTTCTGCTGGCATCCGGCCCTGGGATCGGTGGGCGCCTGCCGGCAGTGCGCCGTCAAGCAGTTCAAAGACGAGCACGATGAGCACGGCAGGATTGTGATGTCCTGCATGACTCCGGCTACCGAAGGCACGCGCATCTCCATCGACGACCCCGAAGCGGCCGCGTTCCGCGCCGGCATTATTGAGGGGCTGATGCTGAATCACCCGCATGACTGCCCCGTGTGCGACGAGGGCGGAGAGTGCCACCTGCAGGATATGACGGTGATGACAGGCCACGACTATCGCCGCTACGAATTCGACAAGCGGACCTTTCACAATCAAAATCTTGGCCCGCTCGTCAATCACGAGATGAACCGCTGCATTCAGTGTTACCGCTGCGTGCGCTATTACCGCGACTACGCGGGCGGTAACGATTTGAACGCTTTCGCGTCGCGGAATACGGTCTTTTTCGGACGTTATGAAGATGGCGTTCTGGAGAACGAATTCAGCGGCAACCTGGTGGAGATCTGTCCCACCGGCGTGTTCACCGATAAGACGCTCAAGCACCACTACGCCCGCAAATGGGACCAGCAGTTCGCGCCTTCAATCTGCGTGCATTGCGCCCAGGGATGCAACATCGACGCCGGCGAGCGCTATGGAGTCTTGCGCCGCATTGTCAACCGCTACAACCACCAGGTGAACGGCTACTTTCTATGCGACCGTGGCCGCTTCGGCTACGAATTCGTCAATAGCCCGCGGCGCATCCTCCATCCCACGCTGGATGGGCAGCCCATTTCCGCGGCGAAAGCCCGCCAGCATGTGCGTGAGAAGGTGTTGGCTGGCAAAGCCATCGGCATCGGCTCGCCGCGTGCGTCGCTGGAAGCCAATTTCGCACTACGCTCGCTCGTGGGCCCCGAGCATTTCCATACTGGCATGGCGGATGACGAAGTCAGGCTGGCCGGCCTTATGATCGACATTCTTCGCCGCGGCCCCATGCGAACCCCTACCCTGCGCGAGATCGAGGAGTGCGACGCGGTCTTCATCCTCGGCGAGGACGTCACCAGCGTCGCGCCCAGAATGGCCTTGTCGGTTCGCCAGGCGATACGCCAGCAGCCGATGGAGATCGCCAAGAGATTGAAAGTTCCCTTGTGGCTGGATCATGGCGTGCGCGACGCACTTCAGGACGCTCGCGGCCCGCTGTATATCGCGACGCCGTCCGCAACGCGCCTGGACGAGGTGGCGACCGCCATATTCCGCGCGGCGCCCGACGATCTGGCTCGCCTAGGCTTCGCCGTGGCGCACGCGCTTGACCCGCGCGCGCCGTCGGCGGATGAATTTCCCCTGGCTGCTGAGATCGCCCGCGCACTGAAAGCCGCCAAGAGGCCGCTGATGATTGCCGGCGCGAGTTGCACTAGTGAGGCTCTCATCCAATCTGCCGCGAATGTCGCCCGAGCCGTTCAGGCGAAGCTCGCCTTTACAGCGCCGGAATGCAATTCCGTGGGTGCCGCCATCATCGGTGGGCGCACGCTAAGCGCCGCCTTCCAAGCGATAAGGGACGGAGCGGCAGACACGGTCATCATCCTGGAGAACGATCTCTACCGCCGCGCTCCCGCCGCCGAAGTCGACGCCTTCCTCAACACCGCGGCGCATGTAATCGTGCTCGATCACCTCGACAATGCGACCACGCGTAAAGCGGACCTGGTTCTCTCCGCGGGAACCTTTGCCGAATCCGATGGCACTTTCGTCAGCAGCGAAGGACGCGCTCAGCGCTTCTTCCAAGTGTTCGTTCCACAGAGTGACGTGTCCGCCAGTTGGCGTTGGCTGAAGCCCGATCACTGGCATGACCTGGACGACGTGCTGGCCGCGATGTCGCGCATCATACCCTCTCTGGCGGCAGTGGGGAGCGCCGCGCCATTGGCCGCTTTTCGCATCGCCGGAGCCAAGGTTCCTCGCTCGCCCCATCGTGAGAGCGGGCGTACCGCGGTGCTCGTAAATATCGACGTTTCCGAGCCGGCGCCCCCCAACGATCCCGATTCGCCGCTTTCTTTTTCGATGGAAGGCACGCCCGACCAACCGCCCGGAGCTCTCATTCCGTTCTTCTGGTCACCGGGATGGAACTCCATTCAGGCGGTGAATACCTATCAGAAAGAAGTCGGAGGGGCGTTGCGTAGCGGCGATGCCGGCATCCGTATCATCGAGCCCGCGCCGGAAAACGGCCAGGCCTATTTCAGCGATATCCCCGCGGCTTTTGAAGCGCGCGACGGCGAATGGCTGCTGGCGCCGATCCATCATATCTTCGGTTCGGACGAACTCAGTCTCGCAGCTCCGGGCATCGCCGAGCTGGCAGCCGAGCCGCATGTTGCCCTGCCCGCCGGAGCCTTCACCGATGGCGAGACGGTCGACGTGGCCTGCGCGGCCGGCACGTTCCGCCTGCCCGTACGCATCCGCCCCGAGCTCCCGCAGGGTGTTGCCGGACTATCGGTGGGAGCCCCTCCTCTGGGCGGCGTCAGACTGCCCGCGTGGGGAAAAATCGCGAGGCCGCAATGACCAGTCCATACCCCATTCTTTCCATCATCGGTATTGTGATTGTGGCATTGTCAGTCGCGGCCTTCCTGATCTGGGTCGAACGGCGCTTATTGGCCCTCTGGCAGGATCGTTACGGCCCGAATCGCGTTGGACCCTTCGGCCTGCTCCAGGTGGCGGCGGATGCCATCAAAATGTTCATGAAGGAGGACTGGATTCCTCCCTTCGTCGATAAGCCGGTCTTCATCGTGGCCCCGGCCATCGTCTTCGTGACCGTGTTGATGTCGTTCGCCGTGGTCCCCGTCGCACCGGGAATCATCGTGAGCGATCTGAATGTTGGCCTACTCTTCTTTCTCGCCATGTCGTCGCTGGGGGTCTATAGCGTCGTCCTGGCCGGGTGGTCATCCAACAACAAATACGCCCTGGTTGGCGGCTTAAGGGCAGCTGCGCAGATGTTGAGTTACGAAGTCTTCATGGGGCTGTCCCTCATGGGCGTGGTGATGCTCACAGGATCGTTCAGCCTTCCCGCAATCGTCGAGGCGCAGCGCAAAGTCTGGTTTGTGGTGCCTCAGTTCGCCGGCTTCGTCCTCTTCCTGATCGCCGGACTAGCCGAAACTCGCCGCATCCCATTCGATCTGCCCGAGGCCGAAAGCGAACTCGTCGCCGGGTATCATTCCGAGTACTCGGGAATGAAATTCGGCATGTTCTTCGTCGGCGAGTATATGGGAGTCACGTTGATCTCCAGCATGATCGCCGTCCTGTTTTTCGGCGGATGGCTGGGTCCGGTGCTTCCCGGCTTGGTCTGGTTTCTCATCAAGACCTTTTTCTTCATTTCTTTCTTCGTCCTGGTGCGGGCCGCGCTTCCCCGCCCGCGCTTCGATCAGCTTATGTCGTTCGGCTGGAAGGTGATGTTACCGCTGGCCCTGGCGAATCTGCTGGTCACCGGCGCGGCAGTGCTTTTGTGGAGTCACAAATGATCAGCATGCTGAGAACAATCTGGTTGGTGTTTCTTCACGCCTTCCGAAAGAGAATCACGGTTCAGTATCCGGAGCAGAAGCCTTATCTCGCGCCGCGCTACCGGGGACGAATCATCCTTTCGCGCGATCCCGACGGCGGCGAGCGCTGCGTGGCATGCAATTTGTGCGCGGTCGCCTGTCCGGTGGATTGTATCGCGCTTCAGGCAACTGAAGATGAGCACGGGCGGCGCTATCCCGACTTCTTCCGCATCAACTTCTCCCGTTGCATCTTCTGTGGTTACTGCGAAGAGGCCTGTCCCACTTACGCGATTCAGCTCACACCCGACTTCGAGATGGGAGAGTTTCACCGTAAGAATCTAGTCTACGAGAAACAGGACTTACTCATCGATGGCCCTGGGAAATATCCGGGCTATAACTACTGGCGCATTGCCGGTGTGCAGATAGGCGGCAAAGGCAAAGGCGAGGCCGCTCATGAAGCAATGCCCGTCGATGTACGCTCGCTGCTGCCGTGAGGTATTTATGGAACTGTTGTTTTACATCGCGGGCGCTGTGGCTGCCATATCGACTGCCCTGATGCTCACTCGTCTCAATGTGGTGCACGCTCTGCTATACCTGATCATCTCCTTTCTGGGGATAGCCGTGGTCTTCTTCGTGCTCGGCGCCCCATTTGTGGCAGCGCTCGAAGTTATCGTCTACGCGGGCGCCATCATGGTGCTGTTTGTGTTCGTCGGGATGATGTTCAACCTGGGGCAAAGCTCTGTCGAAACAGAAAAGCAGTGGCTCACACCGGGCATTTGGATCGGTCCCGTGATTCTGGCCGGCGTTCTGTTTGCGGAGGTTGTGTATTTACTCCAAGCCGGCACTCCCCCGATGGGCAGTGTCGTCGTGGGACCAAAGGAAGTTGGGGTGGCCTTGTTCGGCCCTTACGTGATTGGCGTGGAGCTTGCCTCCATGCTCTTGCTGGCCGGCGTGGTGGGCGCTTATCACCTGGGCTTGCTGAAAACCGTGATACCGGAGATTCAACATGACACAGATACCCATGAGAGACGGGCTGATACTAGCTGCGATCTTGTTTTCGCTGGGGCTGACAAGCCTGCTGGTACGCCGTAATTTGCTCTTCATCCTGATGTCGCTGGAAGTGATGCTCAACGCGGCAGGGCTGGCGTTCGTAGTCGCCGGATCGCGCTGGCACCAGGCCGATGGGCAGGTTATGTTCCTGTTCATCCTGGCCGTGGCAGCGGCGGAAGTGGCTGTGGGGCTCGCGCTTGTCTTTCAGATTTATCACCACTTCAACTCGCTGGATGTGGACAAGCTCGGTGAGATGAAAGGATAACGTGATCGGTTTATTGTGGCTCGTTCCGGCGATTCCTTTCGCGAGCGCTTTGCTGCTCCTGCTGTTCGGCGGGCGCATGCCGCGTAGCGCGGCAACGGGCGTGGGCGTGGGCTCGATCGGGCTCTCGGCGCTCGCCGCGATCCTGGTCGCGGCAGGCTTCCTGAGCTCTCCACCCGCTGGGAATGCTTTTACGCAGGTTCTGTGGACCTGGATCGACGTCGCGGGATTTCGGCCGCAGATCGCGTTCTATCTCGACGCGTTGTCGCTGGTGATGATCGTTGTCGTCACCTTCGTGGGCTTCCTGATCCACATCTACTCCGCGGAGTTTATGTGGGCGGACGAGGGCTTCAGCCGTTACTTCGGTTACATGAACCTGTTTGTCGCCTCAATGATTACGCTGCTTCTAGGTGACAACCTGCTGCTCCTGCTCGTCGGCTGGGAAGGCGTGGGACTGTGCAGCTTTCTGCTGGTAGGCTTCTGGTATCGTGAACCGGTCAACTGCCAGGCGGCGCGCAAAGCATTCATCGTGACCCGAATTGGCGACACCGCCATGTTAGTCGGCCTGTATCTCCTCTTCACGCGCCTTGGCACCTTGCAAATTCAGGAACTCATGCGGCGCGCTTCCGAACAGTGGCCAGCGGGATCCGCCTACGCGGTCGCGGCAGCCCTCCTTTTGTTAGGTGGGGCGGTGGGCAAATCGGCGCAGCTCCCATTGCAGGTTTGGTTGCCCGACGCCATGGCCGGACCTACGCCGACCAGCGCCCTCCTGCATGCGGCCACCATGGTCACCGCCGGGGTGTACCTGATCGCGCGTACGCACGTGCTGTTTTCGCTCGCCCCGGCGGCGCAAACTGCGGTAGGAGTGGTGGGCGCCGGAACGCTTCTGCTCGCGGGATTCAGCGCCCTTACCCAGCACGATATCAAGCGCGTACTGGCGTACTCCACCGTCAGTCAGATCGGTTACATGTTTCTTGCCCTCGGTTTGGGCGCATGGCAGGCGGCCATATTCCATTTCATGACGCATGCCTTCTTCAAAGCTCTTCTCTTCCTCGGTTCCGGGGTAATAATCACCGCTCTCGATGAAGAACACAGCATGTTCCGCATGGGAGGGTTGCGCAAAGAGTTGCCTGTGACGTTCTGGACGTTTCTCATCGCCGGCTGCTCCCTCGCGGGCCTTCCTTTGATTACCGCCGGATTCTTCAGTAAGGATCTGATCATCTGGAGCGCGTGGTCCGCGCCCGGCGGGCACCCGGCGTTTTGGCTCGCCGGTATGGCGGGCGCTCTTCTCACCGCGCTTTACACCTTCCGCCTCATCTTCCGGGTCTTCTTCGGCCCCTTGGGCACAGCGGTGAGCAAACGGCCGGGATACGCTATGACGATCCCGCTGCTGCTGCTGGCTTTCTTGTCCGTCGTGGGCGGGTACCTGAAAGGCCCGCTCCTCAGCTTCCTGAACTCCGCCCTCCCGCCCACCATCGAAGCTCATACCGCAGGATTGACCGAGGTCGGGTCGGAGGCCATCGCCGCCGTACTATTCCTGATCGGGCTCTATTTCGCGTACCTCTTCCACCTTCAGAAGCGAAGCCTGGCGGATGCCTTGGTCGCGAACCCCGTCGGACGCGCTCTGCATCAATGGTGGTTTGCGGATTGGGGTCTCGACTGGATTTACGACAAGCTTGCTGTCCAGCCGTTCGTCTGGATATCGCAAATCAACAAGAGCGACTTTGTCGACTCTTTTTATACCGGTATTGCGCGCCTGGCCAACTTGTTATACCGAGGCTTGAGCTCTACTGAAACCGGCCGCGTCCGCTGGTACGCCGCGGCGATGGCCGGAGGGTCGGCACTCTTCCTGGCGGTGGTGCTCTTCTTATGATTCTCATCTGGCTGCTTGTCATTCTGTTCAGCGCGGGCATCCTGGCCGGAATTGCGGCTCGGTGGAACGCTCAGCTTCCGCGATGGATTGCGCTCGTTGCGATCAGCGTCGACCTCGTCCTTACCGCAGGCCTGTGGATCGGCAGCTCACCAAGCCCGGCGCGCCGCTGGCTAGACGAAGTGAATTGGAATTGGGTGCCGGGCTTCGGCATTCACTTCCATCTCGCGGTGGACGGCCTCAGCCTGCTCATGTTGCTGCTCACGTTCTTTCTAGGCATCGTATCGGTGCTGGCCTCCTGGACCGAAATCCGCGAAAGAGTCGGCTTCTTCCATTTCAACCTCCTCTGGGTGTTGACCGGGATCGCCGGCGTATTCCTGGCTGTCGATTTGTTCCTCTTCTATTTCGCCTGGGAGCTGATGCTGGTTCCGATGTACTTCCTCATCGTCATCTGGGGCCACGAACGCCGTGTCTATGCGGCCGTCAAGTTCTTCCTGTTCACCCAATGCTCCGGCCTGCTGATGTTGATCGCAATCCTGGCGATGTACTTCATTCACCATCAGGTAACCGGCGTCTACACGTTCGAATATTCGGAACTGCTCGGCACACACCTTAGTTCCGGCGTTGAGCTGTGGATCATGCTTGGCTTCTTTGTCGCCTTCGCGGTGAAGTTACCAGCCGTGCCGCTGCACACATGGCTGCCTGATGCTCACACCGAGGCTCCTACCGCCGGCAGCGTGGTTCTGGCGGGGCTACTGTTGAAAACCGGCGCCTACGGCCTGATGCGCTTCGTAATCCCGCTATTTCCCCACGCCGCCCACGAGTTCACTCCCGTCGCTCTGGTACTCGCTGTAACCGGGATCGTTTACGGAGCCGTAATGGCTTATGCCCAAACCGATTTCAAGCGCCTGGTGGCTTACACGAGTGTGAGTCACCTGGGGTTTGTGTTGCTTGGAATCTTCTCCTGGAACCAACTGGCGCTGCAAGGCGCAATCATGACCATGATTTGTCACGGCCTGAGCACGGGGGGAATGTTCGTCATGGTGGGCGGCTTGCAGGAACGCATCCACACGCGCGATCTGGAACGTATGGGTGGCTTCTGGACGGCGGTGCCGCGAATGGGCGGAGCGGTATTGTTTTTCAGCATGGCCTCGCTCGGCCTCCCTGGGATAGGCGATTTTGTGGGAGAGTTTCTGGTGTTGCTCGGATCTTACAGGATCAGTGCGCCGATAACGGTGGTGGCGAGCATCGGCATCCTTACGTCGACATTCTACGCGCTGCGCATGGTGCAGCGTGCCTTCCAGGGCCCCACTCCACAGCCATTCCCACCCGCATGGCGCCTCTCCGACTTGACGCCGCGAGAAGGCCTTATGGTGACGGCGATGATCGCGGGCTTGCTTTGGCTGGGCCTATACCCTCAGCCGGTGCTGAACACATTTCAACCTGCCTTGCAGAACCTGCAGCACCAGGTATCCGCAACCACCGCGGCGGTGAGGAGGTAAGTAATGAGCACGCGCGATCTATTCGCCCTGCTTCCGCTGCTATTGATCGCAGCTTCCGCCGTCGTCGTCATGCTGGGCATCGCCTTTAAGCGGAATCCCCGGCTGGCGGCCGGTTTGACGATCGCAGGCTTGACGGCGGCGTTCTTATCGGCCTGGGCAGCCGCGGGTGTCGTTCCGCGACAAGTGACGCCACTCTTGCTGGTGGATCGATACGCCCTGTTCTACATGAGTCTGATCGTCGCTTCGGCCGCCGTGGCGGCTGTGCTCGCCTACCACTACTTCGAAAAGCACGACGGCCAGCGTGAAGAGCTATATCTTCTGCTACTGCTCGCAACTCTGGGTTGCGCGGTCCTGGCGGCGAGCAGTCATTTTGTTTCGTTCCTTCTCGGACTGGAAGTACTCAGCGTTTCTCTCTACGGCATGGTGGCGTACTTGACAGACCGAAGGCGAGCGCTCGAAGCCGGCATCAAGTACTTGATTCTGGCTTCGGCGTCCGCCGCGTTCCTTCTTTTCGGCATGGCGTTGATTTATGCCGCCACGAGCGCCATGGAATTCTCCAAACTGCGGGATGTTTCCCTTAGCGGGTCGCCGTTGCTTCTGCTGTCTGGCATTGCACTCACCATTACCGGAATTGGTTTCAAGTTGGGGGTGGTGCCGTTCCATCTGTGGACGCCGGATGTATACCAGGGGGCTTCGCCGCCCGTGGCGGCGTTCGTGGCCACCACGTCGAAGAGCGCTATGGTAGCGCTGCTGCTCCGCTATTTCTACCTCTCGGGCGCGCTGCGGAACCATGCCGTGTTCCTGGTAGTCGCCACCATCGCGGTTCTCTCTATGTGTGCCGGCAATTTCCTGGCCCTGCGCCAAACCAACGTGAAACGCATTTTGGCCTACTCTTCGATTGCCCACTTTGGTTACATACTGGTGGCATTACTAGCGGGCTCCGCGATGGCGATCGGCGCGGTGGCCTTTTATCTGGTGGCATATACCGTCACCCTCCTGGCGGCGTTCGGAGTCGTCGCCATCCTCTCCAACTCCGGGCGCGATGCCGAGGATGTGGAAGATTATCGGGGCCTGTTCTGGCGGCGGCCGGCGATCGCCGGCGTATTTACTGTGGCGCTGCTGTCGCTGGCCGGCATTCCCGCCACTATGGGCTTTCTGGGCAAGTTTTATATCCTCGCCGCGGGAGCGAATGCCGCAGCCTGGCTGCTCATCCTGATCCTCGTTGTCACCAGCGTCGCCGGCCTTTTCTATTACCTGCGCATTGTGGTGGCGCTTTTCACAGACCCGCCAGAACATGCTGCCCCATTAGAGGTGCTGCCTCGCGGCGTCGCGTTAGTTCTGGCGGTGCTCGCGGTTCTCACGATCTGGATTGGAGTTTACCCCAGCCCGTTGCTCGATCTGATCCGTGCCAGCCTGGTCGGTCTCAACTAAATGAGCCGTAATTGAAACGGCAAATCCTGACAAAATCATCCACCTCACAGATTCGCCGATTTATATATGCTGGACCGTACCTGCGAAATGGAGTACTAAGCTTCCGCTATGCGTAACATGATTGTCGAGTTGCTGCGAAGTTTGCTCCTGGTTGTCGGTGCGTTGTTTCCTATCGTCAATTCGCCTGAAAATATTCCGCTCTTCCTGGATCTGACGTCCGGGTTCCCTGCAAAGAGTCGAGAGATCCTGGCACGCAAAATCGCGATGAACGGATTTGCCCTGCTCGTGGTGTCTGTTCTGATCGGCACCCACATCCTGGCGTTCTTCGGTATTTCGCTGCCTGTGGTTCAGGTGGGCGGCGGCCTTGTCCTGGTTGCGGTCGGTTGGCAACTCTTGCATCAGGAGGACGACAAGCCGCCGGCGCCTCGTTTGACGGCGCCGACATCTTCCGCGCTTTCCCGTCTCGCCTTCCACCCACTGACCATGCCGCTCACGGTAGGACCAGGCTCGATTTCCGTGGCCATTGCGGTGGGAGCAAACCGCAATCCCCGAAGCGAGGGAACTTGGATTCTACTCGCGGCCTCGGTGTTGGGATGCGCCGTCCTGGCGCTGACGATTTATCTTCTGTACCGATTCGCCGAACCCCTCGGGAGAATTCTAGGAGACACGGCGATGAGTATTATCATTCGCCTCTCGTCGTTCATCCTCGTGTGCATCGGCGTGCAAATTGTCTGGAACGGCGTGAGTGCACTCCTACAGACAATTCCGATCCGTCATGGATAACGCCGCGGCAGCGCTGCGCACCGCAGCGAACGCTCTCGGAACGAAAGGCCGGTATTCCACACGGCCGGGGATAGGCGACGACGCTCCAGGACTCGGCAGCCACAGCCACGGAACACGCCAGCGAGTTTGGGCAACCGGGGCAGCAGCTCAGTGGCAGTCCTGGGATCGGAGTCATCTGGCCAGAGGGTAGAAAAGAATCTTGGCGTTCGGGTCGCCGGCGCGGGCTCGCGGTACTATCCCCGAGAAGTATTGGTCCGACCGCGCCGCCAGCATTAGCTTCTGGTCCCTCAATCTGGGCCTGGGGTAGTCGCCGCCGGGGTTCAGACTGTGGGCGCCAACATCAACGCCATCATGGCCGGCGCGGCGAAGGTGTGCGGCTAACATCCCTTTGCGTTCGAAACCACCGAAGTCGGTGGCAATTCCGAGGCGCATGTTTGTTCCTCTTTAGACCTTTTTAGCCGTCGGAATATCCGTGACGATCAGTGCATCCCGACTCACCACGCGCCCGGCGGGTATCGCGTGGTCCCCGTTTATCAGCCTCGCCAGCATCGACGCCTTTTCGCTTCCCGTAACCACCCAGAGCACGCAGCGCGCCCGATTGATCGCGGGATACGTCAGCGTCAGGCGCTGCCGGCTCTGATACGGCCTCGTCACGGCGACATCGGCATCGCGAACGTCGACGACCGGATCGCCGGGGACAAGAGAAGCCGTGTGGCCGTCCGGGCCGAGGCCGAGATGAATAAGATCGAGCACCGGCGGCGTTCCCGCGATGCGCCGGAGGGTCTCGCCATATTCCGCCGCGGCCGTCGCCAAATCGGCGGCCTCTACCGGCATAGAATGCATCTGGCCCGCGTGCAAGGGGACGCGGTCAAGAAACGCTTCGCGCAGGTGCGTGAGATTTCGGTCCGGATTCCCATCGGGGGCGACTCGTTCGTCTACCTGAAAGACTTCTACCCGCGGCCACGGCACGTCGAGCTTCGCTAGGGCTTCGAGCATCAACCAGGGTGTATGGCCGCCGCTGACTGCCATGACGAAGCGCCCGCGTTCCGCTACCGCTTCCACGGCCTTCGCCGCGATCTGTGCCGCCGCCCTCTCGGCTACCGCCTGAACGCTGTTCAGGATCTCGAGTTTCATCCCTTCGTTCATGCCGCCTGCCCTCCCGGGCCCTTTGCCGACGTGGGCTTTGCATCTTGTCGTTTTCTTTTTCCGTCTGCTTTACCAGGCGAACTTTCCCAGAGACGAAACCCTCCCAGAAAGGCATTCGCGTTGCTCCCCACGCGGCATTTCGGCGGCAGTTTCTTCAGCAGTCGCGCGTTTCCGCCTCCCAACACGACATCGTCCGGCTCCAGCGCGTCGACGAGCCGCGTGACAACATCGTCCACAAGACGCCGCCACTTTGCCGCGCCCTTGCGCTTCAATCCCTTTTCACCGACATAGTGCTCGTACGTCCGCTCTCGGTAGGGCAGGTGGCTCAACTCCATCGGTTCCACGATCCCGTCGACGACGAGGGCGGATCCCAATCCCGTGCCGAGTCCCAGAAAAAGCATCTTGCCGCCTCGATAGCTGCCCAGGGCCTGCATCGCGGCATCGTTCACCACCTTCACCGGACGTCCAAACTCCTTCCCAAAATCGAAGCCAACCCAGCCTTTGCCGAGATTGTGGGGCTCCGCAATGGGCCGACTTCTCAGGACCGGACCCGGGTAGCCGATCGACACCACGTCGTAACGCCAGCCGTCAACGAGTCGATTGGTCCCCGCCACCATGTTCTTCGGGAGCAGATCCGGCCCGGAATCAAATTGCCGCGCCACTCTTTGTCGGCTGACGAGTGCCTTTACGTGCGTGCCGCCTATGTCGACTACCAGAACTTTCATGAAATCTCCGGCCTGAATCCAGGCACCATTGAACTGCACGAGACCTGCCAAATACCGAAATTGGGCCGCGATCGCCTAAAATCATTCAAATGCAATCCCGAAACACCGCGGAGATGTCGAGGGTTCGTCAAGCTGCCCGATTCTTCGATGCCGGGCATCTGAGGTACCACTGCGCGACCGCCCCGAAATCGGCCGCGCGACGAACCGTGCGGGCCGCAGGCGCACTTGCGACCATAGTCTTGCCGCTGTCAGGCGTTGCGCCAGGAAGGGGCCGGCCTGGCCGGTTCCGATAACAATCGCGTCATAGCTTGTGTTCATGGAACGCCTTTGTTCGGCGGGTTGGGCACCCCAGCGCGAAGGCACAAGAAGATCTTGCCGCAGCGTCAGCGACTTCACAGGCTTGGAGGTTGCGGCCTGCATTGTATCTGGATGGTGCGGCCGGCTTCAAGAGTATATGGCGAAATGACGGTTGGCGAGTACCGGCTCTCGATCTGCGCGGTTACGTCTCTGGCCAAATTCAGCCCCAGTGCATCTCCGTCAACAGTCGGCTGTCGGTGTCAGGTGGCCGGCGTTCTTCGGCGGGCCTTATTCACTTTGATTTCGGCGACATCCCTTCTCCCGCACGACGAGCGCGTTGGTTCGTGAAATGCAGTTGTAAGGTTGTGACTGCGGAAACGACATCCCTCCATCGAGTGTTGACATCGGGCGCTCCGGATTTGAAAGGAGATCTTGGCCCCAGGTACAAGGCCGTGCGGTCGGCGACCGTCTCTCTCGCCGCGGGGGTCTCCGCCGAAGATCAGATGGTCCAATCCTGCCCGGAGGCCAGTCCGATGAAGTGGCACCAGGCGCACACAACCTGGTTTTTCGAGACGTTCGTGCTGCATCCTTTTTTTCCTGGGTACAAGCCCTTTCGCGAGGAGTTTGGCTGGCTATTCAACAGCTATTACAACTCACTCGGCGAGGGGGTTCCAGAGAAGCACCTGCGCGCTTCGCTTTCACGTCCGTCGCTGGCTGAGGTGCTCGGCTTTCGCTCACATGTGGACTCTGCTATGGAGAAGCTCCTTGCAGGTCATATTTGTGACGACGCGGCGCGGCGCATTGTATTGGGCCTAAACCACGAGCAGCAGCACCAGGAATTGATGCTGACCGATATTAAGCATGCCTTCTTCTCAAATCCACTGCGGCCGGCGTATGACACCAGTTCCATCGCGGCAGGGGCGGAGATTCCAGCGCTTGAGGCCAGGTGGCGCCCCTTCGATGGCGGTGTGATCGAAGTTGGTTGTGCCCTAGACTCGACGAATCCTCTTGACTTTTGCTTCGACAACGAAACGCCCCGACACAAGGTGTACCTGGAAGCCTTCCGGATCGCGAGCCGCAGCGTTACCTGCCGTGAGTATCTCGAGTTTATGACCGATGGCGCATACGCGCGCCCCGAGTTTTGGCTTGCCGAGGGTTGGGACACGGTGAGGAAACAGGGTTGGCAGGCGCCGCTCTATTGGGAGCGAGATGCCACGGACAACAACGGCTGGCACGTCTTCACTCTGCGAGGCTGGCATCCTCTTTCGGCGCTGCTGGAAACGCCGGTGTGCCACGTGAGCTTTTTTGAGGCCGATGCGTTCGCACGCTGGAGAGGCTGCCGCCTTCCGACAGAAGCCGAATGGGAACTTGCCGCGAGTGGAAGTCCGATCCACGGGAACCTGCTCGACGCCGGAAGGCTACATCCCGCAATCGCGCGCGGCGGCGGCCTCAACCAACTCTTCGGCGACTGCTGGGAGTGGACGGCTAGCGCCTACACGGGTTATCCGGGTTACAAGCGCATCCCTGGCGCCCTGGGCGAATACAACGGCAAGTTTATGTCGAGCCAAATGATTCTACGTGGAGGATCCTGCGTCACGCCCGCGAGTCACATACGCGCAAGCTACCGTAATTTCTTTCAGCCGGCGGCGCGGTGGCAATTCTCGGGAGTACGTTTGGCCGCTTAGGCTCTCAAATATGAATATCGTGGCCGATTTTCAGACGCTAGAAACGAAACCCCTCGCCCCGCTGGACGCGCGCGCGGCGCTGATTGACGAGGTTTGGCGCGGCCTGGCCAAACGTCCACGATCCCTGGTTCCATGGATGCTCTACGATTCCGAGGGTTCACGTCTTTTCGTGCGCATCACAACTCTGCCGGAGTATTATCCTACGCGAATCGAGCGCGGCATTTTGGCGGAGAATGCCGAAGCGATTATCGCAGCGAGTGGATCCGGCTACTCCGGTCCCTTGCGCCTGCTGGAACTGGGAGCCGGGACAGCCGCTAAGACCGGTATTCTGTTGAAAGCCGCAAGCCGCTTGCGAAGCGAAGTAGTTTACTTACCGGTCGATGTTTCGTCCCATGCACTCGATGAGGCGTGCGACCGCATCGCTTGCCTGTTGCCGGATGTGCAGCTACAGCCGATGGTGGCGAACTACGTCAATCACCCGCCAAAGCTGGAACGGTTCGAGGGGACCACGCTCGCGATGTACATCGGTTCCAGCATCGGCAATTTCTCACCGGCGGCGGCTCGCACCATTCTTCGCAATCTGAGGTCTCAGCTAAGGTCCGGCGATGGGCTGTTGATAGGCACGGACATGGTAAAGGACGAGGCCACTCTGGTGCGGGCGTATGATGACAAAGCCGGCGTCACCGCAGCGTTCAACCTGAATGTTCTCCATCGCCTCAATCGGGAACTCGGTGCGAACTTCGATACCGGTTGCTTCCGGCATCGGGCCCGCTGGAATCGCGCGGAGTCACGCATCGAGATGCACCTGGAGAGCACCCGCGATCAATGGGTAAATGTTGCGGCCGCGCAACTTAAAGTTCGATTCGCGGCCTCCGAAACCATTCATACAGAGAACAGTTACAAATTCACCCGGAAAACGCTCGCCGCCTTGTTGGATGATGCGGGCTTTACGGTCGGGCAGACGTGGACGGACGCGCGGCAGTGGTATGCGCTAACGTTCGCGAGCCTGCGGTAGGTAATTAAACCCCCTTCGGCGGCAGCCAGACCATTCGGGTTAACGTGCGGTTGGTGGCCGCCGCCAACCAGGACCTTTCAAAGCTTGTGGCGAACAAACAGTTTCGCCAGACCTGGGGTTCAGCCATCAGTGCCGCCCTCGAGTTTCGATGGTGAGCGAGAAAACGTGCGTAGTGCTTCACCTTTCGACTACTGACCAAGTGGACGCGCCACCCACCATCGCGACTCTGAATGGCGGGTACACGCGATAAGGCCCGAAATGTCATTCATGCGAAGCTTCGATCCACAACGCTTGTACCTTTTCCGCGGCGGCGTCCTGCATATGCGGCAGAACATGAGAATAAACGTCGAGCGTGAACGCCACGCTGGCATGTCCCAGGTGTTCACTGATCACTTTTAGAGAGACCCCGCAATCCGTGAAATCGTCGCAGCCGTATGGCGCCGGTCGTACAGCAATCGGACGAAGCCAGCCGGCCGACTTGTAAAGCTACAAGCCGGCCCTGCTTCTGGCGTCCCCTTACTCTTGCCGCAACGCGATCAGCGGATCCACCCGCAGAGTCCGCCGAGCCGGAATATAGGACGCCACCATCGCGATCAGCGCGAGCACGACAGCCACCACGGCAAACGTCGCCGGATCGGCCGCACTCACCGCGTACAGCAGCTTGGCCATCAGCCGGGTGAGCCCGAGAGAAGCGGCGCTGCCCATCACGATGCCCGCAGCCGAGATTTTCGCGCCTTGCGCCAGCACCAGCCGCAGCACATCGCCGCGCTGCGCGCCCAGTGCTATCCGGATCCCGATCTCTCTCGCGCGCTGCGTTACGGAGTATGAGATTACGCCGTAGATTCCGATGCCTGCCAGGACCAGCGCCAGCCCGCTGAACAGTCCGAGCAGGATTAGCGTGATGCGCCGCGTGGAAACCGAAGCGTTCACAACTTCCTGCATTGTGGCGATGCCAAAGATGGGTTGCTCTCTGTCGATTGAAGTCACAATCCCGCGAATGGCGGAAACCAGCGCGGTCGGTTCCTGGCCGGATTTCACCAGAAGCACCATCCCATTCGACGGCGATTGGCGGAACGGCAAATAGACCTCCAGACGCGCGGGATTGGCGAGGCCGTACATCCTGGTGTCCGCAATTACCCCCACAATCGTCAGCCACTGCGGCTTGCGGCCGGCCCCGGGGTGGCCGAACATGAACCGCTTCCCGACGGGGTCTGTTCCGGGGAATAGACGCTGCGCCGCCGTCACATTGACCATGGCCACCCGCGGAGCGTTCTCCCGGTTCGCTTGCGTGAAGGTGTGGCCCCGCAGCAGGCGAATCCCCAGCGTCTTCTCGTAATCCGGACTGACGATGTGGATGTCCGGATGCGGGAAACTGCCCGGACTCGGCAAAGCCATCCCTTCCACCGTAATGTCGGCGCGCGAATGGTCGTCGGTGAGCGGAATGTCCGTCCCGATCGCCGCGGATTCCACGCCCGGCAATGCCCGGACGCGGTCCAGCGTTTGCTGCCAGAAAGCGATCACCGCCGGGTCTTTGTCGTATTGCACGGTGCGCAGGTCCATCTCCAGCTTCAGTACGTGCGCTGACCGGAATCCGGAATCGACCGCCAGCAGACGATACAGGCTTTTCAGCATCAGCCCGGCGCCCACCAGCAAGACCAGAGCCAATCCCACTTCGCTTGCAGCCAGTAAACCGCGCCAACGATTCCGCGCGCCGGCGCTGGTAGTCTTGCCGCCCTCCTTCAATTCCGCCTGAACATTGCCGCTCATCGAATGCAACGCGGGAGCCAGCCCGGACAGAAACATCGAGAGCACAACCAGCCCGGCCGAAAAAAGCAGAACGGCGCCGTTCATGCCCAAGCTCGCGCCGGCCAGTGTGTCCGGCGGGATCAGCCGCGCGATCGCCGGAATTCCCGCCATCGCCAGGCCCACGCCGGCCACCCCGCCCAGCAGCGCCACCAGAAAACTCTCCGTCAGCATCTGGCGGACAATTCGGCCGCGACTCGCCCCGATGGCGATTCGCACTGCCATCTCCCTGGACCGCACTGCGCCCCGCATCAGGAACAGATTCGCCACATTCGCGCAGGCCACCAGCAGCACGAAGAGCGCGGCGCCCAGCAGCACCAGCATAGCCGGGCGCACGTCGCCTGAGAACGCTTCCCGGAGCGGCCGCAGCTTCACGCCGCACTGGTCATTGACCTCGGGATACGCGCGCGCCAGGCCTGCTGCAATGGTTTCCATTTCCGCGCGGGCTTGCTCCATCCGCAAGCCCGCCGCCAACCGCCCCGCCACCAGCAGATCACCGCGCTCTCCCCTCTCGGTGGCGCTATCGTTGTGCGTGGCCCACACACCGATCGGCTCCATCACGTCGCATTTTTCTACCCAGCGAAACTCCGGCGGCAGCACGCCAACAATCGTCGCCGTGTGGCTATCCAGGCGAATCGTCTGTCCGATCATCCTGCGGTCCGCGCCGAACTGCGACTGCCAGAGCGCGTAGCTCAGCAGCACTACCGGCGCGGCGCCGGCCTTTTCCTCGTCGGGGGTGAATCCGCGACCCATCACCGGCTGTACTCCCATCATGGGAAGAAAGTTCGGCGAAACGGCCAGCCCGCTGATGTTCTCCGGTTGATTGCTGCCGGCCATGTTAAAGTTGACCGCGTTCACCGCCGCCATCTCCGCAAACGCGTGGCTCTGACTTCGCCAATCCCGAAAATTCGGATATGAGACGCTCACATCTCCCACCCGCGGCGTGGTCTCGTTCAGCAGGACCAGGCGCGACACATCCCGGAAGGGCAGCGGCCGTAGCAGAATACCGTAAACCACCGAAAATATCGCCGTGTTGGCGCCGATCCCCAATGCCAGTGTCAACAGCGCCGCCGCCGCGAAGCCCGGCCATTTCCGCAGCGTCCGCCCGCCGTAGCGAAGATCCTGCGCCAGCGTTTCGATCAGAGACACGCCGCGCGCGTCGCGGCAATCTTCCTTTACTTGTTCGAGGCCGCCGAACTCCAGGCGCACTCGCCGCAGAGCTTCGCTGCGGCTCATCCCTGCCTTCAGATACTTCTCGATCTGGTGTTCGGAATGAAATCGCAATTCGTCCTCCATCTCGGATTCCACGGTTTCTCTCCGCAACAGGGAACGCACGCGAAAGAACAAATCGTCCAGCATCTCAAACTCCTAGGCCGGGCCCAGCACTTGAGCCACGGCAGCCGTCAGTTTCCGCCACAAATCGCGTTCGCTGGCAAGTTGCCGGCGCCCGCTCCGGCTGAGTTCATAATATTTGGCGCGGCGGTTGTTGTCCGACGTGCCCCAGTGGGCCTTGATCCATCCTCGGCGCTCCAGGCGGTGTAGCGCCGGATAGAGCGATCCCTGTTGAATCCGCAGCACATCGCTCGACATCTGTTGCACACGTTCCGAAATGCCCCAGCCGTGCTGCGGTTCCAGCGCCAGCGTACGTAGGATCAAAAGATCCAGAGTGCCTTGCGGCAGTTCGATGCGGTCGTTCATGGATTCTCCCGGTTCACTCCTACAGGGGAGGATAGCGCATCCCCTGTCGAAGCGCAAGGGGAAGGCCTGCCGCGGCTTTCTGCCCAAGAAGAGAATCTGCCATTGAGACCGCCCTTGCGGGAATGCGGAGGGCGCTTGAGGGGCCCATCCGGCGCCGCCGCCACGCCGGGCACGCCCCGGACCACGCGCTCTTCGAAGAAACGCAAAAAACGCTATTCTGTTCGGACCTATTCCATCACGTCGGCGACGTCGAACCGCTCACCTCTGACGATGTCGCCGGCCGCTCGCATCAGTCGTTGAAGGATTATCAGGCGGGCATCCTGGCGGCCTATGTGCCCTATACACCGCTCACCGCGCAGAACTTGAAAAAGCTCGCCGACCTGAAGCCTAAAACACTCGCCATCATGCATGGCTCCAGCTTCACGGGTGACTGCTCCCGGGCACTTGGCGACCTCGATGTGGCGTTACGCGACCTGTTCGGCGCGCAGAAGTAGAAGCGGAGTCTCCGATCAGAGTTTCATCTTTGGCGGATCGCGCACGACAATTCCCGAGTGGTCACTCGGAGGGAGGTCGATCTGCATTACCCCAGTGGGGCGGTGAGCCGAGCAACATCGTATTGGCGCGCGCGGGCTGGAAAATCCAGTCCCAACAGCAGGCATCGTCGCTTTCGGAGCCGTTCCCGATGCGAAACACGTCTGTATCGACGGAGGTCACGTAGTTCATAACCCATCCCCAGGTCCCTGCGCAATCCTTCGGCATCCCCGCTCGATCGCTCACCCGCATCGCACGGCAGAGGTCCTCTCTCTCGAAACTCCACGTGAATCGACCGAGAGTCCAAAGAGATACATCTCGAAATCCCGCCGCTCCCGATCATACCGGACCAGTTCGCCGCGCCTCTGTTCGGCCATGACAAAAATTCTGCGGCCATCCCGGCTGAAAACCGGAGATGCCATCCCCAAGGGGCCGGGGGTTACCTGCGGGGCCTATCCGGCCCGAACCAGCCACCGCGTTCCCGCTTGACCCGGATTCTTGTAAACAGACCCCAGAATTTGGACACGAAAAAGGCCGTTGCTTAGATGGTGGGCGGCATCGAGAATGAAGGAGAGAGACGCAGGTCGGGGGACCGAAGAAGCAGGCGCTGGCTGGCTTGCCGGATATCTTCGGCAACGGCCGCCAGCAGATGCAGCGAACAGGCCGACGCCGAAAAGGACGAGCTCTACAAACAGATCGGCCAACTGAAAGTGGAATTGGACTTTTAAAAAAAAAGAGCGGGCCTTATCGATTGACGACCGGCATCTTTGGATCGATCCGCAACATCCGCGCTTTGGCCATCCAACAGCGGTGCGCACTGCTGGTTCTGCCGCGCCGGACCTACTACTACGCGCCGCGGCCGGAAAGCGCGGAGAACCTGCGTCTGATGCGGCGGCTCGACGAGTTGTATCTGGACTGCCCCTCTTTCGGCAGCCGGCGCATGGCGGTTATGTTGGGCGTGAACCGCGGTTTGGTTCGAAGCCGAATCCGACGCTCGTTTACCGGTGTGTCGTTGTGCCGCATTCCGTGCGCGCTGAACTGGAGCGGCCGCGCGCTCCGGACACGTTTCGAATGTGGACAGCACGTCCACCCGCATGGTTAGAGACCTGTTCACCTACCAGATTCCCGGACGCGGCCTTGGCCCACCTCGATGCCAGAGAGCGCAACGCGATTTCCTTGTCGCTGATGGCGGCAACTGCCCTTCACCGGTACTCTCGGGGTTTTAGCGGCAGGGGTGGAGCAAGGCTATATAGCGCCGGAGATTTTGGGCCTGATCGCGCAGAAATCTTAACCGGCTCATCTGGGCCCCCTCAGCGCAACGTAAGCGGCCACTTAAGTCAAAATGGCGAAACGCCATAACATACAGAAACTAAAGGAGCTACTCGCACTGCTATTCGATGCTTGTTCGCCCTTCAATATACGCAAAATAGTGACACGATCGAAAACTCGGGGCTCTGCCGCGTCAACGGTCACTAAATTTGTCACTGCAGAGGGGGCAAAAGGGGTGAAATTGCGGGAAAATCAGTAGAGCCCTGAATCGGCCCAAATCCTTGACGGCAAGAGGGTTTGCTGAATTCTTAGGAACTTGGAAAAAGTGCTAAATCGGTTTCGAGACCGCCCGATTCAACCGCTCCCTCACCTCACCGCTTCTCTTTTTAAACTACCTGATTCAGCGCCCCTCCGCAATCGCCCGCCGAAAATGCGCCGATTGCCCGACGCCGGGTGGAACTTGCACCCAAACCGCACAGCGTCCCAAGGGTTTAGTTGCCGTCCTAGTACGTCTGCCCTTCGATAACCCTTGCCGCTGGAGGCGGCGGTATACGATAATTTGTCGACAGTCTGAAGTTTCCAGAGGGGTTCAATTGAATTCACGCTGTATGCCACACGCACGCCACATTCTTATCCATCGCGCAATTCGCGGCCTCGCGGTCGCCACATTGACCGCTTTGATCGCAGTAGGCACCTCCTTTGCTGCTCAGAAGAAGCCAGGGACAGGCGGCACTGTTAACGTGCTGACCTTTCATAACGACCAGTCGCGCTCGGGCGCCAATACCGCCGAGACCACCCTGACCCCCAGCAACGTCAATTCCAATAGCTTCGGAAAGCTATGGACCTTCACGGCCGATGGCACGGTCGATGCCCAGCCACTGTTGGTTTCCGGCCTCAACATGGGTAACCTGGGGACGCACGACGTCCTTTACATCGCGACGGAAAACGATACGCTGTACGCCGTCGACGCGGAAGCCTCGACCATCCTTTGGCAGAAATCGCTGCTCCTGACTGGCGAGGCCGCCTCGGACAATCGCGGCTGCACCCAGATTTCTCCCAAGATGGGCATTACGGCGACCCCGGTAATTAACCTCATCAGCCCGTCACAAGGCGGCGTTATAGTGGCGGTCGCCATGAGCAAGGACAGCTCAGGCAACTATCACCAGCGTGTGCACTCGCTCAGTCTGACCACCGGCGCGGAACAAACCGGCAGCCCCATCGCCATCCAGGGAAGCTATGCCAGCAAAGGGCCGCAGAGTTCAGGCGGCTTGATCAGCTTCAGTCCGGGAGGTTATAAAGCGCGTGCCGCTCTGTTGCTGGTGGACAACACGGTTTACGTGGAGTTCGCTTCCAATTGCGATACGCCGCCGTATTCCGGCTGGATCTTTGCTTACAACATCACGTCGATGACGCAGAACGGCATTTTCAATGTGAGTCCCAACGGCGAAGATGGCGCTTTGTGGGGATCCGGCGGTGGTCCCGCGGCTGACTCGGACGGCAACATCTACATGATGGTGGGCAACGGGACCTTCGACACGACTCTCAGCGCCGGTTTTCCGGTGAACGGCGATTACGGCAATTCTTTCATAAGGCTGGCATGGTCGGGCGGAAAGTTGCAGGTGGCTGATTACTTCGCCTCCTTTGACGCGGGCGATGGCCCCACCGACGAGCGCGTCGAACTCGGTTCCAGCGCCCCCTTGTTACTGCCCACGATGACGGATAACCAGGGGCAGCCCCATAATCTGCTTATCGGCTCCGGCAAGCTGGGCACGATCTTCATAGTAGATACAGCTAACATGGGTAAGTATGTCGCCACGCAAAGCAACGCCAATGCTTATCAGCATGTAGTCGGCTCGCTCGGTCCGGGCGGCGATGGTAACGATGCCCTCGGCGCGGTGCGCACGGCGCCGGTCTATTTCAACAACATGGTCTATTTTGGCCCTAACCTGGATCCTATCGAGGCGTTCGGGTTTCAGAATGCCACGATGTCCAGGCTGCCCGTCACGGCCACCAACAGCATCTTCAACTACCCGGGCGCCGCCATGAGTATCTCGGCGAATGGATCAAACAACGGAATCCTCTGGGTGGCGTCACCCGGTTCGCCCTCGACCGGCGGAGGCCTGATGGCCTATCCGGCCGGCGACCTGACCTCCCTGTTGTACAGCAGCAATCAGGCAGGCAACGGGCGCGATCAGTTTACTTACGCAAAGTTCGCCCCGCCTACGGTGGCGAACGGAATGGTCTATGTGACTTCCGGCAGCAGTGTCGTCGCATTTGGGTTATTGCCCTAATTAGCTGATCGAGGTGAAGCCAATCATGACTAACAAGTATCTAGTACTCGCCAGTGTTCTACTTATCGGGATGGCGGCTTCCGGATCAGCCGCGTCCCCGGATAAAGCTACAGTCACTACCCTGCTTAGCTTTGCGGAAACCAATGGCGCTTATCCATTCGGCGGGCTGGTTTACAACGGCTCGAATACCCTATACGGCGCGGCGTTCGCCGGCGGTAAGTATGGCTATGGAGTCATTTATGAACTTACCGAAACCGGCAGCGGGACCTGGACGCCGGGGCTTATTTACACTTTCGAAAATCCTGCGACCGACGGTTCGAACCCGTACGGCAGCTTGCTGATAGGCTCCGATGGGCAGCTCTACGGCACTACCACGCGGGGCGGGGCCAACGGCTTGGGCGCGGTTTTCGAACTAACCCCTCCACTGCAACAAGGCGGCGGCTGGACGCGCACGCTGCTTTACAGTTTTGGCAGTTCGGCGAACGATGGGGTGTACCCGTATGGTGGACTGGTGATGGCCAACGGGGTGCTGTACGGAACTACGGTCAGCGGCGGCGCCTCCGGCTTGGGTACGGTTTACTCGTTGATGCCGTCCGGGGACAATTGGATCGAGACAGTGCTGTATAGTTTCGCGGGCGGCACGGACGTGTCCAATCCGTACGCCACTCTAACAATGGCCTCGGGAGCGCTTTATGGAACGGCGCCCTACGGCGGAACCAACGGGTCCGGCGCTGTGTTCGCGCTCACGCCCGGCACCGGCGGCAGTTGGAGCGAAAGCTTGCTTTGCGCATTCCCCGGCGGTACCGGCGGCGCCAATCCCTACGGAGGCGTGATCATCGGCGCGAGCGGCGGATTGTACGGGGCAACCACCAACGGCGGTAGCGCCAGCGCCGGCACAATCTACCGGTGTGCACAGCCCAAGACCGGCGGTGCGTGGATTACCGCCGTGCTTTACAATCTGCCGTCGTACGCCGCTTCCTACTCGACTTTGGTCACCGATTCGACCGGAGCGTTGTACGGCACCACTCCCGGCTCGCATGGCAATTCCGCCAACGACGGAATTGTTTTCAAGCTCACTCCGCCGACCACGACGGGTGGCTCCTGGACGCCGTCGACCTTGTATGGCTTCCCCGGCGCACTGGGCAACGGGCCCCGCGCGGGTTTGACCTGGGGACCGAACGGAGCGCTCCTCGGCGCCACGGTCGGATTGGGACCCGAGAGCATCGGCACCGTTTTCGAAATGACGGGGTTCTAGCTGTGCGTGCGGGCCGGCTGGGTGAGCCGGAGGACCTCTTCGGCGTTCAGCGCGCCGTCCGGCGTTTCTTCGTGCTTGAACATCAGAAACAAATCTTTTCCTTGTGACAGCAACTGCTGCGCGCGCCCGGATATTGCCTGGACGTCCTCCACGGTATATTCGGGCTTGCGCAGCCGGTAATACACAAAGTCGGCCGTGATCACCTCCGGCACCTCCAGTTTCTCCGACTCGGCCACACACAGCGAGATGTTCCGTGCGGCCAGCAAACGGTAAACTTCATCCACCAGCCAGGATGTGTGCCGGAACTCGAAGGCGTAGCGCAGATCGTCCGGCAGCCCCTCCAGGAACTCCGCCAGCAGCGCCGTGTCACAGCGCATCTGCGGCGGCAGTTGAAACAGCACCGGGCCCAGGCGCCGCGCAGCGCGCAGCGGATCGATCGACCGCAGGAAGACCTGCGTAGCTTCGGCGGCATTCTTCAGCCGCATGATGTGCGTGATCCGCATGTGCCCCTTCATGGCGAACAGGAATCCCACCGGCGTGGCCGCCACCCAGCTTTCGAGTGTCTTGGCCGACGGCATGTGGCGGAACGTGTAGTTGATCTCGACTGAGTTGAGCCGCTGCGCATAGTGCTCCAGGAACTTGGTCGAGGGAAGCTTGGCGGGATAAAAGCGCGGCTTCCACTGGGAGTAGGCGAATCCGGAGGTTCCGGCAAAGAGACGGGCCATTGGCTTATTATGGAACTCCAGAGACCTCTTTGTGCACCTGATCATCAACTGGCTGCTTAGCGCCCTGGCCCTCTGGCTGGTGGCCCAAATCATTCCTGGAATCCAGGTCCGAAGCTACGGCACCGCCTTGCTGGCGACTTTAGTGATCGCGGTGGTCGATGTCGTCGTAGGGTACCCTTTGAAATTCCTTACGTTCCCCCTGATCCTTCTCACGCTCGGCCTGTTCTGGCTGATTCTGAACGCCTTCCTGTTAAAGCTGGCTTCTCTGTTTGTACCCGGATTCTCGGTGAACGGATTCATCCCCGCTTTTCTCGGATCCATTGTGCTGACCGTGCTCTCATACATTCTGCGCAACGTGGTATACACACGCCATGCTGGATTTTTTTACTGACGTCGTGCGGCCGGAGAGCCCGCCGGAACTGGCCGAGGCGCTCGGCTGGGCCGGGGACCGCCGGCAGACGATTCAGTTGGGCGGCCACTTCTCGAAGGCCATGATGGGCGGCCCGATCGCGCCCGCGAACATGACGATTTCGACGGGCGCGATGTGCCGCGTGCGGCAGTACGAGCCGCGCGACCTGACCATTAGTGTAGAAGCGGGCATCTCCTATTGCGAGCTCAGCCGCCTGCTCGCGCAACACCGCCAGATGCTGCCGCTCGATCCGCCGTTTTTCCAAAGCGCCACGATCGGCGGAATCGTGGCGGCAAACTGCAGCGGGCCGCGGCGGCGGCTGTACGGCACGGTGCGCGACATGGTCATCGGGATGCAGTTCGCCACGCTCGAAGGCAAGCTCATCGAGTCCGGCGGCATGGTTGTGAAGAATGTCGCCGGGCTGGATATGGCGAAGCTGATGATCGGCTCGTACGGCACGCTGGCGGCCATCGCCGTGGTGAACTTCAAGGTGATTCCGCAGCCGCCTGTCGAGCGTTCGTTTCGGCTTTCGTTCGAATGTCTGGATGAGGCCTTCGCCGCACGTGACGCCATCCTGAAAAGCCCGCTTGATCCCGCCGCCATCGACCTGCTGAACCCCGCGGCGGTCGATACAGACAATCCAGTTTATGTTCTGATGGTGAAGGCGGGCGGCAACCCCGCCGCGATCTCCCGCTATGAACGGGAACTCTCGGCCATGGGAGCCCAGCCTCTGCCGGCGGAGGAAGAAATGGCCATCTGGAGCGCCATCCAGGAATTCACGCCGCGCTATCTCGAATCGCACCCGGATGGCGCGGTGGTGCGTGTCTCGTGTACCCTAAAGGAATTGAAAGCGGCCATGGCGTTGGCGCCTGGACCGGCGTTGGCGCGCGCCGGCTCCGGTGTGTGCTACGCCTATTTTGGGCTTTTCCGCCAGGCGGAAATGTTCGCCGCCGAAGCTGCCCGCGAGTTTCGTGGAACGATCGTCGAATATGCTCCGGAGAGCCGCAAAGAAGAAATGGACCTGTGGCCCGCGCCCGGGCCGGATCTGGAAATCATGAAGCGGATCAAGTACATGTTCGATCCGCATCTTTTATTGAACCGTGGCCGACTCCATCGCCGTATCTGATCCCGCAAGCGACAAGCCGCGCCAGGCGGACCTGGACCGCTGTGTACATTGCGGCCTGTGCCTCAACGCCTGCCCGACGTATCGCGACCTGGGGCTCGAAATGGACTCGCCCCGCGGCCGTATCTATCAAATGAACCAGGTGGCCGCCGGCACGCCGATCGGCCCGTCCTATGTGGAGCACATCGGCCTGTGCCTGGCTTGCCGCGCTTGCGAGAGCGCCTGCCCATCAGGCGTCCAATACGGCAAGCTCGTGGAGGCGGCCCGCGCGGAGATCGAGTCCGTTACCGTACGCTCGCGGCCGGCGCGCTGGGCGCGGCGCTTGATTTTCACGCATCTGCTGCCATCGCCCGCCGCTATGACCGTGGCTGGCGCCGCGGTGTTTCTTTATCAAGGCAGCGGACTGCAGAAGCTCATCCGCGGGCTTGGTTTCTTGAAGCTGCTCGGCAAGCTGGGTGACCTGGAACAGCTTCTGCCGCGGGCCGAAGCGCCGTTCTTCTTCAGCCAGACCGGCAAAATCTTCCCCGCCGAAGGCGCGCGCCGCTACCGCGTGGCGTTCCTGGCCGGATGCATTGCCAACGTGTGCTTTGCGCGTCTGAATGAGGCCACCATTCGCGTCTTGCAGAAAAACGGCTGCGAGGTGGTCGTGCCCAAGAATCAACGCTGCTGCGGCGCGCTGCATGTGCACGCCGGCCTGCGCGACCAGGCCCGCGAACTGGCCCGCCGCAATATCGACGCGCTGGGTGACGCCAAGTTCGACGCGATCGTCACCAACGCCGCCGGCTGCGGCTCGACTCTGAAGGAATACGGCGAGCTGCTCGAGACCGATCCCGCATATGCCGCGCGCGCCCGCGGCTTTGCGGCGCGCATGCGCGATATCACCGAGTTTCTCGCCGCCCTCGAACTAAACCGCAACATGCGCCCCCTGCCCTTGACGGTCACCTATCAGGATTCCTGCCACCTGGCGCACGGCCAGCGCATCTGTACCGCGCCGCGCAAGCTGCTGGAAGCCATCCCCGGCATCACATTTCGCGAGATGCCGCTGGCCGATATGTGCTGCGGCAGCGCCGGCATCTACAACGTGGTCCAAAACGAGATGGCCATGCGGATTCTGGAAGCGAAGATGGAGCACGTGAACCGGACCGGGGCGGAGGTAATCGCCACGGCCAACCCCGGCTGTATCCTGCAACTGCGGGCCGGCGCTCGCTTGCACGGGAGCGGGCAACGCGTGGCGCATGTCGTGGAGCTGTTGGACGAGGCATACCAGTCGCAAAAGTAGTACGCCCGGCGCCGTAACCTTCCGCGCGGGCATCGCGCCTCCCGACCTGTGAAGCTTCTGCGAGGGCTGGGGTGGCCGGCCGTCTTCTTTTATCTGGCGGCGAACGCCGGCGCACAATCTGCCGACGGGTTGAACCACGATCGCATCATGGGCGTGATCCCCAATTATCAAACCGTCGACAAGGCCACTCCGCGGACACCGCCCCTGACCCGGAAGCAGAAGTGGATGTTCTTCCTCGAAGAGACCAAGGATCCGTTCAACATCGCGGCCGAGGCCCTCAGCGCGGGACTTTCGCAGGCCGACAATCAGACGCCCAAGTACGGCGAAGGTGGCGCCGCCTACGCCAAGCGATTGGGCGCCGCATTCGGCGATTTCACTTCGCAGAATCTATTCAGCGACACCATCCTGGCCTGCCTGCTGCATCAGGACCCGCGCTACTTCCGCAAGGGCCCACCGGCTGGCTTCGTGGCCCGCGTGCTCTACTCGCTGAGCCGCATTGCAGTGGCACGCCAGGACTCCGGCCGGCCGGCGTTCAATGCTTCCGGCGTCTTCGGGATGATGTTGGGCATCGGCGCGTCAAACCTCTACTATCCTGAAGCCAGCCGGCGCGGCACGGTGATGTTCACTCGTGCGGGCACCAGCCTGGCTGGCTGGGCGCTGGGTAACACTGCCGCGGAGTTTTGGCCCGACATCCACCGCAAGTTCTTTCCAAACGGCTTCCCGCACCGGAAGCCGCCCCAGCCGCCCGTTCCGCACCACTAGCGTGCCGCATCATTCGTCCACCACGCAGCGGAAGCCAAGCGTGCCGGCGCGGTCCTTCGCCGGAGCCATCAACAGATACTTGCCGTGCTCATTGAGCTTGTACGCTTGCGGGAAATACCACATGGACCCCTGCGGCTGATAATAACTCCCGCCGCGCACAATGGCCGCACGCGTATGTTCGTCCTGATACTCGTCAGTCCATTGCCATATGTTACCGGTCATGTCCATCAGACCGAACGGGCTCGCTCCCGCCGGATGCGCATCCACATCCGCCGGGCCGGGCAGATCGTGGCCTTGATAGCGCGTGGCGGCCGCCTTCGCGTCCCACGCATTGCCCCACGGATAAAGACGGCCATCGGTTCCCTGCGCCGCGTATTGCCACTCCCACTCATGCGGCAGCCGCTTCCCTGCCCAGGCTGCATAAGCACGGGCGTCTTCGAGTGACACCCAAGTGACAGGTTTATTCGCCCAGCCTTCGGGATAAGCGCCATTGCGCCAGTCCCGCAGAAAGTTGTGATCGTCCCGGGGATGATAGTTCGTGGCATTCAGAAACTTCTTGAATTCGGCGTTAGTCACTGGATAGCGATCCATGTAGAAGGACTTCATCGTGAGTAGATGGTGGTGTCCGCGCCTCGCGGCGTCTTCCCAGGGATACTGCACATCGAGGCCGATCCAGTTGTCTCCTTCGATCTCGATACCGGTAACTTGAAAGTCAAACTCGCCGGCGGGCACTCGCACCATCCCGGCCGGAGCACTTGCGGCCGGCCTGGTAGGAGCAATATCCACCATGTGCTGCGGCAGAAATTTCCATTCATGTGAAAGGCTTGCCAACGGTACACGTGCCCATTGCCGCATCTGTGCGAGCGTCGCGTCCAGATCGGGTGAGGCGCCGCCTTGCGGCACGGCCAGGACCGCGCCGAAGCCGTTAGGCTCGATCGCGAATCTCAACACCGCGCCACCGCCCGCGATGCGCGGCTTTAATTCCGTGCCGTTCCACACATCGTAATAGCGCGTACCCTCCTGGTGAGCTACCTGCATTTGATCCCCATAGACCCCGTATTCATTCCGGTTGACCACCGTCCATAAGCTGCGGCCCTCCCCCGGAAAGCGGCTCGCATATACCCCATATTGCAGCGTCGGTGTGTAAGGTTCCCAATCGGGACTGACCAGCAGATCGGCAAAATGCCTTTCGACGTACGCCACGCGCCGCAGGGCTTCGGCATCCCGCGGAGTGATCTGGTTCCATATGCCCCAGACGTTCTCCCAGCTTTCATAACCAACGCCGTTGAAGAAGGCGGCTTGCAGATTGTCCGTCTTATCCCGCGCCCAGCGGTCGCAGACATTAATCATGTGACGCGGCTCCAGCCACTTCAACTTACTCACCATGGGTTCGAATGGAAATTTCCAGTAACCCCAGCTCTGGTTATTCCACATCAGTTGTTCGTCCGCGCGCGGGGATCCTTCCGGCTCAAGTATCACGGGGTGACCGGTCGCGTCCGAAGCCGTTCGATAAGCGCGCGGAAGCCCGTCGAATGTATCTCCATTTACACCGTCGGCGCCGATCTCGGCCATCAGCCGCGCGGTCTCGGTCCAATACGGCACATCGATGCGGCGCGTGCCGGTGTCCCAGGGCATACTCGGGAAGAATACGCGCACGCCGCGGCGATGAAAATCTTCGACCATGGCGTGCAAAGCCGCAACGCCGCCGGGCATATCGCGTGCCAGGTCCCACTCGTTCCGATTATCGATGCCAATGTTCGGATATACCGGCCAGATCAAAACACTATCGATGCCGCCGTAGCGTTTGTCGAGATCGTCCAGATACCGGTCGACGGTGTATTTACCGGCAACTGGATCGTAGAAGTAGCGCTCCTCGGCCATCATCTGCGGCTGGATGAAATTCCGTTGGGCCCACTGCAATTCCGGACGGCGGTACTCGCTGTCGTCGTAGCCCATACGGATCAAGCGCTCGTGGCGCCACTGCTTCAAGTCATGTAGCCAGGCCGCGTGCTCGCCGCTACTGGCGATTTGCCACTCGCTCAGCTCCTTGACCCAGTCGGGCGTCGCGGTCCGGCCGGGACCAGGTATCTGGCTGCCGTCCGGAGGATACCGGGTATCCTGCGCCAGGGTTACGAGCGCAGTTAGAAGGAAGACGCCGATCAGTTGCCTCATCATCGAAGAACATATCACGCAACGGCAGATCGGATGGTAACCCGGTAAACTTTTCCATATCAGCCGAAAAAAGGACGAAAGCATACCAGTTCCCGCCTGTAAGTGATTGACAATGAGGATACCTGATCATCGGCGGCTAAATTGCTAGAGGGAGATCCGAGGTCACTATGACACGCACCATCTCCAGCGTAGCGATTTTGGCGGCAACCCTGATGATCGGCGGTTGCGCCACCAAGAAATACGTGCAGAACACGACGGCGCCCATCCAAGCGAAAGTAGACCAGGTCGACCAGCAGACCAGCAAGAATGGACAGGACATTCAGCAGACTCGCACCGATCTGACGAGCAACATCAAAGGCGTGGACGACCGGGCTCAAACCGGCATCAGCGCGGCGAAAGAGCAGGCCATGACGGCCCAAAATAACGCCCAAGACGCCATGAATAAGGCCAATCAGGCGTCCAATCTGGCGGGCAAGGACTCGGAAGAAATCCAGAGCCTGCGCCAGGTTGTATCCAATCTCGATGATTACAAGCAGGTCGCGGACCTGACTGTCCCATTCGCCTTCAACAAGTACATGCTCACCGCTAAGGATCGGGAGGATCTCGATAACTTAGTGGCGGGCGCCTCTAAGAACAAGCGCTATTTCATCGCCATCGAAGGATTCACCGACCGGACCGGCTCCCGGCAGTATAACGAAGCCTTGAGCCGTAAGCGCGCCGACGAGGTGACCCAATACCTGGTGGCGAAGCACGACATTCCCATTTACCGCATCCACATGATCGGCCTCGGCCCGGAGAAGCCGGTGGATGACGGACACACCCGCGCGGCGCGCGCGAAGAACCGCCGCGTGGAAGTCAAGATCTTCAGCGCCGACGAGAGTTACGCGCTCTCCCAGGCCACCCAACCGCAGGCTCAATCTCAAGCTCAACCGCAGCAATAGGCATCGCCGGCTCGCGCAATAGCCGTCGTTTCAGCGTGGGTGGGTTCCGGTGCGGAACCCGCCCCTTTTTTATGCCGTGCGGTGCACGTGGCGCACGTCGGAATAGGCGCCGCGCAAGGCCCACCACCAGACATAAAGACCCAGAAAGCCAGTAGTCACTTCCAGCAGTGTCCCGCTCAGAAACAGGTGGCGCGAGAGATGCCGCAGAGACTCACCCATAATGGCGCCGGTGAGTTGCAAGCCCAATCCGCCGCTCAGCAGCAGTAACTGGCGGTTGGGGCGGCGGGCAGTCATCAGCAGCGACCACAGTACCAGGTCCAGAATCACGGCACAGATATTCAGGTCCCGGCTGACCAGGGTCATCTGGCGATTGAGATGTGGGCCGTGGTGAATCACGAAGGAACCGCCGAAAAAGAGTATGGAGAGTGCGATTAACCACAATCTCGGAATGGGACGTTGCCGGGAGTAGTGAGAAGCCTCGTCGATAAAGGCAATCACCAGGCAGAACACTAACACATCCAGAATGATCTCATTGCCCCAGTAATAATCATCCTGAACCGGCTTGGGAGCGCTGTGTATGGCAATCTCCACTACCGTAGACAGTAGTAAGGCGACTGAGTATAAGAGAACAAACGGATACTTCCGGTAACTGCCGCGGGACAGAGCGGAGATCACGAGTAGGTTTAGCCCCAGGCCAATGGCCCAGGAGCCATACTGTAGGGCCTGCATTTCCCTCCAGGAACCGACCCTTCAAGCTTCCCGAAAGGTTGTGACGGCGAGGTTACGCGGTTCTGCCGTCCCAGGGATCCGGCGGGAAGGTGGGCCCATGCGCTACTTTACCATCCCACGGGTCGGGCGGGAAGGTTGGACCGTGTGCCATTTTGCCGTCCCATGGATCGGGCGGAAATGTTGGGCCGTGCGCCACCTTGCCGTCCCACGGGTCGGGCGGAAACGTGGGACCATGCGCTACTTTGCCATCCCAAGGATCCGGCGGAAACGTGGGACCATGACCAACTTGGGGAACCACCGTCGCCGCGAACGCGGAGACTGCCAGAGCCGCGGTGCACAGTACTGTTCGAACCAAGTGACTCATCGAAAACTCTCTCATGCTATCTCCTATACTCCTTTTACTTAACACCTGCCGGGAAGGGATAGTCTCTGGACTCGCGCCAGCTTGTCCTAACTCCCACCGTCGTGTCGATAGTTCCTAAAGATCTGGGTTTCTTTCACCGAAGTGTACATCAGTTCGCTGAAAGAGGGGTGCGCTTGTGGCGATTATCCACACCTTTTGCACGCAAAATGCTATCCAATCGCCAGAAAATGCCTTACCGAAGTTAACCGTTGTACGGCCAACGCAGAGCTCGCAACGGACAGACTAGCTGCCCGGGGTGAACTGGCGGCGTTCCCGCAAAGTCCGTTCGGCGTAGCCGGTGTCGGCCAAAAAGGGCCGCTGACCGGGCCACTGCAACCGCATATCCGCCGTGACTTCATCGACCATGGCCGCCGTCACAACGTGGCTCTCCAAAGCGAATGCCGTGAGCAACAGATTATCGCACATTGCATTCGTCAGGCGAGGAATTCCTTGCGTGCGATAGTGAATTTCCTGTAAGACTTCATCGGGAAACACAGTTTGGTGCTTTACGCCCGCGCGCGCCAGGCGTGACACGACATATGCGATAGTGTCTTCCAACTCGAACGGCTGGAGCACGCACCTCAGAGCGATGCGTTGCTTCAACTGGCGGAACTCCGGTGTCTCGAGCTTGCGGTCCAATTCCGGCTGGCCGGCCAGCACGATCTGGAGCATCTTGCCGCGGCGGTTCTCCAGGTTTCCCAGCAGGCGCACCTCCTCAAGCACGTCCCAGTCCAGGTTGTGCGCCTCGTCCACGATCAAAACGGTCGTGCGCCCGAGATTCGCGCGCTCGATGATCATTTCGTTCAGGGCGAAAAGCACCTCGGTTTTCGAAGTGCGCTCGCAGCGCAGCCCGAAATCGTAGGCCACCATCTCGAAGAACTGTTGGACATTCAGGCGGGAATTGAAAAGCGAGGCGTATTGAATCTGTTGCGAGGTCAGGAAGTCGCGCAGACATTCCAGCATGGTGGTTTTGCCGGTTCCGACTTCGCCCGTCAACACCACGAACCCCTTGCGGCTCTGCACGCCATAGATCAGGTTCGCCAGCGCTTCCTCATGCTGCACACTTCGGTACAGAAAGGAGGGATCCGGACTCATGTTGAAGGGGTTCTCGGCAAAACCGAAGAAGGCGTTGTACATCGATCGGGGACTCGCGAGCCTCTCTGTGGGTGTCTCTTGCATCTTAACACGAGGCTGCGCGGAGACCTCGCGAGATGGCCGCTCCCGGGCGGACTTAGTACCGGATGATTACTGGTGACGCACGGACGTGTGCCGCACCTTGGCGGCTTTGAATTTTTTATTCGCTTTATATTTATGGGCTTTATACTTGTGGACTTTGTATTTCTTTGGTTTCTTGTATTTGTAGCTGGTCTTGGCTTGGGCGGCCGGCTGCACGGGCAGCCACAAGCCCGCACCGATCAGCAGAGCCGGCAAAATGAATCGAAGTCGCATTAGCTTTATTTTATTGCGCTGCTGTCGAAAACCACAAGTACATCATTAGAAAACTGGCGGCCGTAATCACCACGCAGGCGGTTGCGGCGACGCGCCAAAGCCGCTCCGTCCAGGCTTTCGCGACTTGCGGCGTGCCGGCTATATAGGCGACCCCGAAACCGCCCGCCAAGCCCCCGATGTGTGCCGCGTTGTCGATATGCAGACCCGGCAGCACCCCCAGGATCAACACATAGACCGCCCAACGGATGTACATGCTCCGCATCGCCACGGCGGCCGGCGAATGCCGGTGATGCACGCCCAAGGCGATCATGGCGCCGATCAGCCCCATGATTCCGGCCGAAGCGCCCACCGACAGCGCGTTTGTCCAGAAAGTGCTCAGCAGGAAACCGAACACGCTGCCCACCAGGTAAATCACGATCAAGCGGGACCCGCCGTAGATGTCTTCCACCTGCGGACCCACATCGAAGAGCACCCAGGAATTCATGCCGATATGCAGCAATCCGCCATGCAAGAAGCCCGCGGTGACCAGCCGCCACCACTGGCCGTATCCGATGATTGCGGCGCGGTACTTGGCGCCGAAGGCGAACAGCGTTTGCCCATCGATGCTGAAGAACCCGCCGCCTTGCCCGGACCGTTCGCTGAAAAGCACGGTGGCCAGATACAGGCCGAAGTTGATCAACAGGATGATCGTCGTTACGAAACGGGCATGCGGAATGAGTCCGCCGAGAATGGCACCCGGTTCGCGCACATCAATGGCGCGGGCTCCCACGCGCTCATGGCAGTAAGGACAAACTTTGTCGTGCGTAGTGATAAATGCCCGGCAGTGCGGACACATGCGGCGCTGGTCCATGCATCCTCATTGTACAACCCGGTCTCCAGTGGCCCGTGCCAGGGCGCCCTGTGTTACAGTGGGGAATCTCAAGGCCCGTCTTTTAGATGTCCGAACAGATCCTGCTGCAGGGGAAAATACTGGGCATAGAAGAGTTTCTTCTATCCCGTCCCAGCCGAACGGGCGCGTCCTCCGGGCCCGCGCGATCGGATGGGGAAGAACTTCTTGCCGGGCGTTCGCAGTGGATTACTCTGCTGTGTGAGGTCCTGCCGCGCGCCTTGCTCGCCGAATTCGGGCTGGCGCGGGTGTTGCTCGGATCGAGCGGCGGCGGTCAGTTCCTGCTGGTCCTCCCAGGCGAATCGCGCGAGCCCGCCGAAGCTTTTCTGTCTGCCGCGGCGCGCGAAATAGCGGCGCGGAGCGGCGGCTATCTCAAGTTGCTCTGGGGTGTTACTGAGAACCTGGGCGACTGGAGTGTGGTCCGCAAGCGCATGAACGAGGAGTTACAGCACAAGCGCCTGACTCCCCTTTCCACTGGCGCGGCGGAGGCCTTTCAGCCGTTCGTACCCTCTGGACCCGCGGATGCGGATGCCTACTTTTCCAAAGAACTGGGCTTAAGTGTGCGGGAAGCCAGTTCAATCGGCTGGGCGCCCGAGACGCCCGCCCTGGTACATCCCGGCGCCGGCAAGCATAGCTGGACTCTCACTCCGAACCTGTCACTCGAAGGTATCACCCTGGCACGCCACGCGGCGCCCAGCGAAGACGGCCGCTCCGCCGCGTCGGTCGCCACCCTGGCCCGCCGCGCGCAGGGACGCTCGCTGTGGGGCGTCCTGCGCGGCGACGTGGATAGCTTCGGCGTGCGCCTGCGCCGCCTGACTTCCATCGAAGAGCACGTGCAGCTCTCCGTGCTGTACAAACAATTCTTTGCCGGTGAACTCGAAGTGCTTTGCTCCATGCCGGAATTCTGGCGCAAAGTAACCATATTGTATTCGGGCGGCGACGATTTCGCCGTCTACGGAAGCTGGGACGCGTTGCTCATGCTGGCGCGCGAAGTGCAGCGCCTCTTCCATCGCTTCACCGAGGAGAATCTTCAGGATTTTCCGGGCCCCGAGGGCAAGACTATCTCCATGGCCATAGCGCTCGCGCCGGAGATGCACTATCCTATTAACGCCGTCTACCAGGATGCCGGCCGCAAGCTGGAATTGGCCAAGGCCGCGGATAAGGATTGCATCTACGTGCTCGGCCGGATTCTCGAGTGGAAGCAATTGTCCGACGCGGCGGACCTGAAAGATACGCTCACTAAGTTGGCCAGTGACTCCCGCCTGTCGCGACAATTCCTGGGAGACCTGCGCCGTCTTTACCAGCGGCAGAGTTACTGGGATGCCGGCAATGACGGGCCCGCGCGGGCCTGGAGATTTCAGCGGCGGCTCACGCGTATTCTGAGCGGCACGCGCGACCGCGAGTTTCAGAAGCTGCGCACGTATCTGGTAAACGAGATCGTGGGACGCAAATCCGCGGAAGTGAAATTGCGGCCCGCCGGACTGGTGGCCCTGGAATGGGCCAGATTGATGACCGAGGTTTAGCTGCATGCCACAAGAACAGGAACAGAAGAGAGAAGCGCAGGGCCGTCCGCCGCGCGAAGGCCGCGGCCCTGGCGAAGGCGGCCGGGGACCGGATCGCGGCGACCGGCGCGACGACCGCCGCGATGACCGCCGCGGCGACCGCGGCCGTCCGGAGGGTCCCCCGGAAATCGAGTTGGAGAAGCTCATGGCCGACAGCCTCTACCTCGACAACCAGGCGCACGGCATCGTCAGCCGCATGCGGGACATGGACTCCGGCACCAAGAGCCAGTTGCGGCGCCTTTACAGCGCCGTGCGGCGCGCCGTGCGCGCGCCGGAAAGCGAGCGCCAGCATGAGTTCGTGATGCTGCGCGCGCGCCTGGCTTACACCATCGCGCGGCACGGATTGCGCAGCCTGGATCAGTTGGAGAAACTGCTGCTACAAGTGACCCGCAAGAACGATCCGCGCGGTTACGAGCGTTTTCGGGACCTATTCGAGGCCATCGTGGCCTATAACGAGTAAATCGACATGAGCGCGCATACGACGCAAACCGAACTGAAATTCTTAGGCAAGTTGATTCTGGAAGGCGAGCTCCATTGTGAAACCGGACTCCACGTGGGAGCCGGCAAAGGTTCGCTCGAGATCGGCGGGTCGGACAACCCCGTGGTCAAAGACGCCTTCGGCCGCCCGTATATACCGGGCAGCTCTATTCGCGGCAAGCTGCGATCCTTGCTGGAGCAGTCCTCCGGCTTGGCGGTCCCCTCCGAGCTGGTATATCTTTCGCGGCGCAAGGGCCAGGAAGTCCGCATCCATCAGAGCGACCGCCCCGACGATGAGATCTGCCTGCTGTTCGGCCGCAATCCGGGACGCTCGGATCGTGTGTCGGGCGAGCCGCTCGAGAGTTCTCAAGCTACGCCCGCACGCCTGGCGGTTTACGATGCGCCGCTCGATCCCGACAGCATCACCTCGCAAATGCGCGAGAATCTGGACGACGAGCTGACCGAAGTGAAAAGCGAGAACGCCATCGACCGCATTACGTCGCAGGCTAATCCGCGCACACTCGAGCGTGTGCCCGCCGGCGCGCGTTTCCGCGTTCGGCTGGTGATGGACGTGCTTTGCGAGGAAGATGCGCCGCTGTTTTCGCGCGTGCTGGAAGGCTTGCGTATGCTCGAAGACGATAGCTTGGGCGGCGGCGGATCGCGCGGCAGCGGCCGCATCCGGCTGGCCAACCTGAGCCTCACCTGGCGCGGCAAGAATTACTACGCCACCGGCGCGGCGCAGAAGGATCTGGGAGCCGGGCTGGATCTGGCCGCCTTACAAGCCGCTTTCCACGAGGCCGCTTTCGCTTTCCTGCACGAGGAGTAATGAATCCGGGATTGATCGTCAAACTGCGTCCCGCCGGCCCCTGGCGCTCCGGTCCGGATTCGGGCGCGCGCAATCGCGTGGATCCGATCTATCACAGCGACTCGCTCTATGGCGCCGTGACTGCGGGCATGGCCACGCTAGGTGAGCTGGATGCCTGGCTGGACGCGACCGCGCGCCATCCCGAAGGCGCGGCAGTGCGCTTTAGTTCATGCTTCCCGTTTCAGGGCGATATCAGTTTCGTAGTGCCGCCGCGCAGCATCTGGCCTCCGGCGGCCGCGGCCGTCGCTACCGGCAAGGTGCGCTGGAAGAGCGCCCGATTCGTCCCGCTGCCGCTGATCGCGGCGATCCTGGCCGGCGAGCCGTTGCAGGAAGATCAATGGGCGATCGATGGACCCAGCGAATGCCTCCTGCCGGCCGGACAAGCCGGACCATTCCGCACCGGTGTACGCTGGAGCGCGGCTATCGACCGGTTGACCGGCAATGCGGAACGGCACGCCACGGCCTGCCTGGAATTCCGGCCGGATGCGGGACTCTGGGCAGTCGTTTCGTTCAGCGATGAGGCCGCCCACACCCGCTGGGCCGAGCCGGTCCGCGGCGCATTCCGCCTGCTGGCCGATTCCGGTTTTGGCGGCGAACGTTCCCGTGGATGGGGACGATCCGCGCAACCGCAATTCACGGATGGCACGCTGCCTGAACTAGTGCTCGCGGCGCTGCCGGCGCGGCCGCCCGCCGAGCCTTTCGAATCGGGCGAGACGCCGGCGCCCGCGCCGCCGCCCAACGCCGAACCGGGCGCCACCTCGCATTGGCTGCTTTCGTTGTTCACGCCCGGCCCCGAAGACGCGGTCGATTGGAATCGCGGCAACTACGCGGTGGTCGCACGCGGCGGCCGTGTGGAAAGCTCCGCGGGCGCGGGACAACCGAAGAAGCAATTACAAATGGTGACCGAAGGAAGCGTCCTGGTAGGCGGCGAAACGATCCGCGGCGCCGCGCCGGATGTAGCGCCCGACGGCTTCGCGCATCCCGTCTTCCGCGCCGGATTCGCGCTCTCGATTCCATTGCCGGCACAGGTGACCGCATGAGATACCGGTTGACTTGCCTGACTCCCGTGCTGGTAGGCGATGGCCGCAAACTCTCGCCCATCGACTACATGGTCTGGAAAGACCAGGTGAATGTGCTCGACCAATGGCGCATCTTCCGCTTGCTGGCGAAAGGGCCGCGCCTGGATGGTTACCTGTCGCAATTGAAGCGCGCCGACAAACTGGATTTCGCCTCGTGGGGCGGTTTTGCGCAGAACTTCGCCGGCCGCCGCATTCCGTTTGAATCGCCGGCTTACTCGGCCTATTGGAATCGCGCCAGCGGCGAGAGCCTGCACATCCCCACGTTCGCCACCGCGGCTTCCGGAGGCCCGTACCTGCCCGGCACGGCCATCAAGGGCGCGCTGCGCACCGGGATGGTTTCCGCGAACTGGAAGAGCAGCATGTTGAATGATGTGGCCGCGCGCATGCAGGGCGAGCGCATCCCGCGGCGGCTGGCCGATGGGCCGGAAGATCAGGCTTTGGGCAACGCCGGCATCAACCGCATGCGGCTGGTCAGCGTGGGCGATTCCAACCCGGTGGGCCATGCCGGATTCAAGGTGTATCTGTTGCGCGTTTCGACCATGCAACCGCGCGGCAGCGCTTATCAGTTGGGCTGGAAGCAAAGCCCGCGCGGCGCGGTGGATGGCACGCGTCCCGATGACAGCACGCCGATCTTCGCCGAGATGGCGCCGCCCGGTGCTGCTTTTGAAGGCAGTTGGCAGGAAAACGCGTTTTACACGCAGCCCGAGATCCGCCGCGCCATGCGCTGGCAGGAGTCCTTCGATCGCCGCCGCATCTTCGATGCCGCGAATGACTACGCCGCCCGTCTGCTGGCCGCCCACAAACAATATGCCGGCTGGACCGGCCTCGGACTGCTGAACCAGCAGATCGCCGAGCTGGAACAACGGCTGGCTGCCGCGCGGGAGGCCGGCCAATGTCTTCTTTCGATCGGCTGGGGCGGCGGCTTACTCAATAAGAGCGCCTTCCTCGATACGGCCGATCCTACTTACCGGCAGATCCTGCAACAAATCAGTTTGTATAGCAGGGCAATCAGTTCTAACTTGCCGTTCCCGAAGACCCGCCGGATCTTGTTTCTGAACAATAAGCCCGCTTCACTCCCCGGCTGGGCCTTGCTGGAAGTAATTTAGCTGTTACCGTATGATGAAGGCGGCGCGCGTCTTGGCCGTTCCGGCCGGCGTGGCGGCCTCGATAACGCCCGTGCTGGCGCCCGCCG
>Ga0335085_10000540_pt1 | contig 104315 bp, 99 predicted proteins | sample Lox_Sample_45_FD_206712 | JGI IMG/M metagenome (GOLD analysis project Ga0335085, IMG submission 206712) | Soil microbial communities from Loxahatchee National Wildlife Refuge, Florida, United States - Lox_Sample_4.5 | ecosystem: Environmental > Terrestrial > Soil > Wetlands | place: USA...
AGAAGGTTGCGGGCCCGTTTGTGCAGTATCGTCGATGGCGTCATCTATCCCCCCATGCGCGCGTCTTGTCCTGCATTCCGACGCGGCAGGGCCCAACCTCCACAGTTGTAAAGTTGCAACAATCCTAGCATGCGCGCCAAAAAGCGCGGCGCAGCATTCGATTGTGCGATTGCTAATTAGCTACGGGGAACGAGGCGGATCTGATCGGGGCCGTCGGAATAGGCCTCGATGGGGAAGAAGCGCTTGAGCGCATCCACCAGCGCGGGGATATCGCCCGCATTGAACACGCCGCTGACGCGCAGGTTTGCGATGGAGGGATCGGTGATGACGATCTCCGTCGTCGAATAATGCTTCATGCGCGCGACGATGTCGGCGAGGCGGTCATTGTTGAAGATCAGCTTGCCCTGGCGCCAGGCGGTAATGCCGAGAATATTGGCGGTGTGGCTGAGCCGTGCAATTGCGCCCGAAACGTCGGTCAATTGCTCGCCGGGCGAGAGCTTGGCGATGATCGTGCCCTCCTCCGCGTCGGCCGCGCCGGAATCGGGCGCCTTCCGCACCACCACATGACCTTCCACCAGTGTCACGCGCACGCCGCCATTGATCGCTTCGACGTTGAATTGCGTGCCGGTGGCGATGACCTGCTGGCCGTTCACCTCGACGATGAAGGGCCGCGTCCGGTCATGTGCGACCTGGAAATAGGCCTGCCCGCGCTCCAGATGGATCAGCCGCATGTCGCGGCTCAACGCAATCGAAACAGCGGAGTCCGCATCGATATCGACATGCGAATTGTCGGAGAGCGTGAGCGCTTCGCGCTGGCCGATTTGCGTTGCGTATTGCTTGCCCTTGGGCTGCATGTGCGAAAAATAGTAATAGCCGCCGGCAATCAGCAGCGCTGCGGCGGCATATCCGGCAATCGCCGCAATGCCCCAGCGCGGCAGACGCGAAGGCCGCCAGCGCGATTGCGCGGAAGAGCGCGCATCGGACAGCGCGGCCTGCCGCAAATTGACGATTTCAGGCTCGGCGGCATGATCGCCGATCACATCCCAAGCCGCCGAAACATTGGCGAAGGCCTCCGCATGGCGCGAATCGGCATTCAGCCATGCGCGGAATTCGCGCTCGACCGTGACATGGGCCTCGCCTTTCGCTTCGTTCAGGCGGCAAAACCAGTCCGCCGCCAAATCTTCCGGATCGGGCGCCTGCCGCTTGATGTCGTTCGCGCCGGTCATGGCCGCTTCACCGTCTTGGCGAGATGCGCTAGCGCCTTGGTGATGTGCTGTTCCACCGCACTGACGGAAATGCCGTAAAATGCGGCGATTTCCTCGCATTTCATCTGCTCCAACCGGCGCAGGATGAAAATGTTTCGGGTCCGTTCGCTCAAGGTATTCAAGGCGTCCATGACGCGGCTCAGCTCGACCTTTGCACCTAAGACGCGCTCGGCGTCTGGTTCCCCAGTTGGCGGGTCGGCTACCGGCGACGATGCGACGATAACGCCGCGCTGCGCCTCGGCGCGGCGGGCACGGTCGCGCAGAAGATTGGCCGCGGTCTGGAAGATGAAGGCCTCAGCGTTGTGAAGCTCGGTCGCCGGATCGAGGCGGCCGAGGCGGATAAATACGTCATGCGTCAGATCTTCCGCGTCGGCGCGATTATGCGTGCGTCTGAGGAAATAGGCATGCAGCGCGCCACGATAGCTATCGAACAGATCGTTCAGCGCGACGCGCGCTGCGCCTTCGCTTTGCCGGCTATCGATATGATCGCGACGCTGAACCATACGCGCGAGAATAAATCACGCGCGCCCAGCTGACCAGTTCGCAATTTCAAAATCGGCCGCGCGCCGCGGCGACTTTGTTAATATATACACGCACATGGGTCTGATTGCACAAAATTCCAGATTTTCGCGGGAACCACGAAACGAAAAAACGAGATGTTGCAACAAGATTTGAACGCGAACGCATCGCCCGCGTTTCTCTTTTCGCCTTCATTGCAGCGAATGGTGCAGGGGCGAAGCCGCACTCTGTCGGTAAGTTACTGACAATACTAACATTTTCCCAATGTGGGAAATCTCTATGCCGACAAATATACCAACACTTCGCGCTGAAACGGCTTGGGCCTACGAGTCGTTATTCGCCGGGCGGAAACCAGGTCGGGATAGGAACTATCGGCGAATTATTCGCCATTCGCCAAAGAAATCTCGACATGTGCCAGATTCATCAAGGCTCATCGCGTCAAGCATTGACCAGATGCTTCAGCTCGTCGGTGAGATAACCGAAGCGGGCCATTTGCTTGTGGTGGCGGCGGACGATGCGCGCGACCTGATCCGGGGTGAGCTTGTCCTGCCAGTCGCCTGCCCTGCCCGCGCGGAAAAAGACTTCGGCCTTCTTGGGTTTTTCCGCGAAGCCGCCTTCTTCTTCCTGCTTCTTCAGTTTCTCGAATGAGGAGCGGTCGATAGCGAGCTGCAATTCGGCGTCGCTCGGGCGCAGTAGCAGATGGCGCGCGAGCGCGCGGAACGTGCCCATCGGGTCCGCCAGCATGTTCTCATAGCGCATCACATAGATGGCCTCATGCGGTTTGCGCGTCCAGCTTTCGACATGCTCGCTCCATGCGCTGTAAACCTCATAGACGGCGTGCTCGCCCATTTCGGTTTCGAGCCCGACGGTCGCCATCCATTTGATCGCATCGTCGATGGTGCCGCCGATGTGGTTGGCAAGAGAAACCGCGACATCCAGCGGATTGCGCACGATGTAGACCGCACCGGCCGTGACCTCGAAATTGATCAGCGGATGACCGCGGTTCATCACCAGCGCATGATGGGTCTTGACCAGCGCAAGGCCATCGACCTTGTTGGCGAGACCTTCCTGGACCTTCGGGCGGACAGAAGCGATTTCCTCGCGCGTGCATTCGGCAATGGGTTTTCCGAGTTCTTTTTCGTAGAGATGGCCCGAGATTTCCCAGAAGGTCAGTTCGTTCATCTTGTTGATGTTCTGTGCTTCCTCGTCCACGCCTTCAAGGATGTTGAGCAGATTGTGCAGGAAATTGCGCGTCCAGGTGTTGCCGGACTTCGGATAGGAGGCCAGCCAGAGGATGCCGTGCGTTTCCTCGCCCGGCGGCGGATCGGCCCGGGAGATTACGCGGGGCTTGTTTGAAACGTCCGTCATAGACACGAATTATACCACAAAAGCGGCAACGTCCGCCGCCGGTTTTCCGGCAGCGGACGCCATCGCCTTTTCAATTCCTACCCTCCGAAACCGATGCTCACATTCAGATACGGGCCGTAGAACATGCGGTCGAATTTATCGACGCTTTCCTGTCCGCCATCCACCGCATTGAAGAACGCATCCACCTTGTAGCCCGCGCTGATCTTTGCGTTCTGGTAATTATACGACAGACCGATATGCGCGCCGACATTGGGCACCGTGACATCGTTCGTGCGCGTGATCGTGTAATCGTCCTTCGTCGCCAAATAATCCGTGCCACGAGGAGGAGGATTATTGGGGCATGCCCCGGGGGCGCCTCCGCCCGAGCCTACCCAATGGCAGTGGAACATGTGGCTGCGCGCAAGCGTCACGGTCTGCTTGCCGAACAGCAATGCGGCATTGGCGCCCCAATCGACATTAATCGATCCAGCCGTCATCACGTCGCCCCAAACGACGTTGGATGCGTCCCAGGTGAGTTCCGGACCGAATCCATGAAAGCCGTGCTTTTCATCCGTCTGCGCCTCATAAATATCGCGGGGGGTAAAGTTACCCAAGACGTAATTGGGAAGCACGTTGAAATTGAAGCCATTGCGCGAATTGAACTCGGCAAAGCGCACGCCGGCCGCCAGCGTGCCGGTACCTTCATGCCCCCGAATGCCGATGCCGAATTTCTTGCCCACCGTGAAATCTAGCATCACGTGCTTCTCGCTAGATGAGCCGATAGCGTCGGAGAAGCTTGCGTGTGATGCCACGGCGCAGTAACTCGCAAAAGTCGGGAAATTCGCGAGGATATAGGTACAGGGAATACCGCTGAAGTTGGTTGGGACCTTCCTCGGCTGGCTCAAATGGCTGGTGTTGCCATGCTTGGAGCGGCCATAGCGCACGCCCATCTTGAATTGCCAGTCCGAGTCCTGTGGTTGGAAGGTGAGCGCGGCTTCCTCATCGATGCTGCCATGTGGCCATTTCTGGCCATTCTCGGGCGTAAGGAACTGGTCTTTGTTGGGCCAATAAACCGGATTGCCGCCATTCATATCCACGAAATCGGAATTCTCCGGTTCATAGGGATCCTGCTTCGCGGTACCAAGCGAATAATCGCCGCCTACCGTCAGCCATATCATCGGGCTCTTTCCATCCCCGCCGGAGAACAGATCGAATGCATCGTCGCCGCCCGCATCCGTGAACTGCTTGGTCACACGCACGCCGAAGAGGCGCGGATCGGTGAGGAAGACGTTGGTGGTCAGCCCGGTGTCATCGCTGTAGAGGAAATCGCCGGTGATGGCCGTTTTGTCGAAGACATTTTTGACATAGCCCATCACCTGCCAACCATCGGCGCTCGTTAGGATCAAGGCCAGATTCACGTTGGAATAGCCGCGAATCTTGTCATAGGGCCTGTCGTTCCAGATACGCGCGAAGCTTTGCGATTGCCAGTAGAAATCGGAATGCAGTGTTGCCGCCCAGTTATCCGACACCGGCATTGTGTATTCGCCCGAGAGTGAGACCGTGAAATGCGGCGCATTGGGAAGCTGGTTGCCGCCCAGCGGCTTGGCAAAGCCCTCGCCGCTATTGGGCGCGGTGGAGGGATCGAAGCCGTAATAGGTAAGGGGCGACGTGCAACCGCAGCCGTTAATCGTGACAGGATATCCGTAGGTCGTACCGCTATTAGAGTCGATGTAATAGGGCTGCCCCGTGACGAGGTTGCGCGCCGGAACATTTGCGCCTGCCCATGATGGTTCGTAGAAGCCAAGCACGACAGGATCCAGGCCCGGGGCTTCGCCCACCGCGTGAGGCGGCGCGTAAATGCCTAAGCCGCCCTGCGCCGGAAAATAGGCCGCACCGCAAGCCTGGGGCCCCCAATTACCCTGGCTGGAAGAATTGCCATATTGGGCAACAATGGCAGCCGCGACATAATCCGGGAAGACGCAGTTCGAGGACTGACCGACCCAGGGCTTCATCACCACCCAGCCGGAATGGCCGGCCGTGCGGTCCATCAGATCGATAGCGGATTGGCCGTCCTTGACGCGGGTGTCTTCATAACCGCCATTAAAGCCGAATTTCAGGCCCGGCAGCGGAGTCCATGTCGCCTGCACTTCAGCGCCCATGACGGTCGCATCGAAATTCAGATTGACCGAGGTGCGGTCCACAATCTGGGAGATCTGATAATCCTTGTAATCGTAGTAGAAACCATCGGCGTCGAAGACGAGCGCGCCATCCAGTGCCGTGTTCTTGGTGCCGAGTTCATAGGCATTGACGTATTCGGCCTTGAAATCTTTCGGATGCACTGGCTGGTTATTACTATCAGTTCCATACTCGAGCAGAACCGGGCCGGGCGGGTTCTGGCCGCCGGCCTTGTAACCGCGGCTATAGGAGGCATAGACCATCGTCTGGTCGGTGAAGTCGAGCTTCGGCGTCCAGGTCAACACGGCGCGGCCGGTCGGCTCGTGCCAAGCCTTGTACACATCGTTGTCGTGCGGATAGCCGTAATAAAGCGTCAGCGTCTGAGTCGGGATGAGCTGGAACTTCTTGTCGTCATAAGTCCAGCGCACGCCCCCGGTGAATTTCAGATCCTTGGCGATCTCGTAATAGAATTCGCCAAAAGCCGCATAGGAATTGACGACATAGGGATTATCGCTGCGGAAATAATTGTGACCCCGTCCGTTGATCTGTGAGAGCGGATTGGGATCGATATAGGTCGGACGCTGACCCGGTAGATAACCACCTCTGCCGAGAATGGGATTGTTCCGGCCATAGGGCAGACACTCTTCGTTGGACGTGATGCCCGGCTGATAGGGCGCGCAGGCACCGGCAGTGCCCTCGCTGGTGATTGCGGTAAAGGAATTGGAGAGGACAATGAAATCCTCGACCGTCTCGTAATGGAGATAATTGCCGCCGACGCTGAAATTGAACGGGCCTTCCAAATTCGACGTGAAGCGGAATTCCTGGCTGACCTGCCAGGCATGTTCCTGTGAGATGTCCTGCAGGATGAGGCGGTCGGAGCAGCCGAGCTGCGGATCGCAGAGATAGCTGTACTGGCCGCCATCGCTCGCCGTCGGATCGGTCGGATCGTTCGCCGAATACCACCCGTTGCACGCACCGCCAACATAGCCGGGATCGCCATATACTCCCCCTGAGTGTCCGCCGGTGAAATTACAATTATTCGTGCTCACAAAAATTCCCGGCGCGGTTTCGAAACGGTTCAAATCCTCCGTCGAATAGAGAAAATCGTGGTTGTAGCCGCTTTCCGAATTGAAGGTCAGCCAGGGCGCAACCTGCCATTCGGCGTTGAATTCCAGCACATCATTGTTGGCGCGATAGATCGTCGGCCCCTGGGAAACAATATCGCGCAGATTGGTGGACTGACTGCCGCTCGCATAGGGATTGGCGCCGCTGAACAACCCATAGAAGCCCAGCCCCTGGACGAAAGGCAGTGAATAGCCATTGACGACGCCATAGGCGCCGAAATCGGTGGTGCCGTTGCCCTTGTCGTACAGCGAGCCCGGCAGACAGCCCTGGCTGAAACTGCCCCTGTTGACGCTAAAGGTGAGATTATTAGAGCCGTAGTCGAGCGGCACATCGATCGACTGGCCGTGGCCGTTGTCATAGGGCAGCGATGACGGCCCCGGATCGGTATGGCAGAGCTGCTTGCTGCTGCGGATGCGATCGTCGTTTTCCTGGAAATGTTCCCAGATGAAATCCGCATGGAAGGTATCGGCCGGCGCCCAGCGCAAAGTCGTCCGGCTCGACCACAGATCGCGCCCGTCGATCGGCTTGCCCGCGAGCGTATTCATGGCGTAGCCGTCGCGCTTGGTCCATTCGCCCGCCACGCGCAGCATCAGCTTGTCGCCGACGAGCGGGATATTGACCATGCCTTCGTAACGGCGGTTGGAATAATTGCCCCAATCGGCTGATAGCATCGCCTCGAAATGATCGGTGGGCTTTGCCGAAACGATATTCACCACGCCGGCAGTCGCGTTGCGGCCATAAAGCGTTCCTTGCGGCCCACGCAACACTTCGACCTGGGAAACGTCATAGAATTCCTGCTCGAAGAAATGGTTGCGCAGAAAGGGCGTGTCGTTAAACGCAACGGCCACGGCGGGATCGGTGGTCACCGAAATCGCCTGCGTGCCGATGCCGCGGATTTCGAGGTTGTAACCGGTGAAATTCGTTTTGGTGAAGGTGAGGTTGGGCACCTCCTTCACCAGATCGGGGCCGCCCGCGATCTGTTTGCTCGTCAATTCTTCCTGGCTGAGAGCGGTGATCGCAATGGGAATGACCTGAATATCGCCCTTGATCTTGGACGACGTGACGATGACCGTTTCAACGCCCTCAGCCGCCCGCACGGGAGCGGCCTGGGCAAGTTCCGCGATGGAATCGCTGTGCGCAGGGGCCGCGCGCACGATTCCGATGGCGCCAGATGGCGTGCGCTGCGTGCCGAAGCCCGTGCCTTTCAGAATGGCAGCCAGCGCTTCGTCCGACGACAGATTGCCTCTTGCGCCCCTTGTGTGGACGCCCTCGACGGCCGTGACCGGATAGATCAATTCGACGCGCGCCTGCTTGGCATACAGATTGAGCGCTTCGCGCAGATCGCCGCTGGGCACGCTGAACTCGCCCGCATACGCACCGCTAGCCAGAACGGCAACGCTGGCGCTGCCTGCCAGAACCGACTTCAGATACGACATTCTCATCATTCCCCCCGGTGAATTGCTGCGCGAACCGCGCGTTGATTGCCTCAATGCGAAATTACGATTTCATCCGCCTCATGCTTGACATGCAGGCCCAGAACTGTTTCGGCCAGGCGCGCGAAATCCTCGACATCGTTTTCCTGGAACGTGCCGCCGATCTGGATGCTCGCGACGGCCGGATCGCTCACGACGAGTTTCGTGCGGTTGTAGCGATTGAAGGCGGCGGCCACGTCGGCAAGCGTTGTCTTGTCGAAGACGAGCAGGCCCTGCCGCCAGGTCAATTCCGCCGTCACCGCCTGCAGCGATTTGCGCGTTACCGACGTTCCACTTGCCGTCGCCACAGCCACGTCACCCGGCGTGAGCAAGGTGCCGTCCTTTTCCGTCTGCTTGTCGGAATCGTCAAACCAGACGCGGCCCTGCACCACCGCCACTTCCATCTTGTTTGTTCCGCGGCGCACGGAAAATTTCGTTCCCAGATCAGTGACGCGGCGATTTCCGATCATCACGACAAAGGGATGCACCGGATCGTGCTTCACTTCGAAATAGGCTTCCCCGCGCTCCAGCCACACCGCGCGCTGATCGGTCGTCATGCGCGCGCGCAGCACTGTGTTGGTGTTGAGTTCAACGCGCGTTCCATCGGAGAACGTGACGGTTTCATGGCCGCCAACGCGCGTGGAGAACACCCGGTCGCGCGGTTGCAACAGGAAATGCGCGGCGCCCAAACCCACCAGCGTCAGAACCGCAAAACCCGCCGCGACCTTCATCAGTAAGGGTCCGGTGCTTTTGCGCCCGGCCGTTGCGGAAGATTTCGCCTGTGCTGCCGACAATGCGGCCAGCCGTTTCGTGCGCTTCCAGCTCGAATTGAGCCTCAGATATGCAACGCGGTGGCCGATGGATTGATCCAGCCACGCATCGAACTCGGCCTGAACCTCGCCGGTCCATGGTCCAAAATGCCGGCGTTCGATCCAGGATGCGGCCTGCGTATCGATGCTCTTGGTGGCAAGTGCGGACTGACTCATTTCTTCCTCCTGACGTTCGGAGGTTCGCTGCAGAGGATGTCCGCCAGTGCACAGATGCCTTGCGTGATGTATTGCGACACGGTGATTTCCGCCACGCCCATGCGCCGGGCAATTTCGCTGCGCGACAAATCTTCGATGCGCGCCAGCACCACTGCCTGACGGCAGCGCGGCGGAAGATGATCGAGTGCGGCTTGCAGACGGCGCAATTCGTCGCGCGCGATGGCTGTACGTTCAGGCCCTGGCGCATCGACCGCAATATCGAGTGCCTCAAGATCGGCGGCGGCCTCTATCGGGATCACGCTTTCATGGCGCACACGATCGATGAGAAGATTGCGGGCCGTGGCAAAAACGAATTGCCTTGGCCTGTCGGGAATCCGCTTCAGCGCCGCCTGATAAACGCGGACATAGACCTCCTGCCGGAGGTCCGATATGTCGCTGGCGTTTCGCCAATTATGCTCCAGGAATTGCATCAACGATGCCTCAAGCGGCAAGACATACTCATCGAACCAGGCATCGACACGCGCTGCGTCATCCGCGCCGGAGTCGGACGGACACACGGCAGCACCCTCGCAATCGATATCGGGTCTCTTGACCATCCCCTCCCGCGCCAACCAAGGGTTCAGAACCGGGGCTCACTAGTTTAGGACGGATCAACGATCCCGAGTTAAGTGGTCGAAAATTGAGAAAAGTGTGCGGCGCGCAAAAATGGCGTGCCGTTGCTTCATAAAGTGAGGAAATGAGCGATTTTCGAAAGCTGCCGGTGCACAATCGTCAAGATCGATGCTGCGGCGCAAAATTCCGACCATGGGCAGTATCACCGGCAGTGCGATGTGGCAAAGCGGTGCGCGGCGAACCGGCAGAAATAATAAATAGAGTGGCGATTATCAATGCATCGGCATTTCAGTTGCCGTTAGGATTAGGCACATTTCCTCCAACATTGTCGCTCTTGCCGCCCGCAGTATGCGTGCTACCGCCGCGCTGACAGGCATTGAATCCATCAACCCAGCCCGCGCGATAGACAACCGGACGATCGGATCGGGGCTGATCCGGCCCGCTGCCAAACACCGCCTTGCTGCATCCGTCCGAATAGCCGGAGTGATAGTCGGGCGTATTCTGAATCGACTGTTCCGTCTGCTGCGGGTCTGCAAGCGCCGCATCGCCGATAAAAAACAGGGCTGCCGTAACAATGAGAACCGTGCGTTTCATCCCGACCTTCCAGGAAATCGATTGCGGTAACGCCTCGCGAAAGCAATTCGCAAGCCGACCCCAACAGTAAAGCATGCATTCATCCGCGTTCGGAATCACGTCAGCGCGATTGCGGGGTTGTGGCGGAACTAGCAGATCGCCAGCCGAGTGCGCCAACTACTTCAAAATTGCGGGATACGTTTTAACCTAAAACGATCATGCTCTAGGCTGGGACCGCATCAAACGCGATGGTCGTGCGGGTCTGCTGCGAGCGGAACGGGATCGTGCCGTGCCACATATAAGAGGGAAACAGCACCAGCCGGCCGGGCACAGGCTTCACCATGCGCCGGATGGGATCGGCAAAGCCCAGATCGAAGCAGGGTTCTCCGAATTTGATCCAGCCCTGCTTTGTCTCTTCATCGGCCACGGCATCGGGCACCGCCACATAATAACACGAGCTGATCCAGCCGAAGGGATGGACGTGATTGGTGTGAAAGCCGCAATCGGATAGCCGCGCCGACCATGAGCCCTGATAGCGGATCTGCCGCGCGCGGCGGCGGAAGAGCGGATGGGCATCGTCTTCCTTCATGCTTTCGACATAGGCGAGCAGCGCTTCATCAATGCGCACGCGCAAACGCTCGACCAGATCGTGGCCACGGCCGATCAGATTGTCGTGCGTCTGCGTTCCCTTGCGCAGCGTCTGCTCCAGCGGCTCGCGCGCATCGCCATGCATGGGATCGAGATAGGCATTCAGATCGCGATTGAACGCCTCCATATTGCTATAACCTTCCGGGGGCGGCAGGTCGAAAACTTGCACCATGGATTGGTAATCGTTGAGCGCTTCCTCGCGCGCATCGCCGAGCTTTCGCAGCGCGAGACTCCAGCGCGCGAGCGAGCCCTGATGCAAGGGATCGATGGCGATGGCGCGCTCGGCCGCATCGCGGGCGCGTTCGGGATCGCCCGCCTGCAACAGCGCATCGGCAAGGCCGCTCAAGATGCCGACATTGCGCGGTTCGACTTCAAGCGCGCGTTCATGCGCGGCGATGGCGTCGGAGAAACGGCCCTTGCGGGCGTGAATCTGGCCCAGCATGTCATGCGGCGCGGCATATTTCGGCATCAGGGTTGCCGCGCGCTCCAGCGCCTCGGCTGCTTCGTCATAGCGTTCCGCGCGGAAAAGGAAACTTCCCTTCAGCAACGGCAGCGCGCCCACTTGCGCGTAGCGCGCGGCCGCATCGTCGAGCGATTTCAGGAATTCACTGTCGCGGCCCAGACGGTAAAGCAGATGATTGAGGTCCTGATGGGCGTGCATGTTGAGCGGATCGCGCGCAATAGCGCGGGCGTAGGATTCCAGCGCCGCATCGAGATCGCCCAGATCCTCCAGCGCCTTGGCGCGGTTGTAATCGAGCATCGGGATATTGGGATCGGTCTTCTCGGCGGCCGCAAAAAGCTGAAGCGCTTCGGGCAGACGGCGCTGCTGCTTCAACGCGACGGCAAGATTGTGCTGCAATCCCGCCATCTGACGCGGATCGCGCGGACCCGCCGCCAGCGCCTGACGCAAAACCAGTTCGGCTTCCACGCCACGGCCGGAATCGGCGAGCAATCCGCCCAGATATTGCCTGGCGATGAGCAGATTGGGCTGGATGCGCAGCGCCTGACGAAATGCTTTTTCGGCGCCCGCAAAATCGGATTTGATGTGGAGCGTCTGTCCGAGGCGCAAATGGGCTTCGGCATAATTCGGCTTCAGGCGCACGGCTTCGACGAACGCCGCGGCGGCATCGTCAATCCGGGATTGCTGATAATAAAGCGTGCCGAGATTGTAATGCACATGCGCAAGCGGCAGAATCGCAAGCGCGCGGGCATAGAACTCCTCGGCTTCCTTGAAGCGCCCCTGCCGCTGGCGGATCAGGCCCAGTAGCTGCAGCGTCTCCGGCTCCAGCGGGCGGATCGCCAGCGCGCGGTTGAGCTGCGCCTCGGCCGCGGCAAGCTGGTTCTGGCCGATCTCGCGCGACGCCTGCTGAATGAGCGGCGCAATGCGCGCGTCGAGGATTGCACCACGCGGGTCCGGCATGAAAAGCCTCTGCGCCACCGGCCTGCCGGAAATGCAGGCCGGGTGAGAGAATTTCGTGAATCCCGGGGCGCGTCAATGCCTTACGGGCGGCTGCCCGCGGCGCTAATCCCCTATGCCGATGCTGATGGAGGCATAAGGGCCGTTGAAGGTGAAGTTCGACGTTTTGCGCGCGTCGATGCCGCGATCCACCGCACCGAACCAGATATCGCCCTTGTAGCCGATGCTGATCTTCGAATGCGGCAGCTTGGCGGAAAGGCCGATAAAGCCGCTGAGTTCGGGGACCGTGACGCGCTTGGAACGCAAAGGCGCGTTATGCACTCGGGTCGGATAAAGGTTGTATTGCGAGCCCTGCCCGATCTGCCTATATGCACTGGTTTTGTGATCGGTGTCTGCCTTTTGGCGACCAAATAGCACCGCGCCGTCGATACCCCAGTCCAACATCAGTTCGCCGTGCTCGGGATTGCCAGCCAGAGCGGCTGAAGCATTCCAACTGAGCGAGGGGCCAATTCCTGCGAAGCTGCGCTTCTGATGGCCGGAGAGGAAATACTGATTGAAATGGACTTCAAAATAGTAGACGTAAACATACGGGCGTGCGGAAATATGCGTGCTCGAACTCATCTTGAACTGGGCAATCCGTACGCCAGCGCCGATCGTGGACGTGCCGCGTAAACCCAATAGACCGAGGCCCACGTCTTTTCCCGCCTGGAAATCCAGAACCGTGTGACGCTCGCTTTCTATGGTCAAAGTATCGGAAAGTGGTGCGGCGTATTTCGGCAACTGGATGGGCACACCGTTTGTGGTACCGTATTGGTAAACCTGCGATCCCTGATAATGGGTGTGTTTCTTGGTGTGCGAACGGCCATAACGCACTTCCGCCGAGAACAACCAATCGGACTCTTCCGGTTGAAACACAAGCTTCGCATCGCCGCCGAAGGAGAAGCGTGCCGGTTGCTGTTTTTGTCCGAAAGATTTGCTGCCATATATATAAGGACCACCCGAGAATGCACCGGGCATTGTGTAGGTCGCTGCGGCGCTATCGAACGCGGAGGTGGGGAATGTGAAGAACGGCGCCGCGAATGCACCGGATGTGCCCTGAATCATCTCGGCATCGCCACTCAGTTCGAGCCAGATGATCGGGTGGCTGGCATCTTCCGCCTTTGCCGCGGTTGCAGCAGCGACGGACAAAGCCAGCGCAGATGCGCCCGTCAAAAGCTTCCATCGGATGGTCGCGCGATTGTCGTTCTTTTGGATGAGTTCGCTCATTGGTGTTTCCCCCTCACCAGTTCTTCGTGACGCGCACGCCGAACAGGCGCGGATCGGTCAGGAACACGTTGGTGGTCAAGCCGCTGTCATCAGAGTTCAGGAACGTGCCGGTGATGGCCGTGGTATCGAAGACGTTCTTCAGATAACCCATCACCTGCCAGCCACTCGCACTCGTCAGGATCAGCGCGAGATTGACGTTCGAATAGCCTCGAATCTTGTCATAGGGCCGGTCGTTATAAATTCGCGCCCAGCTTTGCGATTGCCAGTAGAAATCGCTGTGCAGCGTTGCTGCCCAATCTTCTGAAACCGGTATCGTATATTCGGCGCTGAACGACGTCGTGAAATGCGGCGCATTCGGCAATTCGTGACCGCTGATATCCTTGGCGAAACCTTCGCCGTTGTTTGGCGCAGCCCCGTAGTCAACACCATTGAACGTGTTCTGGTTGACGTAGGGATCGGGGATCGTGCCGGTTGCGGGGTCCACCGCTCCGGCAAGTGGATCGAAACCGGGATATTGACCGCCGGGAAAGCCCGGCACAGAAAGAGGATAGAAATGCTTGGGCGAGCCGGGATCCACGCCACCGGACAGAGGAAGCGTGTAGTATGGAGTTCCGCCATTGTAGTGGTAGTAGCCGCCATCGCCGTGATCGTCGACGGGATCGAGATGGCTACCATATGCTGTCCCGCAGGCACTCACGACGGGATCGCCCTCACCACCGGTACTAGTCTTTAGCAGGGCCGCTACAACGTAATCCGGCAGAATACAGTTGGACGGCAACGTAACGAAGGGTTTCAACAGCACCCAGCCGGGATGCCCTGCGGTACGATCCATCAAATCGACGGAAGATTGGCCGTTATCGACGCGCGTGCGCTCATAGCCACCCGCGAAGTTGAACTTGAGGCCGGGCAGAGGCTCGTAAGATGCTTCGATTTCGGCGCCGTGTACTGTGGCATTGAAATTGTCGTTGATCGCCGTGCGATCTACGATCTTGGAAATCTGATAGCCAGTGTAATTGTAGAAGAACACATCGCCATTCAGCGTAATCCCGCCATCCAGCAGCGTGTTCTTTGTGCCGAGTTCATAAGCGTCGATGAATTCCGGCTTGAAGGTGAGCGGATGCACGGGTATGCCGTTCTGGCCCTTTGTCCCGGAGATTTGGGTGTAAGCAAACAACGTCGCGCCCGGCGGGTTCGCGCCGCCTGCTTTGTAGCCATGGGCAAACGAGCCGTAGATCAGTGTTTGATCCGTGAAATCGAGTTTGGGCGCCCAGTTGGCCGCAAACCTTCCTGTCCATTGATTCCACTGCTGATCGACAACGCCGATCGGCATATAGCCGTAACCATTGGCCAGAAGCTCGCTTGGAATATCAATGAAATGTTTCTGATCGCTGGTCCAGCGTGCGCCCGCCGTCAACTTCACGTCTGGCGTGACATTGTAATAAGCCTCGCCGAAGCCCGCATAGGAATTGAGCACATAGGGATTCTTACTGACGAAATAATTATGGCCTTCACCATTCACGCTGCCGAGCGGATTGGGATCGATATAATAGCAAGTTTCCGTCGGCGTGCCCGCGCCGTCATGCGGATTGTTATATTGCCAGCCATATCCATCGGTAAGGAAGCCACTCGAATTATGGAAGCATTCGTGGTTGTCGTCCACGCCCGGCATCCAGGGATGATTTGTAGCTATGTCGCCGCCGCCGCCGCCAGAGCCGTTCACTTCGGCCGCGGTAAATAGCGAAAGCGAGTTGGCGAAGACGAAATAGTCTTCGACCGTTTCGTAATGCATATAATTGCCGCCGATGCTGAAATTGAACGGCCCCTTGAAGCTCGACGCTAGCCGGAATTCCTGACTCAATTGCCAAGCATGCTCCCGGGAAATATCCTGTGCCACCAGCCGGTCGCTGCAGCCAAGCTGCGGATCGTCGAAATACCAATAACCTGTCGAGCCGCCGGCGGGCGGCGTTCTGCATGCGGAATATGGAATAATCAGCGAGCTTACGCGTTGGTTATTGAAGCTCGATACCGGCCTGAAAATACCCTCGCTGGTATTGAAGCGATTATAATCCTCCGTGGACCATAGGAAATCCTCGTTCCAACCGGTCTGTGACGAAAATGTCAGTGCGTCGATGACATTGTAATCGACGTTGAATTCCAGCGTGTCGTTCTTGGCGATGTATTTCGGATCGACTTGCGTTTCGATGATACGAAGATTACGAGATTGTGTGGTATTGGCGTAAGGATCTATGTTCGGGTTAAGTGCCTGTGTCACATAGCCCGCCGTGACATAGGGCAGCGCATAGCCATAGGGTACCTCGAACGAGTTCGGTGAATACATCGAATCCGGCAGGCAGCCCTGACTCAAGCTGGCAGAGGTGATTGAAAACGCCAGACCGATACCCTCACCAATCGTGCTGGCGTCCCGGACAGGAAGACCCAGAACATTTAGCAGACCCGGATGATTGGTAGGATTGTCCGTTTTGCACAATTGCTTCTGCGTGCGCATGCGGTCGTCGTTTTCGGAGAAATGCTCCCAGACCAGATAGGCCTGCACGCTTTGCAGCGGATGCCAGCCCAACGTGACGCGCGTGGACCACAGATCGCGGCCATCCACCGGGCTGCCGGTGATGCCGTTGGTCGTGTAGCCATCGCGCTTTGTCCATTCGCCCGCGACACGCAGGTCGAGTTGATCGGCGTCGATGGGGATATTGACCATGCCTTCATAGCGGCGGTTCGTGTAATTGCCCCAGTCTGCCGAGAGCATCGCCTCGAACTGATCGGTAGGCTTTGCCGAGATAACATTCACCACGCCGGCGGTGGCATTACGTCCATAGAGCGTACCCTGTGGTCCGCGCACGATTTCGACCTGATTGACGTCGTAGAATTCCTGCTCAAAGAAGTGGTTGCGGATGAACGGAATATCGTTCAGCGCCACGGCCACGGCCGGATCGGTCGCCACGGAAATCGCCTGCGTGCCGATGCCACGAATGGCAATCGAATAGCCGCTGAAGTTTGTTTTGGTGAAGGTGAGGTTCGGCACTTCCTTCACCAGATCCGGACCGCCCGCGATCTGGCGGCTCGTAAGCTGTTCCTGGCTGAGCGCGGTAATCGCAATCGGAACCGTCTGGATGTCGCCCTTGATCTTGGACGATGTGACCACGACCGTTTCGACGCTCGATGCCGCATGGGCGGGCGTAGCTGCGTCGGCGAGCCGGGCGACGGGTTCATCGGACGAGCGCGGCTGCGCGTTCTGCTTTCCCCGGATAATGGAGACACCGCCGGCCGGATCTGGCGACGGCACGAAGCCCGTGCCTTTCAGGATGTGCGCAAGCGCCACTTCCGACGGCAATTCGCCCTTCACGCCTTGCGTCTTGATCCCGCGGATCGCATCCGTGGAAACCATCAGGAAAATGCCGGATTGTTGCGAAAACGCATTGAGCGCCTGGGTAAGATCGCCACCCGGCACATCGAACTTCGCGGCATGCGCGCTGGTGCTCGCCGCCATGAACAGCGCCACCGCCGATGTCGCCTTCAAATAATTTCGCATTTATGTCCCCCCTGTTCGCGGACGAATTTTCCGTTCAGCGCGAGATGACGATCGCGCCATTCACCTTTTGCTCATGCAGGCCAAACACGGTTTGCACCATGCGCAGGAATTCCATCGGCTCAGTGGCCGACAACGTGCCGGTGATCGGCAGCTGCCCGATCGCACTATCGGCGACCACAAGGCGCGTTTGGTTGTAGCGGTTGAGTTGCCGCACGGCTTCGGCGAGCGGCGTGTTGTCGAACACGAGCACGCCGCGGCGCCAGCTCAACTCCCGTGCAAGCTCGCTTTCGGCTCTGCGCGACATGACCGTTTTAACCGGCGTTGCAAGCGCCACGTCGCCGCGCGTCAGCACGCGCGCGCTTTGCGCTTTGTCCGCCTCGAAGCGCACGCGGCCTTCGACGACGGCGACTTCGAGGCGGCCGGTTTCGCGGCGCACATCGAATTGCGTGCCCAAATCCGTGATGCGCCGTTCGCCGGCATAGACGGTCAGCGGGCGCTTTGCATCGTGGGTGACCTTGAAGAAGGCCTCGCCCTTCTCCAGCCACACCTTGCGTTCGGCCGTGGTATCCAGCACATGCACGGCGCTGTTTGTATTGAGTTCGATGCTCGTGCCATCGGCCAGCATGATGGTTTCGCGGCCACCGATGCTTGTGGCGTATGTCACACCCTTGGGCCGCGCATAATAAATCCAGGAGGCGGCCGCTGCAGCGGCGACGAGGGTCAGCACCGCCGCTATGCGAAAAAAGGACGGGCTTTTCGACTGCCGCCATGCGGTTCGCAGGTTCAATGCCGCGAGACGTTGCGTGCGATCCCAGGCTTCTTCCACGCGCCAATAGGCAATGCGATGAATGGATTCTTCGTTCAGCCACGCCTCGAAAGCGGCTTCGTCTTCCTCTGTCCAGCCGCCGCGGTCGCGCTTGTCGAGCCATGCTGCCGCGCTTGTATCGGCATCCTGCGCTTTCGTTTGCGGGCGGCGTGGTGTGAATTCGCTCACGGCTTTCTCCGGAAATCGGTGCTTTCGCCGAAGAAAAGTTCGGTCAATGTTCGCATGCCGTTTGTGACATAAGCGGAGATCGTTTCCTCGCTGATGCCCAGGCGGACCGAGATCTGCGCGCGCGAGAGCCCTTCCACGCGGCGCATCACAATGACCTCGCGTGTTCTGGGTGGAAGTTCATCGAGCGCCAGTTGAAGCCGGCGCAATTCATCGCGCGCGGCAAGCGTGCGCTCCGGATCGGCCGTTTCAACGGCGGATTCGAGCACATCGAGGTCGGCCATAGCCTCGATGGGAACGACGTGCTCGCGGCGGAAACGGTCGACAAGAAGATTGCGCGCGGTCGAAATGACGAACTGCCGGGGATTGTCCGGGAACTGCTTGAGCGCGCTTTCGAAGATTGAGACATAGATGTCGTTCCGCAAATCGGGAATGTCTTCCCTGCGCCTCCAATTGCGGCGCAGATAAGCCATCAGCACCGGCTCAAACGGCAGAACCTCCCGGATGAACCAGGCACGCACGTCCTTCATTGCCGCGAGCCCCTTTCGAGGTTTGCGGCCCTCTCCCGGACGATCCGTGTCTGGCGTTTCGACCATTCCCCCAGCGCCTGCCTCTCGCGGGGCCAGCTTCGAAACCTCACCCGGATTGACGAACGAGGACGAAAAATCTGAGTGGCGGATTTCGAACTTTTTTCGAGCCGCCCAATTATGCCGGGTTTTGAGAACGTCAGGCGTTCACAAGATGAGCCGCCGCACGCAATTTGTGCGCGCGCGAAGGCATTCGCGACTGCGAGCGAGCGCCCTTACCGGGCGACCTCGGTTGGCTGTTCGTGAACGCTGGCGCTCCTGTACCGAAGATCGCGATGCAGGGAGCTTCCAGCTATCGTGGGGTGTACACCGCCACTGACTCCATTCGTTCAAATCACCGCACGCCGCGAATGGACACCGCAAACCATGTTAGAAATTGTTGCACGCGGGAGGATGCTATTGCCCCTTGTCACGATTCGCTGAATGGACAGACCCCCAGCGCCAGGACTTTCAGCCGAGCATTAAAGCGGTAGGTGAGCCGCCGCCATCCGGCAGCTCGACCGCCGTCGTCTTGGGCTTGGCGTTGCGAATGCAGGTGTCTGATATTTTCCAATTATCTCGGACAGCCTTGGATCGGCAAATGGTGCCCAGGGGCGGAATCGAACCACCGACACGCGGATTTTCAGTCCGCTGCTCTACCGACTGAGCTACCTGGGCTGACCGTCGGAAAAACCGGGCCAAGCGCCCGGAGGGACGGGCTTTTTAGGCAAAGGGCGGGCCCAAGTCCAGCCGCCCCGATCAGGCGCCGTTTTCCCCGTTTTCCGAGGCTTCGCCTTCCTCCGGTTCGGGCGCGCCGGGGATGGAATATTCGCCCTTCAGCCACCGGCCGAGATCGAGATCGGCGCAGCGCTTGGAGCAGAACGGCCGGAATTTCGCATCCTGCGGCTTGCCGCAGAGCGCGCATTTGCGTTGATCAGGCTGCGGTGCCGACATCGAAACCTTCGCGGGCATATTCGCCCCGCGCCTCGAACGACACGCGCGCGGCACCGCGCCGCGCCAGGCTCGTACGCACTTCATCGTCGTGCATCGCCATCCAGCCGACGATCTCCGGCGAAGCGCGCACGAGTATCTGCTTGCCGGGCGCGGCGAAGGCTTCGCGCTCGATGCGGCGCAAGACTTCCAGCGCCACGCTGTCGCGCGTGCGCACGCGGCCGCGCGCTTCGCAAGGCCGGCAGCATTCCGTCATCAGTTTCACCAAGGGGTCGCGGATGCGTTTCCTCGTGATCTCCACCAATCCGAATTCCGACATGGGCGATATCTGGGTGGGCGTGCGGTCTTTGGCAAGACTCACTTTCAGCACTTCGAGAACTTTTTCGATGTTCTGCGGTTCGTTGAGATGGATGAAATCGATCACGATCAATCCGCCCACGCCGCGCAGGCGCAACTGGCGGCCAATCTCGTCGGCGGCTTCGAGATTCACGTTCAGGCTTGTCTCTTCGAGCCCGGTGGAAGCGGTGAAGCTTCCCGAGTTCACGTCGATGGCAGTGAGCGCTTCGGTGCCCTCGATGGTGATCCAGCCGCCCGACGGCAGCGGCACGCGCGGGGAAACCAGCCGCTCGATCTCGTCTTCCAGATCGTACATGTCGAACAGCATGCCGGGGCCGGAGAACAATTCGATCTTGTCTTCGGCATGCGGCATGGCGCGGCGGCAATAGGCGTGCGCGGCCTCCACCGATTCCGCATCGTCGATCAGCACGCGCGACGTTGCCGCGTCCACCTCGTCGCGCATGGTGCGCTCGACGGGATCGAGATCGTGATAGAGCGTTGCGGGTGCGCTCGCCTGTTGCCGCTTCGCGAGCACCGGCCGCCAGGTTTCCGCGAGGCGCTCGGCATCTTCCTTCAGATCGTGCAGCTCCGCGCCGATGGCCGCGCTGCGCAAGATAAATCCCGCGCCGGGAATGAGCGAACCATTGGCTTCCGCGATCATCGCCTCGCCAAGCGCGGTGAGCCGCGCGCGTTCGGCTTCGTCCTCGATGCGGCGCGACAGCGCGATGCCCGCCTGATTGGGCACCATCACCAGCAAGCGGCCGGGAATGGTGACATTAGCGGAAAGCCGCGCGCCTTTCTCGCCGATCGGATCCTTCACCACCTGCACGACGATCTCTTCTCCCTCGTGCACGCAATCGCTGATCTTGGGCGTGCGCTCCTCATCGAAGCCGGGAAGATCGGCGAGACAGCGCGCCTCCCGCGCCCCAAGAAACCCCGCGCGATCCAATCCCACATCGACGAATGCCGCCTGCATGCCGGGCAGCACGCGCTGCACGCGGCCCAAGATGATGTTGCCGAGCAGGCTATGCCCGCTGCGCCCGTTGGCGCGCTTCTTCGGCGCGTCGTCGAGGCCGATGGTGCGCTCCAGGAAAAGCTCCTGCAGCCGCCCATCCTCCACGATGGCGACACGAATTTCCCCCGCGCCTGCGTTAATCAGGACTTCTTTGTTCATTATCCCGATCGGTAATAGCCAACCGTCATCAGATTATCACGAAATCGGATATCCGCACGCTTTTAACAATGTCACGGTTTCCAGAAGCGGCAGGCCCACGACATTGGAATAGGAACCGTTGAGGCGGCGCACGAAAGCCTCGGCATGGCCCTGGATGGCGTAACCGCCCGCCTTGCCGAGCCCCTCGCCCGTCGCCACGTAATTTTCGATTTCCTCTGTGGACAGAGTTTTGAATGACACGCGCGTCATGACCGCGCGCACGTGAAGCCGGCCATCGGGCGAAAGTGCGGCAATCGCGGTGATGGCCTGATGGGCGCGGCCCGAAAGTGCGCCGATGCAGGCGCGCACATCCTCATCGGATTCCGCTTTGGGCAGGATGCGCCGACCCAGCGCCACGACCGTATCGGCGGCGAGGATCACGGCTGCTGCGCCGGTATGCGCGCGCCCCGCCGCTTCGGCCTTTTCGGCGGCGAGCCGGAGCGCATGGGCGCGGGGCAGCTCGCGCTTTTCCGGCGTCTCATCGAGACGGGTGGGAAAGATCACATCCGGCGCGATCCCGGCCTGCGCCAGAAGCGCCTTTCGCCTGGGGCTTTCGCTCGCCAGAACGAGCAGCGGATTGGGCCTATTTGAAGCGATAGGTGATCCGCCCCTTGGTGAGATCATAAGGCGTCATCTCCACCATCACCTTGTCGCCGGTGAGCACGCGGATGCGGTTCTTGCGCATTTTTCCGGCGGTATGGGCGATGATCTCGTGTCCATTCTGCAGCTTCACGCGGAAGGTCGCGTTGGGCAGAAGTTCGCTGACGATGCCTTCGAATTCCAGAAGCTCTTCTTTTGCCATTCGTCCCCAGGCGGGTTGCTGACCGGGCCGCAGATTGCACCGAAACGGGCCGAAATCAAGGGAAAGACCGGCAAAACAAAAGCGGGCCCCCTTCCCGAAAACCCGCCGCGGCCAGCGCTTCCGGCGGCACGGCGAATCCCGTTTTACAGGGAAACCACATGCACCTTCGCACGCTCCCCGGGATCATGCGCTGGAAGGGGGCGAGGTCGCGGACGGTTTCCGGCCGCCACGCACTCGCCTCGCATCCGGCGCGGGGCGCGCGCGAGGTCGCGCCCATTGCCCTGTATGGCCTCGCGGGGGAGTTAGTGAGTCATTGGTCCCAGCCCGTTTGCATTCCTCATCGCAAATGGGAATACAATCCTGGGTTGTCAAGGGATGGATTTGAAATTAAGGGAGCAGGCCCTATATTCGTGATCCGTCTAGGAGGAATCATTCCGTTTCGGAATGACGAAAACCATGGAAGTCCAGCAACTTAGAGCATCATCCTCGCCGCTTCACCGGCTGCGGATCATAGCCTCGTTCGCATTGCTGGGCGCGGTTCTGACGGGCAGCCTCGAAGTCCTGCCAGCCGTGACCGCGATGATCCCCGGCGCGTTCGACCTGCAAGCCATTGGCGCAGTTCTCGGCGGCATCGCGGGGATCGCGGCCCAGACCATGCGGCAAGCCTAAGCCGTGCATCTGCCGTGGTTCATAGACGGCGGATGGTTCAACATCATCACCGTTTTGATCGCTTTCGCGCTCTCCGCCTACAAATGCTATCGCCACGAGCACAATTTCATCTCCGCTGAAACGGGCCGCAACATCGTTCACGGCATCGCCATTTTTCCCTTGCTCATGCTGGCGCTTTCCGTGTTCTCCAACGAAATACTGAAGGCCCTGCTGGATTCCGACAGGCTCATCCTTGCCGTGGCGGGATTCGTCGCACTATTTTCCATTCTCGAAGACGAATTCGAGCGCGGCGACGCGCTGTAGCTCACACATCCCCCGCCGTTTCCACTGCAAACCGCGCCTTGATCTTGCGCATGAGCTCGTCGCGCACGTCGCGATAGGCGGCAAGGCGCTGGTCGCGCGAGCCTTCGAAGATCGTGGGATCGTGCGTCGGCCAATATTCCACCTCGGTGGCCGACGTGCGCGTCAGTTCCATCGCCTTGTGCTGCGCCTCGGGCGACAGCGTTATCACCAGATCGAAAGAACCGTCTTCCAGCGCCTCGAAACTGTGCGGCTTGTGCTTTGCGATCTCGATGCCGATTTCCTCCATCACCTCGACCGCGAGCGGATCGAGAACGCCCGGCCGCGCGCCCGCCGATTCCACATAGACATATTTTCCGAACAGATGACGCATCAGCGCCGCCGCCATCGGGCTTCGCACTGCATTCTGCGTGCAGGCAAACAGAATCGCGCCGGGCAGTTCCTCGCCGTGGGGCCCGCGCATCGCTTCAGCCCTTCAGATGCAGCACGCTGATAAGGGTGAAAAGCCGCCGCGCCGTGTTGAAATCCAGATCGATCTTGCCGGTGAGGCGTTCCTGCAAAAGTTTCGAGCCTTCGTCGTGCAAACCTCTGCGTCCCATGTCGAGCGCCTCGATCTGCGAGGGCGGTGCTGTGCGGATCGCCTTGAAATAGCTTTCGCAGACGAGGAAATAATCCTTGATGATGCGGCGGAACGGCGTGAGCGACAGCATGATGCGGCCGTGTTCTTCGCCGCTTTCGAGGCGGATGTCGAAGACGAGGCGGTTTTCCGCGACGCTCAGGATCAGCCGGTACGGCCCGCCGGGCGAGCCGGCCGGCGTGAAGCTGTTGCCTTCGAGAAGATCGTAGATCGCGATTTCGCGCTCCTGCTCGATCTCGCGCGTGCGGCGCACGACGCTGTCTTCGTCAAGCTCGATCTGCGAGATGCGGTAATCCGTCATGGCTTGCGATTGAGCCGCGCGGCGATGGAGCGGGCATGCGCGTCGAGCCCCTCGGCTTCGGCGAGCGCGATGGCGTCCGGCCCGATGGCGGCGATGGTTTGCGGCGTGCAGGCAAGCAGCGTCGTGCGCTTGACGAAATCGAGCACCGAAAGGCCGGACGAAAACCGCGCCGTGCGCGCCGTGGGCAGCACGTGATTGGGACCGGCGATGTAATCGCCCATCGCTTCGGGCGTGTTGCGGCCGAGGAATATCGCGCCCGCGTGGCGCACGCGCGCGAGCAGGTTCTGCGGATTTTCCGTCGCGATTTCCAGATGCTCAGGTGCTACGCGGTTTGCGAGCGCGGCAGCATCTTCGAGTTTCGCCGCCACGATGATCGCGCCGTGATCCCGCCAGCTTGCCGATGCGATTTCTTTTCGTGGAAGTGTTGCGAGCGCGCGCTTGACTGCTTCTTCGACCTGCGCCGCGAAATCCTTGTCATCGGTTATCAGAATGCTTTGCGACGACGCATCGTGTTCGGCCTGTGACAGCAGATCGGCGGCGATCCAGTCGGGATTGTTTTTCCCATCCGCAATCACGAGGATTTCCGACGGCCCGGCCACGGAATCGATTCCGACACGGCCGAACACTTCGCGTTTCGCCGCGGCGACATAAGCATTTCCCGGTCCGACGATTTTATCGACGGGCGCTATCGTTTTTGTGCCGAAGGCCAGCGCCGCAATCGCCTGCGCGCCGCCGATGCGATAGATCTCGCTCACGCCCGCGCGCTTCGCCGCCGCCAGCGTGAGCGGATTGATCTTGCCGCCGCTTGCCGGTGTCACCATCACGATGCGCGACACGCCAGCCACGCGCGCAGGTATCGCGTTCATCAACACGGAACTCGGATAACTCGCCGTGCCGCCGGGAACATACAATCCCACACTATCCAGCGCCGTCCAGCGCCAGCCCAGCGTCGCGCCGGTTTCATCGGTGAAACTATCGTCCTTCGGCAATTGGCGGCGGTGATAGGTTTCGATGCGTTTGGCCGCAACGTCCAGCGCGTTCAACGCAGCTTTGGAGCATTGTTTTTCGGCGGCGGCGATTTCATCTGCGCCGATGCGCAATGTTTCAGCCGTCAAATTCACTTTATCGAATTTCGCGGACAATTCGATCAGCGCCGCATCGCCCCGCGCGCGAACCTCCGCGATGATGGCGCGCGCGGACGCCGCCACGTCCTCTTCCGTCTCGCGCTTCGCCGAAATCAGCGCGGCGAACGCCGCTTCGAAATCCGGCGCGCGTGCATCCAAAATCCGCGCCATGTCAGACCTCGTGCAGCGGGCGGCCGCGCGCGGCCCATTCTCCGCCGACATCCTTCAAGCCCGCATCGATGCATTCGACATCGAGCCGGATCGCGCCGCCGCCGGAAAAAGTGAGTTCCACCGTGCCGCCGGGATCTTCGCCGCCTTTCGGCGTAAAACCGATCGCCAGCAGCGACACAACCGCATCCGGATCGCCGCGCTTTATATGATGCGCCTTCACCGTCAGCACGCCATCGAAATGCAGCCCGGATCGCACGCGAAGCCCCTGCCCGCTTTCCCATTTGAAGCGGTTGAAGAGCGCCGCAAACCGCCGCTGCTTCGGCAGCCATACGAGATCGCCCACACGCGCCACCGCATCCTGAAGGCGCGCGGACATGATCTGGAGGTCTTCTTCATCCTCCGCTCCCAGCATCAGCGCGCTCATGCGTGAAGCCGCTCGATCTCGGCGCCCGCGGCCGATAGTTTTTCCTCCAGCCGCTCGAAACCGCGGTCCAGATGGTAGACGCGGTTGACGATGGTCTCGCCTTCGGCGGCGAGCCCCGCAAGCACCAGGCTCACGGAAGCGCGCAAATCCGTCGCCATCACCTGCGCGCCTTTCAATTTCTCCACGCCATGCACCACAGCGAGATCGCCTTCCACGCGGATGTCCGCACCCATGCGCAACAGCTCCGGCACATGCATGAAACGGTTCTCGAAGATCGTTTCCTTGATGTGCGATGTGCCTTCGGCCGTCGCCATGAGCGCCATGAATTGCGCCTGAAGATCGGTGGGGAAGCCGGGGAACGGCTCGGTGGTGACATCCACCGCCACGGGGCGGAAGCCGTTCCTGTGCACCGCGATGCCGCGGTTGGTATCGGAAATATCGGTGCCGACGCGGCGCAACAGCGGCACCACCGCGCCGATCAATTCGGTCCGCGTGCCGATAAGTTCGATCTCGCCGCCGGCAATCGCCGCCGCCATCGCGTAAGTTCCCGTCTCGATGCGGTCGGGCAGCACGGAATGCGCAGCGGCGTGCAGCGCGTTCACGCCTTCGACCACAATCTCGGAAGTCCCGAGGCCGGAAATCTTCGCGCCCATCGCAACCAGGCAGCGGCCGAGGTCTTCGATCTCGGGCTCGCGCGCGGCATTTATAATGTGCGTCTGTCCCTTCGCGAGCGTGGCCGCCATCAGCGCGTTCTCCGTGGCGCCCACCGAGACGATGGGAAATTCCACCATCGCGCCTTTCAAGCCGCCGTTTGCGCTGGCGATCACATAACCATCGGCGAGGTCCACTTTCGCGCCCAGCGCCTCCAGCGCCTTCAGATGCAGATCGACGGGCCGCGCCCCGATCGCGCAGCCGCCGGGCAGCGACACTTTCGCGTGGCCCTCGCGCGCCAGAAGCGGACCCAGCACCAGAAAGCTCGCGCGCATCTTGCGCACGATGTCGTATTCGGCGGTCGTGCCGGTGAGGCGCGCGGCCGTCATCTCCAGCGTGCCGCCTTCGGCAAGGCGCGGCCCGCGCACATAGGACGCCGCCACGCCGAAGCCGCGCAACAGATCGGCCATGAAGGCCACATCGGCAAGCCACGGCACATTGCTCAGCGTCAGCGTCTCGCCCGACAGCAGGCATGCGGCCATCAGCGGCAGCGCCGCGTTCTTGGCGCCGCTGATGGGGATTTCGCCCTTCAGCCGGGCGCCTCCGTGTATGCGAATCCGATCCATGACCCCTCGCGGGTGAAGACCCGTTTTAGCGTGCGCGATGGCGGCTTGCGAGGAAGAACTAGCCCTCTTTGGCGGCAATATTCGGGCGGGAACTCGCGGCCCCGGCGGACGGCCCGGCCTGCCCCTTCGCCCCACCCTTGAGCGCGCGGGCGCGGGCCTTGCGCCGCTTCAAATTCGCCTTCAGCGCCGCGGCCAGCTTCTCGGTTCGGGCAGATGATCGCATGGCCTTTCCCTCATCCGGCCGGTGGGTTATAGCACCCGGCCCGGCACGTTTGCCGGATGGGAGCCGGAGTAGCGTAGTGGTAGCGCAACCCCTTGGTAAGGGGTAGGTCGAGAGTTCGATTCTCTCCTCCGGCACCAGATTCATCCAATAAAATCAGCAGGTTCTATGGGCGATTTTGGAACGCCACGAGAACTCGCATGTGCGCATAAGGGCGTAAAAGGGCGCCAAACGGAGAACAAATCCGTGCAAAATCCGTGCGCCCAAAATCGCCCAATTTGCGGTCGTGATGCGGCCCGGAAAAAAGGCGGCGAAGTTTCCTTCACCGCCCAAATTGCCAATACTCAAATCGTCAAAGCTGCTCAGAGCAATTCATTTCTAAAAATACATGTGATGGATTTCTCCACCGCCCAGTTCAACGGCTGAGCCAACGAAGGGGAAAATGCTCAGTCCCGTAGATATTACCGCTGCGCGTTCCAAATGCGCGGTACGTGTTCCTAATTCCCCAACCCGACGCTGACGCTGGCATAGGGGCCGTAGAAGGCACGGTTTTCGTTTTTCCGCACGTCTATGCCGCCGTCGATGGCGCCGAAGAACATGTCTGCGCGGTACCCGAGGCTCATCTTGAAGTTCTGCAACTGCCACGACAGGCCGACCGTGCCGCCGACATTGGGGACGGCGATGTTGCGCGAGCGAGTGCTGGTGGGCGTGTGCGGACCTTGGTAAGTGGTTATCAAACCCTGCGTTTTGTGATGTTTTAGCGTACCGCGCGGATGGTAACGCCCCGTCGTTTGCTGGCGCATATTCACTCTTTGCCGGCCAAACAGCAACGCGCCGTTCACGCCCCAATCCAGTGTCAGTTCGCCATCTTGCGAATTGCCGGCGAACGGAACCGACGAGTTCCATGTGAGCGACGGCCCTATGCCGTGGAAGCTGCGCTCCGCTTCAAAATTGCCCGAAAAACTGTGGTACGGCTGATATACTTCCTGGATCGTTTTAAACACCGCAGCAAAATGATGCTTGTAAATTCCAGTAACGAATTGCCAATCGGGGTTCTCGTCCAGTCCGATCTGTGACTTCGACCTGAATTGCGCAAAACGAATGCCTGCATCCAGAGAAGATGATGCATTTCTTCCAAACAGACCCAACCCGACATCTTTACCGGCCTGAAAATCGAGGATGGTGTGGGTTTCGCTTTGCTTGGCCCGCAGATCGCTGAATCGCGCGGCAATCGGGGCGGTCGACAAGGCGAAAGTTTGTGCGCTTCCAATGTGGTGACCCAGAACGGATCTTTGCCAAAGTGCCTTTGAATAATAGGAATATGAACCCGGATAGGACTGTTGGCGAACATGCTTCTTGTCGGAAGCGCGGCCGTAGCGGATCGATGCCGAAAATAACCAGTCCGAACCTTTGGGTTGAAACGTCAGTGCCGCAGTTTCATCGAATCCATAAGTTGGCGGCTTCTCGCCATTTTGCGGCGGCGCAAAGATCGATGGCGTCAGCGCCGTGAAGGACGGTGCGTAAGGTTCCACACTGGCTTGCTGGCGGTTCAATTGCCCGCCCAATTCAATCCAGAGCTGAGGCTGGCTCGCATCTTCTGCCTGCGCCAGACCGGCAGACGATACATAAGCCGTGAGCGCGAGTGCGGATGCGCCCGTGAGCAGCTTCCAGCGGATGGTGGTGCGGTTGTCGTGTTTTTGGATCAGTTCGCTCATTGTGTGATTCCCCCCGTAATCAAAATTGTCATCCCGGACGACGCGTAGCGGCGATCCGGGACCCACTGAGCCGCATTCGCCGTGGGTCCCGGCTCGCGCTCCCCCGCAATAAGTGCGGGGTCGCTTGGCCGGGATGACATGCGGGTTTCTGCGTTTCTCGTTCCCATGGCGCTCACCAATTCTTCGTGACGCGCACGCCGAACAGGCGCGGATCGGTCAGGAACACATTGGTGGTCAAGCCGCTGTCGTCGGAGTTCAGGAAGTCGCCGGTGATGGCCGTCGTATCGAAGACGTTCTTCAGATAGCCCATCACCTGCCAGCCCGACGCGCTCGTCAGGATCAGCGCGAGGTTGACGTTCGAATAACCTCGCAATTTGTCATAAGGCCGGTCATTGAAGATTCGCGCCCAACTTTGCGATTGCCAGTAGAAATCACTGTGAACCGTTGCGGCCCAATCTTCCGAAACCGGGATCGTATAATCGGCCGACAGCGACGTGGTGAAATGCGGAGCGTTCGGCAGTTCGTGGCCGCCAAGATTTTTGGCGAAGCCTTCGCCATTGTTCGGCGCCAATCCGAGCCCATTGTTGACCGTGTTGGGATCGACATTCGGATCGTTGCTGATCGGATCGAAGCCGGGATAGTTGCCCGGGTCCTTCGAATACACTGAATATGGGTCACCAACCGTGGGGTAATCCGTCGGATATGCGGGATATGCCTTGTACGTAGTGTCCGTGACAGGGTCATGGCCGTTCTGGTAGGTTTCGGAACAGGCGGTGGGGAAAGCGGACGTACTCGTGGCAACGGGCTGGTGCACCAACTCCAACGCAGCCATGACGTAAACCGGCAAGATGCAATTGGATGCCTGACCGGGGAACGGTTTCACGACCATCCAGCCCGGATGATCGGCGGCATCGGTACGGTCCATCAGGTCGATGGAGCTTTGGCCGTTATCGACTCGGGTCTTTTCATATCCGCCCGCAAAATTGAGTTTCAGGCCGGGCACGGGCTCCCACATGGCTTCGAGTTCGGCTCCTCGCACCGTCGCATTAAAATTGTCATTGATCGCCGTGCGGTCCACGATGCGAGATATCTGATAGCCAGTGTAATTGTAGTAGAAAACGTCACCGTTCAGCGTCAGTCCGCCATCCAGCATCGTGTTCTTGGTGCCGAGTTCGTAAGCATCGATGAATTCGGGCTTGAACGCGAGCGGGTGGATGGGATTGCTGACTCCAGCGCCCCCAATCGCCCCCGCCCATTTCAAAAGTTCCGCTCCGGGCGGATTGGCGCCGCCTGCCTTGTAGCCATGCGCGTAGGACGCATAGATCAAAGTCTGGTCCGTGAAATCGAGCTTGGGTGTCCAGTCGGCGGCGGCGCGGCCGGTGAGCTGGTTCCATTCCTGATCGATAATTCCGTTGGTGAGATTGCCGTTCGCATCGACGCCGAAAACGGGATAGCCATAGCCGGGCGTCAGAAGCTGGCTTGGAATAGAGAGGAAGTGCTTCTGGTCATCCGTCCAGCGGATGCCGCCGGTCAGCTTCAGGTCATGCGTGACATTGAAGTATGCCTCTCCAAACCCTGCATAGGAATTCAGCGTGTACGGATTCTGACTGAGAAAATAATTATGACCTTCATTGTTCAGGCTTGAGAGCGGATTGGGATCGATATAACCGCAGGACAGACCGCCTTCGACCGCAATCGTGCCGGCGTCGATATTACTCTGTTGCGGGAGAGATTTTCCGCCGACGATGCAATTCAGATTGTCCGACACGCCCGGGTTCCAGGGCAGAGTCTGAGCTGGCGAGCGCGTTTGGCCACGGGTCCAATCGTACATCGCCAGGGTCAGCGAATTGATGAAGACGTAATAGTTTTCGTCGGTTTCATAATGCAGGTAATTGCCGCCGACGCTGAAATTGAACGGCCCTTTGAAATTCGAAGCCAGCCGGAATTCCTGGCTGAGCTGCCAGGAATGTTCGTCGTTCAGATCTTCGGCGACGAGCCGGTCGCTGCAACCCAGTTGCGGATCGCAGAATGTTCCATAGGCGGCACATACCCCACTCTCGACCGGATAGGCGGGCGAGGCGGGCGTGCAGGGCTGGTAAATGGCGGTGCAGTCGCCGGCTAGGTATAGGCAAGTACCCTTGTTCGGATCGACCGGTCCCGTTGAATTGAATGGGCCGCCTGCTGCGAAGGCGCCGGGCCGCGTGTTGAAACGGTTGTAATCTTCAGTGGACCACAGGAAATCCTGATTATAACCGGTCTGCGATGTGAAGGTCAGCGATGGCGTGACGGCATAATCGGCGTTCAATTCCAGCGTGTCGTTTTTGGCCCGGTAGGTGGGATTGATGGTCGATTCGATCACTCTGAGATTGGTCGATTGCGATTCGCTCGCATAGGGATCGAAGAACTCGTGATTCGCCATAACAGGGACGCCCTGGAAATGGAGGGGCTCGTAATATGGCAGCGTCAGGCCATTCGGCACCCCGAATGCGCCGTAGTCGCCGGCCGCGGGATTGCCCTTGTCGTAAAGCGAAACCGGAAGACATCCCTGACCCAGATAAGGCTGCTCCGAATAGGCCATTGGCTGCGCTGGCTGGGTAAGCAGCGGCACGCCGCCCACTTCTGTGGGCGTGGGATCGGTTTTGCAGAGCTGTTTCGAGGAACGCAGGCGGTCGTCGTCTTCCGAGAAATGTTCCCAGACGATATAGGCCTGCAATTTGCTCGTCGGCTTGATGCCCAGCGTGACGCGCGTGGACCACAGATCGCGTCCATCGATGGGGCTACCGGTGATTTCGTTCGTCGAATAGCCATCGCGCTTGGTCCATTCCCCCGCGACGCGCAAATCCACGCGATCGTCCACGATGGGAATGTTCACCATGCCTTCGTAGCGGCGGTTGGTGTAATTGCCGAAATCGGCCGACAGCATCGCTTCGAACTGGTCGGTGGGCTTCGCCGAAATCACGTTCACCACGCCGGCGGTGGCGTTGCGGCCATAGAGCGTGCCTTGTGGTCCGCGCAAAACTTCGACCTGATTGACGTCGAAGAATTCCTGTTCGAAGAAATGATTGCGGATGAAGGGAATGTCGTTCAGCGCAACCGCCACTGCCGGATCGGTCGTCACCGAAATCGCTTGCGTGCCGATGCCGCGAATCTGGATCGTGTAACCGCTGAAATTGGTTTTCGAGAATGTGAGGTTCGGCACCTCCTTCACCAGATCAGGCCCGCCCGCGATTTGCCGCGACGTAAGCTGTTCCTGCGACAGCGCGGTGATGGCGATGGGAACGGTCTGGATATCGCCCTTGATTTTGGATGATGTGACGACAACGGTTTCGACCGAACCGGCAGCATGTGCGGGTGTGGCGGTTTCGGCTATGCGCGTCGCGGGCGCCACTTGCGCAACTGGCGCCCCCTTGACGACCGAAACCGCGCCGCTCTCGTCATGTTTCTCGACGAAATCCGTTCCGTGCAGAATGCGCGAAAGCGCGACTTCGGATTCCATGAAGCCCTGGACGCCGCTTGTATGCGCGCGGCGAACCTGATCCACGGGGTAGATGATCTCGACCCCCGATTGGCGGGTGAATGCGTCAAGCGCCGTCTGCAAATCGCCGCCCGGAATGTTGAAATTGTGCGGCTCGGCGCTGGCCGCGGCGGCCGTGGCAAACAGCGCTGCGGCGCTGCCCAGAAGTGCGGAGCAGAGTAATTTGTGGCGCGACATAGTCCCCCCTTCACGCGGCCCTGATTGCCGCACGATGAGTGAGACGGACGAGCCGGAATAATCCGGTACGCCTTAGCTCGAAATAATTATATCCGCGCCTTTGCGGGTGACGCGAACGCCAAACCCGGTCTCTAGCAGGCGCACAAAAGCCCGGACATTGCCGGCCTCGAAGCTGCCGCCGATGCGGATTTTCGCAGCCGCAGCATCGGCGATGACGAGTTTTTGCGGGTTATAGCGGTTGAATTCCTCGGCCACCTCGGAAAGCGCGGTCTGGGTGAAGACCAGGACGCCGCGGCGCCAGCTGAGATCATTGGCCAGTTGATCGGCGGTTTCGTGCTTGACGAGGACGGAATTGTCACGCGCCAAAAGGACATCGCCGCGCGTCTGGACGAGCGGTTGCGCTGCGGCGCCGGCCACGCGCACCTTGCCATCCTCCACCACCACTTCGAAGCGGTCGCTGTCGCGGCGGACGGAGAATTTCGTGCCCAGATCGGTGATGGTGCGCCCGCCCGCATGCACGACGAAAGGATGGGCGGGATCGTGCACGACCTGGAAATACGCCTCGCCCTTGTCGAGCCAGATGGTGCGCTTGTTGCCGGTCATCGCCACGCGAATGGCGGTGCCGGTGTTCAATTCCACCTTCGAACCGTCGGACAGCGCGAGGCTTTCGCGCGCGCCGATTTCGGTGGCGTAGCGATGCTCTGCCGGGGATTTGGTTTGGAAATAGACGTAAGCGCTTCCGGCAAGCGCCAGAATCGCAAGGCTGGCCGCGGCTTTCGCCCAGAAAGACCAGTTGATCTCGCGGGCGGGCGGCGCTTCGGATTCCTTGGTGCTGCCGCGCAAAACCGCGAGGCGATCGGCGCGTTCCCATGTCGAATCCAGACGCAAAAACGCCACGCGATGGGCGGTCGATTGCGCCAGCCATTCGTTCAATTCGCGCTCCTGATCGGGCGACCAATCGGGCCGGTCCTTGCGGGCCAGCCACTCGGCGGCGCGGGCCTCGATGTGGGCGTTAGCGTTCATCGGTTTCCGCCTTGCTTGCGGGCCCGGTGCGGCGATCATGCTTATCCGGCGTTTCACCAAGCAGCATATCGGCCAGCATGCGCACGCCTTTGGCGACGTGCTTCTCGACCGTGTCCTCGGCAATTCCGAGCCGGAGCGCCACTTCGCGCTGCGAAATGCCTTCGATCTTGCGCATCACGACAACCTCCCGGCAGCGCGGCGGCAAATCGTCGAGCGCCGCTTCCAATCGGCGAAGTTCGGCGCGCGCGATCACCTGGCCCTCCGGGGATACCTCCTCTGCTGAGACGTTCGAGAGGTCCAAATCCGCCACCGTCTCGATGGAAATCACGCGCGAACGGCGGACGCGGTCGATCAGGAGATTGCGGGCGGTGTTGAAAACAAAGGGTTTTGCCTGCCTCGGGATGGAATGCCGGGCGGCGTCATAAACGCGCACATAGATATCCTGGCGGATATCGGCGAGATCGCCCTCCTCGCGCCAGTTGCGGCGCAAGAAGCGCATGAGCGCGGCCTCAAGCGGCAGCACTTCGCGGATAAACCAGGCATCCAACTCGGCTTCGCCCACACCGAACCCCTAAGGCTTGCGGCGCGGGATCATAATCGCGTGCGGCGCAAATTTGAACCGGGGGGCGGCTTGCCGCGGCGTAGCCAACGGCGAAGCCGGGCTGGCCCGCAAATATGTTGTCGCCTCGTCTAATCGCCCAAACCGATGGAGATGGATGCGTAGGGACCGTTGAAGGTGAGGTTAGACGTTTTGCGCGCGTCGATGCCGGTGTCCATGGCGCCGAACCAGATATCGCCCTTGTAACCGATGCTGACTTTCGAATGCGGCAGCCTGGCGGAAAGGCCGATGAAGCCACTGAGTTCGGGGACAGTGACGTTGCGCGAGCGCAGCGGATCATTATGAGGATGGGTGTAAGGAGAATGAACGCCATATTTGTAATGAAAGCCGCTTGTCGTGTGATCGATTTTCGCCTTCTGCCGGCCGAACAGCAATGCAGCGCTAACGCCCCAATCCAGTGTGAGTTCGCTCTGCTCCGGATTGCCCGCTATCGCGGCCGATGCGTTCCACGACAATGATGGTCCGACGCCCTTGAAACTGCGCGCCTGATGGCCTGTCAGGTAAAATTGATCGAACGACGCGAAGTGGTAGAAGCCGACGGTATAGAGCGTGGCAAACGGCCGGGCGGAAATATGGGTGGCCGATTTCGCCGTGAACTGCGCAAAGCGCACGCCCACGCTAACCGAGGACGAACCGTCCTTTCCCAACAGGCCCAGGCCGATATCTTTTCCGGCGCTGAAATCGGCGATGACATGCTGCTCGTTGCTCCGTGACAGCGAATCGGAAAGTGCAGTCGCGTATTTTTGGTAATTAAACGGACCTTGGTAATGGGTATGCTTCTTGCTGTGCGAGCGGCCGTAGCGGATTTCCGCCGAAAACAGCCAATCCGAATCCTGCGGCTGGAACGTGATTTTGGCATCCCCACCGAAAGCGAAGCGCGATGGCGCCTGCTTCCAACCCCATGACTTATCGCCATAGACATTGTCCTGAGGCGGCTGCGTGGGAAACATGAAATCCGCCGTGAAAGGCCGCGACGAGCCTTGCACCATCTCTGTTCCGCCACTCAGTTCGAGCCAGATCAGAGGACGGCTGGCATCTTCGGCCTTTGCCGCTTCCGATGCCGAAACATAGGCCGCCAATGCCAGGACGGATACGCCTGTCAGCAGCTTCCAGCGGATGGTGGCGCGATTGTCGTTTTTTTGAATGCGTTCGCTCATTGGTGTTTCCCCCTCACCAGTTCTTCGTGACGCGCACGCCGAAGAGGCGCGGATCGGTCAGGAACACGTTGGTGGTCAAACCGCTGTCGTCCGAGTTCAGGAACGTGCCGGTGATGGCGGTGGTATCGAAGACGTTCTTGAGATAGCCCATCACCTGCCAGCCATTCGCACTCGTCAGGATCAGCGCGAGATTGACGTTCGAGTATCCTCGAATCTTGTCGTATGGCCTGTCGTTGAAGACGCGGGCCCAGCTCTGCGATTGCCAGTAGAAATCGCTGTGCAGCGTGGCCGCCCAATCCTCCGAAACCGGGATCGTGTATTCGCCGCTCAGCGAGACGGTGAAATGCGGCGCATTGGGAAGCTCGTTGCCACCGAGATTCTTGGAGAAACCTTCGCCATTGTTCGGTGCGGGCCCATAGTTGACGCCATTATATGTATTCTGGCCGACATAAGGATCATCGGGATAAAGCGGGTTGCCCGCGCGCGGGTCGAAACCGGGATAGGTGATTGTATTGCCGTCTCTGGTATGGACCTGAGGGTAAGGGTACTGAGGCCCGTATTCGTTCCCATAAGCGTCTATATCGCGGTAATAAGGATTTCCATCGTTATAATGATAGACACCTCCCGTGACAGGATCGGTTCCCGTCGCGTAATTGCCGCAGGACGTAACAGAGAAATTACCCAGAGCGCCTGGGAAATCTGACAACAACAAGGCCTTGACCACGTAGTCCGGCAAAATGCAATTCGACGGCTGCGTGACGAACGGCCTCATCAATATCCAGCCGGGATGACCGGCCGTGCGGTCCATCAAATCTACGGATGATTGACCGTCCTTGATCCGCGTATCTTCATAGCCGCCCGCGAAATTGAATTTGAGGCCGGGAAGCGGCTCGTAGCTGGCTTCCAGTTCGGCGCCTTTGACGGTGGCGTTGAAATTCAGATTGATCGAAGTGCGGTCCACGATCTCCGAAATCTGGTAACCGCTGTAATTGTAGAAGAAGACGTCGCCGTTCAGCGTAATCCCGCCATCGGCCAGCGTGTTCTTGGTGCCGAGTTCATAGGCATCGATGAATTCCGGGTTGAAGGTCAGCGGATGATCCGGAACGCCACTGTAGCCATGGCCATAAGAAAACAGCACGGCGCCGGGCGGATTGGCGCCGCCCGCCTTATAGCCATGGGCGAACGAACCATAGATCATCGTTTGATCGGTGAAATCGAGCTTCGGCGTCCAATTCGCCGCAAAGCGGCCAGTCCACTGGTTCCACGCCTGATCCACCGTTGCGATCGACGCATAGCCATAGCCAGCGATCAGAAGCTCGCTCGGGATATCGATGAAATGCTTTTGGTCGTCCGTCCACCGCAAACCGCCGGTGAGTTTCAGATCGGGCAGGACGTTGTAATAGGCTTCTCCAAATCCGGCATAGGAATTGAGCACATAAGGATTCTGGCTGAGGAAGTAATTGTGGCCTTCGCTGTTCACGCTGCCGAGCGGATTGGGGTCGATGTAATAGCATGTCTCCGTCGGAACGCTGCTTCCCCCGTTACTCGGAACGTTATAGACATACCCATGTCCGCTGCCCACGGGATGATTGCCGTTTACAAAGCATTCGTGATTGTCGGAAACGCCCGGATCCCATGGTGCATCATCGAGATAGGCCGCGGCAAACAGAGTGAGCGAGTTGGCAAAGACAAAATAGTCTTCGACCGTTTCATAGTGCATGTAATTGCCGCCGACACTGAAATTGAACGGCCCCTTGAAATTGGAGGCCAGCCGGAATTCCTGGCTGAACTGCCAGGCGCGCTCGCGCGAAATATCCTCCGCGACCAGCCTTGTGCTGCAATCAAGCTGGGGATCACAGAAATATCCCGTCTGTTGATTGCCGAGAGAATTCGGATTGGAACATTCGCTGACGCTACTCTTGATGCTGCCATCGCTGCACAGCCAATTGCCGTCCAAAGGAGAAATAAGGGTACCCCGCCGTCCGGGGCCCGTGCCCAGATCGACAAAGACGTCCGGCGTAGTATTGAAGCGGTTGTAATCTTCGGTGGACCACAGGAAATCGTTGTTGTAGCCCGTCTGCGACGAGAAGGTGAGCGCATCCGTGACGTTGTAATCGACATTGAATTCCAGCGTGTCGTTCTTGGCGATGTATTTGGGATCGATCTGCGTTTCGATGACGCGCAAATTCGGCGATTGCACGGTACTGGCATAAGGATCGGTGACCCTCAGCGCGCCGCTGACCCACCCCGCCACCACATAGGGCAGGGCATAACCATAGGGCACTTCGAAAGATTCCGGGGAATACAGCGATGCCGGCAGGCAGCCCTGGCTAAAATAGCCCGTGGAGAGTGTAAATGCCTGGTTTACGGGACTGTTATTGTGAGGTTCCGTCACCGGCACTCCAAGAACACTCAGAAGATCCGGATGGTTCGCCGGGTTATCTGTTTTGCACAATTGCTTTTGCGTGCGCATGCGGTCGTCGTTTTCGGAGAAATGCTCCCAGACGAGATAGGCCTGCACATCTTGAAGCGGATGCCAGCCGATGGTGACGCGAGACGACCACAGATCGCGGCCATCGACCGGATCTCCAGTGTTTTCATTGATCGTATAACCGTCGCGCTTGGTCCATTCGCCCGCGACGCGCAGATCGAGCTGATCGGAATCGATGGGAATGTTCACCATGCCTTCATAGCGGCGGTTGGTATAATTGCCCCAATCGGCGGAGAGCATCGCCTCGAACTGATCCGTCGGTTTTGCAGATATGACATTCACGACGCCCGCGGTCGCATTGCGGCCATAGAGCGTGCCTTGCGGGCCGCGCACCACTTCGACCTGGTTGACGTCATAAAATTCCTGCTCGAAGAAATGATTGCGGATGAACGGAATATCGTTCAACGCGACAGCCACGGCGGGATCAGTACTCACCGAAATGGCCTGCGTGCCGATGCCGCGAATGGCGATGGAATAGCCGCTGAAGTTTGTTTTCGTGAAGGTCAGATTCGGAACTTCCTTCACCAAATCAGGGCCACCCGCGATCTGGCGCGACGTGAGCTGTTCTTGCGACAGCGCCGTAATCGCAATCGGAACCGTCTGGATATCGCCCTTGATCTTGGACGATGTGACAACCACCGTTTCAACCGATGCGGCAGCGTGGGTTGAAACAGTTTCGGCGAGGCGCGTATCAGAACGCACAACCTCGTTATCGCTGCTCTGTCTGCCAATACCGATCGAACCGTCCGAATCGCGATAAGCCGTAAGCCCGGTGCCGGACAGAATTCTTTCAAGCGCATCGCCGGCCGGCAGATTGCCTTTGACGCCCTTCGTTTGGACGCCGCGAATTGTTTGCGTGGAAAAGAGCAAAGCAACGCCCGATTGGCGGGCATAGGTGTCCAGCGCCACCTTCAAATCGCCGGCCGGAACATTGAATTCCTCGGCCTGTGCTGTCCCTGCGAGCAATGCGGCGCAACTGACCGTTGCCGCAAGCCATCCTCTAAATCGCAATCTTGACATGCCCCCTGCCCCTCTTCTGTTCGATCCGGTGCGCTATCGCTGCGCGCCAGATCTGCTGACGAAATTCCTCACTGCGAAAGGACCACTGTGTTGCCCTGTCTCTTCGCATGCAGTTTCAGAATGTGTTCGGCGACCCGGACGAAGGATTCGACGCCGGACGTTGGAAATGCGCCGCCCACGGTGATGCTGGCCGTTCTCTCATCCGCGAGAACCAGCTTCGTCGTGCTGTAACGGTTAAATTCTTCAGCCACGTCCCGAAGCGGCGTGTCGTCGAATACGAGCGAGCCCTTGCGCCATGCGAGCGCGGCCTCAATCTCTTCGGGCGTTTTCTTCACTACGGCGACCGAGTCCGCATCCGCTACGGCGGCCTGGTTGGCCTTCACCAACACCGGCGCGTGCTGCGGTTTGGCGGCGTCCGATTCGATGCGGATTTCGCCATCTGCAACCATCACGTCGACTTGTCCCGTGTCGCGCCGGACAAGAAACTTTGTTCCGATATCGACGATGCGTTGCCCACGCACATTGAGAACGAACGGATGCGCCGGATCATGCGCGACCTGGAAATAGGCTTCGCCCTTGTCCAGCCAAACCTCACGCTTGATGCCGATGGCAAGACGCACAGACGTGGAAGTCGTCAATTCGATTTTTGTGCCGTCGGCGAGCTTGAGGATTTTGTGCCCACCGACGCCTGTCGCGAAAGATTGCATGACGGGCACATGCAAGGCGGCGGAGCGCAGATAGGTCATCGCGCCGAGCGCAATCAAACCCGCCATGGCGACGGCGGCCGGAAGGCGAAAATATGCAAACCAGTCGCGTCCACGCGATCGTTGCGGCATGGCGCGCGCTGCGCTCAGGCGTTGCGCCCGGTTCCACGCCGCTTCTAGCCGCCAATATGCGACGAGATTTTCCGGAGTTTCCGCCAGCCATCGATCCAGCGCCTGCTGATCGGCCTGCGACCAGAGATCCGACGATTTCTGCGCAACCAGCCATTCGCCTGCGCGGCGGCGGATTGCGAGAGCATCTTCGGATTTCTTGCGGGCGATATCGGTCATGGCTTCGTCCGCCTTCCCGGCTTTTCGCCGTAGAGAGCATCGGCCAAGGCCTGAACCGCTTCATTGAGGTGATAGCTGACAGTCTTCACCGAAATCCTCATCCGGTCGGCGATTTCGGCCTGTCGCAATCCATAGGCGTGATGCAGCATGAATGCTTCGCGTGCGCGCGGTGCGATATGCTCGAGCGCCGCCTGCACATGCCGCAGCTCTTCGCGCGCCGCGACCTGCGCCTCCACACCCGGTTCATCGGCCGCGACGACCAGTGCTTCGAGATTTTCGACAGATTCGATGGGCACGACCTTTTCGTGTCGCACCTTGTCCACCAGCAGGTTGCGGGCGGTGGTGAAGACAAAGGATTTCGTCGAGTCCGGAATTCGCTCGCTGGCCGCTTCGTAGACGCGGACATAAACCTCTTGCAGCAAATCGGCGGCACCGGCGCGGCCGCGCGCATGATGCGCAAGATAGTTTGTCAATGCCGCTTCCAATGGCAAAACCTCACGCAAAAACCACGCGCGCAATTGGGCCTTGCGGTCAGTCATTGCCTGACGATGCCGCTCGGCATTCCCGCGATCTGTTTCCGACGTATCCCTCATCCCCTCCAGCTTTCGCTTTGTGAGCGCCGTTACCGGGGGCTATTTATTGGGACGTATGAGGCTCCCGATTTTCTTGGGCGGCCAGAACGAATTTATTTCCGTTCGAGGTAATGGCGATTCCAGGCTAAAAAGGCGATTGAAAGAAAATATCTTTTTGCTGCGCCGCGTAACAAGTTCCTTCAAAGGCGCTACGGCGCGATGGGGACGGCGTGCTGCCACCCGGCAAGCCGGTCGAAGCGAACGCAGCAGCGAAGCCTGGTGCCCCCCTCAATGTCTCTTGAAATACTGCACCGCGCGTTCGTGCTTCTCGGCGGCGGCACGGGTGGGAAATGTGCCCAGGTTCCGGCGCTTGCCCGTTTTGGGGTTCTTCTTGCGCGAATAGAGGCGGTATTGTCCCGATTTCAATTTGCGGATCATGGTCGGCCTTTCCTGCGGATAGCTACTCCGCCGCTTTCGCCGATTTGGCACGCGCCATGCGTTCCTCGGCGATGCGGCCGGCGATGGCATTGGTGGGCGCGTTCTCCGCCGCGGCGCGGGCGAAGATATGCGAGAGCGTGTTCGCGATATTGAGCACGCGGCGCTCGATTTCCGCCTCGCTCCACTCATTGATCTGTCCCGCCACGCGGATGATACCGCCGCCATTGATGACGTAATCGGGCGCATAGAGAATGTTGCGCGCGGCGAGCATCGCGCCCTCGTCGTCTCGCGCAAGCTGATTGTTGGCCGCGCCGGCAATCACGCGCGCCTTCAATTGCGGAATGGTTTTTTCATTGAGAATGGCGCCGAGTGCATTGGGCGACAGCACATCGCATTCGCAGGTGACGATTTGATCGGGCGCAATGGCGCGCGCGCCGAAAGCCTCCACCGCCTTTTTCACATTTTCGGCATTCACATCGCTGACGATGAGCCTGGCGCCTTCTTCATGCAACCGCTTCGCCAGATTCATTCCGACTTTGCCGAGGCCCTGAATGGCGATTGTCAATCCTTTCGTGGAATCCGCAGCCAACCGGTGCTTCACCGCCGCCTTCAGCCCGACGAACACGCCGAGCGCCGTGGGCGGGCCGGAATCGCCGCCGGGTTTTCCGGGCTGATCGTAGCCCGCGATGTACTTGGTTCCGCGCGCGATCACCGGCATGTCCTTCGGCAAAATGCCCACATCCATTGCCGTGATGTACCGCCCGCCCAGCGCATTGATCGCATCGGCATAAGCCAGCAATCGCGCCTCGGTTTTGTCGCGCAACGGATCGCCGATGATGACGGCCTTGCCGCCGCCGAGCGGCAGATCGGCAATCGCGCTCTTGTAGCTCATGCCTCGCGACAGGCGCAGCGCATCGATGGCGGCCGCCTCACCGTCCGTATACGGATAAAATCGCGTGCCGCCGCAGGCTGGTCCCAAGGCGGTCGAATGGATGGCGATAATCGCGCGCAGGCCCGATGCTTTGTCATGAAAAAACGCGACGGTTTCGTGGCCGTCGAAATCCCGCGATTCGAACACGCTCATCGCTCGCACCTTTTCGAAAACGGGCGCAACCATAACCCGCGCTTCCCGCAATGGGGTTGCCAATTCTGCATATCTGCCGCAACAGCCATGCCGCATGGGCCGCGCGCGCGCAAGAAATAAATGCCCTTTTCTTGCCGCTTTACAGGCGTGCCCGGCGGATTTCTAATTGGCACATGCTGACCGTTTCCGAACTCAAGCCGCGCCATCCGGAAATCCGCCCCGATTTCACGATTGCGCAGCACTGGGAACGCTACACGCCCGAGCAACACGGCGTCTGGCGCACGCTTTATGAGCATCAGATGCAAGTGCTGCCCGGCCGGGCATGCGCGGAATTCCTCGACGGGCTTGCGAAACTGAAATTGGTGCCCGATTCCATTCCCGATTTCGAACGGCTGTCCGGCAATCTCGAGAAACTCACCGGCTGGCGCATCGTGGCGGTGCCGTCGCTGGTGCCCGACGATATTTTCTTCGATCACCTCGCAAACCGGCGCTTTCCGGCCGGACAATTCATCCGCAAGCCCGAACAGCTCGATTACATCGAGGAACCCGACGTGTTTCATGACGTGTTCGGCCATGCACCGATGCTGGCCCATCCCGTGTTCGCCGATTACATGCAGGCCTATGGCAAGGGCGGACAGCGCGCGCTGCGCCAGTTCGGAGCGCTCAAGAATCTGGCGCGGCTTTACTGGTACACGGTCGAATTCGGATTGATCGAGAAGCCCGAAGGCTTGCGGATTTATGGCTCTGGCATCGTATCGAGCCGCGCGGAATCGGTGTACGCCGTCGAAAGCCCCTCGCCCAACCGTATCCATTTCGATCTCGAACGCGTGATGCGCACGGATTACCGCATCGACGATTACCAGGAGAGTTATTTCGTGATTTCCTCGTTCGAGGAATTGTTCGCCGAGACCTACAAGGATTTCGCGTCTTTATATAAGAAGCTCGAAAGCGGACCTGCTTATAAACCCGGCGACGTGCTGGCGAGCGACGAAGTGCATCACCGCGGCACGCATTCCTATTTGAGCGGGAGCCACGCGGCGGGTTAACCGCCAATTGCTTTTATCACTTCGTCTTCGGTCAGGATTTGCGGCAGCACTTTCGCTTCGCCGCCGCCCGCCGGATAAAAAAGATAAAGCGGCACGCCGGAGCGGCCATGCGCCGATAAGAGCGCAGTGATTTCGGAATTGCGGTTCGTCCAGTCGGCGATCAGAAAGGCGACGTGTTTTCGCGCAAACGCCGCGCGCACGTCATCGCCGGAAAACGCCACGCGCTCGTTGACCAGACAGGTGATGCACCACGCCGCCGTGGCATCGACGAAGACGGGCCGGTTTTGCGCGCGCAATTCCGCGAGGCGCGTCTGGCTGTAAGGTTCCGATGGGATTGCGCTTGTGGCGATTGCGGTTTTCGCCGGTTTGCCGTTTCCGGCGAGCGGCAACAGCGCGAACATCGCGATCAATCCCGCGATGGCGGCGACGGTTCCGATTGCGCGCCAATGCGGTTTTGCATTGCGGCTTGCGCCCCACACCCAGGCGGCGAATGCCAGCGCCGTCATCGCGGCGAGTGCTGCGATCAATCCGTTTGCGCCTGCCTCCTGCGACAGCACCCAGATCAACCAGGCTGCTGCTGCGTACATCGGAAATGCCAGCGCCTGCTTAAAGCGGATCATCCACGCGCCCGGCTTCGGCAGCGCGCGCAACAGCGGCGGTGACAATCCGATTAATGTAAATGGCGTTGCAAATCCAACGCCCAATGCGAGGAACACCAGCATCGCAATTCCGGCGCTTTGCGCGAGCGCGTAACCCAGCGCGGCTGCCATGAACGGCGCGGTGCAAGGCGCAGCCACCGCGACAGCCAGAACGCCGGTGAAGAATGCGCCCAGCGCCCCGCCTTTTTTTGTGAGCGCGTCGCCGCCCGTCACACCCCACGGAATTTCGAACATGCCGGAGAGATTCAATCCGACTGCGAAAATCAGCAGCGCAAACGCGGCAACGGCAATGGGCTCCTGCAACTGGAACCCCCAGCCGATGGCATCGCCGCCCGCGCGCAACGCCACCACCGCGCCGCCGAGCGCCACAAAACTCAACACCGCGCCCGCGCCATACGCCAATCCTTCGCGCGCGGCTTCGGGCGCGTCTTTGCCCGCTTTCGACGCCACCGCCAGCGCCTTCATCGCCAGCACCGGCAACACGCAGGGCATGAGATTGAGGATCAGCCCGCCGATGAACGCGAACAAAAGCGCAAGCGCAATTCCGATTCCGGCGCCGCTTGCGAAATCGAGATCGGGAACCGGGCCGGGCTTGGCGTCGATCTCCAATGCCTTCGTCGATCCGTCGGCGGATGTGAGCACCAGCACGCCATCAAGCGCATTCTTCAATTTCGGACCTGCGGCGAGGCGAAGCCCCACGCCGTTCTTCGCCAGCGCCAATTGCTGAGCGGCGCGGCCGACGATCATGTCCTCCGTGTACGGAAAGAATGCGGCGTCCTTCGGTTTGGCCGCGGCCAGCGCCGGCGATGCGACGAACAAATCCAGCGCCGCGCCATTCCGGAATCGCGCCGGCCATGGCGAAGCAACCGGCAATTTCGCGCGCGCCGCATCGAATTCGTCCTTGATGGTGGCGTAAGGCGCGGATGCTTCGCCGATCGTCAGCGGCAAGGACAAATCCGCATCTTCGGGAATGCAGACCTGTTTGCACACCAGCCAGTGCGCGCTGGCCTTCAGCGTGACGGGACCGGGCGCGGCATTGGCGGGCGCGGTGAGTTTCACCAGCAACCGGACTGTTCCCTCATAGCCGTAATCCATCAGCGGGCCGGTGGGCAGGCGTTTGGGATATGGCCATTCTATCGCGCTCGCGCGCCAACCTGCAGGCAGCGACCAGTCGATGCTGGCCGGCGCGCCCGCATCGCCGGGATTGATCCAGTAGGTGTGCCAGCCGGGCGCGATGTTTTCTTCGAGCGCGACGGTGACGGTTTGGCCCGGCGCGATCTCGCCCTGCTCGGCAATCAACTTCGCCTGCACCTTCGGCGCTTCGGTTTGCGCGAGCGCGGGCCCGGCTAAACCGAGCAGCAGGAACAGCCCTAAAATCATGCGCGCCATGGCGCCGCTATAGCCTCTTGGCCGCGCCGCCGCTAGGGTCCGCTCGCGATGAGGGACCTATGCGCGTAACAGGCGGAACATTGGGCGGGCGGGCGCTGGCGGCGCCGGGCGACAATCGCGTGCGGCCGACGTCGGATAAAGTGCGCCAGGCCGTGTTCAACATGCTGGCGCATAATGATTGGGGCGTTGGCTTGGAGGGCGCGCGCGTGGCCGATCTCTTCGCGGGCACGGGCGCGATGGGCATCGAGGCGATTTCGCGCGGGGCTTCGTTCTGCCTGTTCGTGGAGGACGCCGCCGAAAGCCGCGCGCTGATCCGGCAGAATGTGGAGGCGCTCGGCCTCACCGGCGTCACCAAAATCTGGCGGCGCGATGCGACGGATTTGGGCGCGATGTCTCCCGGCGCGGGCGGGCCGTTCGATTATGTGTTCCTCGATCCGCCCTATCGCAAGAATTTGCTGGCGCCCGCGCTTGCGAGCTTGCGCGGCGGCGGATGGCTTTCGCCGGGTGCGATCCTGATTGCGGAATCCGCAGCCGACGAAGATGTTCCGTCTACGGATGGATACGAATTGCTGGATCATCGCCATTACGGCGAAACGAAAGTGATCGTGTTGCGGGCGGCCTAGCGCCGCCCGAACAGCCGCTCGATATCGGAAAGCTTCAGTTCCACATAAGTCGGTCGCCCATGATTGCACTGGCCGGAATGGGGCGTTGCTTCCATTTCGCGCAACAGCGCGTTCATTTCTTCGGCGTTGAGGCGGCGGCCCGCGCGCACCGAGGTGTGGCAGGCGAGCGTGCCCGCCACTTCTTCGAGGCGTTCCTTGAGCGACAGCGCATTGCCGGTTTCTGCGATGTCGTCGGCCAGATCGCGCAGCATGGATTTCACGTCCATCTGGCCGAGCATGGCGGGAACCTCGCGCACCATCACCGCATCGGGGCCGAAGGCTTCGATGACAAGCCCGAGTTCGGCGAGTTCGTTCGCGCGGGCCGACACGCGCGCAACTTCCGCCGGATCGAGCTCTACCACTTCGGGAATGAGCAACGGCTGGCGCGCGACGCCGCCGTTTTCCAGCGCGTGTTTCATGCGCTCATAGACAAGGCGTTCGTGTGCTGCATGCTGATCGACGATGACGATGCCGTCTTCGGTTTGCGCCACAATATAGGTTTCGTGCAATTGCGCGCGGGCGACGCCGAGCGGGGCTTCGGGCGGCGTTTCCGCGGGCGGTTCTTCGACGCGGGCGGACGGTGCGGCGGAAAACAACGGCGAATGGAATTGATGCGCGTGCTCGTTCATACCTTGCGAGGGATGCGGCTGAGAATAAGTGAAATTCTGTGGACGCAGCGAGGCCAGCGCCGCGCCTGCAACCGTGGTGGATGCGCGATGGCCGGCATCCGCGAGCGCGTTCTTGAGCGATGACACGATCAATCCGCGCACAAGACCTGCATCGCGGAAGCGGACTTCCGTCTTGGCGGGGTGCACGTTCACGTCCACGAACGCCGGATCGCAATCGAGAAACAACGCGAGCGCGGGATGGCGGTCGCGCGCCAGGAAATCGGCATAGGCGCCGCGCACCGCGCCGATCAGCAATTTGTCGCGCACGGGCCGCCCGTTGACGAACAGGAATTGCATCTGCGCATTGGCGCGGTTGTAGGTGGGAAGGCCCGCGAAGCCCGACACGCGCACGCCCTCACGCGCGATCTCCACGCGCGCGGCGTTTTCCGCGAAATCCCTGCCCATGATGCGGGAAAGCCGCGGCAAGCGGCCTTCGAAAAGATCGCCTTCGCTTGCGAGATCGAGCGTGCGGCGGCCATCGAGCGTGAGCGTGAACGCCACATCGGGCCGCGCCATGGCAAGGCGCTTGACGACATCGGTGGTCGCGAGGTCTTCGGAGCGCGCGGATTTGAGGAATTTCAGCCGCGCGGGCGTGGCGAAGAACAGCTCGCGCACATCGACGCGCGTGCCCGATTGTCCGGACGAAAGAAATCCCGCCGGTTTTGGGCCATTGATTTGCCCGCCATCGACGCGGATTTCGTGCGCATCGCTTTGCGCCGTGCGGCTTGCGATGCTCAATCGCGCGACCGCGCCGATGGAGGGCAGCGCTTCGCCGCGGAACCCCATCGTCGCGATATGCGAAAGATCGTCTTCGGGAAGTTTCGACGTCGCATGGCGCTCGACCGCGAGCAAGAGATCGCCTGCGCTCATGCCTTCGCCATTGTCTTCGACGGAGATCAAATCCGCGCCGCCATTCGATGTGGCGATGTCGATGCGGGTTGCGCCGGCATCGAGCGCGTTTTCGATCAATTCCTTCGCGGCACTCGCCGGCCGCTCGACCACCTCGCCTGCGGCGATGCGGTTGATGGTTCCTTCGGCCAGGCGGCGGATTTTCATTCGCGCCCCGCTTTCAGATAGCGCCGCGCCAGCACCTTACCCTCTTCCACCGCCGGCTGATCGAACGGATCGACGCGCATCAGCCGCCCCATGACGATGGTTTCGAGCATGAAATGCATGAAGAGCGCGCCCAGCCCGCGCTCATCGATCTGCGGAATGTGGATTTGGCGGACGGGCCGTCCGCGCGCATGCAACGCCTCGGCCGTGGCGCGCGCTTCGGCGGCGACGAGATCGCCCATCGTCTTGCCGCCAAGATAATCGAGCTTCAATTCCTCCGCGCGAGCGCGCGGAATTTCCGGACCAACGCTTTTGGTGTCCGTGGTGACGATGGTGAAAAGCGCTTCGCCCGGGCCATCGAGGAACAATTGTAGTTGAGAATGCTGATCCACCGGGCCGAGCGTAGAAACCGGCGTCGAGCCCTTGCCGTCCTTGCCCAAACTTTCCGCCCACAATTGCCGCCACCAGGGCCCGAAAGTTTTCAACGCGTCGGCATAGCACCACAACACGGTTTCGCGCAGACGGCCCGCGCGTGCGAGCGCATGATGCAGCGCGGACCCGGAAGCCGCGGGCGATTGCCCGTTCAACATCTGCTGCAACACAGAATTTGCCCCGTCGCGGATCGCGTGCGCATCGAGGCCCATCAGAATTGCGGGCAGCAATCCCACAATGGTCAGCACCGAATAACGCCCGCCGACGCCCGCGGGATGTTCGAGCACAAGGCAGCCGATGCTTTCGGAGAACGCCCGCAACGGGCTGGGCTTTGCTTCGGTTACGCAGAGGAAATGATGCTTGAGATATTTCCCGCCGCCCGCTTTTTCGATCGCCTCGGCGGCGGCCAGCGTCTGCATCAGCGTTTCGGCCGTGCCGCCGGATTTGGAAATCGAGATGAAGCGCGTGGATTTCAGATCGAAGGACGAAAGTGCGGCTTCGAAGGTGAATGGATCGGGATTGTCGAAGAAATGCACGCGCGGCTTTTTGTGCGCACCGAAAGGGACAAGCTCGGCAATCGCCTGCCCGCCCAGGCTCGATCCGCCGATGCCGAGGATGCAGATGTCGGATGTGTTCTGCGAAAGCTTCTCCGCCGCTTCGGAGGCTTTTTCGAGATCGTCGCGGCGCTCGGGAATGCGCAACAGTTCGAGCGAGTTCTTCGTATAGGCCGTGCGCAGATCGGCCACCGCGGCTTCGGCCTCGGCAAGTGCAGCCTGATAAAGCTTCGCGTCGGCCGCGCCCGCGCCTTCCAGCGCGAGGGTCTGCGAGACGGAAAAGGGCGGCGATTCCTGGACCATGCCCAAGTTTAGCAGAGAGAGCGCCGCTCTGCCGACATGGATTTGAGCCTCAATTCAGTGGTTTTTTGTGGGCGCGGAAAGGGACCCCGCGATCACGAAGGTCAGCTTGTCCGGGTCGAACAGCCGTTTGGCCGCGCGTTTGACGTCGTCGCGCGTCACCGCGTTGATGAGGGCGTTGCGCTTGTCCATGTAATCGACCGGCAGACCCGCCATCTGGAAGGCGTTGAGCTGGGCCGCAATCCCCGCATTCGAGGTGAAGGCGAGCGGGAACGAGCCGGTGAGATAGGTCTTGGCGTCGGTCAGTTCTTTTTCGGTGGGGCCGTCGGAGGTGAATTTCTTCATCGTGGCGCGCATCACGTCGATGGTCTCGCGCATGCTGCCTTTCTTCGACGCGACTTGACCGATCACCAGCCCGCCTCTGCGATAGGGATCGAGCGAAGTGTCGATGTCATAGGTCAGCCCGCGCGCCACGCGCACATCCTGCGTCAGCCGCGAGGAAAATCCGCCGCCGCCGAGAATGTAATTGGCGACGTAAGCGGGAATGAAATCCTTGTCCTTGCGCAAGATGCCCGGCAAGCCGAACACGGCAGTGGGTTGCGGGATCGGCATGGCGATCACATGCACGCCCGGCGCGCCCATGTGTATGACCCATTGCGGCTGAGGCGGCTCGCTTGCGGGCAGCGCGCCGAACGCGCTTCCGAGCAGCGATTTCAGCGTGGCCGCATCCACATCGCCCGATACGGCGACCTTCAATCCGGCGCGCACCCAATGGGAGGCCGCGAACTGCTTCAGATCGTTCGTGTTGATGGCGGCGATGGTTTGCGCATCGCCGTCCACGCTGTGGGCGTAGGCGTGGCTTGCGAAGAAAATCTTGAAGAAGCCTTTGGCCGCGACGGTATCGGGATCCTCCTCGCCCTCTTTCAGCGCGGAAAGGATCTGCGTGCGCACGCGGGAGACCGCATCGTCGTCGAAACGCGGATGGGCGAGCGCAAGGCCGAGCAGCTTGAAGGCCTGCTTCGCGTTGCTCGACAGCGTGACCATCGTGACGACGAGATAATCGCGGCCGGGAGAGGCGGAGAACCGGATGGCGCGGTCGCTGAGCGCGGTCTGGAAAGCGGTGGAGCGCATATTGCCCGCGCCTTCGTCCATCAGCGCGGCTGCGAATGCGGCAAGCCCGTCCTTTCCTTGCGGATCGTAGGCCGAGCCCGCCGGAAACGCCGCCGAAATCGCGATCATCGGAACGGTGTGATCTTCGACGAACCAGACGTCTTCGCCTTTCGCCGGGTGCAGCACCTGAACGTTCACGGCGAACGCGGGCGCAAGCGGCACAAGCACGAATAGAATTGCGAGGAGAATGCGTTTCACGGCCCCGCCCCCGGTTCGAGATAGGCCGTCACCGCTTCGCGCGGGATCAGTTCGCTCGCGGCCGCATTGAGCACATCGTTCGCCTTCACCGCGCGGATGCGGTCGGGCCATTCTTCGACGTCATCCACCGTCAAACCGATCGCCAGCGCCTGGCCGTAAGCGGAGGCCAGCGCATATTGGCTGTCGCGCTGATAGGTGGCGTCGGCCACGAGCTGCGTTTTGGCGCGCTCGAGATCGGAGGCGCGCGGCGGATGCTTCTGGTAATAGCGGATGATGCCGTCGATGGCCGCTTCCAGCCGCTCGAGCCGCACACCCGGCCGCGGCACGGCATAGACGGTGAACTCGCCCGCATCGCGTGCATAACCGTCGTAAGACGTGCCCGCATCGGAGGCGAGCTTGTCTTCGACGACGAGCTTGCGGTAGAGCGCGCTCGTCGCGTCGCCGCCCAGGAATTGCGAGAGCGTTTCGAGCGCCTCGGCCTGTCCGGGCTTTCCTTCGGTATAGCTCGTCACGCGATAGATGCGCTCGAACAGCGGCACTTTCACGTCGGGGCGCACGATCGTCATGCGCGTTTCGGCCATGCGCGGGGGCTGGGCGAATTCGGCGCGCGGCACGAGCTCGCGCGCGGGCACCTTGCCATATTCGGCTTCGGCGGCAGCGCGCACTTCATCGCGCGTGACATCGCCCGCCACCACCAAGATGCAATTGTTCGGCGCGTAATGATGCTTGTAGAAATCGGTGGCTTCCACGCGGCCGATGCGGCGGATTTCGTCGGGCCAGCCGATCACCGGGCGGCCATAGGGATGCGACAGGTGCAGCGCCGCTTCCATCTGTTCATGGGCCAGCGCCTGCGGATCGTTATCGATGCGCATGCGGCGCTCTTCCATCACCACGTCGCGCTCGGTGCGCACATGGGAATCGGAGAGATCGAGATTCATCATGCGGTCGGCTTCCAGCCCCATGACGATGCGCAGGCGATCCTTGGCGATCTGCTCGTAGAAGGCGGTGTAATCGTGGGTGGTGAAGGCGTTTTCCTCGCCGCCGTTGCGCGCCACCGTCTGCGCGAACTGGTCGTCGGGCACCGACGGCGTGCCGCGGAACATCATGTGCTCGAAGAAATGCGCCATGCCCGAAAGGCCGGGCGGATCGTCGTCGGCGCCGGCGCGGAACCACAGCATCTGCGTGACCACCGGCGCGCGATGATCGGGGATCACCAGCACCTGCATGCCGTTCTGCAGCGCGAACTGGAATGCCTTGAGCTCGTCGGCGCGGGCCGAAAAAGGCGCAAGCAGAAGAGCAGCGAAAAGGGCTGCGAAAAATCCGGCTCTAGAAGATACCATCGAGCCAGCCGCTATCGTCCTTGTGGCGCCTCGGTGCCGGGCGCGGTTGCCGCGCCGGAGTGTAACTCTGCGGGCCGCTCAAATCCGGCAAGGTGCCGGCCTCGGCAGGAGCGGGCGGCGCATACGTGCTGGCGGTTTGCGGCGCAGGCGCATTCACCGGCGTAGGCGCGCTTGTTGCCATCGGTGCGCCACCGCCCATGGGCGGCAACGCTCCGCCCGCCCCGCCATCGGAAGGAGCAACGGGCGCGCTATAGGAATAATCCTGCGGCATGATCGATTGCGCAGGCGCCGGCGCGGCATCGGCGACAGGACGGCTTCCCACACCCATCGCATCCAACCGCGCCTTCTCCGCGTCGGCATCGAGCGGATGGCCGCTATCGGCGCTGCCGCTGTTGCCGAAGAGAAGCGTGCTGGTGAAATCGCTGTCGGAAGCTTCCAGATTCTTGTTGTCGGCGGCGATGACCTGGCGGATCGAGTCGGTCGCGGCCGCGGCGCCCGTATTCGCAAGCAGCATCTTCTCGCCGTCGCTGTAATTGCCGTGGATGGTGGAGGCGATCTGCGCGGGATCGTCGGAGAAGAGCGCCGACTGCGCCGCATCCGTCGGCGACAATTGATTGGTGGGCGCAGCACCCGGCTTCGGCGGATGCAGATAGAAATCCGGCGGAATGACGAGCGGCTGCTTGGTGACGACGGCGAATTCGTCGGGCGCATCCTTGCCCTCGCCGACGATGTCGCCGACCGAACTGCATCCGGCGAGCACGACGGCCAGACCGCCCACTGCCAGAAGCGCACGCATCTCAACTCTCATTGCCTGCTCCCGGTTTCGCTGCGGGCTCGGGCCGCAGCAGGGCATCGTACAGAAGTGCGGCCACGCCGATGGTGATGGCGCAGTCGGCTACATTGAAGACATACCAATCGTACCCAAGGGCATAAAAGTGAAAAAAGTCAGCAACTTTGCCATAAATGAGCCTGTCGATCAGGTTTCCGATGGCCCCGCCGATCACAAGCCCGAGGCCGATGGCCAGCGCCTGCCTGTGGGCCCGCCACAACCACCAGCCGAGTACCGCCACAGCGGCCAGCGAAAAAGCCGCCAGAAAGGCGGTTCCAGACCAGCCATGGGCGGGCAAAAGGCCGTAACTGACCCCCGGATTCCACACCATAACAAGATTAAAGAACGGCAAGATGGGCACATGATCGGCAGGCCCCATGCCGGCGAAGCCGAAAACGTAAAGAAGGAGCAGCTTCGAGCCCTGATCGAGCGCGAGCGCGGCTGCCGCCGTAACGAGGCCCGTATCGCGCGGCGTCATCATGCCGCGCCTCCAATAGCTTCGGCGCAGCGGTTGCAGAGATCGGGATGGGCGGAATTGGCGCCCACTTCCGGCAGGATGCGCCAGCAGCGCGCGCATTTCGCACCTTCGGCGGGATGGAACGCGGCCGCGGCGCCGACAACATCGGGTAAGGTAAATGCATCGGCGGGCGCTGCGCCGGTTTTGATTTGCGCATCCGACGTGATGGCGATTTCGGCGAGATCGACGGTCGCGAAGAGATCGGCGTCGGATTTATCCGTCACATAAAGAACGGGTGCCGCTTCGAGACTCGCACCGATGGTCTTGGCGGCGCGCACGATTTCCAGCGCGCCGGTGACGACACGGCGCAAATCGCGGATGCGATCCCACTTTTTTATCAGCGCTTCGTTGGCCCACTCGGCGGGCGTTTCGAAGAAGGTGTGAAGGTGCACGCTTTCCTCTTTCGGAAAGCGGAGCAGCCAGGCTTCCTCCATCGTGAAGCAAAGAATGGGCGCAAGCCATGTGACGGCGCGGCGGAAGATTTCGTCGATCACCGTGCGTGCCGCTCTGCGGCGCGGGGCGCTCGCCGGATCGCAATAAAGCGAGTCCTTCCTGATGTCGAAATAGAAAGCCGAGAGTTCGTTGGTGCAGAAACCGAACAGCGTGGTGAAGACGCGATTGAAATCGTACTCGTTGTAGCCTTCGCGCACGAGGGCGTCGAGTTCCGCGAGCTTCGCCAGCATGAAGCGTTCGAGTTCGGGCATCTGCGCATAATCGATGCGCTCGGATTCCTCGAAGCCCGAAAGATTGGCGAGCATGAAGCGGATCGTGTTGCGCAGGCGGCGATAGGCATCGACATTGGCCTTGATGATGTCCTGGCCGATGCGCAAATCTTCGGTGAAATCGGAGCTTGCGGCCCACAGGCGCAGAATATCCGCGCCGTTCTTGTCGGCAATCACTTGCGGCAACAGCGTATTGCCCAGCGATTTCGACATTTTGTGGCCCTGCTCGTCCAGCACGAAGCCATGGGTGAGCACGGCGTCGTAAGGCGCGCGCCCGCGCGTGCCGCAGCTTTCGAGCAGCGATGATTGAAACCAGCCGCGATGCTGGTCGGAGCCTTCGAGATAAAGGTCGGCGTGATCGGCGCGCGGCCATTCGGGCTCGATGGGATTTTCCACCGTGAAGACATGGGTGGAACCGGAATCGAACCAGACGTCTAGAATATCTTTCACCTGCTCGTAGTCATCGGCGTTGTGATCGTTGCCGAGGAAGCGCGAGGCAGGTGAATTGAACCACGCATCGGCACCTTCCTTCCGGAAGGCTTCGAAGATGCGGGCGTTGACTTTTTCGTCGTACAACACTTCGCCGGATTTTTTGTTCACGAAAATCGCAATCGGCACGCCCCAGGCGCGCTGGCGCGACAGCACCCAGTCGGGCCGCGTCTCGACCATCGAGCCCATGCGGTTCTCGCCGGATTTCGGATACCATTTGGTGTCGCGGATCGCCTGCATGGCGCGTGCGCGCAGCGTGTCGCCGTTAAATTGCGGCATCGGTTTATCAATGCCGACGAACCATTGCGGCGTGGCACGAAAAATCACCGGCGCTTTGGAACGCCAGCTATGCGGATATTGATGGCGCAACGAGCCTTTCGCCAGCAGCTTGCCCGCAGCGATGAGTTCTTTAATCACCGCGCCGTTCGCATCGCCATCCTTGCCTTCCGGCGTGAGGATGCGTTTGCCCGCGAAGAGCGGAACGGTGTCGTAGAACTTGCCTTCTTCATCGACGGTGCGCGGAACTTCGAGCCCGAATTTCTTGCCGAGATCGAAATCTTCTTCGCCATGGCCGGGTGCGGTGTGCACGAAGCCCGTGCCCGTATCGGCGGTGACGTGTTCGCCGGGCAAAAGCGGAACGTCGAAATCGTAGCCTTGCCCGCGGAAGGGATGGGCACATAGCGTTCTACGCAGGTCGGCACCAACCAAATCTTCGACGCGGAATTTGATTTCTTTGATGCCTGCATGCTTTTTAACTTGTTCAACAAGATCGCGGCCAACTACCAACAATTCGCCAATTTGAGCCAGCGACTTTTCTTCAACCTCCAGAACTTCGATAACTGCGTAGCGAAGCTCGGGGCTGTATGCGATTGCACGATTTCCTGGAATCGTCCACGGAGTTGTTGTCCAAATAACAACCGATGCTCCCAGCAAGAGAGAATGGCCTGTGTGATCCGGCAAGACCGGAAACTTCACATAAATCGTCGGGCTGGTTTTCTCGTGATACTCGACCTCGGCTTCGGCGAGAGCGGTCTTTTCCACCGGCGACCACATCACCGGCCTGAATCCGCGATAGAGCAATTTGTTGGCGACGAATTTGTGCAGCTCCTGCACGATCACCGCCTCTGCGCGGAAATCCATCGTGGTGTAGGGCTTGTCCCACAGCCCGATGCAGCCCAGCCGCTTGAATTGCTCGCGCTGCACGCCGATCCAGTGCTCGGCAAACGCGCGGCATTCGCGGCGAAGCTCGGCAATCGGAACGTCGTCCTTCGATTTTCCGGCAGCGCGGTATTTTTCCTCGATCTTCCATTCGATGGGAAGGCCGTGGCAATCCCAGCCGGGAATATAGGGCGCGTCGCGGCCGAGCATGCCCTGTGACCGCACCACGAAATCTTTCAGAATTTTGTTCAGCCCCGTGCCCGAATGGATTTCGCCATTCGCATAAGGCGGGCCGTCATGCAGGATAAAGAGCGGCCTGCCCTTCGCGCGCGCGCGCATCTTTCCGTAGAGGTCCATCTCTGCCCAGCGCGCCAGCCATTTCGGCTCGGCCTCGGGCAAGCCCGCCTTCATCGGAAATTCCGTCGAAGGCAGGAACAGGGTGGCGCGGTAGTCTTTGGCGCCGGATTTTTGGTCGGCTGTGTCGGACATGCGCGCTATCTATCAGCGGGGCGGAGGCGGGTCCAGCGGGGCCGACGCCAGCGCCTTCCGCGCATCGTCGCAATCCCGCGCGATCTGGGCCTTGAGCGCATCGAGGCTGTCGTACTTCGCTTCGGGGCGCAGGTAAGCGATCAGTTCGACCGCCAGATGGCGGCCGTAAAGGTCGCCGGAAAAATCGAAGAGATAGGTTTCGAGCAGCGGCTGGCTGACCTCGAACATCGGGCGGATGCCATAGCTCGCCACGCCGTCATATTGCGCGACGGTGACATCGTTCTCCAGCACGCGCGCGCGCACGGCATAAATCCCGTAGGCCGGCTCCAGGCAGCCTTCGAGCTTCATGTTGATGGTGGGAAAGCCGATCTTGCGCCCGCGCTGGTCGCCGGGAATGACGTGACTTTCGATGGTCCACCAATGACCCAGCAGGCTCGCGGCCTCGTCCGGCTTGCCCGCTTTCAGCGCGTTGCGGATATCGGTGGAGGAAATCTTGCCGTGGCCTTGCGCTTCGACCGGCGCAAATACCGTGACGCCAAAGCCTTCCATCTCGCCCATATAAGAAAGAACGGTGGTGTTGCCCGCGCGGCCCTTGCCGAACTGAAAATCCACGCCCACCACGACATGGCCGACGCCCAATCCTTCCACCAGCACATCCATGACGAATTCCTGCGCGGTCTTGCCCGCCATATCGGCATCGAAAGCGAGCGCATACATCACATCGGCACCCTGCTCCGCGATCAGCCGCGCCTTGGTGCGGAAGGGCGTGAGGCGGAAACTTTCGCTCGAGGGGCGGAAGAATTCCTGCGGATGCGGTTCGAACGCGACGACACCGAGCGGCGCGTTTCGCTCCTCCGCGAGCCGCCGCGCTTCGCCGATCAGCGCCTGATGGCCCAGATGCACGCCGTCGAAATTGCCCAGCGCCACCACCGCGCCCTTGAAGGCGTCGGGCACGTCGTCATAGTGGCGGAAGATGCGCATCTATCCCTTCGGGCGCGCGGGCGCCATCACCATCGCATCGCCTTCGACCACCACCGTGTCGCCCACTTTCGCCACGCAATCGAAAACCACGCGGCGCTTTTCGGGCACCGTTTCGCGCACGGTGCACGTCGCCGTCACCGTGTCGCCGATGCGCACCGGCGCCTTGAAGCGCGTATTGAGGCTCATGAAGATCGTGCCCGGCCCCGGCATCTTCATGCCGAAGATGGTGGAGATGTAGCTCGACGTCAGCACGCCATGGGCGATGCGGCCCTTGAAGGGCGTGGTCTGCGCGAACGCCTCGTCGAAATGGACGGGGTTCACGTCGCCCGATACCTCGCCGAACATCTGGATGTCGCGCTCGGTGACGGTATGGGTGTAGCTCTCGGACATGCCGGGCTTCAGGTCTTCAATATAATAGGGCATCGCATCTCTCCTTGGGCCGCCTGTCTTATCGGGAAGCGGGCTTACCAGACAAGCGCCGGCATCGCTGCCTTAACGGAAACGCCCGCCTTGGCGAAGAGCCGCGCGAGATTTTCCGCGGTGACCGCGCCCAGTTCCTCGCCATGCACGCCATCGGCGATGAAGAGCGCGTCGAGACCGGCCCGGTTGGCGCCGAGAATGTCGGTGGCGAGCCCGTCGCCGATGGCGAGTGGGCGCGCGATTTCGCGCCCCGCCGCTTCGCGGGCGCGCGCCAATGTCATTTCATAGACCGGCAAGTATGGCTTGCCGTAATAGACGACCTCACCACCCATGTCCTCATAGACGCGCGCGATGGCGCCCGCGCAATAGATGAGGCTCGCGCCCCGCTGCACCACGATGTCGGGATTGGCGCAGAGCATGGTGAGCTTGCGCGCGGCGAGAGGCGCCAGCATCGTGCGGTAATCGTCAGGCGTTTCGTTGTCGTCGTCGAAGAGGCCTGTGCACAGCACAACACTGGCTTCCTCCGCCTTCACGCAATCGATTGGCAGATTCTCGAACACGCCGCGGTCGCGCTCCGGCCCGATATGCAGGATGGGCAGGCGTTCGCCATGCGCGCGTTGCTTCAGATCGTCATGCGCGGCCGCACCCGATGTGACGATGGCGTCGTAGCAATCGGGCGGCACGCCGAGGCCTGCGAATTGCTGGATCACGGCGGAGACAGGCCGCGGCGCGTTGGAGAGCAGCACCACGGGCCCATGATGTTTGCGGAAGCGTTGCAGCGCATCGACGGCGGGCGCGCGCGCGCGCTGGCCATTGTGCAGCACGCCCCAGACGTCGCAGACGAGCGCGTCGTAATCGGGCGCGATGGCGGAGAGGCCGCGCAGAATTGCAGGTGGATTAGCCATGTTCTAGCGGTCGCATACGACCGGGCGCATGGTCAATGGTGCGTTCAACCCGCCCGGCGAAACGGAATGATCGGCGCGAGGGTCTCGCCCTTGTCGAGCAGCTTGAGCGAATCGTCGCGCACCGCGCGCGGCTCGCCGAAGAGATAGCCCTGCCCGAAATCGACGCTGTAATCGAGAAGCTGCACCACCGTCTTTTCGTCCTCCACGCGCTCGGCGATGAGGTTGAGGCTGTGGCGCTGCAGGAGATTCTTGAAGTCTTCCGCGGCGACGGCGGCGTTCGCCCCGGTCATGCCGCGCGTGAGGATTTCGGCGCGCACTTTCAGATGCCGGAAGCCCAGCGATTTCAGCTTGGCGAAATCCATCCCCAGCGTATCGACGTGATCCATCGACAGCGCAAAGCCGAGGCTCGACAGATAGAGCAGGTTTTCCTGCGCCTTGGCGCTTGCCTGCAGCACGCTTTTCTGGCCGAACTCGAACACGATCTGGCCCGCCAGATCGCGGTTGTGATGCATGTATTCGAGGAACTGCGGGAAGAATTCGGTGTCGCCCAGCGTGTCGCCGGAGATGTTGCAAAACACGCCGATGTCGCGGCTCTTCTGGATCAGGCGGCGCACGATCTGCACGCAGCGGAAGAGAAGCAGATTGTCCACCACGCTCATCAAGCCCGCGGGTGCCGCGACCTTGATGTATTGCGCGGGCATGATGACCGAGCCGTCCTCAGCGCGCAGCCGCGAGAGCGCCTCGTAATAGCGCAGCTTCCTCTGCGGCAGGCTGACGATGGGCTGCAGATAAAGATCGACGCGATTCTCTTCGAGGCTGGCGCGAATCGTTTCGAGCAGATCCGATTCGCCCAGCGAATCGAGATAGGAGCGCGCCGTGTCGCGCGCGCGGCGCTCGATGAATGTATCCTCGGCCGGTTCGGGCTTGGCCTTCTCGGCGATCTTGCCGGCGAACTCCTTCATCAGACTTTCGAGCACCTGAAGCTCGGCCACGATCTTGCGGCTCTGGGCGGTGGCGCGCGCCTCGATGGCCGCGTTCATCGCCTGCATCTTCTGGCCGGTTTCTTCGAGGGCCGCCGCGAATTCGCGGTTCTGCCGCTTCAGGACCGCGATCTCGCGCGCGGTGTTGCGCTTGGCGCGGGCCTGCAGGAACCCCGCATGCGCCTGCGCCGCCACCAGAAAGAGAATCAGCCCGGCAATCGCGGCCATGGGCGCATCCGCCACGCCGGACGCGTTCATCACTGCGGCCAAAGCGGCCGAGGCCAGGGCATAGGTGGCCGCAATCAGGGCATTGGTCATGGGCAAGAGGCTCCGCCGGACTCACCTGTTATGGTGAACGCGGGCCCGTTTCGAATTCGTTAACCACGCGAAAGGCTAGAAACTGTAGCTCGCCACGAATTTGAAGGCGGCGGGCGCGATCAACTGGTTACCGTTGACGTGCTGGAAGACCGGCAGTTCCATATCGCCATAGAGCTTCCAGCCATTGAGCGAGGCCTCCAGCCCCGGCGAGACGAGGAGCCGTGTATAGCCGGTCGTATCGGGCTCGCCCGTGGAGCCGCCGTCGCGCCCGCGCCGCGACACCAGCATCTGGAGAATCGGCACGAGCCTGGCGCCCAGATTGTTGTAGGAGACGCCTGCCGCCGCGTTCAGTTCGCTGCCGGGCGTGTAGCCGTCCCGCGTGGCGATTTCGTGCTGCCACATGGCTTGCGCGAACCAGCTAAAGGATTGGGCGATGTCGAAGGCGCCGGTCTTGTAGGCGCCGAAGATCACATCGGTCGAGCCCGAGCCGATCTCCACATCGGGATCGAAATGGGCGTAGGTGTGATCGCCGGTCGGCAGCTTCACGCCGAAAATCACGCCCGACGACATATCGGGATCGAAGCCGGAATAGACGCCCATCAGCTTGACGTCGCCGAGCGCGCCGTGGCGGAAAGTGCCGGTATTATCGGGATCGGTGGAGTGGAACATGCGCTCCGTATACGGAACTTCCACCATGACGCCCCAATCGTCATCGAACATGTATTGCCCGCCGGCCAGCCAGAATTCGGAACGGATGTGCTTGTCGCCGTTATTCGCGGCGGGCGCGCTGGAATCGCCGCTCCAGTTCTTCGTCTGATCGAGCAGATCGAGCTCCAGAAACGCCGTGCCGCCCGGCCCCGAGGGGATCAGCGAGGACGTCCCGACATCGAAGATCGAACAACCGCAGGCGCACGCCCACGCCTCGCCCGGCATGAACGCCAGCAACGCCGCGGCGAAAATAATGCGTTTCATCGTCCGTCTCCGTACTTATGCGCGTCAAACAATCACAAGCGGCAAGGGGTGCAAACCCCAAGGGCTTGCGGCAAAATGGCTTTGCTTTTCGGCCTTTAACCGCGCTCTTTCGATACGCAATACGGGTAGGATGTATCATGACGAAAGCCGATCCCGCGCTCCTCTCGCGCCTGTCTCGCATCGAGGGACAGGTGCGCGGAATCACGCGCATGGTCGAGGAAGAGCGCTACTGCATCGACGTGCTGAACCAGATCCAGGCGATCAAGGCGGCGCTGAAGAAGGTGGAAGAGGAAATCCTGAAAGGCCACGCCGCCCATTGCGTGGCGCACGCGATCCACAGCGGCGACGTCGAGGATCAGAAGCAGAAATTCGCGGAACTGGTGGAGCTGTTCAGCCGCTACGCGCGCTGACGTCACGCGTATTATAGACGAACATCCTTAATATGCGGTGCGGGCATCTCCTGATGCGCCCCATCGTGCGGCATTGACTCAAATCAAGCGAACGCGCCCGCCCGCCCGCGAAGATAACGCGTCATTAACCACGGAGCGTGTCATGCCATCTTTCTTCGATATCTCAGTGGCCGCATTCGCGATCGGCATGGCGACAAACGCCAATGTACCCGCCAACACGCCGCATGCGCCGCAAAATGCGCAAGTCATCGTGCAGCAGCAGGCGGCGGATGCGGCAACGCCGGCTCCCGCGCCGGGCGACGTGGCTCAGGCCGATTGCGTCGCCAAGAAGACGGATGCCAATCCGGTTTGCGCGCAAAACCCTGCGCAATAGGCTCAGGCTTCGATCTTGGGAACGATGCGGATTTCCACGCGCCGGTTGCGCGGCTGGTTGACATTGTCGCCGGTGGGAACGAGCAGATGCGCTTCCCCGAAGCCTTCCGACGTAATGCGCCCCGGCGGCAAGCCATCGCGCACCAGCACATCGGCGATGATCTTGGCGCGCATCTGCGAGATATGCAGGTTCGAATCCGCGGCGCCCGACGTATCGGTGTAGCTCGCGATGCGCACGATGGTGTGATCGTATTGCGCAAGCACCGAAGCGATGGCGCTGAGCGCGCCGCTTGCCTGCCACGATACTTCGCTCGGGCTGCTGTCGAACAGGAAATCGTCCTGCATGCTGATCGAGATTTCATCGCCGATGCGCGAGACGCGCAGGCCCGTGCCGCGCAGCCGCGCGCGCAATTCGGTTTCCTGGCTATCCATATAGGCGCCGGCAAGCTTCTGCGTGAGCGGGACCTCGACGGCCTGCTGTTGCGGCGGCGGCGCTGCTGCGTGTTTGACGGGCGGCGGGGCCACATGCGGTGCCGGCGCGGCTGGCGCAGGCGGTGCGTCGCTCACGGGCGGAGCCACATAATCGACGGGTTTTGCCGTGCATCCCGCCAGCAATAGGGCGGCAAAGATCGCTAGCCTGTTCATCCCGCCTCCTCCGGAACCGGTACTGCGCCCACCCCGCGGCGATATTATGGCATTTCCCGCGCCCGCCCAGTAAGAATGTGACGTCCGATATTTTCAATTCAGGGAGAATTCGCATGAATCTGTTCGATCTGACCGGCAAGGTGGCGCTCGTCACCGGCTCCACCAAGGGCATCGGCGAGGCCATCGTGCACCGCTTCGCCGAACACGGGGCGAAGGTCGTGGTCTCGAGCCGCAAGGCCGACGCCTGCGAGAAGGTGGCCGCCGACATCAACAAAGCGCGCGGCAAGGAAATGGCGATCCCGGTTCCCTGCAACATCAATTACAAGGAACAGCTCGAGCAATTGGTGGCGGCCACGCGCGCGAAGTGGGGCAAGATCGATATTCTGGTCTGCAATGCCGCGCTCAATCCCTATTTCGGACCGGGCATGAACATTCCCGACGAAGCCTTCGACAAGATCATGGGCGCGAATATCCGCTCCAATCACTGGCTGGCGCAATTGGTGCTGCCCGAGATGGTGGAGCGCAAAGACGGCTCCATCATCATCGTGTCGTCCATCGGCGGATTGCGCGGCAGCCAGGTGATCGGCGCCTATTGCATCTCCAAGGCCGCCGACATGCAGCTCGCGCGCAACATCGCGACCGAATACGGTCCGTTCAACATCCGCGCCAATTGCATCGCGCCCGGCCTGATCCGCACCGATTTCGCGCGCGCGTTGTGGGAGAACCCGGAAATTCTCAAGCGCTCGACCGCGAGCACGCCGCTTCAGCGCATCGGCGAGCCGGACGAGATCGCAGGTGCTGCGGTGTTCCTTGCGTCGAAAGCGGGCTCCTTCACCAACGGACATACGCTGGTGGTGGATGGCGGGCAGACGATAGCCTGAACTATTGGACCGGCCATGGCTGGTGCATCGTGATGACGAGGCCCGTGTCGTTGGGGCCGAGCAGAATGCGGCCCTGATCGGCGAAATATTCCGTCGCCATCCAATTGTCCTTCGTCATGCCTTGCGAGGGCGATTGCGCATAGGACGCGTTCGCTGCACCCGCAACCGAGTCGTCGAAGGCGAATTGCATCACCACGGGAACGCGAACGGATTCGCCGGGCTTGAGCGGCGGAATGTGTATGCGCCCCACCCAGAGCGGCATCTTGTCGATGCCGCCTTGCTGCTCGTCATATTGTTCGTTGCCCGGATCAAACCAGGAAATGATGGTGACAACGATATCCTCGGCAACCGACGGCTTGGCCACGGGACCGGCATTCGTCTCGGCCGGACCCACGCCGGAATTCTGGCCGGGCTCGCCGGTTCCCTCCGCGCGCTGCGGCGGGCAAGGCTGGCCGTTCGCGCCGTATTGAATGCCCGGCGCCGAGGCGCCCACATGCTCGCCGCCCTGCGCGGACGGATTATTCTCGATCGCGCCCATCGGATTGATCTGATGGCTGGTCGTGGATTGCTGCGGACAGCCCATGCTGTTCAGTTTCTGCGATCGTTGCACCGCACCGCCATTGTTGGAGACGCGCAGCCACAGCACGGGCGGATTGTAGAGCGTCGCAGGATCGGGCACGAACCAGCCTCCGGCCGCCTGCCCCGTTTTCGTCTCAGCGGCGATGCTCTTGACGGTTTTGCCCGCGTATTGGCGGATATCGTCGGCGCTCACCTGCTCTTTCGCCTCGGCCACGATATCGGGCGAGATGCCGACCTGCTCGGCGGCGACATCGGTCACGTAATCAATACCCTGATCCTCGAGCTGCTGCATGTTGGGAATGCTGGGCGGTATGCCGCAATAGCTCATCACCGAATCCACGATCAGCGTGGAGATCATCTGCGCGTCGGGAACGCCTGCCGCGCTCAGCGCATCGGCGACGAGGCCGATGGCGTCGTTCTTGAGCTTGTTGAAGGTGTTCGACACCCAGTCCACCGCATTGGTGATGAAATCGCCGAGCCGCGAGACGAAATCGCAGAACGCGTCCCATGCGCTCTGGCCGTCGTCCGGCGGCGGCGTCCAGTCGAGCCAGATCTGCGTGTTCGCCGCGATGAGGCCGGGACCGGAGCAATTGGGATCGTTTGCCTGTGCGGCAAAATTCAACGGCGCGAATGTGTTCGGCACGACCTGCCCGTTGCTCGCGAAATGCGGCGTCACCCAGGAGGGAAATGACTGCCACACGATCATATCGGGCGTGCATTGCACCGTGTCGATCAGCGTGGGCGTGGACGGCGGACCGTAGAGTTCGCTGCTCAGATCGGTGTTGGCCGCGGGCACCCAGGAATCGATATCGATTTGCGGATAGTTCGGCTGCTCTTTCTTCGGCTCCTTCGGTCCGCCGGTGAATTGCATGGGCTTGCCGCGATGCACGATGACGGCAGCCGACGGATTTCCCGCAAGCAGGCCCGCGCCCGTCAGCGGCACGATGCGGATATAGAACTCGTTGGGCTCAGACCCGTTGACGTAAGTCGCGAGCTCGGAGGTGAGATCGAGGGTGAAATTGCCCGTGGCGAGCATCGGGCCCGGCACCTCGCCGCTTCTCATCAGCGTCGAGAAATTGTCCCAATTGTCGCCCGATGCGGGGAACGGCATGGCGGAAACCTGCCACACCGCTTTCTTCACGACCGAAGGGTCGGTCGTCCATTGCAGGACGGCATGATTGGAAAGCGCCAGCGTCGCCTCGCTCACCCATGCGCCCGCCTGCCCGAAACCTTCCTGCTGCTGATAGGGAACGAAATCGCCGGTCGAGACTTGCAGGTTCGTATTGCTGGTAAGCGGCGATACGGGCTGCGGAAACAGCGGCGGCAATGGCAGGCTCGATTTGGCGGGAAGCATGTTGGGCGGCGCGGTTTTGGCGAAATGAATCTGCGAGCGCGTCGTCGCCGCGCCCGACATATTGAGTCTCGGCGGACGCACCAGCATGCCGCCCGGTTTGCTGCGGATGGTGAAATGCCTGCGCGTGACGAACGCGCCACCCGCGCGCTGCCAATGCCCGTTCGGCCCGCGCACATAGAATGTGTTGTTGAAGATCAGCCCGCGCCGTCCATCGGACAGGATCACGCCTTGCGCAAGCCCGGTAGGCGCACTCTGCTGTTGCATGCCGCGCGTGGCCGCGAGCACGGGCTTGAGCAATTTGACGAGCGGCGGCTGATTTGGCTTCGGCGCCGGCGCACGCTGCGCAAGTGCAGGCGCAACGGCGAGCATCAATCCGAGATACGCATAAAGGACAACGCGCGCTCTGCGCGACAACCGACCAGCGGACATGGCCGTTCCCCCGTAGCCTTGGCGGCACAGTACTCCGCAGTAGTGACGGCGGGGAGACAGGGAACGCGCCGCGAAATCACATTACAAGAATTTCATCTGCGCTTTTGAACGGCAGTTTCTGCGCTTCCGCCACGGCTTTATAGGTCAATGTGTGTTTGTAGACGTTCAGCCCGGCGCGCAGATGCGCGTTCTTCCTCATCGCCGCTTCCGGCCCGAGTTCGGCGAGCGCCAGCGTGAACGGCAGCGTGGCGTTGTTGAGCGCGAAGGTGGAGGTGCGCGCGACAGCGCCGGGCATGTTCGTCACACAATAATGCACGACGCCATACGCCTTGTAGGTGGGATCGGCATGCGTGGTGGGGCGGCTCGTCTCCGCGCAGCCGCCCTGATCGATGGCGACGTCCACGATCACCGAACCTTTCTTCATCTGCTTGACCATCTTCTCCGTGATGAGCTTGGGTGCTGCGGCACCGGGCACCAGCACGCCGCCGATGACGAGATCGGCGCCCGTCACCTGTTCCTCGATGGCATCGATGGTGGAATAGAGCGTGTGCATGCGCGAGCCGAATTGCTCGTCGAGTTCCTTCAGGCGCTGCAGCGATACGTCGAGGATGATGACATGCGCCTCCATGCCCATCGCCATGCGCGCGGCATTGGTGCCGACCACGCCGCCACCGAGGATCACCACCTTCGCCGCAGGCACGCCCGGCACGCCGCCGAGCAGCATGCCGCGCCCGCCCGCCTCGATCTCCAGACAATGCGCGCCCGCCTGGATCGACATGCGCCCCGCCACTTCGCTCATCGGCGCGAGCAGCGGAAGGCCGCCGCGCGAATCCGTGACGGTCTCATACGCAATCGCAATCGCGCCGGAATCGAGCAGGCCTTTCGTTTGCGCCGGATCGGGCGCGAGATGGAGATAGGTGAAAAGCGTTTGCCCGGGTTTGAGTTTCTTGATTTCGTTCGGCTGCGGCTCCTTCACCTTCACGATCATGTCTGCGGCGGCGAAGACTTCATCGGCATTGGGGAGAATTTTCGCGCCCGCGCGCGCATAAAGCTCGTCATGCAGGCCGATGGCTTCTCCGGCCAGCGTTTCGACGAACACCTGATGGCCGCGCGCTGTCAGTTCCCGCACGGCAGCGGGCGTGAGGCCGACGCGGTATTCGTTGTTCTTGATTTCCTTCGGAACGCCGATGCGCATGAAAGCCTCTCAACCAAGACGCGCGAGCGTGGCGCGAACGCCGTCCACCATGCGCGCGATGTCGGATTCGGTTGCGATGAGCGCGGGCGCGAGCGCAATGGTGTCGCCCGAAATGCGGATGACGAGATTTTCTTCCGCAAACGCGATGCGCATGGCGTCATAGCCGCGACGCCCCGGCGCCGAGGGATCGGGCTCGATATCGATGCCCGCCGCGAGCCCCGCATTGCGGATATCGATGATTCGGGGCGCATTCTTCAACGCGTGAACCGCTTCTTCGAGAACCGATTCCATTTTGCGCGCGCGGGCGAACAGATCTTCGTCGCGATAAAGATCGAGCGTCGCCAGCCCCGCCGCACAAGCCAGCGGATGGCCGGAGTAAGTATGACCGTGGAAGAATTCGATCTGGTGCGCGGGCGCGTCGCCCATGAAAGCGTCGTGGATTTCGTTTTTCACGATCATCCCGCCCATCGGCACCGCGCCATTGGTGACACCCTTGGCAAAGGTGATGATGTCGGGGATGACGCCATAACGCTCCGCCGCGAAAGCCGCGCCCACGCGCCCGAAGCCGGTGATGACTTCGTCGAAGATCAGAAGGATTCCGTATTTGTCGCAAAGCGTGCGCAGGCGCTTGAGATAATCCTTGGGCGGCGCGAACACGCCTGCCGATCCCACGACGGGCTCCACAATCACGGCGGCGATGGTTTCCGCGCCATGCAGCGCCACCAGTTTTTCCAGCGCATCGGCATAGTCCGCGCCGGTTTGCGGCGCACCGCGCGTGAAGCGCATGGCGGAATCGTAAGGCAGCGGCAGGTGATCGTCCGTACCCGGAAGAAGCGGACCGTAAGGTTTCCTGTTGTTGGCAATGCCGCCGACCGAAATCCCGCCGAACGTCACGCCGTGATAGGCCTTCTCGCGGCCGATCAGGCGAAAGCGCGTGCCTTCACCGCGTTTCTGGAAATACACGCGCGCGAGTTTCAGCGCGGCATCGGCGGCTTCCGATCCCGAATTGACGAAGAACACATGATCGAGGCCGGCCGGCGCGAGCGCTGCAATACGTTTGGCGAGCTCGAACGCGGATGGATGGCCGAACTGGAAGGTGGGCGCGAAATCGAGCGTGTGGGCGGCATCGGCAATCGCGCGCGCGATTTCCTTGCGGCCATGGCCCGCGTTCACGCACCACAATCCCGAACAGGCATCGAGCAGCGCGCGGCCCTGCTCATCGTAGAAATATAGGCCCTCGGCGCGCGCCAGAATGCGCGGATGCGAATGAAAATCGCGATTCGGCGTGAACGGAAGCCAGAACGCGGAAAGATCGTTGGCGCGCATCGGCGCTTTTGTCCCGTGAACCTGAGGCCACGCTAACAGAGCGAAACCTCGGGTCAAGCGCCGCGCCCGCCTTGCCCAAAACCTTCGGCGCATAACAGAGCTTTGCGCGCGCGGGCGATGCGCGGAACGAATGTTGCGTCAAACGACAAAGGCCCCGGCGAATACCGGGGCCTTTGCAAGCGTATCAGCGAATGGCTTAGTGATGACCGCCATTGTCGCCGTTATTGTCATGGTCGTGATGGTCGTGGTGATCGCCATGATCGCCGTGGTCACCGCCATGGTCGCCACCCTGGTTGCCGCCTTGGTTGCCACCCTGGTTGCCACCTTGGTTGCCGCCGTGATCACCACCGTGGTCACCGCCATGGTCGCCACCATGATCTCCATGATCGCCGCCATGATCACCATGGTCGCCACCATGATCGCCATGGTCGCCACCGTGATCGCCGTGGTCGCCACCATGATCTCCATGATCGCCACCGTGATCATCGCCCAGGAAGCCGCCGTGATCCCAATTATGATCGTGATCGTGATGATCGCCGTGATCCCAGTTGTGATCGTGGCCGGGGTGCCAGTCATTGCCATGCCAGTAGCGGTCATGCTCATGATGGAAGCCGTGGCTGCGATAGAAATCGTAACCCAGCGCCGGACCATAGGCGTAATGGCCTTTCCACCAGTGCGGATGCGGCCCGCGCCATTCATCGCGGTGCCAGCCGCCGTGAATCCAGTACCAATAGATGCCGTCTACGCGGCGGTAGTAGAGCGGGCCCTGATACCAGTCGCCGTCATAGTAGACCGGTCCGTAATAGACCGGATAATCCCAATAGCCGTCGGGACAACCCCATTGATCGCAATAACCGCCGGAATCGTATGAGAACGCCACGCCCGGCACGCCGATGGTGAAACTGAATCCGCCCGCGCTTGCGGGCGCTGACGCGAACATCGCGGTGCCCATCAAGGCGGCCGCGGCAACACCATATTTCAGCAGAGATTTCATTTTCTTCTCCGTTCCTGTGTTGAGGATCATTACGCGCGGCGCCTGAACCGCAGATGAACCATTGCCATCCGATATGAGGCCGAAAGTGGACGGGATTGTGACATGCACCGCATTGATATGGCGCAAACCCCGGCGGAGTTCTCCGCCGGGGTCCGGTCAAGCCGTGTAATGCCCTGCACTCTCAAGACAAACACGGCTCAAGGATGACCGTGATGGCCGCCGCCGTGCCAGTCATGGCCGCCATGGTCGTGATGGTCGCCGCCATGCCAATCGTGGCCGCCCTGCCAGTCATGGCCTCCGTGCCAATCGTGACCGCCATGCCAGTCATGGCCGCCATTCCAGCGGAAGTGATCGCGGCCGCGATCGTCCCAGTCGATGCGGCGCGGGCGTTCGCCGCGCCATTCGTCGTGACGCCAGCCGCCGTTCAGCCAATAGACGCGCCGTCCGTGATCCCAGCGGTAATAGATCGGACCGCGATACCATTCGCCGCCCCAGAACACGGGCTCCGAATAGACGTCGTAATCGCAGTAGTCCGGCGGAAGGCCCCAGGGCGGGGGCGCATCGTAGTAGTCGTAGTAATCGCAGGGGCCGAATGCGGCATAGCCCGGCATTCCGAATCCGAACGAGATTCCGATGTCGGTGTGCGCTGCGGCAGGCGTGGCGGCGGCTATCGCGAGGCCCGTGGCCATCGCAGTACCCAGCGCCAATGATGCAAACTTTCTCATTGCTCCGTTCCTTCGTTCGCGCAAGCCCCTCAGCATGGTGCAACTCTGGAGGCACGCGCCTGAACCCAGAATGAACAACGTTTTCAGAAATGTTTGGTTTCAGGCGGAACGGCCGCGCGCCTCGATTGCCCAGATCGCTTCGAGCGTCTGGCCCCGCACCGCATGAATGCGGTCATAGAGATTGACCGTGGGATCGCAGTGCGGAACCACGCAAGCGACGACGTCGCCGGGCCGCAATTTCTGTTCGCTTGCATAGAAGATTCCGCCCTGCTCGTCGCCGAAAAAGAAATAATTGGCGCCGGCTGGCGCGCCGCTTGCGATTTCCGGCGAGCCGGCGTCGGTTGCAAAGCTCTTGAAGCCCGCATCGGTTGTGGCGAGGCCCGCGCGATTGGCGCTGATCACGGTGGTTTGAACGAAGAGCGAGGTTTCGAACGGCGGACGCGCGCCGGGCTTGGTCCACACGTCATTATATTGGTGGTCCATGAAAACATAGGAACCGGCCTGCAACTCGGTGAGCACGCGCGCATCCGGATCGATGTCGAAAGTTCCCGTGCCGCCGCCCGAAAGGATTTTCGGCGCAAGCCCGCGCGATGACAGCCGATCACGCAAGCCCGCCAATTCCTTCAACGCGGTCAGCGACGCATCGCGACGCTCATTGGGCGATTCCATGTGCTGCACCTGGCCCGCATAGCATTGCAGGCCCGCATATTCGAGCGCACCGCTATTGGCGACCTGTTCCACCAGCGCAATCGCATCGTCGCCGGGAGGCACGCCTGTGCGCCCGAGGCCGGGATCGATATCGACGAGAATTTTGAGTTTCTTTCCGCTTGCTTTCGCGGCATCCGCCAATCGCTGCGCCACTTGCCTGTTGTCGCAAACCGCCATCAGCTCGCGCAGTCGCGCATTGAGCGCCATCAGCCGGGAGATGCCGCCATCGCTGACGACCGGAGACGTAATCAGAATCGAATCGATCCCCGCATCGGCCATCGCTTCGGCCTCGCCGAGCTTGGCGACGCAGATGCCGAGCGCGCCGGCCGCGATCTGACGTTTGGCAATCTCCGAACATTTATGAGTCTTGGCATGCGGACGAAGCGCGATGCCTTTGGCCTTGGCATGTGCCGCCATCGCCGCGATGTTCTTCTCCAGCGCATCGAGATCGACGATGAGCGCAGGCGTTTGCAGCTTCGCGCGGGCCCCCTCCACGCCGATCAGTTCCTCGTTCAGCATCGCGCACCTGTTATTCCGAATCGGGGACCCAATTGCCGCAACGTCACCTCTCGCGGCTTTCCCGCTTCACTGTAATCTGGCTTGAGCATGAGCGCAGCCCTTGTCCTCATCTTTTTGTCGGCCATCGTCCACGCCGTCGTCAACATCCTGACGAAGCGCGCGGCGGACAAATATGCCATGCGCGTGCTGATCGGAGTATTTTCGGCCCTGTTCGTGTCGCCGTTCCTGTTTTTCCTGCCGCTGCCGCATGGAGAGGTGATCTGGATCCTGTGCGCGACCGCGGTCGTTCACGCGCTCTACGAACTCTTGCTGGTGAAATCCTACGAAAGTGCCGCGTTCTCCGCCGTCTATCCCGTGGCGCGCGGCACGGGGCCGCTGTTCACGGCGCTAGGCGCGATATTGATCCTGCACGAACACGCGCCGCTCAGCGAAATCGCCGGCATCCTGATGGTATGCGGCGGGGTCATCGCCATCGGCATCTCGCATCGCGCGAGCAAGGGTGCTGCGGAAGGTTTGACCTACGCGCTCGCAACCGGCTTCACCATCGGCTGCTACACGCTGATCGATGCGAGTGGCGTGCGCGCGGTTTCCGATCCGCTGACGTATGTCTTGTGGTTCTTCGTGGCGCATGGCTTCAGCGTGACGCTGACGGCGCCCTCCATTCGCGGCCGCGCGGTGCTGATCGAGGCGCGGCGTCAATGGCGGCTCGGCATCGCGCTTGGGCTTCTTTCGATCACGACATACGGCGCGGCGATGCTCGCCTTCCGGTTCGGCGCGACGGCACAACTGGCCGCGCTGCGCGAGACCAGCGTGCTGTTCGGCGCGGTGCTGGCGATTTTCGTGCTCGGCGAAAAGATGAATGCGCGCCGCTGGCTGGCGGCGGGCGCAATCGTGGCCGGTGCAATTCTGCTGCAGGCGGGATAAAAGGGCGCGATGAAGACCTTTTATTCGCCCGTGCATCTGAGCCATGCGCCGAAAATGGAATTCGAGCGTGGGCTACTTTCGCCCGCGGTCGAACGGCCTGAGCGCGGCGAACGCGTGAAGGCGGAGATCGAAGCGCGCAAGCTCGGGCCGGTCCTGCCGCCGCAACAATTTCCCGACAGCGCGATCCTGCGTGTACACGATGCGGCGTTCGTTGAGTTTCTCTCTCTCGCGCATGGCGAATGGACGAAGATGTATGGCGAGGGCGATGCGATTCCATCGGTGTGGCCGGCGCGCGGGCTTCGCGAACGGCGCAAAGGTGACATCGAATCCGCGCTCGGCTCTTACGCGTTCGATACGGCGACGGCGATCACGAAGGGCACATGGGCGGCTGCGCGCGAGGCGGCGAATGTGGCGCTAAGCGCGGCACAAGCGATCCGCGAAGGCGAACGCGCGGCATTCGCGCTCACCCGCCCGCCCGGCCATCACGCCAGCGGCGATGTGTTCGGCGGTTATTGCTATCTCAATAATGCGGCGATTGCGGCGCAATTCTTCGCGAGCCAGGGATTGCGGCCCGCGATCTTCGATGTCGATTATCATCACGGCAACGGAACGCAGACGATCTTTTACAATCGCGCCGACGTGCTGTTCGTGTCCATTCATGCCGATCCAGCCTTCGCCTATCCGCATTATCTGGGCTTTGCCGATGAGACCGGCGCGGGCAATGGCGAAGGCTTCAATCTCAATCTGCCGCTGGCGGCGGGGACGGACTGGAATGGGTATGCGCCCGCGCTGGACACCGCGTTGTCGCGTGTCGCGAATTTTTCGCCGGACGTGCTGCTCGTCTCATTGGGGCTCGATACGTTCGAGGCCGATCCGATTTCGCAATTCAAATTGAAGAAGGAAGATTATCTCAAGCTGGGGGCGCGCATTGCGACACTCGCAAAACCCACGCTCTTTCTGTTCGAGGGCGGCTACAATCTCGACGCCATCGGCGAGATTACGGTGAATGTGCTGGAAGGGTTCGAGAGCTGATTACTTGATATTGCCCAGCACGCGCTCCAGCGGCGCGACGTCGCCTTTCGCGGACGCGACTTTGAAGATGCCGCTCGCGCGCAGCACCGGCAGATTATCCGCCGTCACCATGCATTGCGCGAAGGCGAGATTGCGCGTTGTGCGCAAGACTTCCGTGCGGCCTTCGACCCAGGCGCCGAGCGGCGCGGGCGCAAGAAATTCCGCGCTTAGATGAACCGTCGGCAGGAAACCCGGATCGATATCGGCCTGAAGGCGGATGCCGAAGGGAAGCTGCATGTCAGCGAATGTCATCAGCATGCCGCCATGGCAGATCTTGGCGGGATTGCAATGGCGTTCCTCGACGCGGAAGCCGAGGAGGAAAAATTTTCCGTCGCGCTTGCCATAAAGCGGGCCGTTCACATCGATGAAGCCGATGCCGAAAAAATTCAGCGGGGAAAAGCCTTCGGGAATGTCGCTCGTCATGCAAGCCTCGGATCGCCCGCCTTGAGCCGCCCATGCGCGAGCCAATTCGCCATATCGGGCGCCAATTCGGCTTTCACGCGCGTCTCGTAATGGGCGAGTTGCTGCGGGCTCAGCGCCTCGCGCCAGCGCTCATTGGTGCCTTTGAACAGAAAGCGCTCGTGACCCTTGTCCCACGCCATATTGGCTTGCGGCATGATCGTGGCGCCGTTTTTCTTCATGGTTTCGAAACGCGCGGCGTCCACCAGTTCGGGCCAGAGGCTTTCGGGGATATCGATGTCCAGAAATTCCGCGATGCGGCGCATTTCACCGCCGAGATCGGCTTTCAGGTCGTTGTAATGCACCATGAGAAGATTGGGCCGCGCCCGCTCGCGCCAATAGCTTTTCTCCAGCTCGAAGAATTTGGAACAGGAAAAATCGTTGCGCTTGTCGGCCTCGGGCCCTTCCATAATCCATGTGCCGAAGAATTCCGCCGGCGATTCCGGCGCGCGCGGCAACGGCGCTGCGATGGTTTCGTCGCCTATCCCCGCCATATCGAACATCTCCAGCACCATCTGCGAATAATTGCGCGAGTGATTGTGCCACGACATGAAGGCGTCGCGCCCGTCGCGCGCGGTGTGGATGTAGCGCACCTTGTCATAGATCGGCATGGCGTCGAAGGAGAGATGGCTTTTGATGAAGCGGCGATGCGTTTGCGCCTCGATTCCGGCGATGACGTCCTCGATCGGGCGGATACGGTGGTCGATCCACGGCGAGGACTCAAAGAGCGGGCGCGGGTCCGGCGACTGAAACACCAGAAGCGAGACGATCTGCTGCGTCCACGTCGTGCCGCATTTGGCCGAGGTCGCGATGACGATGTCGCCGGGCCGCGGGCGGTAATGGGCCCAGCGGCGGCTGTCGTGCGACCAGCTCCGGCGCTCATATTTCGGTTCGCTGACAAGCTGCATTTTCCTCTCCCGTTTGGGGCGGGAACCTAGCTTTCCCTGCGGCCTATGCAACCTTCTCTTTGGCTCCCCCTTGACGCCCCAGCCCGCGCTCACTAAGTCCACGGGCGATGACTGGCACTCCCACCCTCGGAGTGCTGCCATCGCCGCGGCCCCTGGCCCGGACCAGTTCAACCGCTTGTTATTATTGAATTTTGTGGAGGTCCGAATGAAATTCCGTCCCCTAGGCGACCGCGTGGTCGTCCGCCGCGTGCAGGAAGAGCAGAAGACTGCCGGCGGCATCATCATCCCCGATACCGCCCAGGAGAAGCCGCAGGAAGGCGAGATCGTCTCCGTCGGCCCCGGCGCGCTGGACGACAACGGCAAGCGCGTCGCCCCCGAAGTGAAGCCCGGCGATTTCGTGCTGTTCGGCAAATGGAGCGGCACCGAAGTGAAGATCGATGGCGAAGAACTCCTCATCATGAAGGAGTCCGACATCATGGGAATCATCGAAGGGCGCAAGGCGTCCAAGAAGGCCGCGTAATCAGACAACCGAGAACAGAACACAGGTATCGGAAATCCTTCTGATCCCTGTTTTCCGTATTCCGTATTCAGGAGAACCAACATGGCAGCCAAAGACGTAAAATTCGGCGCCGATGCGCGCGAGAAATTGCTGCGCGGCGTCGACATCCTCGCCGATGCGGTGAAGGTGACGCTGGGTCCCAAGGGCCGCAACGTCGTCATCGAGAAGAGCTTCGGCGCCCCGCGCACGACCAAGGACGGCGTGACGGTGGCAAAGGAAATCGAACTCGCCGACAAGTTCGAGAACATGGGCGCGCAGATGGTGCGCGAAGTGGCCGCGAAGACCAACGACGCGGCGGGCGACGGCACCACGACCGCGACGGTTCTGGCACAGGCGATCGTGCGCGAGGGCTCGAAGTCCGTTGCCGCCGGCATGAACCCGATGGATCTGAAGCGCGGCATCGAGAAGGCGGTGGAAGTTGTCGTCGCCGATCTCAAGAAGCGCTCCAAGAAGGTCAAGTCGAACGAGGAAATCGGCCAGGTCGGCACGATCTCCGCGAACGGCGACAAGACCGTGGGCTCGATGATCGCCGAAGCCATGGCGAAAGTCGGCAATGAGGGCGTCATCACGGTGGAAGAAGCCAAGAGCCTCGAAACCGAGCTCGATGTGGTCGAAGGCATGCAGTTCGACCGCGGCTATATCTCGCCCTATTTCATCACCAATGCCGACAAGATGGTCTGCGAACTGGACGAGCCCTATATTCTCATCCACGAGAAGAAGCTCTCCACGCTGCAGCCGATGCTCCCGATCCTGGAATCGGTGGTGCAGGCCGGCCGGCCGCTCGTCATCATCGCCGAGGAAGTCGAAGGCGAAGCGCTGGCGACCCTCGTCGTGAATAAACTGCGCGGCGGCCTCAAGGTCGCGGCGGTGAAGGCGCCGGGCTTCGGCGATCGCCGCAAGGCCATGCTGGAAGACATCGCCATCGTCACCGGCGGTCAGGTCATCAGCGAAGACCTCGGCATCAAGCTCGAGAACGTGAAGGTCAACATGCTGGGCACCGCCAAGAAGGTGCGCATCACGAAGGACGACACCACGATCATCGACGGTTCCGGCAAGAAGGCCGACATCCAGGCGCGCGTCGCCCAGATCAAGGCGCAGATCGAGGAAACGACCAGCGACTACGACAAGGAAAAGCTGCAGGAACGTCTTGCGAAGCTCGCGGGCGGCGTGGCCGTCATCCGCGTCGGCGGCTCGACCGAAGTCGAAGTGAAGGAAAAGAAGGACCGCGTGGACGACGCGCTCAACGCCACGAAAGCGGCCGTCGAGGAAGGCATCGTTCCGGGCGGCGGCACGGCGCTGCTCTACGCCACCAAGGCGCTGAAGGACCTCACCGGCGAAAACGAAGACCAGACGCAGGGCATCCACATCGTGCGCAAGGCCATCCAGGCGCCGATCCGCCAGATCGTGGAGAATGCCGGCGTGGAAGCCTCCATCGTGGTCGGCAAGCTGCTCGAGCAGAAGTCGAACACCTTCGGCTTCGACGCGCAGAGCGAAACTTACGTCGATCTCGTCGAGGCCGGCATCGTGGACCCGACCAAGGTCGTGCGCATCGCGCTGCAGGATGCGTCGAGCGTGGCCGCGCTGTTGATTACAACGGAAGCCATGGTCGCCGACCGTCCCAAGCGCGAAGGCGGCGCTCCCGGCGGAATGCCCGGCGGCGGCATGGGCGGCATGGGGGATATGGATTTCTGAGTTAGGAAATCCGCCCATCCGTCATGGCCCGCGAATGCGGGCCACCCAGGTGACACAAACTGGAAAGGGACCGGGTTCGCTCGGTCCCTTTTCTTTTTCGCTGTCATCCCGGAAATGCGCGCCAGCGCATTATCCGGGACCCACCGAGACACATTCACCGTGGGTCCCGGCTCGCGCTTGCTCCGCAAGCTTGGCCGGGATGACAATATGGGGATGCAGAAAGCCCCGGTGGAAACACTGGGGCTTTTTGATCTCGGGCACGTCGCAGCTACAATAATAGAGCAGCCTTGCCAGGCTCGTAACTCTCGGCAGGTGGACAATGCCTCCAATCAAACCGGCAGATATGAGATTTCTGGATGAAGTCTTGCAAATGCAAGGCGGTTACGTCCTCGATTTCTCAGATCGCACGTTCGGTGAGTTTTTCGATTCAACTCTGGGAATCGACATGGACGATGAGCGTTATCGCGACTTCGGTAGGTCCAAAGGAAAACGGCTAAGACGATTTTTGGCGGTCGAGTCGGGCCACGTTGCAGGTCGAGCGCTTCGAGAATTATGGGAGTACCGCGATGCTATGCCCGGGCAATCTTCCGATCAGGACTACGAACCCAAGAAGCAGCGTTATTTTGAGATTGTGGCGCGAGTGGAAGGCACATCAAATAACATTTCGCTGACTGGCGCGGTCGATAGGTTCACTCATGATGAAACCCTTGACGAACTAGTCGCGTCAATTGAGCGCGACGTAGCTGCAAACAAGGCGCAAGTAGCGCTGGATCGCTTACACACTTACTGTATGAAAAAGTTCGCCCACCTTTTGCGCCAACGCGGTGAAGAAGAAATTCCGGACACATTAAACGGCCGAGCTGGACGGTATTTCAACCCAATCAGAAAAGCGGGCGTCAGACCAATAACCGACAAGATAATGCGATCCTCGATCGAAATTCTGGAATTGTTCAACGGAATTCGGAACAATGAGAGTCTGGCCCACGACAACAAGCTCGTTGATTCGGCTGAGGCTCGATACATTTTCGATAGCATCGTTTCAATGTTACGCTTTCTAAAAGCGCATGAGCCGGACAAGTACGGAGCGTAATGGCGCCCGACAACCTCGAACGATGTCCTATTTACCACCATCGTTATCATTCGTCTTGTTCCCATCGCCGCTCTTGCCGGAATCGTCGTCATCCAAATTCCACTCCACCTCCACCTTCATGGGCGTGTCGACCAATTGTCCGTCCTTGATCGCGGGCCGGTAGTGCCAAGCCGACACGCAATCCACCGCGGCATCGTCGAGGCGGTCGTAGGTGCTTGTCTTTGAGACCGTGGGGTCTTTCACCGTGCCGTCGGCCAGCACCACAAACGAAACTTCCGTCGTGCCTTCGTCGCCGAAGATGCGGGCGAAGAAGGGATAGTCGTCGCTGCAATTTTCCGGCTTGGACAGCGACGGCGGCTGCGAGAAGTGCTTCACCACCGGCACGTGCACGACCTCTTTGACTACCTTCACCGGCGCCTCGGTGTGGGCCGCGAGCTTTCCGTAGAGGTCGTAGAAGAACAGGAGCGACGAGCCGGTGGCGATGGCGCCCGCGATCACGACCGCCCATAGCCGGTGGCGAAAATTCTGGCTGCAGAAAAGCCCCGACGACACGACGAAAATAACGAACTCGATGATGATCACGACTGCTCCAGCCCCGGATTGGTGCGCTCTTAAACCTAAATGATATGGCACAAAAGCGGCAGGAGCGCGCCGGCCGGGCCATTTCTATTTTGGCCGGCATTGGCCTACGATCCGGGCAGCGAAACGGGGAGACGGTAATGAGCACAGTCCTGGTCACCGGCGGGTCCGGGTTTATCGGCAGTCACGCGATCATTCAGTTGCTCGCGGGCGGGCACACGGTTCGCGCCACCGTGCGCAATCTCTCCCGCGAGGGCGATGTGCGCGCGATGCTGAAAACCGGCGGCGCAAATCCGGCGGACGCGGATTCGCGCGAGAAGCTCTCCTTCGCCGCCGCCGATCTCGAACGCGATGCGGGCTGGAAGGAAGCGGCACAGGGTTGCGAATATGTGCTGCACATCGCCTCGCCTTTTCCGCCGTCGGTGCCCGAGAACGAGAACGATCTCATCATTCCCGCGCGCGAGGGCGCGCTGCGCGTGCTCAGGGCCGCGCGCGATGCGGGCGCAAAGCGCGTGGTGCTCACCTCGTCGTTCGCCGCCATCGGCTACGGCCACAAGGACCGCAACAAGACCTTCGACGAAACAAGCTGGACCGATGTGAACGGCGAAGGCGTGCAGCCTTACGCCAAATCCAAGACCATCGCCGAGCGCGCGGCGTGGGATTTCGTCGCGAAAGAAGGCGGCGGGCTGGAGCTTTCGGTCGTCAATCCCGTGGGCGTGTTCGGGCCGGTGCTGGGCGCGGATTATTCGACATCGATCCTCTTGTTCCAGCGGCTGCTCGACGGCGCGATGCCCGGCTGCCCGCGGCTTTATTTCGGCGTGGTCGATGTGCGCGACGTGGCCGCCATGCACATCAGCGCCATGACGAACCCGGCTGCGAAGGGCGAGCGCTTTCTCGCTGTGTCGGGCGATTTCATGTCGATCCTCGAAATCGCGAAAGTGCTGAAAGCGCGCATGGGCAAATGGGCGCGGCGCGTGCCCACGCGGCAGATTCCCGATTGGCTGGTGCGCCTGTCGGCGCTACGCGATCCGGCGGTGAAACAAATCCTTCCCGAACTCGGCAAGCACCGGAATGCAACGAGCGCGAAAGCGCAACGCATGCTCGGCTGGAAACCGATCAGCCGCGAGGATTCGATCGTCGCCACCGCCGAAAGCATGGTGCGGCTCGGCCTCACCAAAGACAGCGCGAAGAAGGCGGCATGAGATGGTCTGGTATGCCTATGTGATTCATTTTCTCGCGGGCGCGTTTCTCGCAAATGGCGTGCCGCATTTCGTGGCCGGGATTTCCGGCGAGAAATTCCAGTCGCCTTTCGCGAGCCCGCCAGGCAAGGGGCTTTCCTCGCCGCTCGTGAATGTGATCTGGGGCTTTGCCAATTTCGTGGTGGGCTATCTTTTGCTGCTCACGTTTACGAGCGCAGGCGAAACGCGCTCCTATGCCGATTTGGGCGCGATCGGGGCGGGCGTGCTCGCGATGGGCGCGATGCTCGCCAATCACTTTGGAAAAGTGCGTGGCCCTCACTCCTGAGGGTGGCGCAGATAGGGCGCGACCGTGCCGTTCAGCTTGATCGTCATGGGTTTGCCGCGGCGGTCGAGGCTCTTGCCGGCGGCCACGCGAATCCAGCCCTCGCTCACGCAATATTCCTCGACATTGGTCTTTTCCTGACCGTTGAAGCGGATGCCGACGCCGCGCTCCAGAAGTTCGCGGTTGTGAAAGGGGCTGTCGGGATCGTTGGATAGCCGGTCGGGCAGTTCGTCGCTCATTGTTCCCTCCACCGTCTTGATTGTATCGCAATTTCGCCGTTCAGTGCACGTCCCTGAAACCGGCCGGAGCTGCCCATGACCGTGACCATCTACGATTTCTCCATCCCGCCCATGATCCGCGCGCTTTCGAATCTGTCCAAGATTCTGGATAAGGCCGTTGCGCAGGCCAAGGAACGCGACATTCCGCTCGACTATCTGGTGGCCGCGCGGCTTGCGCCCGACATGCGCCCGCTGACCTTCCAGATCCAGACGGCGAGCGATACGTCGAAGGGCTGTGCGGCGCGGCTGGCCGGAATAACCGCGCCCGCGATGGCCGATACCGAAACGAGCTTTCCGGAATTGCAGGAGCGCATCGCCAAGACCATCGCGTTCCTGGAAAGCGTGAAGCCCGAGCAGGTGGCGGGCGCGGAGAACCGCGAGATCGTGCTGAAATTCCCCAGCGGCGAGATGAAATTCACGGGCCGCGATTACGTCACCGGATTTGCGCTGCCGAATTTCTATTTCCACGTCACCACGGCCTACGCGATCCTGCGCAGCAACGGCATCAATATCGGCAAGCGCGATTTTCTGGGCGGCTAATCCAGCCGCGTGAAGCGCTGCGTCTTGTTGCCCTGCAGGAAGAGGAGATCGACCGCCGACAGGCTGATGGCCGAGACGGCGTAGAGCATCAGATCGTCGTTCTCCCTGAGTTCGAGATAGACGCCGGTGGGCGCGGGCTTGAAGGGCGCGAAATCGGCGGGCGCGGTCTTGCCCGTGAACACGGCCCATTCCCCGCGCGCGGTGGCGCTGGTATCGCCTTCGTAGCGGTCCACGCTCCGGCCGTTCGCATCGAGTTCGCGGGTGAAGCGGGTGTCGTCGGCGTTCTGCCACGTGCCGACGAGCGCCTGACGCACGTCATCGAGCGTGATGGAAGGCGCGGGCGCCGCGGCGGCCTTGCCGAACCCCGCTCCTACAATCGCCAGAATGAGTGCCGCCCTGCGCATCGCGTCGTCATCATTCGCCTTTTGCGCGCGAAAAGAAAAGGCCGGAGTCGCCTCCGGCCTTCCGGGTCCGCTCAATGCGCCGGCGGCTTGGGGATTTTCGTAAAGCTCCCGAGCAGGCAGACCTCGTGCGTCCTCAGCACCATGATCGACTGCTGGTTTTCGCAGATCGAGCCGTCATGGGTGACATAGAGGAAGCCGTTGAACATCAGGCCCTGACAAGGCCCCTCGAGCGTGTTCTTCCACACGTCGCCGTTCTTCATGGTGAAGATGATCGTCTTCGGATCGACGGTCTTGGTGTGGTCGATCTGGTATGTCCAAAGACAGACCGGATGATGCTCCTGCGGCGCGGGCGGATCGGCGCGCGCGATGCCTGCGCCGAGCATGGCAAGCGCCGCTGCGATGACGATGGTTCTCATAGCGCTACTCCCGAAACGTGAGCCCCTCACTTCCTGGAGTGATGATGCCTAGTTCGCGGGCTTGGCCCCCGCCGTGAAATCGCCGAGCTGGCAGATTTCGCCCGTCTGGATCACCTTTATCATCTGCAGATTGCCGCAGATATTGTCCGGCACCGTCGGCGAATAGATGTAGCCGTTGTGCGGCAGCGTGGTGCATGGGTTCTTCAGCGTATTCTTCCAGACCGCGCCGTCCTTCATGGTGAACATGATAGTGCTGGCGTCCTTCACATCAGTGTGGTCCACCAGTACCGTCTTCAGGCAGGTCGTGTTGCCCATCGTCGTGGACGATTGGGCGTAGCCCGGCCCGATGACGAGCGCAGCCAGCGCCGCCCCGATCAAGATGCGTCTCATTGTGCTCTCCGTAACGGAGCCCCTCACCGCTATATTCTGGGCCGATTGCGCACGCGCCACAAGTGGTGGATCGCCCCGTCCAGATTGACTTTATGACAGGTCTTGAGGATGGTCCGCCCTCTCTCGATCCGGAGGAAACCTTGTCCGCAGCAGCATCCGCCCACGTCACCGTGACCTTGCCGGACGGCAAGGCGCTGACGCTGGCGCGCGGGGCGACCGGCGCGGATGTGGCGGCGGCCATCGGGCCTGGGCTCGCCAAGGCGGCGCTCGCCATCGAGGTGAACGGCAAGGTCTGGGACATTTTCCGGCCGCTGGAAGGCGATGCGAAGGTCAAGATCATCACCCGCAAGGACGACGCGGCCCTGGAACTGATCCGCCACGATGCGGCGCATATCCTCGCCATGGCGGTGCAGGAGCTTTATCCCGGTACGCAGGTGACCATCGGCCCCACCATCGAGGACGGCTTCTATTACGATTTTGCGCGCAACGAACCCTTCCACCCCGACGATCTCGGCAAGATCGAAGCGAAAATGCATGAGATCGTGAAGGCCGATCTGCCGACGCGCCGCGAAGTATGGCCGCGCGACAAGGCCATCGAGCATTTCGAGAAGCTCGGCGAGCATTACAAGGCCGAACTCATCGCCGCCATTCCGGCGAATGAGGATGTGTCGATCTATTTCCACGGCGATTGGCACGATCTCTGCCGCGGCCCGCACTTCGCATCCACTGGCAAGATCGGTCAGGCTTTCAAGCTGACGAAGATCGCGGGCGCCTATTGGCGCGGCGATTCCAACAATGCGCAGCTTCAGCGTATCTATGGCACCGCCTGGCGCGACGAGAAGGAACTGGATGCATATCTGACGCGCCTCGAAGAAGCGGAGAAGCGCGATCATCGCAAACTCGGCAAGGAGCTTGAGCTTTTCACCTTCTCGCCGGACGTGGGCGCTGGCCTGCCGCTCTGGATGCCGAACGGCATGGTGATCCGCCAGGAACTGGAATTCCTCGCGCTTCAGGAAGAACGCAAGGAAGGCTATAAGCGCGTGGCGACGCCGCATATCGCGAAAGAAACGCTTTATTATCGCTCGCGGCATTTGCCCTATTACAACGAGGGCATGTATTCGCCGCTCGATATCGACGGCGAGAATTACTACCTGCGCCCGATGAATTGCCCGCATCATCATCTGATTTACGGCGCAACGCGGCATTCGTATCGCGAGCTGCCCATCCGCATCGCCGAATACGGACAAGACTATCGCTACGAAGCGTCGGGCGGTCTTTCCGGCCTGATGCGCGTGCGCGGCTTCTGCATGAACGACGCGCACATCTATTGCCGCTACGATCAGGCGAAGGACGAGTTCATCCGCGTGCTGCATCTGCACGCGCGCTACTACGAGCTGATGGGCATCAAGGACTATTACATGCGCCTGTCGCTGCCCGACATGGCGAAGCTCGACAAATATGTCGACGAGCCGGAAAAATGGGTGGCCGCACTCGACATCATCAAGCAGGCGATGAACGAGTCCGGCTATCGCTATGTCGAGGGCAAGGGCGAGGCTGCGTTCTACGGACCGAAGATCGATTTCATGATCCGCTCCGCTATCGGCACCGAATATACCATCTCCACCAATCAGCTCGATTTCCTCGCGACGCAGACTTTCGATCTCAAATACATCGGCGAGGACGGCGGCGAGCATCCCGTCTATGTGATCCACCGCGCGCCGCTCGGCACGCATGAGCGCTTCACCGCCTTCCTGATCGAGCATTACGCGGGCGCGTTCCCGACCTGGCTTGCGCCGATCCAGGCCCGCATCGTGCCCATCACCGACCGGGTGGGCGAGTATGCCGAGAACGTCCGCCGGCAACTCATGGATGTGCCGGTGACGAACGGCACCGCGGGCCTGCGCGTGGACATCGACACGACCAACGAACGCATGCAGCGCAAGATCTTCAATGCCCAGACGCAGAAAATCCCCTACATGCTGGTGATCGGCGACCGCGAGGCGGCCGACGGCGAGGTCGCCGTGCGGCTGCGCTCCGGCAAGGATCTGGGGGCCATGCCGCTCGCCGACTTCATCGCGCGCGTCAAAAATGAGGCCGAATCCCGCCGGGATGCGGCCGAATAGACCTTGCGAATCGGCGCTGGCCCCCTATTCTGTGGGCGATGCGGGGCGTGAAAGCCCCTCGCGAGCAACCGCCCGCGCAATCGCTGATGGAGAATCCTCTGCGCCAATGACGAAAAACATTTCGTGGGGTCGCGCAGTCAGGAAACCCCGCGGAATGCGATTGCGCATGGGCTTTGAAGGGAGAGAGTCATAGTAGCCAGACGTTTTTCGACGCCCACTCCGCAGCAACAGGCGAAGGACGGGCCCCGCGTGAATGAGGAGATATTCTCCCGCACCATCCTCCTCATCGGGGGAGACGGTCACAAATTCGGTGAAATCGGTATCGACGAAGCCCGCGCCATCGCGGAGGAGCAAGGCTACGACCTTGTCGAAGTGTCGCCCGATAACAAGCCGCCCGTGGTCAAGCTCATGGACTACGGCAAATTCAAATACGAGCAGCAGAAAAAGGCCGCCGAAGCGCGCAAGAAGCAGAAGGTCATCGAGATCAAGGAGATCAAGATGCGCCCAACCATCGACGATCACGATTACGAAACCAAGATGAAGGCGATGAAGCGCTTCTTCGGCGAAGGCGACAAGGTGAAGGTCACTTTGCGCTTCCGCGGCCGCGAAATGGCGCATCAACATCTGGGCATGGAACTGCTCAACCGCATCCAGAAGGATACGGAAACCATCGCCAAGATGGAGCAGTTCCCGAAGATGGAAGGCCGTCAGATGATGATGGTGCTGGCGCCGAGGTAACACGCAGTCATGGCCCGCGAATGCGGGCCGTGACAATTTTGGTTTGACGATTGATCTCTACAACATCCGCGATGCGGTTTTCATCACCGTGTCGCCGATATCCTGCAACGGACCCAGCGGCTGCACGAGATCCTGCGACGTATCGATGTTCGGCTTGCCCGACATCACCTTGTAGGCGACGCGCCCATCCTGAACCAGAAACACCACTTCAGCCTGCCAGCCTGTGCTGATGGTGGTGCGCTCGAAGCCGAACAGATCGAGCAGGAAATTGCCCGTGCGCTCCTGATGCAATTGCCCGGGCCGGAAGACATAGGCCGTGCAGCGGTCGCGCGCCTCGATGCAGGACTGCACCGCCGGATCGAGCTTGTCGAAGCGGATGGAATCGCGTGGCATGAATCGTTCGATCACGCCCAGATAGGAGAGGATTTCGACGTTCGGCGAGCGGCTGGAATCGAAGCCGATCTGGCTCAATTCGGAGGCCGGCGTCCGGCCGGGCGTCACTTCCTTATAGGCGACCTCGACCGCCTGATAGGATTCGAAGTGGGTGGTCTGGACGTCCGTCTGATAGGGCAGGAGCCCCAATCCCCCGCAGCCCACAAGGGCCAAGGTCACCACCAAGCTTAGCGCCAGCCTCGCATAGCGGCGAGCGTTCCCCTCGATCATGTTACCCCCAACGCAACGTTTACGAGTTATTAATAACTTAGCCTATTTGGATGACAGTTGAAAAGCGAATCAGGCCGCATGGTAACCAAACGCGATGCTGCGCCTGCGAACGCGCCGGACCTCGGGAATTTTTGCCGGTTTACCTCGGCGCACCCCAAGGGGTAGACAATCCGGGCGGCCCCCTTCCCGCTTTGCCATGCGCGCCTGTCTTGCCTTTCTTTGTTTGCTTTTGACATTCAGTCCCGCCAGCGCCGCCCCGCATGTGCTGGCGACGATCAAGCCTATCCATTCGCTGGTGGCGTCGGTGATGCAGGGCGTGGGCTGGCCGGAGTTGCTGGTCGAAGGTGCGGCATCGGAGCACGGCTATTCGCTGAAGCCCTCTGACGCACGCAAGATCGCGGACGCCGACGTGATCTTCTGGGTCGGGCCCAATCTCGAAACTTTTTTGACAGAGCCGCTGCATTCGCTGGGCAGCCGCGCAAAGCTCGTGACTCTGGAGAACGAAGATACGGTGCGCCGCCTGCCCGCGCGCAATGGCGGGCTTTGGGGCTATGACGAAGAGGACGGCCAAACCGATCCGCATATCTGGCTCGATGCGCACAATGCGGTTGCAATGGTGCGCGTGATCGCGGCCGAGCTTGCCCATGACGATCCCGCCAACGCCAAAAGATATTACGCCAATGCGGCCGCCACGATCGGAACGCTGGTGAAGCTCGACCGGACGATCGCCGCGCGGCTCGAGCCCATCCGCCCCCTGCCCTACATCGTGTTTCACGACGGCTACCATTATTTCGAAGCGCGCTACGGGCTTGCCTCCATCGGCTCGGTGACGGTGGCGCCCGACCGGCCCATCGGCCCGCGCCGCATCGCCGTCTTGCGCGATGCGATCAAACGGGGAAAGGCGATCTGCGTTTTCCGCGAACCGCAATTTCCGCCAAGCCTCGTCGCCACGCTGACCGAAGGAACCGATGCGCGCGTGGGCGTGCTCGATCCTCTGGGGGCGGACCTCAATCCCGGCCCACAACTTTACGGCGCGCTACTCAACAATCTGGCGACGTCTCTTATCCATTGCCTCGCGCCGAAAAAGCCTTGAGCGGCGGCGGCAAAACGGGAATATGGCCGGGCGGGGCCTGGCCGGCATCGTGAAACCGGAGCGTTTTTCGTGCTGAAAGCCTATCGGCAGCAGAACGGCGGCCTGAAAGGGACCGTGGTCGCGGAGGGAGAAGATATTCCCGCCGATAGCCTTTGGCTCGACCTGCTGAACCCCACCGCCGAAGAGCGCCGCATGGTCGATACCGCGCTCGGCATGGAACTTCCCACCCGTGCCGACATGGAAGAGATCGAGATTTCGAGCCGGCTCTATCAGGAAGAGGGCGGCGTGTTCATGACGGCGCTGATCCTTTCCAACACCGAAGGCGAACAGCCCACCGCCGATGTGGTGAGCTTCGTGCTGGCGCGCGAGAAGCTCATCACCATCCGCTATATCGACCCGCACCCTTTCCGCACCTTCGCCGCGCGCTGCGAGCGCACGAACCTGCACGCGACAAAGGCCGAAACGGTGCTGCTGGGCCTGCTCGACGTCATCATCGACCGCATGGCCGACGTCCTGGAGCGCGTGGGCGCCGATATCGAAACGGTGTCGCGCGAAATTTTCAATCCCGATCCCAAGCAAAGCATCGGCAATCGCGATTTTCAGGGCATCCTGCGCACGCTCGGCCGCAAGCACGATTTGAGCGGCAAGATGCGCGAAAGCCTCCTCACCTTGGGCCGCGTCCTGACGTTTCTCACCCAGGCGCTCGACGCCAAGCCGACCAAGGACGTCAAGGCGCATCTGAAAACGCTGACGCGCGACGTGCAATCGCTGCAGGACCACACATCCTATCTCGGCAGCAAGCTGAACTATCTGCTCGACGCCACGCTCGGCCTCATCAACATCGACCAGAACAACATCATCAAGATCATGTCGGTGGCCGCGACCGTGTTTTTGCCGCCCACGCTGTTCGCCTCGATCTGGGGCATGAATTTCAAGATGATGCCGGAGCTGAGCTGGGAACTCGGCTATCCGCTGGCGTTCGTCGTGATCGTCATATCGGCGATCCTGCCCTATGTCTGGTTCAAGCGGCGCGGGTGGCTGTGAGCCGCCAGTAAATGACCCGCCGGTTAGATACGATTCAATTTTGCGGTCCGTTTTGGGCAGATTCCTCCCGTGGTTCATTTCCGCCTTTTTCAAAAAGGCAAACATCTCTCCCGTTCCGGCTTTTCAGCCGGGCGCCTTTACGAACGCAACTTTCGGAATATAGGCGAAATGGGGATTCGACCGTGACGGTTCAAGGGGGGGCAAATAATTTTCTCCCCCCGTTTACGGGGGGAGTGCTGCCGAAGGCAGCGAGGGGGGCATACTCAGATGCGTTCGCCCCCTCCGTCGCTTCGCGACACCTCCCCCGTAAACGGGGGAGGAAATTATAGCCGCTTCGAGAAAATCAGCATCCCGTCGCCGTCGGCGTGATAATCGGGCACATTGGCCTGCAGCGCATAACCGGCCGCGAGATAAAGCGCATGCGCGGGCGCGTAGGATTGAAGCGTGGAAGTTTCCGCGAAGACATGCGTGCCGCCGCCGGCGCGGACGACATCTTCGCAAGCCGTGAGCAATCTGCGGCCAAGCCCGCGGCGCGACGCGCGCGGGCTAACCGCGATCCAGTAAAGTTCGTAGCGCCGGTCGGTGCCGGGGATCGGGCCGAAGCAGACATAGCCATCGAGTCCGCTCGCGCCGTCGGCAAAGAGGAAGAGATATTCGCCCGCGTGGCTGGGCGCATCGCAAATCAAGCTTTTGGCGACGGCCACTTCCTTCGCGTTGAACACGCCGGTTTCGGCGGTGAGCTTTTCCACCGCCTCTGCATCGCCTTCGCGCAGCACGTCGCGAAGCGGGATCAGCGCGCCGCGGTCAACGACGATCGGCGCATTCGAGGATTCGCCCAATAAGGTCTGCATAGCTCATGCCCGCCTGTTGCGCCGCGGCCGAAAAACCGGCCTGCGGTTCGAGGGAAGGATTGGGATTGAGTTCCAATATTAGCGGATCGCCCGCGGGCCCAACACGGAAATCCACGCGCGCATAACCGCGCAATCCGAATAGCATCCATGCCGCTTTTGCGGTGTCCGAGAGCGCGCGATACAGCGCTTGTTCATTGGCGCCCCACGAGAATTCGCGCACGGTGCCGGTTTCTTCCGTGGAGCCCGCGTGCCATTTGGCCGCATAGCCGACGATCCTGGGCTGGCCGGGGCTCCAATTCTCAAAACGCATTTCGGCGATGGGAAGAACGGTTGGGCCGGTTTCATCTTCCAGCACCGCGACATTGAACTCGCGGCCTTCGACGAATTCTTCCGCAAACCAGCGCCCGCCATATTCCTTGGCGCAAGTTTCGGCGCGGGCAAGAACTGCGTCGCGGCCCATCACCACGGATTCATCGGTCAGGCCGAGCGAAGCATCTTCGGTCGCGGATTTGACGATGTATTTTTTGGTTTCAATGAGACCGGCGAATTCGGGCGGCTCGGACCAATCCGGCGTCGGCAAATTCGCGGCACGCAGGATGCGCTTGGCGAGCGGCTTGTCGCCGGTGACGGACATACTCGCAGCGGTGGCGCCGGTGAATTTCACGCGCAGCTTCTCCAGCATCGCGGGCGCGAGCGATGCAAACTCGCCCTCGCCGAACACGCTTTCGACCATGTTGAAGACGCATTCGGCGCGCATATCCGCGATCAGGGTCTTCAACGCATGCGGATCGGGCACGAAGGGCGCGCGATGGGCTTCGTGTCCCTTCTTTTCCAGCGCCGCGGCGATGGCGCGCGCGGTGATGAGCGTGTCGAGTTCGTCGGGCGGCGCATCGGGCTTCACATCGGAATGGAGCACCAGCACGCGCATCTATTTGTTCCGGAGTTCGGGATGGCGCGCGAGAAACGCATTCATGATCTTGCCGATCAATTGATTGTAGGTGAGGCCCTTGAAGCGCGCGATGAAACAGAGATCGGAATATTCGGGGCGCAGGCCCGCCAGCGGATTGACCTCGATGAAATTGGGATTGCCGTTCGCATCGTTGCGAATATCGATGCGTCCGCCATCGCGGCAACGCAAGCTCCGCCATGCGGCCAGCGCGACCTCGCCCGCGGCTTTGGCGGACGCCTCGTCGGCCAGCTCGATCACGACCTTGTCTTCCCACTCTTCCTTGTTCTGGATGCCGTAACCATGGCCGATGAAATTTTCCGTCTGCTTGATCTCGCTGACACCGAGGATTTCGGCGGTATCGCCCGTGCCTGTGATGCCGACGGTGAATTCGCGGCCCGGAAGAAATGTTTCGGCCAGCACCGGTTGTTTGAACTTCACGAGCAATTCAGCAGCGACGCTTTCCAGCGATTTGCGGTCATCGACTTTCGATTTGGCGTGAATGCCCTTGCCGGAACCTTCGGCGACAGGTTTCAGGAATAATGGAAACGGGAGCGTGATTTTTTTTGCGTCCTCGATCTTCTCGATCACGGCGAAATCGGCCGTGGGGATGCCGCAATCGCGGATCACGCGCTTGGTCATTGCCTTGTCCAGCGTCAACGCCAGTGTCAGCGGATCGGAAAACACATAAGGAATATCGTAGGCCTCGAGCAGCGCGGGCACTTGCGCCTCGCGCGACACGCCGCGCAATCCCTCGCAGAAATTGAACACGGCATCCCAGCGCTCGCCGCGCGCGAGCGCCTCGGTCAACGCCTTCACATGGCCGATGCGGATGGGCGTGTGGCCGAGAGCGGCCAGCGCATCGCAAATTGCATCGATGGTGATCTCGCTGTCGAACTCGGCCGTTTCCTCGGCGCTCATGCCAAGGGCGAGGTAATCGGCCCGGAGGTCATAGGTGACCCCGATGCGCATGACCGGCTCCTGAGAATTTACCGCGCGAGCGTACCGTCGGGGTCGGGGTAGCGGTAGACCTTGCCCTCGAAATTGCGCAGCAGCAGGTCGCCGCCGTCGCGGCCCGCGATGGGATCGGGCGCCAGCAGGATTTTTCCGCCGCCCCCCGGCGCGTCGATGCAGAACATGGGCGTCGCATAGCCGGTGGTGTGGCCGCGCAGCGCCTTGATAATCTCGAGGCCCTTGTCGACCGAGGTGCGGAAATGGCCCGAGCCGCGGATCGGATCGCATTGATAGAGGTAATAGGGCTTCACCCGGCGCTTGAGAAGGCCGTGCATCAGCGGCTTCATCACGGAGGCGTCGTCATTGATGCCCTTGAGCAGCACCGTCTGCGAGCCCAGCGGAATGCCGGCATCGGCCAGCCGCGCGGTGGATTCGGTCACTTCCGGCGTCAGCTCGCGCGGATGGGTGAAATGGATGCTCATCCACAGCGGATGGTGCTTCTTCAAGACCTTCACCAGATCCTTGGTGATGCGCTGCGGCAGCACGGCGGGGATCTTCGTGCCGATGCGCAGGAACTCGATGTGCTTGATGGCGCGCAACCGGCCGAGCAGCCAGTCGAGCTTGTCGTCGCCGATGGAGAGCGGATCGCCGCCGGAAAGCAGCACATCGCGCACTTCGGTGTGCTCTTCGAGATAGGCGAGCGCCTTTTCCCATTGGCCGGTCGAGAACTGATATTCGCCGCCGGGATTGCCCACCACGCGCGCGCGCGTGCAATAGCGGCAATAGGTCGAGCAGGTGCCGGTGGTGAGAAACAGCACGCGGTCGGGATAGCGGTGCACGAGGCCCGGCACGACCGTGTCGTGGTCCTCGCCCAGCGGATCGTCGTCCTCGCCCGGCAGGCGGATGAATTCGTCGCCGGTCATGATGTGGGTGCGGCGCAAGGGCTCGGTGGGATCGTCCAACCCCATCAGGCTCGCATAATAGGGCGTGATGCCGACGGGCAGCGGCCCCTTGTGGCGCTCGACCGCGCTCCTCTCATCCTCCGACAGAAGGAAGATGCGCGACAGCTCCTCGACGTTGCGGATGCGGGTGCGGAACTGCCAGTGCCAGTCGTTCCAGTCGCGGCTCGTGGTGCCGGGATAGAAGCGGCGGTAGAAATCTTTGGTTTCGGGATTGACGGGGAAGCGCAAGGCGGGCTTTTGCGCCTCGACCTTCTTGAATTTTGCCGCTTCCTGGAGATGGGGACGGGGTTCAAGTCCGGGACGGACTTCCCGCAACGGAGGCTTTAACACCTGCCTCCGTACTATCTGGAGACCCATTGTGTCTCGTGACCCTCGACAGCCAAACGCCCGGAAAGCACCAGCTCTCGCATCTAAGGGCGTAGCACGCGGGCGGATATTTAGGAGCTTTTGCAAATTCGTCAAGAGAAGGGGCGCGAATACTGTCCACAGGGGCAAGTTTGGCAAATATAGGGCCTCTATATTCTTCAAGTAAAAGCCCTGAATTATTGAAGATGGTTCAAGTAAAAGCGGTGCGCTGGCCTTCAGCGGATTCGATTCTCAATTCGGGGGATTCGAATGCATCGCGAGATGAGGCGGTTTGCGCGAGCGCCGAAATCTCTTTCATCCCTTCGCGTAAATGCGCCGCGCGCGCAGATGAACGGCGCTGAGATTGCGAAACACGGGCGGAAGACTGGCGCGATGTCCTCTCACTTGCGCGCGCGTGCGCCGTGATATCCGCGCGCGTCGAACAGATCGAGCGTTCGGGTGTGATGGCCGCCGACCGCGATGGAAACGCTTTCCACCTTCTTCGCCGAGTCGAAGGTGGGCAGCACCAGCGGTTCCTCCGCGGGGTAAAGCACGAGCAGGATGCGCCGGCCGCCGGTGAACGGGATCGTCATCTGGAAGTGATCGTCGTCATGGGTGTCGTCGTCCCACATCCGGATCGGCAAGAGGGCGGACTTGCCGTAATAGAGCATCTCGGCCATCAGGCTGCGATTGCCGATCGCGACGGTGTCGTAGGGGCGGTTCCAAGCTTCCTCCACGACGGCGAGGCACAATTTCCGCCAGCCCTCCTCGCGCTTGAAGGCGTTGCCCTGCCCGATCAGTCCGGCCGAATGGGGTGCGACCGCGATGATCCACAGCACAACCATGACAAGGCCGTCGAAGCCGAGCGACAGATAAAGCGGCCAGCGCCGCGCCGTGCTCAGCAGCGCGCCAATTGCGAGCGGGGTTGCGGCGACGTAAGCCGTCGCCGCCCAATTGGCGTTGGCCTGGGAGATGAAGGCCTGCACCGCGATGATGAGGATGGGCGGCACGGAAAACGCGGCCAGCAGCAGGTCGCGGTCGTCGCGGGCGCGCGCGAGTTTCCAGAGGCCGGCTGCGAACGCCGCCATCATCATCGGCCCGAACACGCCGAACTGCCCGCCGAGGAAGGCGAGCGTAGTCAGGATGCTGTAATGGGCATGGCTCCAATTGGCGTTGGCCTCTGTGTGGCCGACGGTGGGAAATCCGTGCGCCCAATTCCACCAGATGTTCGGGGAAAACAGCGCAAGCCCGATCAGAAGGATCGCAAGCCCGCGCGCGCTCACCACCAGCTTGCGGATTTTGGGGATCGCGATGGCCGCGACGATCGCGCCCAGCACGAAATAGAGCATGGCGTATTTCGACATCAGCCCGAGGCCGAGGCCGATGCCGCAGAGGATGGGCCAGCGCCAGCTTGTTTCGTCCGCCGCGCGGACGAAGGCGTATAGCGCCATCGACCAGAAGAAGAGCAGCGGCACGTCGGTCGAAACAAGGCCGGAGGAATAAGAAAGTCCCGGCAGCGTGATATAGGCGATGGCGCTCCACATGCCGACGCGCGAATCCGACAGCCGTTTGGCGATGCCGTAAACGAACAGTGCCGTGCCCGCGTGCAGCAGCGGCACGCTCAAGCGTATCGCCCATTCCGAATTGCCGAAGATCGCGGTGGTGAGCCAGACGATCCAGCCGATCATCGGGGGCTTCGAGAAGTAGCCGAGCGCGGGCGTCTGCGCCCAGAACCAGTATTGCGCTTCGTCAGGATAGAGCTCGAGCGGCGAAACCACCAGCACCGCGATCCGCACGATGGTGATCGCCGCGATGGTTGCGGCGGCGATGGTGTAGAGGCGGCGGTCGATGGCGGACGTCATGCGCTATTTCGGCGGCGTGATGCGATAGAAGGTGACGTGTTCGCGTTCGCCGCGCGAATAATTGAAGCCGGAAAGCTCGTCCACTTTCGCAGCGCTTGCGCCCAGGCTTGCGAGCTGCGTGAGGAATGCGCGTGCCTGATGGTCCTCGACCAGCGCAAGCCCGCCCTGTTTGGCGGCGATTTGGGCGGCGGCGGTGCCGTTCTCGATTTCGGTATCGGTGCCAAGGAGAAAAACAAGGCTGGGCTCGACATAGCCTGTCAGCACCACGGGCGGATCGTTCGCTTTCTTGTCCACCGCCACGCGTGCGGCCAGATGCGGGCTCATCCACACATCGGGAATCTGCGCCACCAATCCCCACACAATCGACGGATAGAAGATCACCGCCGCGATCACCGCGCAGACCGATGCCGGAAGCGTGCGCCGTTGCAGCACGAGCGCGATTGCCGCAAGACCGAATGCCGTTCCAACGATTGCACCGCCGACGAGCAACATCGTCAGATGTCCGCCGAAGCGGTGCGGCAGGAAGATGAGCGCCGTGGCGAAGGCGATCACGCCGAGCAGGAACTGGAACGCCGCGAGATAGCGCAACACCTTCAGCCAGCCGGGCTCGGCTTCGTCGCGCGGACGCATCGCCCACAATGCGCCCATGAACGCGACCGCCGGATAGGCGGGCAGGATGTAATGCGGCAGCTTTGTCGGTACGGCCTCGAACATCAGCCAGCACGCGCCCGCCCATGCGAGCAGATAGCGCAGTACCGGGTCCTTGCGGTTCTTCACCGCCCAGCCGACACCCGGCAGCGCGAAGAGAATGGCCGGCCACAGCGTGACGCTGGCAAGCGCCAGATAATAGCCGGGCGGCGCGCCATGGGATTCCTGACCTCCCAGAATCTTCGCCGCGAAATCATGGCCGAGTGCTTGTTCGTAAAACTGCCCGTGGCTCTCGAAGAAAATCGCGATGCCCCAGGGCAACGTGATGACGAGCGTGAGCAATATGCCCGGCCATGGATGGATCGTGCCGAGCCATTTCCAGTCGCGATCCCACAGCGAAACCGCAATGACCGTCACGGCCAGCACCGCAAGGATGATCGGCCCCTTGAGCAAAACACCCAGCGCAAATGCCGCCCATCCGCCGAGCGCGAGCCACAGGCCCGGCGGCGCACGCGCCGCATCGCGCGCGGCGAGATAACATCGCATCAGAAGCGCCTGCGAACCGAGCACGGTGGCGAGCAGAACCGCGTCCGTCTTGGCAATCTTGGTTTCGGCCGTCAGCGAAACGGTGAAGCCGATCAGCGCCGCCGCGATCAGCGCCACCGGCGGCGAGGCAAAGGCCCGCGCGCACCAGAAGGCGAGGAACACGGCGGCAAAGCCTCCGATCAGCGAAGGCAGCCGGTAAGTCCAGATCTCGTTATAGGGCGGGTCGCTGAAAAGCTTGGTGGACGCCACCTGCAGCCAGTAAATCCCCACCGGTTTCTTGTAGCGCGGGCCGATGGAATAGCGGATGTCCACGTAATTGCCCGTCTCGATCATCTGCTTGGAGGCCTGGGCGAAGCGGCTCTCGTCGCGGTCGAGCGGGGGCAGCGAAAAGAACCCCGGCACCCAGGCGATGAAGCACAGCAGGAACAGGGTTGCGAAGGGCCGCCTGGCCAGCCGGTCCAGAAACGCGGACCGCTCGGGAGTTGCGGGCGCCACGGCCTTGCTCATGTGGAATGCCTCTTGAATGGCCTGCCCCCGAACGGGGGAAATCGTAAACGGGGGACCGGTCCGATGCGCCTTCTTGATACGGCACTGTTTCTCACCGGCCGGGGCTTGTATAAGGCCCGCGCCGCGCGCGGCCAAGCCTTTGAGCATGACGGGATTGAACGGAATTTCGGTATGGCGCTTGCGTTATCGGTCGTGGTGCCGGTGAGGGACGAGGATGAGAACGTGCGCCCGCTGGCGCACGAAATCGCCAAGGCCATCGCCGCAGAGGGGGATGTGGAAATCATCTTCGTGGATGACGGCTCGGCCGACGCCACCGCCTCGGTTCTCAAAGATCTCAAATCGGAAATCCCCGCGCTTCGCGTGATCCAGCACGGGCGCAATATCGGCCAGAGCCGCGCCATCCGCACGGGGGTTCGCGCGGCGCGCAGTGAAATAATCGTAACGCTGGACGGCGACGGCCAGAACGATCCGGCCGACATTCCGAAGCTGCTCGCCGTCCTGCGGGGGCCGGGCGCGGAGAATATTGGGCTCGTCTCCGGCGTACGCCTCAACCGCAAGGACGATCTGAAAAAGAAGCTCGCCTCGAACCTTGCCAACCGCTTCCGCCGCGCGATGCTCGATGACGGCGCGCAGGACACGGGCTGCGGGCTGAAGGCCTTCCGGCGCGAGGCTTTCCTGGCCGTGCCCTATTTCGACAATCTGCACCGCTTCCTGATCGCGCTGATCCTGCGCGAAGGCTATGACGTGCGTTTCGTGGAGGTCGGCCATCGTCCGCGGCTCCATGGCCGCTCGAAATACGGCGTGTGGGATAGGCTCGCGGCCGGTATCTCCGATATATTCGGCGTGCGCTGGCTCAAGAAGCGCTTCAAGGGCGCGGTGGCTGCAAAGGAAATCTGAATGCTCGCCCATCTCCTCGGCTGGTTCACCGTCCAGCATCTGTGGCTCATGGTCGGCTTTGCCGGGCAGGCGCTCTTTGCCTCGCGCTTCATCGTGCAATGGTTCAAGAGCGAGATGGAGGGGCGCAGCGTCATCCCCATCGCCTTCTGGTATTGCAGCGTGGGCGGCGGCATCGTGCTTCTGGCCTACGCCATTTATAAGCAGGACCCGGTGTTCATCATCGGCCAGGCGAGCGGGCTTTTCGTCTATGCGCGCAACCTCTATTTGATCTTTCGCGAGCGCACATTGCTCAGGGAAGCCGCCAAAACCGAGACGGCTTAACCATACGGTCACATCGGCGTCGCATCCCCGCCCCAGTTCCGCCCCAATATGATACAGTAAATGGGTTGGGCCCATCCGGGGAGGAAGAATTGCGCTCGTTTCCGCTGATGATCGTCGCCGTCGTGATCTACAACCTCATTTGCGCCGTCCACGGATTCAATCCGGACGAGACCAACGCGCTGCTCGCTATGAGCGTTCCGCTGACGATGTTCTCGGGCCAGGTGTGGCATTTCTCGGTGGGCGATCTGGTGGTGCTGGTGGGGCTCGCCATGCTGTTCGTGGAAGTGGTGAAGGCCACGCGCACGACGGCGGTGGAAGTCATCAATCACGCGCTGTCGATGATCGTGTTCATCATCGCGCTGGTCGAATTCCTCGTGCTCAAGCCGTTTGCCACCACACCCTTCTTCCTCATCATGGTGATGGCCCTGTTCGACATCGTGGCGGGCTTCACCATCTCGATCGTGGCCGCCAAGCGCGACCTCGGCGTGGCGGGCGGAATCATCGGGACGAATTAAGGCTTACGCCAGACCCAGAAAGACCAGAAGCGCGCGATTGATGCGCGCTATGTCCTCGGCGTCGAGGACGCCGATACGCTCACCGAGCTTTTCCTTCTGCACGGTCGTGATTTTGTCGATCATGACGCGTGACGGCGCGCGCAGGCCATTGCGTTCGTCCGGTTCAATCCGCAGTCGCGCGAGCGGCGCGTCGGTCTCACCGCTCGTGAAAGAGCAAATTGCGATCGACGCGGTTGCGTCGAAACGGTCGTCCTGAACGATGACGCAAGGACGCGGCTTGCCGGCAGATCCCCTGTCGGAGACCGTCCACACTTCGCCGCGTTTCATGATTCGAACGGTGAAGAGATGGCGTCGATGAACGCCTGATCGGCTTGCTCGTGTTCGCTTTTCGCGATTGCAAGCGACTGGCGATGCGCTTCCTTGCGAAAATTTTCCGTGCGCGTGTCGGGAACCCAGACCTGTACAGGCCTCAGCCCGCTCGCGCGCATACGCTCACGGTACTTCCGCACCTTGTCGCGAATCGTGCGCTTCTTCTGGGCGGTCATGGGCCTGCTCCGGTTACATGTAACCTAACTCATGGCGGTGTGGAATTCAAGGGCCGTGTCTGGACGGCCCTCAAGCCGCGCGGCGGCCATCGCGTCTGCCCTTGAAGCGGCGGTTGCGGGGCTTGGCGTAATCGATCTTGCGCGGCGCATGCGGCGCGTAAGCCGGTACCTCGCCCACCACGCTCAAGGGCCGCTTCACCAGCCTTTCGATGGCGCGAAGATTGTCGCGCTCCTCCGCATCGCAGAACGAGATCGCCACACCCGCCCCGCCCGCGCGCGCCGTGCGGCCGATGCGGTGGACATAATTCTCCGCCACGTCGGGCAGCTCGAAATTGACGACATGGGTGACGCCGTCCACGTCGATGCCGCGCGAGGCGATGTCGGTGGCCACCAGAATCCGCGCATAGCCTTTGCGGAAACTTTCCAGCGCACTCTGCCGCGCGCTCTGCGATTTGTTGCCGTGGATGGCCGATGCCGAATGACCGGCATGGGCGAGCGTGGCCGCGATCTTGTTGGCGCCATGCTTGGTGCGCGCGAACACGATCACGCGCGCCATCGCCGGATCAGCGAGAAGTTCGAGCAGGCGGGCGCGCTTGTCCTTCGCGTCCACGAAATAGACGCGCTGGTCGATGCCGTCGGCGGTCACCTTGGCGGGAGAAACTTCCACCCGCGCCGGATCGCGCAGGATATCGCCGACCAGATGGGCGACTTCGCCGGGCATGGTGGCCGAGAACAGCATCGAATGGCGCGTGCGCGGCAGCACGCCCACGATTTTCCGCACGTCGCGGATGAAGCCCATGTCGAACATGCGGTCGGCTTCGTCGATCACGAGCGTGCCGACGGCACCGAGCCGCACATGTTTCTGGTTGACGAGATCGAGCAGGCGTCCGGGCGTGGCGACCAAGATGTCGGCGCCATGGCGCATCGCGGCGATCTGCTTGTTCTGGTTGACGCCGCCCAAAATCACGGCATGGCGCAGCTTCAGATGCCGGCCATAGGTTTTCAGGCTCTCGTGAATCTGGATGGCAAGCTCGCGCGTCGGCGCCAGGATCAGCGCGCGCACGCCCTGTGGCGTCACATGCGCATCTTCCTGCGAAAGACGCTGCAACAGCGGCAGGCCGAAGGCGGCGGTCTTGCCGGTTCCGGTCTGCGCCAGCCCCAGCACATCGCGCCCCGCCAGAATGAGCGGAATGGCGTGAGCCTGGATCGGCGTGGGATTGAGATAATTCTCGGAGGCGAGCGCGCGCAAAAGCGGCTCGCTCACGCCGAGCGTTTGGAAAGTCGAATGAGTCACGATGAGTCCTTTGTACGCAGCAAGACGGCGCATTTCAGGCGCACGCGCGGGCGGCGATTGCCGTCTTCCACGCACATCTGGAGCGAACGGAGGTTGATTTGAACACGCGGTGACTGGCGCATGACGCCGTCGTGCGGCCGCGTGATGGGGCTGATATGGGTGCTGCGGTGCGGAAAGTCAAGTCGTGGCCGCCCCGGGCCCTTATCCGCCAATACCTTGCCGCACACGATTGAGCCGCTATATTCCCGGCCCTTCCCGGGCAAACGCCCGTAAGACGGACAGATGGCCGAGCGGTTGAAGGCGCACGCCTGGAAAGTGTGTAACGGTGATGAGCCGTTCGAGGGTTCGAATCCCTCTCTGTCCGCCACCTCCAAATTTTCTCGCAACAAGATCAGCTACTTGTCCACGGTTTTGGCTAATCGTTCGTCCGGGTTAGCCAAATTTTGTTCGCCGTTCGAGCCCGATAGCGCACGCACCGCTTCATCCGCGAGCAATAATTGGGAGGCCGCAGCGGTATAGCGCTCGATCTCTCGCAAGCTCTTATGGCCGGTGATGGCGGCTATCTGGTGTGGCGTGCATCGTGCCTCCGCCAGACGCCTTGCGGCAGCCTTACGGAGACCGTGGGCGGAACAATGCTTGGGCAAGCCCGCCTTCTCGCAGACCTCGCGAAACCAGTTTCCAAAGCCCGCGGCCGAAAAGGGCTTCCCGCCCTTCGTCACCAGAAAAGTGAGATTGTCAGTCGGCGTGGCGGCGATGATCCGTGCAAGTTCGGGGTGGATAGGGATTTCGAGTGAAACCCGCGTCTTCTGCTGACGCAACGCAATACGACCGTGGCGAATGTTCTGACGGCCCATCTGAATTACGTCGCCACGGCGCTGGCCGGTGTGGAGCAATAATGCAAGCGCGAGCCGTGCGCGCGTACCCGGCGGATGGAAGGCTTCGAATGCAGCGATCTCATCTTCGCTCCAAGAATGGAAACCATCAGTGTGGTGACGTATGCTACGAACTCCAATGGTGGGGTCATCCGCGCGCAAGTTCTCATTGACTGCGAAGCGCATCAGTATCCTCAGCATCCGCAGCAAATTATTCGCGGCAGCCGGTGTGTTTGCGCGCTTCGCTATAATGCCTCGGATGTGTTCACGCTTGAGGAGGGCAATAGGCTTATCGCCGTGCTCTTCCCGGAACCGCTCGATAATGCCTTTATATGTTGCTTTGGTGCTGTCTGTAAGGGTTAGAAATTCGGCCGAGCGGTAGTACGAAACGACGAGAGCAGCGACACTGCCTGGCCTTGTGCGATCAATCCCGACTTCGGGGCGCTGCGCTAATCCACCGATCCATGAACGTAGCTCGATTTCAAATGCCTCCGTTCCGGGTTCAGACCTGAAATAATAGGTGGGCCAACCTTTCCGCCGCCCGCGTGTGCGGACTTTGCCGTGCTGATCCCGATACTGGCTTACACCCTTCGGAAACATGCGAATTTTCATCGAACCTCATCCCAAGGATTATGGTCTGGATCGCCAGCGCTGGGCAGTGCATCGAACGCTTCGTCCAATTCCAAAATGTCCCAAACTTTGCGTCCGTCGATCCGTTTGGGCGGCGGCATCCGGCCATCTTCTACCATTGTATCGAACTTTGTAACGCCCACGCCGATATAAGCAGATGCAGAAACACGCGACAGGCCGCGCGGAGACACGGTGCGCGAGGTGCGCTTTTCAAGTACACTCATTCGCCAGAACTCTGTAGTATTCCCTCAGAATTCTAAGCCTTTTGGCTTCTTAAACAATTCAGTTTGAGGGTGCTCGAAATTCGCCATGCAGATGCCGATAACGTTATCGATTTCTCACAAGCGCTAGTGGTGAGCACCTTCTTGTCGAAATAGGACGATGAATTTGTAGGCAAATTCGCGCGTGATCTCTCGTTTTTCAGCCATGGCGTTTTCATGTATCCGATTGCATACGTCCCATTGTCCCCATGCAGCTCCCGGCGCATCTTCAGGAGGTTCCACACCGCAATCTGGTGAACTATCGAGCTCCATGCACCTATCTGCGATGTACTCCGCTAAACTCACTGCGGTTTCGGCACTTGGCGCAACCTTCCTCGCAAGATCAAGCACGCACCGTCCTACGGGATCAGAGTTGGGTTTAATGTCCGTTTGTGCCCTTGCCGTTCCATTTGCAAGACCTACCACGAGCGCAAGTGCCACCCCATAAATCGTAATTTTCATTTTCAAATACTCTGGAGCTTCATGTCCGTAATTATAGCACTATTGTCCGTGGTTTAGAAAGCACCGAAATGATGCTTTGTGTCTATGAAGGCACAGCACTTGGTAGCCCGAAATTTGAGGCGTTTGAGGGTCTCCCGCGCGATCTCGCAGGAGGCGCTCGCTGTGGACGCGGAGATAGACCGCACTTATGTCAGCCGTCTAGAACGATCTCTAGAAAACCCGTCCGTAGCGGTATTGGAGCGGTTGGCGATTGCTTTGGATGCCGATATACGGGACTTGTTTGACCCAAAGGGCGCTGGGCGCGGTATAATAAAACCTCTGCCTAGCGGACGGCGTAAGCGCGTCTGAGGCGGCGGGGTGCGTTCTTGACTTTGGTTTCAATCATTTTCCAAATTTTCCAAGAAAATCTGCAACATTCAGCAGACGGCCCCCCTACTGCGGATACGTGGAAAATTCCCATGAGGGGTGTAGGCCGCGCACTCTTATATGAATTCGATCCTTATGGAGATCGCTATTTCACACAACAGCGTATTGAGAACCTTATCGAAATTCGAGAAACGAGATATTCGCCTATAATTCGCGATCTCTATAAAATACAATAAAGCCGTTGCACAATTTCGCTGTTACTTACATTGCGGAAAAATCTGCAACGCTTGTAAAGGCGGATAGCGCACCGATTTTCCGACAATGCAACTCATATTGCGTAAAAAAAATTCTGCTGTAGGATAGCAACCGCGCATTTCCAGCGCGGTTGCTATCCCTCTGACGATTTCTAATGGCTCACCCGAAAAGAAAGAAGCCACGCTACACACGGCAACTATTCGTCCGCCGTGCGGGACGCAATCGCCGGTATGGCCGTGGTTTCAGCATTCCGTTTCGCAAGATGCGCTGCGAATTCTATCGCGCGGGTTATAGGACAATACGTTTACCCGGCCTGCCATTTAGTCCTGAATTCATGGCCGCATATCAGATTGCGCTCACATGCCAAATACCGATCCGCCCGGCCACCTGCGACCGTATGCTTGCGCTTCGAATATCAATTTGTGCAAATCTGCTGTTTCTCACGCCAGCCTTCGGGCAATTGAATGCATTCACGCGCAACCGTTATCGCTATTTGCTGGAGGATTTCTGCTCTCGCATTGCGGGCCGCCGCGCCAGTCTCGATACACACCACCGCACGGCTCTGTTCATACACCGCAGGCGTCCGCATGTTGCCCGCCGCCGCATCGCAGAACTTCGAAAACTGATCGCCGCCGCCGGGCGTTTAACGCCACATCCCTCTTTGGGGCCGGAGCCGGTCAGATTGACCGAGTGGGCTGCCGACCGCTCAAGCCAGAAATCCGCTGCCAAGACGGCGCGGATCGTAGCGCGCCAATTTCGGTACTACATTAAAACTGCCCGCCGGGACGCGAAGCTGGCTGCTTATCGGCGTATGGTAGGGCGTGACCGTCTCCTTGCGCCGCAACCTATTTCGCCCCGCATCAAGAAAGAGGCTCGCAAGATCATTGACCGGCAGCGCGCGCGATTGAACCTGCCGCCTATAGATTGGCAGGCTAAAGACAGTTACGCGGGCAGAATTTGAGCCGATAACGTTATCGGCCTGCTTGGCGGCGGCGCCTGTTGCGGAGATGACGGTGTTGTCATGCAGCGAGTTATGACATTCCTCACTGTAGCGGAATGCCACCCTCCGCCTCTGGCAGTCTGAATGCCTCGGGCATTAAGGGCCACCGCTATCTCCGCGCATGAACTGATCCCGGCATTCTGAATGCTTTGAATTATCGGCATAATGTTGGATGCAAATTGTTGCGCTCTATTGCGATTTGCTTCCACGCCCCGCTGCGATGCGATGTGCTGCTCGGAGGTGCGCGACGGTATGGACCAGCCTAGCTGGCGACCGCGTGCCTTGGCTGCCGCAAGTGCCGCCTTGGTGCGCTCGCTGATCTTTCTGGCTTCCCACTCCGCAAAGACCGCCGCCATTTGCAGAAAAGTTCTGTCGGCCTCCGGCATATCGACAGCCAAGAAGGTAACTTTGCTTTCCAGCAGCGCCGAGACGAAGGCGACATTGCGAGCGAGGCGGTCGAGTTTCGCGATAACAAGGCTAGCTCTGCTCCGGCGACATAGCTCAAGGGCGGCTTGAAGCTGAGGCCGATCCTTCCGCCGCCCCGTCTCGATTTCGGTAAATTCGGCTAGCAATATCCCTTGAGAGCTCTTGAGGAAGTCGAGGACCGCCTTTTGCTGGGCCTCAAGCCCCAGACCGCTCTTGCCCTGCCTGTCGGTTGAGACCCGTCGATAGGAAACGTAGGCGATCTGGCTCATATTCGGCTCTCCCGCAGAACAACCCGCTACGAACGTAGGGGGTTTTTCTGGAGCTATAGCTGATCTCCACCGGCCTTCCATGCAAATCAAAAATTGCATATTCGCTGGTTTTCCTAATTCAGATTTCGGCCGATGAGCGCTGTAGCTAGTGGGTAGCGGAACGCTCATGGTTTAGCGCTCGCTACTGATTTTTCTTAGGTGATGGTTGGCATCTGTGACGCCATCCTCCAAACAGTCAAATACACAATCTTCACCGAATACTCGTTCGACTGCGGGACGAAGTTTGTCTCTCACCCAGTTCAATTTGAATGTGCCGTTCAAAGAAATCCTCGGAGGCGTGTCATCGAGAAATACTGCTCCGGCAAACCATACATCAAATTTGCTCTGGCCAATTTCCGAGATAAGGCGTTCGGTGCGCGCTGCGATAGCGGGCGCAACGAAGGCCGCCGCTTCTAATGACGATTTCATAGGAGGTTCACTATTAGCGTTTCCGCTACCTAGACCAATTTTTCCGCGCGGTGGAATTCCAATTCCATTTTGCGGAATTTGCTTTCTTTCAACCGAAGTTGTGATTGACGCAGGTAGATTCATTCGATACGCGATTATTTCTATGCAAGCTCCCGACTCCGGAATTCGCTTTTTGTATACAAAGCGTTCGATCAGAGTTAGAGCTTCTAGTTTGCATAGGCAGTTGTAAACGGTAGATTGGGCCAACTCAGTTTCCCGAACCATCAGCTTTATAGACGGATACGTTAAACCATTCATGTCTGAATGTTCGGCCAGCTTGACTAAAACAAGCTTTGCAGTGGACGATCCCGTATTCTGCTTAAATGCCCAGCCGACAATTTTGCCACTCATTTGGTGCCTCCGAGTTGAAGAGGCTCATAATTCTATGAACATTCTTTCCTTGCGCAATAGAGCAGCGGAACCCATTGACAACGGAGAAATTCATCGGGCATCAACATCCAATATATGCTACCGATAACGTTATCGGTCGGAAATAGTGCGAATGCGCAATTAATTCTACTATCAATCACTCACAAGTTGGGTCTGTTGAAGCTGCCAGCTAACGTCACATTCGCGGTGATTGAAGGGACAACCGCTCCACAAACTCCGCGACGAAGGGCGTGCGCGGCGCGCGCATCACATCTTGCGGCGTGCCGTATTGCTCGATCTTTCCCTTGTTCATGACGGCGACAAGATCGGCAAGTGCGAAGGCTTCTTCCTGATCGTGGGTCACGAAGATCGACGTGATGCCCAGCCGCTCATGCAATCCGCGCAGCCAGCCGCGCAATTCCTTGCGGACTTTGGCATCGAGCGCGCCGAACGGTTCGTCGAGGAGCAACATGCGCGGCTCGATCGCCAGGGCGCGCGCGAGCGCCACGCGCTGGCGCTGGCCGCCGGAGAGCTGGCTTGGATAACGCTTGCCCAGCCCGTCAAGCTGGACGAGGCCGAGCAATTCCTCCACGCGCCGTGCGATCTCGCTGCGCGAAGGCCGCTCCCGCTTCGAACGCACATTGAGGCCGAAAGCGATGTTCTGCGCCACCGTCATGTGGCGAAACAGGGCGTAATGCTGGAACACGAATCCCGTGCGGCGTTCGCGGGTCGGCACGGTCAGCCAGTTCAGATCGGCAAAGCGCACGCTGCCGCTGTCGGGAAATTCCAGCCCGCCTAGAATACGCAAAAGCGTGGTCTTGCCGGAGCCGGACGGCCCGAGGAGAGCGACGAAAGCGCCTTGCGGCGCGTTCAGGCTCACGCCGTTCAGCGCGGGATAGGTTCCGAATTTTTTGGCGATGGCATCGACGACGAGCGACATGATGTCTCCTTCAATGGCGGTGGACGGCTGCGATCTCGTCCGCATACCGCCATTCGAGAAAGGTTTTGA
>Ga0335085_10000541_pt1 | contig 104128 bp, 121 predicted proteins | sample Lox_Sample_45_FD_206712 | JGI IMG/M metagenome (GOLD analysis project Ga0335085, IMG submission 206712) | Soil microbial communities from Loxahatchee National Wildlife Refuge, Florida, United States - Lox_Sample_4.5 | ecosystem: Environmental > Terrestrial > Soil > Wetlands | place: USA...
TTTCCGCAAGGAAAGCCCCACTTCACTTCTGCGTCGCCCGCATTGGGACGCAGTGGGAGTCGTGCTGAGGCGGCGCGCGTTGGCGTTGCGTGACGTGATGAAGATCACACCAAACAGCGGTCCAGATTTTCGGTGATTTACTCGAAGAGCGGCAGCGAAAGCGTCTGGGGCTCCGCGCGATTTTGCGCGCCCAAGCAAGGCAACAAACTCTTAACCGAACCTGCGTCATTCGAGCCCTGATCCATCGCCGCATTTGGCAATTTCACAGTCAGCATTGACGCATCAATCGTTCGGTCGTTCCCCCGCGCTCAGGGCTCTACTCACTGACTTCTGTGTCATTAATGGCATAAGTAACCGGAGAGAATCAAGCTCGTCGCTACTATTTCTTAATAGCGAGTAACTTTCTGCTCAGTTGAAGAACTGCCGGAGGATCGCGCAACAACAAATGCCTTGGTTCTACGCGGAAATACAGATCGCACTCGCTGTCATCGACTGCTAGCAATTCTTTCCGTTACGTCAACAGCTTGGCGGGGAAGCCAATCGCATGAGCAACCCGATCACTAGCTTGCTAGTCTTAATCGATACATCACGATGCACCTACGAACTCCATTCGGTAATTAATAGAAATTCCGTTTTGAGAATTTCCTATATGCAATTTTGCATAATAAGGGGATCCGCGATCAATGGCTGTATTAAGGAAGCATCATTTCCGCCGCTTTTCGACCTAACCGGATTTGAGAAATTTCTTCGTCCGCAATTCCTTCGCTTGCATCAGCGTTAGCACGTGGCTGTAGTGCTTTTCGATGTAGGCAATGGAGGTGCCCATGTTCTTCGCCAGAACGTGGATGGACACGCCGGAAAGAAGCGATTGCGTGCAATAAAAATGTCGCAGGCTATAGATGGTGCGGCGCTTGCCCCAGCGGTCGTTGAGGAGGCCGAGCTTCGACAGCACGGCCTCGAACGATTTGTTGAAGTTCTCCACCGGCTCGCCATCGCGGTTGCAGAACACAAGATCGTCCGGCTCCGTATGGGTCGAGAGTTTCTTGAGCCGATCCGTATAGACATGCGCGCTTTCGCGGCACACCACCGTCCGCGCGCCGGTCTTGGTCGTGGGCGCAACCTCCACCACCAGCACCGGCTTGCCCTCCACGTCCTTCTCCATGCGCAGATCGCACCAGCGTAGCTGGCGGGCCTCGTTGGGCCGTAGGCCGGAGTTCGCCATGAAGAGGAGATAGTTGCGCAGCAATTCACGCTGGAAGCGGTGCAGCGCATGCGGACCGGAACGGTGGAGTGCGCCGCCGCCCTCGGAAGGGGCCGATACCATACCCTCCTTCGAACGCTCTCGCAGGTGCTCGTATACCTGCTTCCATTCGGCTTCCGTAAAGGAGGGGCGGCGCTCGACGCCCTTGGTGTGCTTGACCTTGATGGCCTTGATCCACGGCTCGCGTTTGACGAACCCCACTCGCTTGCCCCAGCGGAATATCTGCCGAAGCATTCCGGCTTCCATGTCCAGCGTCTTTTGTGCAGGCACGCGCACGGCGTTGGCCGGTATGTCCTCCTCGTCCTCCCAGTTATCGGGATTGTGGTAGTTGATGCGCCAATCCCAGTATTTCTCGACGAAGGCGTCTGGCATGTCCGCGACGCGCTGCTCCCCGAAATACGGAATAAAATATTTGTTCGCCATCAGCCGGTGGAGGCGCTGGCGATGGACCGAGAGCCCGGCCTGATGGGTGTCGTAGAAGCGCTTCCAGAAATCCTTGAATTTGAGGTTCCCGGCCACCTTCACGTCCAGGCCGAGCTTCTTCTCGGCCTTGAGTTCATAGAAGAGGTCCTCGGCAGTCGTGACGGCTTCGTTGAGATCGCGGGTTTTGAGGGACTTGATGACGTAGCCGGTCACGCCGGGGATTTTGAGCCGGGCCTGATAGCCGGACTTCTTCGCGCCCGGACGGGTATAGACGAGGATGGCCCCGTCTTTCAGCCGGTGCGCCTGTTCGTAGAAGCTCGCCATGCCCGCAGCCCGTTTTTGTGAACGAATTGTCAAAAACGATAAGTGGAAGCTGCGCCCGGATCAACGCCTTGTCATTGATTTGTGAATGGCAAAACAGCGACATAGTTTTCACTAAGTCGCTGTTTATAAAGGAAAATATGAAGAAGCAGGATCAGCGCTTCGAGAACTGGAAGCTGCGGCGTGCCTTGGGGTGGCCGTATTTCTTGCGCTCGACGGCACGCGGATCGCGCGTGAGAAAGCCGCCCGGTTTCAGCACCGCGCGCAGGCCCGGCTCATAGGCCACGAGCGCGCGGCTGATGCCGTGACGCACCGCGCCCGCCTGCCCCGAAAGCCCGCCGCCCGCGACCGTCACCACTACATCGAACTGGCCGTCGCGATTGGCCGCGATCAGCGGCTGGCGCAGGATCATGCGCAGCACGGGGCGCGCGAAATAGATCTTCTCTTCCTTGCCGTTGACCGTGATGCGGCCCATGCCCGGCTTGATCCAGACGCGCGCCACCGCGTTCTTGCGCCGGCCCGTGGCGTAAGCGCGGCCCTTGGCGTCGCGGCCGGTCTTCTGCTCGCTCGCGTCTTTCTGCTCCGCGGGCTTGGCCTTGATCAGCGTCGATTTCAGATCGCCGAATGATTTGGTTTCTTCCGCCATGGTCAGGCCGCCTTCGTCTTGCGATAGTTTGAATTCTTCGGGTTCAGCGCGGCGATGTCGATCTTTTCGGGCTGCTGCGCTTCGTGGGGATGCTCGGCGCCCGGATAGACGCGCAAATTCGCAAGCTGCCTGCGCCCGAGCGGCCCGCGCGGAAGCATACGCTCCACCGCCTTCTCCACCACGCGGCCCGGAAAGCGCCCGCGCATCAACTCGCCCGCGCGCACTTCCTTGATGCCGCCGATATAGCCGGTGTGGCGGTAATAGACCTTGTTCTTGAGCTTGTTGCCCGTGAGCAGCACCTTGGCCGCGTTCACGACGATGACGTTGTCGCCGCAATCCATGTGCGGGGTGTAGGTTGCCTTGTGCTTGCCGCGCAGGCGCAGCGCGATGAGCGAAGCAAGGCGGCCCACGACAAGCCCTTCGGCGTCGATCAGCACCCACTTCTTCTCGATCTCGGACGCCTTGGCCGAATAGGTTTTCATGACATCGTTCCTTCGATCAGGCCGCGGGCTATAAGGGCGTTTTGACGGCCGGTCAAGCGGGAAAGGCCCGTTCTGCGGCCATTTTGATTATGCGGTATCATAATACCGGTGCGGCCAGGCCGAGGCATGACGAAGGCCCGCGAACATCCTACATTGGCTCCATGAACGCACCCGCCCATGAGCCCCTTGTCCGCGCCGAGCCCATCGGCTCCGTGCTTCGTCTTACGCTCAACCGCGCGGGCGCGAGGAATGCGCTCTCCGATGCGCTGATGGGCGCGTTGCAGGAGGCGCTGGACCGCGCCGCGGCCGACAAATCCGTGCGGGCGATCATCCTTGCTGCCGACGGCCCCGCTTTCTGCGCCGGCCACGACCTCAAGGAAATGACGGCGCGGCGCGGTGACGCCGACGGCGGAAAGAAAGCCTTCGCCGCGTTGTTCGCGCAATGCTCCAGGCTGATGCAGACCATCGTGCGCCACCCCGCCCCCGTCATCGCGCAGGTTCAGGGCATCGCCACGGCGGCGGGCTGTCAATTGGTGGCAAGCTGCGATCTGGCGGTCGCCTCGCGCGAGGCGCGCTTCGCCACGCCGGGCGTGAACATCGGCCTGTTCTGCTCCACGCCGATGGTGGCGCTGTCGCGCAATGTCTCGCGCAAGCATGCGATGGAGATGCTTCTGACCGGTGAGATGATCTCCGCCGGCGAGGCTTACCGTATCGGCCTCATCAATCGCGTGGTGGAGCATGACCAGGTCGCACACCAGACGCTGAAACTCGCCGAACTGATTGCGTCGAAGCCCGCAGCCACGGTGAAGACCGGCAAGGAAGCCTTCTACCGCCAGCTCGAAATGGGGCTCACGGACGCCTACAATTACGCCAGCGAAGTAATGACGCTGAACATGCTCCACGCCGAGGCCAATGAAGGCATCTGCGCCTTCGTCGAAAAACGCGAGCCCAATTGGCCAACCTAGAATCCCCTCTCCCCCATTGGGGGAGAGGGTTAGGGTGAGGGGGTGTCAGAAGTCAGAAATAGGAAGTCGGAAATCAGAATAAATGCCGATACAATGATTTCTAATTTCCGCAGTCCCCCTCACCCCGGCCCTCTCCCCCGGAGGGGGAGAGGGAGAAGTAAGATGAAAGTCGAACGGTTCAAAAACGTCTGGGACGCAATAGAAAAGACGTCCGCTGATGCGGCGGTTATGACGGCGCGCTCCGACTTGATGATCGCCGTACACGACGCCGTCGAAAGCTGGAACGTTACGCTGGCGCAAGCCGCCAAGCGCCTCAAGATCACGCAGCCGCGCCTGAACGATCTGCTCAAGGGACGGATCACCAAATTCAGCTTGGACGCGCTGGTCAATCTCGCCACCGCGGCAGGTCTCTCCGTCACCGTCAAGGTCAAGAAGAAGGCTGCATAGTGCCCCAATACACCGACGACTATATCAAAAGCATTTTGCGCTCGACCAAGGTGATCGCCATGGTGGGCGCGAGCGGCAACGACATGCGTCCGTCCTATTTCGCGATGAAATACCTGCTCGACAAGGGGTTCATCGTCCATCCCATCAATCCCACGATGGCGGGAAAGAAGATTTTGGGCCGCGACGTCTATGCCACGCTCCACGATGTGCCCGCACCCGTCGATATGGTCGATATCTTCCGCACGCCCGACCACGCGCCGGAAATCGTGCGCCAGGCGCTCGCCGAAAAGGACCGTTTCGGCCTCAAGACCGTGTGGATGCAGCTTGGGGTCATCAACGAGGAAGCGGCCGAAATGGCCCGCGCAGCCGGCCTCGAGGTTGTGATGGACCGCTGCGTCAAGATCGAATATGGCAGGCTGTCCGGCGAGATCGGCTGGATGGGCGTGAACCGCCGTGTCATCGACAATCGCAAACCGCTGCTGTTCGGCAAGGGCGGTTCGTTAAAGCGAGGGTAAAATCATGTTGCGCATCTGGGGACGGAAGAATTCGATCAACGTGCAAAAGGCGATGTGGGCCATCGCGGAAACGGGCGTGAAGTTCGAGCGCATCGATGCGGGCGGCACGTTCGGCGGGCTGAACACGCCGGAGTTCCTGGCGAAGAATCCCAACGGCCTCATTCCCGTGATCGACGACGACGGCGTGGTGGTGTGGGAATCGCAGGCGATCGTGCGCTATGTGGCGGCGCGTTACGGCGCGGGCTCGATCTGGCCCGAGGATCCGGCCGAGCGCGCCAAGGCCGATGAATGGATGGAATGGAATACCTCCACGCTGCAACCGGCGCTGATGGGCGTGTTCATGAATGTGTGGCGCACACCGGAGTTCCGCCGCAATCCGCAGCTCATCCGCAACCTCGTTTCGCGCTGTGGCCAGATCATGCTGTTCCTCAACAAGCATCTGGAGAATTCGCCCTACATCGCGGGCGACAAGTTTACGATGGGCGATATTCCCGCGGGCGCCATGCTCTACCGATATTTCGAGCTCGATATCGAGCGGCCGCATGTGCCCAACGTGTCGGCGTGGTATGCGCGGCTGCAGGAGCGTTCGCCGTTCCGCAACAGTGTCATGATCTCGTTCGAGGATCTGAAGGGCCAATAGGAGGCTTTCATGAGCGATTACGGCTTCAATACGCTCGCCGTTCACGCGGGCGCGCAGCCCGATCCGGCCACCGGCGCGCGCGCGACGCCCATCTATCAGACGACTGCCTTCGTGTTCGAGGATGCCGATCATGCGGCGGCGCTGTTCAATCTTCAGGTTTTCGGCAACATCTATTCGCGGATTATGAACCCCACCAATGCGGTGCTGGAAGAACGCATCGCGGCGCTGGAAGGCGGGCGCGCGGGGCTGGCGGTGGCGTCCGGCCACGCCGCGCAATTGATCGCGCTGCACACGTTGATGGGACCGGGCGACCGCATCGTCGCCGCGCGCCAATTGTATGGCGGCTCGATCAACCAGTTCAGCCAGGGCTTCGCGAAATTCGACTGGCATGTCGATTGGGCCGATGCGCGCGAGCCGGAAAGCTTCAAACGCGCGCTGACGGACAAGACCAAAGCCATCTTCATCGAGAGCATCGCCAATCCCGGCGGAATCATAACAGACATCGAAGCCATCGCGGGCATCGCGCATGGCGCGGGCGTGCCGCTGATCGTCGATAACACGCTGGCTTCGCCTTATCTTATCCGGCCCATCGAATGGGGCGCCGATATCGTGCTGCATTCGGCGACGAAATTCCTCGGCGGCCACGGCAATTCCATGTGCGGGCTGATTGTGGATTCCGGAAAATTCGATTGGGGCAGCGGAAAATATCCCACGCTGAGCGAGCCCTGCCCCTCCTATCACGGCATGAAATTGTGGGAGACGTTCGGCGATATGGCCTATGCCATCGCCTGCCGTGTGCTCGGCTTGCGTGACCTCGGCCCCGCGCTGTCGCCGATGAACGCATTCCTCGTTCTCACCGGCACGGAAACCTTGCCGCTTCGCATGCAGAAACATTGCGACAATGCGCTGGCGGTGGCGCGCTGGCTGAAATCCAATCCGAATGTCGCGTGGGTGAGCTATGCGGGGCTGGAAGACGATCCGTGCTACAATCTCCATCGCACCTATTGCCCCAAGGGCGCGGGCAGCGTGTTCACCTTCGGCGTGAAGGGCGGCTATGATGCGGGCATGAAGCTCGTGAACAATGTGCGGCTCATCAGCCATCTCGCCAATGTGGGCGATACGCGCAGCCTCATCATCCATCCCGCTTCGACTACGCACCGTCAGTTGAGCGAAGAACAGCGCAAGGCCGCGGGCGCCGGCTCGGATGTGGTGCGCCTTTCCATCGGCATCGAGAATGCCGAGGACATCATCGCCGATCTCGATCAGGCTATGAACATTAAAGCAGGAGATTAAGCCAAATATATAGGAGCCACCCATGGGTTTCGCGTCATATACTGAGAACATTCTTGAGAAGTTGGTCGAATCTCAAAATAATTTTCAAAGTGAAATACGTTTGTTTCGAACAACACTGGCCGATACAAAATTTACAGATCGGAAAATAATTGAGGAGGATGTTGTCGCTTTCAAACGACGCCTAACTCGTTTCCTAGATGAACTGGACAGAAGGTCCATGAAGATTTTTGATGAGGCTATAAAGAGATTAAAGGACCCAGGGTTTAACATTGTTGCTCGGATGAACAAGAAAGAAGGGCAACTGGAGACGGCTCGCAAGCAGCGCAATGACGCTTTTCGAGATCGTCAGCAAACGCGAAATGCCAATATAAAGTTGGTCGCCGAAAGGGACGAAGCCATTGAAGAGTGCGAGAGATTACGAAAGCAAAATGCTGAACTCCTTCGCGCAAAGGCCACGCTAGAACATCAACTTTCCAACATCCGTGATTGGAAGGCTGAGATGAAAGGCGTCAAGAGACTCTAGCCAGCGATATTAGGAAAAAGCCATACCGGCGTACTTCGTAGAAATGCCAGACCGCGGCGCTGTAGAGCGCCACCGCCGTGATCTGGTGCAGCGCCGCAAGCGGGATCGGCACCTGATTCAATAATGTGAGAATGCCGAGCCCGATCTGCGCCGCGACGATGGCGACAACCAGCGTCGCGGTCTTGCGCGTATTCTTCGAGACGAACCACAGCGCAATCGCCGCGAGCGCGACGATGTAGGCGCCGATGCGGTGATCGAATTGCGCAAGGCCGGGATTCTCGAAAAAGTTGATCCACCACGGCGCATTGAAGAACGGATTTTCCGGCAGGAAATGTCCGTTCATCGAGGGCCATGTGTTGTAGATCAGGCCCGCATGCAAACCGGCCACGAGCGCGCCCAACAGCATCTGGATGAAAACGAGGACAATGAAAATGAACGCGCCCCTGCCCGCTCCGCGCTGCGCAAGCTTCGGGCGCAAGAACTCCAGCGCCACATACAAAATCGCGCCGAGCAAAATGATTGCAAAGCCGAGATGGATCGCGAGGCGATATTGCGAAACCGACACGCGCGTTTCGAGGCCGCTTTTCACCATCCACCAGCCGATGACACCCTGCAATCCGCCGAGCAGGAACAGCACGACCATCTGGTCATAGCGCGAACGCGGAATATCGCCGCGCCAGGCGAAGAACAGAAACGGCAGCAGGAACGCCAGGCCGACCGTGCGGCCCAGCAATCGATGCGTCCATTCCCACCAATAGATTCCCTGAAAATCGGCCAGGCTCATGCCGCGGTTTTCGAATTTGTATTGCGGGATTTCCTTATACTTGCCGAATTCGGCGACCCACGCCTGATGGCTGAGCGGCGGGATCACGCCTGTCACCGGATGCCATTCGGTGATGGAAAGGCCCGAGCCCGTCATCCGGGTCAGCCCGCCCACCACCACCATGGCGGCGATCATGGCCGCCACCGCGAGCAGCCAGATGCCCACGGCGCGGGGGGGGGTCGGGGCAAGCGTCATGAGCGGCTTCTAGCGCGCGCCGCGACAAGAAAACAGTGGCACAGATGCCGCAAATGACCGAAGAAGCCCTAATGAGCCCACGCCTGAAAAAGCTGATCGGCACGATTCTCATGCTGGTCTGGATCGCGGTCTATGCGCTCGTGGCGATGGGCATCGGCGTGCATGTGCTGCCGCATGCGCATTGGGCGGTTGCGCTCTTATATTATGCGCTGGCCGGAACGCTGTGGATCATTCCCGTCGGGCTGATGTTCCCGTGGATGCACCGCGAGCCCAAAAAGAATTAGCCGCCCCAGCGCCGCACGCGGCCGACATCGACATGCACGAAATCGAGCGAGGGATAATAGCCTACGCCGCCCGCGCGCATGTCGAGGGCTGCTTCGTGGAGCGTCGCGAGGTTCACATCCGCGAGGCGAATGTCGATGGCCATGCCCTGCATGTGGAGGCTGTGAGCGGCGACGCCGGCGCTTCTCTCATGCATCGCCGCATTGGTCGCGGGCGAGCGGTAGCCGGAAATCACTTCGAAGGGCTCGGCGCTGCCGAGTTCGCGATGCAGGAGATTGATGAGATCGAGGAGTTTCGGATCAATGACGTGCACTTCGTTATTGCGATAATCGCGCAGCACATGATCGATGTTCGAGAGCGCGTCCTGCACATAGGCGCCGTCGCGCCAATAGGTGATGGCAAGTTTCTCGCCCGTGTGCAGATTGTCGAAGGCAAGCGCGCGCGTAGGCGCGATGTTCGCCAATACGGGCGTTGCCATCCCGGCGAATAGTGCCGCGCCGCCGGCGCGCAAGATATTACGTCGTGTATGCATGCGTGAATTCCTCGTGGGCGCGTTTGCGCCGTCCAGCCAATCAGCCCGCAGAACATTCCGTTTCGAGCGCGGTCATGGACACCTTGCCCGGCACATGCGGCGCAGACAGGGCGGCCAGCAATTCCGCGTCGCGGCCATAGACATCGGGCCTAAAGCCCGCATTGCCATCGGCGTCCGCAATCGCGGTCCAATAGAGCACATAAACGGGCAGCTTCCTGTCAAGCGCAATGTGCTTGGTCTCGTGCGCATCGATGAGAGATTTGATCTGGGTTAAACCGGCGTTCACGTCGCCGGTCAGCGCATACGAGGCCAGCGGCAGGATTTCCTGCACGCGCATGCAGCCATGGCTGAGATGACGGTCGGCGCGTGCGAACAGATTGCGCGACGGCGTGTCGTGCAGATAGGAATCGAAGCGGTTGGGCATTTCCAGCTTCAGATAGCCGAGCGCGTTGTCGTCGCCGGGCAATTGGCGGAAGTCGTAAGGAAATTTGGCGGCCGAAATCGAGCCCCAATTTATCGTCGTGCCGTAGGGATCGTTCGAGGGGCCATTCAATATCACAATGTGCTGCGACGAGAGATAATCCGGGTTGCGGCGGAGCTTCGGCAGCATTTCGTGCCGGGCGATATTGTTCGGCACGTTCCATGGCGGATTGACCGTGACCTGTTCGACCTGCGCAAAGAAGATCGGTGTGGGGCTGGCGCGCTTGCCCGCGATGATGCGCGAGATGAGTGCGAGCTTGCCGTTGTCGAACACTTTCAGCGTGGCATCCGCCGTATTCACTTCGATGTAACGCGCGGCAAATGGCGGCATCCAGCGCCAGCGTTCCATGTTGAGCATGATCTGGCCGGCGCGCGCGCTTGCAGGCACATTGAGCGACGCAAGCGTGGCGCTGTCGAGCATGCCAGTATCATCGAGGCCGTTGCGCGTCTGGTATTCCTTCAGCGCCGCGGCGAGATCGTTTCCCACGCTCTCTTCGAATCCGAGGCGCTCGCGCAACAGCGGCAAATCCTCGCCTTGCGTGAATTTGGTGGAAGCAGGGATTTCCTGCCAGCCGCCGCGCGCGGCGATGGCGCGATAATGGATGTAAGCCTTCTTCAATCCGGCATATTCGGCATGCGGCGGCGCGAGACTCGAAATAAATTGCGGCAGCGCATTGCTTGCGAGCGCTGCGACAAGTGCCGTAACAGGATCGAAGCTGCGCTCGGGCAGCGCGATGTCACCCTCCACGCTGTAAGGAGAGATCGCACCGAGGCGCATGTCGCGGGCATATTTCAAAAACCCGTCGGTGAGGACAAGATCGTATTGCGCAATTGCTTGCGGCGTATCCCGATGTGCGGCCGCTAGTGCATCGGCGTGATAGGTCTCAGGATCAAGCCCGTCATCGCCCGATTGGGCGAGCGCCGCAAGCGCCGTATCGGCCTTCGCCTTATCCGTCCAGGCGGGCGCGTCATTGCGCGCGCCATAGAAGCGGGCGAGCGCGCCGAGATCGAAGCCGTTCACCGGCGGCTTCTCGAGGTCCTGCTTGATGAGCGCCGCAATCGCCTCCGTGGTGATCGCCGGTTTGGCCGGCACAGGCGGCGGCGCCTCAGGCGGCTTTTTCGCCATGCCGGAAAGCAGCGCGAGCGCAATCGCGCCCGACAAAAAAATCATCAAGGAACGGGCGATGCGCTTGGCTATCATGGGCTTTACTTTAAGCAGCGCGCCCCACCCGCCCGCACTGATCTAAATCAGGTAACGTCCCAGATCGGTTTGAAATCCTCGCCGCCCATCAGCATGTTTTGCGGCGAATTCTTGTTGATGTGGCCGATCAGGCCCTGATAGACGCCGTAGCCCACGAGTTCCTGCAACCGCGGCGAAAATGTTTTCACCAGCGGCGCGGGAAGCCCGAGCTGCTGGTTTTCCTGCTGGCGGATGAAACCCGCGCAATAATTCATGGCGATGCCGGTGCGGCGCTTGTCCGTTTTGTTCGCGCCGCCGCCATGCCAGAGCGCGCCATCCCAGATGAGCACGCTGCCCTTCTTCATTTCGGCGGGGATCGAGTCATAACTTCCGCCGTAAACCGGATTGCTTTTCTTGTGGCTGCCCGGAACGAGCCGGGTGGCGCCGTTCGCATCGGTGAAATCGGTGAGCGCCCACATCGAATTGCACACGATGGAACGATGGGGCTTGTCCAGCGGGATCAGCATGTCGTCGGCATGAATGGGCTGCGCCACCTCGCCCGGATCGATGGCGATGGACGACAGCGACGAAATCAGGCAGCCGCGATCGAGCACGCCCTCCACAACCGGCAGCACGGACTCATGCACCGGCACATCGAGGAACGGCCCGCCATAAGCCAGCAGATTGTAGATGCGCACCGTGTTGTGGCCTTCGAAGCCGTTCATTGCGGGCTTGGCATCGAGCTCGCGTTCGAGGCGCGCGAGCCCATCGTTCAGCGTGTCGATCAGCGCGGGCGGAATCGCATTCTCGACGATGGTGTAGCCGTCGCGGCGCACGCGCGCGACATGGGCATCTCGGGTCTTTTCATCCATGGCCGGTCCTCGTGTGGGACTGATTTATTGTCATGGCCGGGCCCGCCCCGCAAATCGGAACCGGCCGCCATAGTAAGAACTTGTTAACCAAGTCACTGTTTTTACTAAGAATTAAGGATACCCGCGCGCCGTTTTCTTGACGCAGATTAATGCGCGCAACCCTCACTACTCCTATTTTTACAGGTGAGACTCGGCAGGCTCCGGTTGTAGCGGGCGTTTCCGGGCCGGGCGGCCGGTCTCGCGTTTACTGGACGGATTTGGGTGGCATTGTCCGTATACGGACAGTGATCCGAAAGGCACGGCAAAAAGAGGATCGCTGCAAAAAAGACAGGCCCTACTGTCAGGCGCGATGAGAACGATCACGTCGGATAACCATTCAACGGTGGGTAGAGGCCAATGTTACACAATATGGAAGTCGCCGTCGTCGGCGCGGGCGGGTTGCTGCGCGCCGGCATTGTCAGTTTGCTCGCGGGCGTCACCCGCCGGGCTTATGAAGCACCCGATATCGAAACACTGCACGCGCTTTCGGAAGACGGCGCGCATTTCGATCTCGTTCTGCTCGAATTGCAGCTGCTCAGTGGGCGCCATGCCGCGCTCATCGCGCAATTGCGCCAAATGGAACCATCCTGCCGCATCGCCGTTCTCGGCGATACACTGGATCAGGCGCAATTGACGGCGTGTTTTGCCGCCGGCGCGGATGGATTCTTGCTCAAGGATATCTCCGCCGACACGCTGATCGAATCCTTGCGGCTCGTGGCGCTGGGGCAGAAGGTTTATCCTTCCTCGCTCGCCGAACTTTTTTCCGGCGAAAGTGCGGCGATGGGCGAGCCCGGCGATCTTTCGCAGCGCGAGCGCGAAATCCTGCGCTGCCTGATCGACGGCGATTCCAACAAGCGCATTGCCAACCGCCTCAACATCACCGAAGCGACCGTGAAGGTGCATCTGAAAAGCGTGCTACGCAAAACGCACACCGCCAATCGCACGCAGGCCGCGATCTGGGCGCTCGAGCGGGGCATGCCGAGAACCGGAGACGAAGATCGCGGCGGCGAAGTGTTCGAATCCAAGCTGCCGGCCGCGCGCGTCTGAATTTCACAGCGGGGGCTTGCGCTTTGCGCCGGGCGCAGCCCCCAAATGACGCGCGCAACCTTGCCAGGAAAGGCCTGCTGCGGCAGAGTCCTTGAAACCGCAAGGCCGCCTTCATGACAATTCATGTTGCAAGCGCCCCATCGCTCGCCGAACGCTACGCCGCCACGCGGCGGCTGAGCGAGGCGCTGGCCGCGCGCCTCTCGCCCGAGGATCAGGGCGTGCAATCCATGGCCGATGCGAGCCCCACCAAATGGCATCTGGCGCACACCACATGGTTTTTCGAAACCATGATCCTGGGTGCCCTGCCCGGTTTCAAACCATTTGACGAGCGCTTCGCCTATCTTTTCAATTCCTACTACGAAGGCTTCGGCCCGCGCCATCCGCGCGCTCAACGCGGGCTTCTGACCCGGCCATCGGCCGCCGAGATTCTCGAATATCGCAGCTTTGTCGATGAAAAGATGGCGAAGCTGCTGGACGACGATCATCCGCTTGCGGCGTTGATCGTGCTCGGCATCAATCACGAGGAGCAGCATCAGGAACTGATCCTGACCGACATCAAGCACGCGTTTTTCTGCAATCCGCTGCTGCCCGCCTATTCGCCAGCGCCTGCGCGCGAGAACCGCGCGGCGCCCGCGCTCGACTGGATCGAACATGATGGCGGCATTGTGCGCGTGGGCCATGACGGCAATGGATTTGCATTCGATAATGAATCGCCGGCCCACGATGTACTGCTGCGCCCGTTCCGGCTCGCCTCGCGCGCCGTGACCAATCGCGAATATCGCGCGTTCATGGATGATGGCGGCTATGCGCAGCCGGAATTCTGGCTGTCCGATGGCTGGGCGCTGAAGCAGCGCGAAGGCTGGCGCGCGCCGCTTTATTGGTTCGATGACAATAGCGTTTTCACGCTGCACGGTGTGCAACCGCTCGATCCCGAAGAACCCGTCGCGCATGTCAGTTTCTACGAAGCGGCCGCTTATGCTTCGTGGGCGGGAAAGCGCCTGGCAACCGAATTCGAATGGGAAGCGCTGGCGCGCGATCAACCGTTGCGCGGGCGTCTGCTCGATACCAACCGGCTTCATCCATTGCCCGCGAGCGGCGGCGGAATGCAGCAAATGTTCGGCGATGTGTGGGAATGGACACGCTCGTCCTATGATCCCTATCCCGGCTATCGCCCGCTCGAGGGCGCGCTCGGCGAGTACAACGGCAAATTCATGGTGGGCCAGATGGTCCTGCGCGGCGGCTCCTGCGCCACGCCGCAAGGCCATATCCGCGCGAGCTATCGCAATTTCTTTCCGCCCTCGGCGCGCTGGCAATTCTCCGGCATCAGGCTCGCGGAGGATGCGTCATGACGCAAGCCGCCGTACTTCGCCGCGCCGGAGAGCCGCAATCGCCTTTCGCACGCGATCTGCTTTCGGGCTTGCGCGAAAGCCCCAAGCGCGCTCCTTGCAAATATTTCTACGACAATGAAGGCTCGCGGCTGTTCGAGGAAATCTGCCGCCTGCCGGAATATTATCAGACGCGCACCGAGCTTGCGCTTCTGGAAAAACACGCGGGCGAAATCGCGAGCCTGATGGGCCGCCGCGTGGAGCTGATAGAATTCGGCGCGGGCGCGCTTCGCAAGGTGCGCATCCTGCTCGATGCGCTGGATGCGCCTTACGCCTACACGCCCATCGATATTTCCGGCGATTATCTCGAAGGCGTGGGCCGCGATCTGGCCGCGCATTATCCCGATTTGACGCTGCGCCCCATCGTGGCCGATTTCACGGAAGTTTTTGCGATTCCGCGCCACGAATTCGGCGCCCATCGCGCCGGCTTCTTTCCGGGCTCGACCATCGGCAATTTCGAGCCCGCCGAGGCCATGCGCCTGATGCGCGCGATGGCCGCGCCGTTGCATGGCGGCGGGCTTTTGATCGGCGTCGATCTGGTGAAGGATCCGGCCGTGCTGCATGCCGCTTATAATGACGGCGCGGGCGTGACCGCCGCCTTCAACAAGAACATTCTGGCGCGCGCCAACCGCGAACTCGGCGCCGATTTCGACATCGATGCCTTCGATCACTATGCCTGCTACAATCCGAAGCCCGCGCGCATCGAGATGTATCTCGTCAGCCGCAAGGCGCAAGCCGCGCGCGTGGCGGGCGAGACATTTTCCTTCGCACAAGGCGAGGCCATCCACACCGAAAACTCCCACAAATACACGCTCGAAAGCTTCGCCGCGCTTGCCCATTGCGCGGGCCTTGCCGCGAAGAAAGTCTGGTACGATCCTCAAAACCGGTTTGCGCTTTTCTGGCTCGTTCCGGCAGTCTAGAAAAATCCCATGACCCATACATTTTCGGAAGACGTCAAGAAAGTGGCTTCGCCGCGCCTGCCTTATGTCTGGCTGGTGCTTGCCATCGCCGGGCTCGCGGCCATTTCCACATTCCTGGGCGACGACATCTTGCACCAGCTCGGCAGCGTGGACGACGCAACCACCATTCCCGTGCTGGCGGCGCTGGTGCTGTTCGCGCTGTGCAGCTTCGCGAGTTTTTACGGCACCCGCGGAACGCCGCTTCCCTCCTTCGTCGTGGCGATTGCGCTGGGCATTGCGGGCCACAAATTGTTCGCGCCCATTGTGGGCGACCACACGGCGCTGGCCTCGATCGTGACGGCGAGTGCCGCCATCATTCTCTTCAGCGGCGGGCTCGAAATGCCGTTGCGCGATTTTTTGCGACTGGCCGCGAAGATCGCGCTTCTCGCCATTCCTGGCGTGATCGTCACCGGCTTTGCATTTTCGCACGTCACCGCGTATCTGGGCGCGGCGCTGGGCGCGTCCGTTCCCGCAACCGTCATCATTCTTCTGGGCGCGATCCTGGCCTCCACCGATCCGGCCGCGATCATTCCCCTGCTGCATGGCCTGCGCTTCAAGCGGCGCACGGCGAAAGACATCGTGGTGGCGGAAAGCGCGGTCAATGATGTGGTGGGCACGCTGATAACTTCCGCATTCCTGAAGCTTTCGCTCGCGGGACTTTCGGTTTTCGCCGCTTACAAGGCGCTCGAGACGCCCGCAACCTTGCGCTTTTTCGCCGAGCAATCGGGATTCGGCATGCTGTTCGGCATCGCCGGTTTCGTGCTGCTGTGGATTTTGTCGCACATCAAGCGCGGCCATAGCGCGCGCTATGGCGCCGATCAGGTTTATTTCCTGGCGATCCCCATCATCACCTTCGTGGGCGCGGCGGCGTTCGGCGGCAGCGGATTTCTGGCGGCGTTTCTGGCGGGCCTTCTCTTCCACGCCGAAGAACACATGGAGGAGATCGAGCGCTTCTTCTATCAGGTGATCGACGGCGTGGCCAAGCCGCTGATCTTTTTGCTGGTGGGCGCGCTGGTCGATGTGCACGCGCTCATCGCCTATGCGCCGGTGGGCATCGCGGTTGCGCTTGTGTTCATGTTCGTGCTGCGTCCGGCGATGGTGTTTCTCATGCTCGGCGTCTACAGCTTCTTCCCGGACAGCCCGCGGAGCTTGAGCGTGCGCGAGCTTCTTTTCATTTCCTTCGTGCGCGAAACCGGCGCGATTCCGGCGGTGCTGCTGGTCACCGCCGTCACGCGCATGACGGGCCCGGTGAACGGCCTCGTCGAAATCGGAATGTGGGTGATCCTCCTCACCCTCATCCTTGCCCCGCCGCTCACGCCGCTCGTCGCACACAAACTAGGCGTGGCGGAGTAGGCGCAAAAAAAGCGAGTTCGCTTATCGCAAACCCGCCTCGATGGCTACGGCAGCAAGGGAAGCGCGCTCGCGCTGCGACCACCTGCACCTTTGCCTTCGCCTCGGGTTACGGCGAAACCTGCTGCACCTATTCGCGCCTTTTATCCGATGGAGTGCGCGCGCAATGTATGGTGACCGAGTTTCAAACGGGCGCCCACGGGCCGCGCCCTTCCCTGTATGTCTGCCGTGGCTGCGTTAAAGGGTCATCGCGTTCTCGCTTTTATGCAAGAACGAAATGGGAACTACAAAAGCGCGATTCAAGGGGTGCGCGGGAAAAAATTTGCGAGAACTGGCGCAACACCAGTTCTCGCGATTGGTGTGTTCAGTCTCCCAGCCCGAAGCTGATGGAGGCAAAGGGACCCGTGAAGCTGCGGTTTTGCTTCTTCGCCGTATCCCAGCCGCCATCCATCGCGCCGAAGAAATAATCCGCGCGATAGCCGATGCTGATCTTGGCGTCGGGCCATTTGATGGAGAACCCTGCCATGCCGCCGAGATTGGGCACGGTCACGGAGCGGGAGCGGGTTTGCGGCACGCCCGGATGGCTAAAGGTTTGGGTTTGATAGACGAAAAGGTGATGAGAGATGTGACTTTCGTGATACGTCTTGGTTCGCTGCTTGCCGAATAGAAAGGCAGCGTTTACCCCCCAATCGAATGTCAACTCGGACGATTCTGGGTTGCCAGCGAGCGCGGCAGATGCTTGCCAGGAAATGGACGGGCCAACGCCTTTGAAGCTGCGCGAACTTCCAGCCGTCAGCGCGAACCGGCGATTGGCCGTGATCAAACGGTATTTCTGAAGATATAGCGATTTCCAATAAGCATAGCTCGGGAAGTAAGTAAAATAATCATAGCGTTCAAAATCGGCCCGCGCTTTAACGGAGCCGCTTGATTTCGTCCTGAATTGCGCAAAGCGCACGCCTGCGCTCACGACAGACGAACCGTCTTTGCCGAAAAGCCCCACGCCCACATCCTTGCCGGCCTGAAAATCGAGAATGAGATGATTTTCCTGATGGTGTGATTGCGTATTCGCGTAATCGCCATAGACGTGCTTGACGAAAGTATGGCAGCAGGGATAGCCGCTAACGTTATAGCCCGGCGGTTGATACGTCACCTGGTGCGCGCTGCGATGATTGCTTGACCGGCCATAGCGGATGGCGGCGGAGAAAATCCAGTTCGAGCCATCAGGCTGTAGCGATATTTTCGCCTCAGGCCCAAGGCTCCAGGGCAATTGATTGATGATCGTTGCCGGCGAATCGATCTCGGGAGGCAAATCACCGTAAAAGGGCGCCGCAAAGGCGCTGTCACCGCCGTTGGCGCGTTCGATCTGCGCGCCCAGTTCAATCCAGACCTGTGGTTTACCGGACCCGTCATCCGCGGCAAGTGCATCGCCGATACCACAGGCGGAAGCAATCAATGCCGCCGCGGACGCGCTTGTCAGCAGTTTCCAGCGGATGGTGGCTCGGTTGTCGTTTTTTTGGATCAGTTCGCTCATTGTTTATTCCCCCTCACCAGTTCTTCGTGATGCGCACGCCATAGAGGCGTGGGTCGGTCAGGAAGACGTTGGTCGTAAGTCCGCTGTCGTCGCTGTTCAGGAAGTCGCCGGTGATGGCCGTGACATCAAAGATGTTTTTGACGTATCCCATCACCTGCCAGCCCGACGCGCTTGTCAGGATTAGCGCGAGGTTCGTGGTGGAATAGCCGCGTATCTTGTCATAGGGCACATCGTTGAAGACGCGGGCGAAGCTCTGCGATTGCCAGTAGAAATCACTATGCAGCGTGGCTGCCCAATCCTCGGATACCGGTAGCGTGTAGTCCGCCGTGAATGATGTCGTGAAATGCGGCGCATTGGGCAATTGGTTGCCGCCCAGATTCTTCGCGAAGCCCGCACCATTGTTGGGCGCGGTAGCCGGATTGAAACCGATATAACCGGGAGGAACGGGATCCGTCGATTGTCCGCCCGGACTGCTGCCGGCCACTACGGTCGGATTGGGTCCGGTATAGGGAAGATATGTAAGGGGGTCCTCGTTGTTATTGTACGCAGTGCCACAGGCATACGACGCGACCTCGTTCGCATTCGTATCGTCTGGGATATATTGTTCTTGCAGGATCGCCGCGACCACATAGACCGGCAGAATGCAGTTCGAAGCCTGCGTGGGGAACGGCCTATAGACAATCCAGTCAGGATGATTTGCAGCGTCCGTGCGGTCCATCAGATCGACGGAGCTTTGGCCGTTCTTGACTCGCGTGTCCTCATATCCGCCCGCGAAGCTGAACTTCAGGCCGGGAACCGGCTCATAGGTCGCTTCCAGTTCAGCGCCTTTCACAGTGGCGTTGAAATTGTCGTTGAGCGCCGTGCGGTCCACAATGCGGGAAATTTGGTAACCCGTATAATTGTAGAAGAAGACGTCGCCGTTCAGCGTCATCCCGCCGTCGAGCAGTGTGTTTTTGGTGCCGAGTTCATAGGCGTCGATGAATTCCGGCTTGAAAGTCAGGGGATGGATCGGATTGCTGACGTCGACGCTGTTCAACGTGAGCAGCGCCGCGCCCGGCGGATTGGCGCCACCCGCCTTGTAGCCGTGGGCATAGGAGCTATAGACCAACGTCTGATCGGTGAAATCAAGCTTCGGCGACCAGTTGGCGGCGAAGCGGCCCGTCCATTCGTTCCATTGCTGGTTCACGACGCCGGTGGAAATATAGCCATAGCCATCGGTAAGCAGTTCGCTTGGAATATCGATGAAGTGCTTCTGGTCATCCGTCCAGCGCAAGCCGCCAGTCAATTTCAGATTGGGAAGCACATTGTAATAGGCCTCGCCGAATCCAGCGTAAGAATTCAGCACATAAGGATTCTGGCTGAGGAAGTAGTTATGCCCTTCGTTGTTCAAATTCGTAATGGGGTTGGGATCGATGTAGTTACACTGCACGATCGAAGGGATGCTGTGATGATACCGGGGATCGAGATAAGCATAGGAATAGCCTTGAGGCTGCTCGATACATTCATGATTGTCACTGACACCCGGAATCCACGGAGTATTGCGGCCTAAAGAGCCTCCAAACGAGCCAAAGGTCCAGAACGTGAATGTATTGCTGAAGACGTAGTAATTCTCTTCGGTTTCGTAATGCAGGAAATTGCCGCCCACGCTGAAATTGAACGGTCCGCTGAAATTTGATGCCAGCCGGAATTCCTGGCTCAATTGCCAGGCGTGCTCGTCCGAAAGATCGATAAGCGTAATCCGGTCGGAGCACCCGACTTGGGGATCGCAGAATACGCCATCCGGACTGACTGCATTGAGGTATTTGACGCCGTGCATGGCATAGCAGGGTGCCGCCCCGCCGACAGCGGGACACAAAAATATGCCGGGCGAGGTACTGAAGCGATTGTAATCCTCCTCCGACCATAAGAAATCATGATTGAAGCCGGTCTGTGAGGTGAATGTCAGCGCCGGCGTGACATTGTAATCCGCATTTAGTTCGAGCGTATCGTTCTGCGCCAAATAGCGGGGATTGACGCTGGATTCGATATCCCTGAGATTCGTTGATTGGCTGGTGTTGGCATAGGGATTGATCGCGGGATTGATGGCCCCTATGAACCTCGCTGCCGTCACGTAAGGAAGCGAATTGCCGTAAGGTACGCCAAACGAGCCATAGTCGGGCGGGCTGGCATTGGGGTCACCCTTGTCATAGAGTGAATCCGGTTTGCACCCCTGGCTGAGAAACGTGATCGGCTGGAAAGCACCGCCAAAGCCAACACCAACGCCTGCATATGGCGGAACGGGCATACCACCAACACTTGCGGGCGGATTGTCGGTTTCGCAAAGCTGCTTCTGCGTACGCATGCGGTCGTCATTTTCGTTGAAATGCTCCCAGACAAAATTGATCTGCACGTCCGATGACGGCTTGATGCCAATGGACAAACGGCTCGACCACAGGTCGCGCCCGTCGATGGGCGAATTGGTGACCGTGTTGAAACTGTAGCCGTCGCGCTTGGTCCATTCACCCGCGAGGCGGACGTCCAGACGGTCATCGACCACTGGAATGTTCACCATGCCTTCGTAGCGGCGGTTGGTGAAGTTTCCGAAATCGGCGGATAGTATGGCTTCGAACTGATCGGTGGGCTTGGCGGAGATGACGTTCACTACGCCAGCCGTTGCGTTGCGGCCGTAGAGGGTGCCTTGGGGGCCGCGCAATACTTCGACTTGGCCGACGTCGTAGAATTCCTGTTCGAAAAAGTGGTTGCGGATGAATGGGATGTCGTTCAGCGCGACAGCCACGGCCGGATCGGTGCTCACCGAAATCGCCTGCGTGCCGATACCGCGAATTTGGATGCTGTAGCCGGTGAAGTTTGTTTTCGTGAAGGTAAGATTCGGAACCTCCTTCACCAGATCAGGACCACCCGCAATCTGGCGCGACGTGAGCTGTTCCTGCGACAGCGCGGTGATCGCAATTGGAACCGTCTGGATATCGCCCTTGATTTTGGACGAAGTAACGACAACGGTTTCAACGCCCGCCGCCGCATTCGCCCGCACCGGCGCTGCTTCCGCCAGCCTTGTTGCCGGCGCATATAATTCACTTCTCGGACCCGCACTTTGCGGAACGACTGCGATCATTCCGGAGGAATCGCGCCGCGCCACGAAACCCGTGCCGTTGAGAATGCGCGCCAGCGCCACATCCGGCGCGAGATCGCCCTTGGCGCCCTGGCTGGGCACGCCGCGCACGGCATCCGCCATCACGACGAGCGGAACGCCGGCCTGCGTGATGTAGGCATCGAGCGCGCCTTTGAGGTCGCCCTTCGGGATGTCGAAATCTTTTGCGGACGCCGCCGTGGCGATCGCAAGCAAGCTCGCGGTTCCCAGCAACACCGATAAACGAAACTTTTTCATGGTCCCCCCAGTTCGAAAATGTGGACGCGTTTCCTGTTAGCGCGAGATGACGATTTCCCGGCCGCGTTCTTCCACGCGCAATCCGAGAAAATCTCTGACGACACGCTTGAAAGCCTGAATGCCGTTGGTCGGGATCGACGCAACGATCTTCATGCCTGCAACATCCGGATCGACGACAAGCTGCTCGCGATTGTAGCGATTGAGTTCGGCGGCCACGTCGGCGAGCGTGGCGTTGTCGAAAATGAGCAGGTCGTTGCGCCAGCTCAATTCGCGCGTCAGCCGGCTCACCGGCACGTTCACGACGGAAAGCGAATTGCCGGTCGCCAGCGCAACATCGCCCGGCGTCAGCATGGCCGTCCGGGCATCGCTCTTCGCTTTTGCCGGTTCGATCTTCGCCCTGCCCTCGACAAGCGCCACTTCGAGATCGCCGGTGCCATAGCGCACCAGGAATTTCGTTCCGACATCGACCACGCGCTTTCCTGCGGCCGTCACCGTGAAGGGATGGGCGCTGTCGTGTTTGATCTGGAAATAGGCTTCGCCGCGATCGAGCCACGCCGTGCGCTGATCGGCGGAAATACGAAAGACCGTGTTGGTGTTGAGCTCGATTTTGGAGCCGTCGCCCAGCGTCAGAATTTCATGACCGCCGACCGGCGTGGTCCAGGTCGTTTGTTTCTGAAGCTCCAGATACCGGTAGCCGGCCAATCCGAATATCGAAATCAGCGCGATCGCCGCCACGCCGCCTGCGAGAAGGTGCCAGCCGAACCGCCGCGCGTTGGCTTCTTCCGCGGCGGGTGCTCCGCGCAAAGCCGTCAACCGTTCAGTGCGGTTCCAAATCGTCGTCACGCGCATGTAAGCGACATGATGCGAAGGCGATTGCGCGAGCCAGCGATCGAGCTCGGCCTGATCTTCAGCGCTCCAATCCCAGAATTGGCGGCGCTGCGCCCAGCGCGCCGCACACATCCTCACCTCTCTTGCGGTCTCTGCGTTTGGGATGCGGCCGCTCATGATCTTTTCCCCGCATCTTCGCCAAGCAACGTGTCGGCAAGCGCATAGAGACCGGCGGTGAGATGATCCGAAACCGTGGTCTCCGCGATGCCCAGGCGCGCGGCGATCTGGCGCCCCGTCAATCCTTCGATGCGGCCCAGGATGACGACTTCGCGGCAGCGCGGCGGCAGCCTGTCGATGGCGGCTTGAAGCAGCCGCAATTCATCGCGCGCCATGACAGTGCGTTCGGGTCCCGGCGCGTCGAGCGCAATGCCCAGTTCGTCGAGATCGGCAACGGCTTCGATGGGCACGACGTGTTCGCGCCGCACGCGGTCGACGATCAAATTGCGTGCGATGGTGAATACGAATGGCCGCGCCGGTTTTGGAATGTTCTGCAGCGCGGCTTCATAAGTGCGCGTATAGACTTCTTGACAGAGATCTTCGAGTTCGCTCTTATTCTGCCAGCTGCGTCGCAAGAATTGCATCAGGTCCGCCTCCAGCGGCAGAACTTCGCGGATGAACCACGCTTCAAGTTCGGAAGCGGGCACAATGATCCCCTCGCGGATTGCATCCACGGTTGGCCGTTTCGGGTCCCGTACCTCTGCCATCCCCGTCCCGCCTAGAAAGATTTGATTCTAGGCCACACCTGGATCAACGAAGCAGGGCTTTCGAGTTACGTGTGGCGCGCCAAAATTTTTTTGCGCCTGCTCAACGAGCCTGATTTTTGGGGGGTTTCGGGGACTTTTACGGCGGCGCCGAACGCGATTTCGCCGTTTGTGCACTGCACCGTGACGTCACGCAGGTGCGTCACATGCCGATGCCGGTATAGCGGCTGTTGAACGCGGCGCCTGGCTTATCGGCCGGCAATTGCCGGGCGAGTCAGTGCAAGCCGAGCCGCTCGCGCGCCAGTTCCCGGTTGAGCGCGCGCAATTCGTTTGAATGACCGGCAAATGCGCGAGTGACGAGCGCCGGGCCGCCTTCGGTGGCGAGCAAATCGCGCAAGGCGGGTCTCAGCTGTTCGCTGCCGATCAGCCAGCGTGCATCTTCGACCAGCCGGTCTTGCGCATTCGGCGGCAAATAGCGCCAGAGCGGCGCGCCCGCCTGCATCTGCGGCGGCATGAGGAAATATTCGCGCGGGGCAAGCTCAAGCGACAGCGCAAGCGCGGCCGCGGCTTTTTGCGGATCGCGCTTTTGCAATGTTTCGGACAGCACAATCCATCCGCGCGCCGATGCGGGATCGCGCGACAGCGCCGCCGCCGCAACCGGCTCGGCCTCGTCCGGCCGGCCGTTTCGAAGCAAGGCTTCGGCGCGCCAAAGCTGCGTGTCACCGTCGGACGACGGCGCGTGGGAGAGTATTTGTGCGGCATCGCCGTAATAATTCTTCGGCAGCGGCACATTCATCTGCATATAAGCCGGCGCGGGGAATGCGGCTTCAAGTGCAAGCCCGGATATGAACCGCGGAAGAGCGGCGAACAGGACCGCAATCGCGGGCAACAACAATGCGAGCCTGAGCGGCCAAAGCCACCTGTCATTCATTGCCGGCGCTTGCGCATCCATCGCTAAAGCTCCCGCGTGGAAAAGGCCTGCGCGACGCCCAGGCCCAGAATCGCGGCATAAGCCAGCGCGATGGCCGGCATCTGCAGGCTGAAATCGAAAATCGAATGCGCGCCGACCAGCACGCCCGCGCCCACCGCCAGCATCGGATAGACGCGGTTGCGGCGGCGCGTCAGCACGCCGCGCGCACAAATCCATGTGAGCCACACAATCGCGCTGCACCACAGAAGGGCAGCCGCCAATCCCCAACCGGCCGCGAGTTCGAGATAATCGTTGTGCACCCGATCCATGATGAAGCGCATCGTCACGTCCGAATACATCGGATAGGCACTTTGATAGCTGCCGAGGCCAAGGCCCAGAAGCGGCGCGTCATGGATCATGCGCATGGCCGCGCCCCACAATACCAGCCGCGTTGTGCTGCTGATGCCGCCGCCGGCCAGATCGTCGAGATGCGCGGCAAGCATATTGCCGTTCATCGCAAAGAGCACCGCAAGGCCGGCCAACACCGCGAATGCCCCGCTCGTCGCCCAAATCGTGCGCGCACGGCGCATGCTCAAGATCAGCGAGAAGGCGAGAAGCACGGCCGCGCCGGCCAGAAACGCCGCATTGCCGGCGCGCGAAGCCGTGGCGATGAGCGTGGAAACCATCAGCGATGCAGAAGCTAAAGCGTTAAATTACAGCCATTGGGCGGAGCGCTTGCATCGCGCCGCCGCTTCCATGAGGCAGAAGGCGCTTCAGGATAGTCCCTACGTGGCGTGGGACCATCGCAAAGCGGCCGAGCATCTTCTGGAGCGTCTCGCGCTCGAATTTCTTATGCAGATTTCGGACGCGGAACTCGCCTATGACGGAAGCCGGCAAGAGATTTGGGTGAAAACCAAGCTGGGCATCAGCGAATTGCTCGCATTCGAGGAGCGATACGTCGCCGGCATCGGCCTGGACCATTTTCCGGCCAGCGCGACAGAGATGTTCGAGGATCTGCTCGATAAGCTCGAAAAACTTGTGAAGCAAATTCTGAAACGTGACGCGCGCGCGGCAGCATCGTCCGTCCGGCCGCCGGCGCAGGGCGGCATTGGCGATGTGGAAGCGCCGTGAAAAAAATCAGAGATTCCTTGTCCTTTTGTATATGCTGGCGGCCTTCAATGCAGGGCTGGCAATGGCATCGAAAGATGAACGCGACGAGATCGCACGGCGAATCCACGAGGCCCGGCATATCCTCAAGGCTTTACCGCCCGGCGAGCGGATGCGATTGCAGTTGCTCACGATGGAGTGGCCGCTGATGTTGCGCGACGCGATCGAGATTTCCCGCGACCGTGCGCGCGCCAAGCTGCCGTCTCCGTCGCCGGCGGCCATCGACCGGATGGACGAGGCGCTCGCCTGGCTTCTGGCGCTCGCGCGGCATGATGCGAAATTGCTTAAGGCAGTATGGCTGATCTGCGCCGAAGGCTACAAGGTTTCGCAGACAGCGCGGCTGATGCGGTGCGCCCGGAAGTCAGCGCGGACGTGGTGCGATGCAGGGCTTGATCGCATCGCAGCGATCCGTCAGCCTGCGCGGCCATAAGATTTGGAATTTTTGACAGGAGAAAAATATGAATTCACGATTCTTCATTGCGGCAATCTTGGCGCTGGGGTGTGCCAGTGGGTCCTACATTGCGATCGCGGCTCCGGCAGTCGGAAAAGGCGCGCCAGCACAAAACATCTGCACGCGATTGGAATATGTCATCGACGGCGCCGAAAAAGATGCCAGCGCGGCAGAAGCCGACGAAATAGGCGAAGATAGTGCGATCCGCGCGACCGTCGATCAGGGCAAGATCACGACTGCTTACTTGGAAATCCAGGCGAATCTGATTCTGATGGAACAGCACCACTGTGCGCCGCTCGATCATCCGGTCATGGGCGATTATCTTCTGGCGGCCACGGACTGCCACACTGACATGCTCAAGAGCGCCATTTCCGGGTCAAGCGATTTACCGCCATCGTGTGACCAGTCGAAATGGAAGCGGGATTTTCAATAAGGTCGGTGGTGTTTCAGAAGAAATAGACGAGTTGGGCGTTCACCATTGCATCGCTTCCGAGATAGCCGGCCACGGATACGAACTGGTATCGCGCCGTCGCGCGAAAATGCATATCGCGAGAAAACCGCCAATCGAGTCCCGCGCCCGCGCGCACGCCTGCGCCGTGCGCCGATACCGTGTCATAACCATCCGATGCCGCAAGGCCAACCGATGTCAGGCCGGCCGTCCCGAAGAGCGAAACGTGGCTGCCGCGGCCGAGCGGAAGGAATCCATAGCCATCAACGGTGAATTCGGCGATGACAGCCGAAACGTTATATCCATCGCCATCAGTGATGGTGGCGGCTCCTATGGTGAGCCCAGTTTCAATCGCATAGTGCCGGTCGATCTGCCAGCCGACGTTGATGTCGCCGCCGTTGAAGCCATCGCTAAAATGATCGCCTCCCCCGGACACGTACCATTGGCCCCGCGCCTGCGCCGTCGCCGCAGAAGTCAACAGGAGAAGCGCCGCGAGCCCAGCGCGCGTTGATGTCATGGATGCCCCCCCCGATTGCCGCCCCGCTTTTATGTTCTACTTTTACGGGCATTCATTCAAGGCACGTCCGGCAAAGTTGTTCTTAATGGCGTCACCGAATGTGACCCAATTTGTGACCAAATTCGCTTTCCTGCCGGTAAAGAATATATATAAGCCATTGAAAGTATTGGTCGGAGCGGCGGGATTTGAACCCACGACCCCCAGTCCCCCAGACTGGTGCGCTAACCAGGCTGCGCCACGCTCCGTAACCAAATAGGCGGGTGTCCGCCCAAGGGTCGCGGACTATAGGGGGCCGCGCCCGCGCGAGCAATTAGGACCGGCGCGACAGATCGGCGGCGGACGAGATCGATAAACGGGGCGGATATCGAGACGGATATGAGTCAGACCGGCTCCGGCCCGCCGGTGGCCAGAACTTCGTCGCCGCCTTCATAGGGGTCTTCGTCGGGGCCGAGTTGATCGGACGGATTGGGCACGTCGAAGCCCGAAGGCGGCAGCGCCTCGAGGAATCCGGCGGCTTTCAATTCGTCGACGCCGGGCAGATGGCTCACGCTTTCCAGACCGAAATGCACGAGGAAGGATTCCGTCGTGCCGTAAGTCACCGGCCGGCCAGGCGTGCGCTTGCGGCCGCGGATTTTCACCCAGCCCACTTCCATCAGCGCATCGACCGTGCCTTTCGACACGGCGACACCGCGAATATCCTCGATCTCGGCGCGGGTGACGGGCTGATGATAGGCGATGATGGCGAGCGTCTCGATCGCGGCGCGCGAAAGCCGGCGCTGCTCGGGCCGCTCCTTGCGCAACAGGAACGCGAGATCGGGCGCGGTGCGGAACTGCCACTTTCCGCCCACGCAAACGAGATTGACGCCGCGATGCTCATAGATGCTCTGAAGTTCGGCGATGATCGCCTTCACATCCGTGCCGTCGGGGAGCGAGGAGGCAAGCGCCTTTTCGTCCAGCGGTTCGCCGCTCGCGAACAACAGCGCCTCCGTCATGCGCAGATGTTCGGGGTTCAAACCCTCTTGGTCTTGCTTAATCTCGGGCACTTCTTCCATCGCTTGCTTGACTTCGGCCAGACGCACAATCCGGTTCATGATACGGCCTCCAGGGGCGCTACGCGGTCTTTCACATAGACTTCGTCGAACGGCTTGAGTTGCCGGATTTCGAGCTTGCCATCGCGGGCGAGTTCGAGGCACGCAAGCAGCGTGCTCGCTAGTGCCGAGCGGCGGCGCAATCCGCCGCGCCATTCGGGCGGAAGCAGATTGTCGAGCGCGCTCCAGCTTCCGATGCGGCCGAGCATACGTTCGAGCCGGTCGCGCGCTTCCTCGATCAACAGCACCGGCGCATGCACGGGCTTGTAGGATTTGCCGCCGAGCGTCTTCACGCGCTGCGTGGCGTAGGCGGTCAGCAGATCGTAAAGCGAATCCGTATAGGTGCGCAGCTTGACGACATTCACCGGCTCCGGCGCGCCGCGCGCGAAGATGTCGCGGTCGAGCCGGTCGCGCGCCATCAGCCGCACGCCCGCTTCGCGCATCGCTTCGAGCCGCTGCAGGCGCCAGCGCAAACGCGCGGCCATTTCGTCGGCGGTCGGTTCGCCTTCTGCGGTCTCCGGCTGCGGCAGGATCAGGCGCGATTTGAGATAAGCGAGCCACGCCGCCATCACCAGATAATCGGCGGCGAGTTCCAGATTGTAGCGCTTGGCCTTCTCGATGAATTCGAGATATTGGTCGGCGAGTTTCAGAATCGAGATTTTCGCGAGATCGACCTTTTGGTCGCGCGCCAGCGCCAGCAGCAAATCGAGCGGACCTTCGAAACCATCGACCGCCACGACGAGCGCGTCTTCCGGTGCAACCGCGGCCGCTTCCATTTCCTCAAATGTGTCGACGATCTCGCTCACGCAAGCACTCCGAGAAGTTCGGCCAAACGCGTTTCGGCGGCGGCGGCATCGAAGGTGCCGGGCGCCGACAGATGCGCGCGCGCGGCTTCGGCCCGCTTGAGCGAAGGTCCTTCCAGCGGTTTTCCCTCGCCTGCCACCTCGGCCATTTCCTCCATGCTCCCGTTGCAGTGAAGCACGATATCACAACCTGCGAACAGCGCGGCTTTCGACCGTGCCGAAATCGGCCCGGAAAGCGCGTTCATCGACACATCGTCGGACATCAGAAGCCCGTCGAACCCGATCTCACCGCGAATCACATCGCGAATCACTTTGGGGCTGGTGGTGGCCGGGCGCTGGGGATCGATGGCGTCATAGACCACATGCGCGGTCATCGCGAGCGGGCATTGGTTGAGGCTGCGGAAGGTGACGAAATCGGTGGCGCTGAGAATTTCCGCATCCGTCGTCACATGCGGCAATTCCAGATGCGTGTCGGCGCCGGCGCGGCCATGTCCGGGAATATGCTTCATCACGGGCAGCACGCCGCCATCGATCATGCCTTCGATTACGGCGCGCCCGAGATCGATGATGATGGTGGGATCGCGCGAAAAGGCCCGGTCGCCGATCACGTCGTTCGCCCCTTCCACGGGAACATCCAGCACCGGCACGCAATCGACATTGATGCCGAGCGCGGCAAGCTCGGCGGCAATCAGGCGTGCATTCAGATACGCCGCTTCGCGCGCGGCTTCCGGTGCGGTCTCATGCAATTCGCCGAAGCGGCGCGCGGGCGGGCGGGCTTTCCAGTGCGGCGGTTTCAGCCGCGCCACGCGGCCTCCTTCCTGATCGATCAGGATGGGCGCCGCCGCATCGTTCACCGTCGAGCGCAATTCATCCACCAGCGCGCGCACCTGATCCGGCGTCTCGATGTTGCGGCCGAAGAGAATGAATCCGTAAGGCTTCGCGCCGCGGAAAAACGCGCGCTCGTCCGCACTCAATCGCGCGCCCGCACAGCCGAAAATCGCGCGCATGCGCGTGTTCATGGATCAAATCCCAAATTCAGGGTGCGGCCGGGAAACAGGCTCCGCCATCGGCCTTGAGCTTGTCGCAGAACGCGTTCGCCGCCGCTTTGTCCGCGAACGGCCCGATACGCAGGCGGTACCACGTGCCCTTGTCGCCGAGATCGGCCTGTTTCACGTCCGGCGAATAGCCGCCCGCGATGGGATGCCTGGCTTCGTAACCCTTCCACGCGGCGTTCGCGTCATCGGCGGATTTATACGAACCGATCTGGAGCATTATGCTTCCGGCAGACGCGGACGTAGATGCGGCGGGCTTCGGCGTGGTCGCTACAATTGCGGGCACGGCAGGCGGCGCTTTCGCCGTTTCGGTTGGCGGCGAAGGCTTCATCATGACCGGCGCAGGCTTCGCCGCCGGCATCAACGGACGCGGCGGCGCGGTCGCGATTTCTGGCGTAGCCGCTGCGGTGACCGCAGGCTTCGGCGGCGGCGCGCTTTGCGCGGCAACCTTCGTTTCCTGAGCTGCAGGCTTGGTGCCTTCATCGACATTCTGCTGCGGACGCAGATCGGGCGCGGCCGTCTGCTGTGCCGCGGTTTCGTCGTCCGCCACTTCGTCGTCCGGCGGCGCGGGCTGCTCGTAGATCTTGAGGCCCTGATAGGGCGTCGCCTCGTTGGAATTTGCGGGCGCGGTTTTGTCGGGGCCGGGCGCGGCGGCAATGATGCGCGGCGCGTCGCTGCGCCCGCGCTGCACACCCTGCGTATAGGCCAGCCACACCACGCCTCCGAACGCCGCCAGCACCAGGAGCGCAATGACGATCAGCAGCGGAAGGCGCGAGCCCTCCTCGTCGATATCGTCCTCGCCTCCGTCGAACACGCGGATGTCGTCCGACGGCGGCTCATAGACGCCACGTTCATAATTGGCCATTGGCTGCTCCGCCGAATCTGGAACCCCGGAACACTAGCATCCGAATGGGGCCGAATCACGATATCCGGCCGTTAAAGCGTGATTTCGGTGTGGAATATTCTGGCATATTCGCTCAAAGCGTAATTGTCCGTCATCCCGGCGATATAATCGCGCACGACGGACGCGGTGCGGGCATCGCCGGGCGCTCCGCAACTTCTTGCCCAGTCCGGCGGCAGGAGCGCGGGATTGGCGCTGAAGGCGTCGTAGAGCCCGGCCACGACCTTCTTCGCCGCACTCATCGAGCCCATCACGCGGGGATGGCGATACATTCTTTCGAACAGGAAATTCTTGAGGCTTGCCACCTGCCCCGCCATGTCTGGCGAGAAGGCTGCGATGGCGGATTTCCGGGCGCGGATCGCGGCGGCGGATTGGGGTTTGGTGGCATCCAGACGGGCGCTTGTTTCGGTCAGCACATCGCCCACCAGCGCACTCATCAGTCCACGGACGATTTCGCCGATCAGCCGGCCCAGTTCGAGGCTCCCGTAGCGGCTGAGGACAGCGTCAACATAGGACCCGGCAAGCGGGGCGGCGGTCAAATCCTTGACCGAAAACAGGCCCGCGCGCAGGCCGTCATCGATGTCGTGATTCACATAGGCGATGTCATCGGAGAGCGCGGCCACCTGCGCCTCCAGACCGGGCCAGCTTTGCAACTCCAGCGTCCAGCGCGCATCGAAAGAGGCGATGGGTCCGGGCAGCGGTGCGTGAAGCGGGCCATTGTGTTTGACGAGGCCCTCGAGCGTTTCCCATGTCAGGTTCAGCCCATCGAATTCGGCGTAGCGGTGTTCGATCTGGGTGACGAGCTTCAGTGCGTGGGCGTTGTGATCGAAGCCGCCGAAAGCGCGCGTGGCCTCGTTCAGCGCCTCCTCGCCCGCATGGCCGAACGGCGTGTGGCCGAGGTCGTGGGCGAGCGCCACCGTCTCCGCCAGATCCTCGTCCAGCGCCAGCACGCGCGCGAAGCTGCGCGCGATCTGCGCCACCTCCAGCGAATGCGTCAGCCGGGTGCGGTAATAATCGCCCTCGTGCTGCACGAAGACCTGCGTCTTGTGTTTCAGGCGGCGGAAGGCGGAGGAATGGATGATGCGGTCGCGGTCGCGCTGGTAAGCCGTGCGGGTGGCGCTCTCTGGCTCGGAATGGAAGCGGCCCCGGCTTTCGGCGGGCTTTGTGGCATAGGGCGCCAGCGCGGCCGGGGGCTCGAAAATCGGCCCCAAAAGGCGGCCCGGCGGCTTGGTTTTGTCCACGGGCTTTGCTCCTGCCCTTTCGAGGACTACATAAGGCATGGAGCCATATATTGCGAAGTGCGATGGACGCGGAACTTTCCATGCCCGTGACGGTTTCGGCCCGAGCCGCCAGGCGGATCGCCGAAATCCTCAAGGCCGAGGCGCAAGCCACCATGCTGCGCGTGGCGGTGACGGGGGGCGGCTGCTCGGGCTTTCAGTACAATTTCACGCTGGACGACACCCGCCTCGACGACGACCTCGTCATCGAGCGCGAAGGCGCGACCGTGCTGGTCGATCCCGTGTCGCTCGATTTCCTGAAGGGCGCGGAGATCGATTTCGTGGACGATCTGATCGGGGCGGCCTTCAAGGTGAACAACCCCAACGCGACCGCGTCGTGCGGCTGCGGGACGTCGTTCTCCGTATGAAATTCGCCACCTTCAATGTGAACTCGATTAAGCAGCGCGTCGACAGTGTCGTGGCGTGGCTGAAGGAGGCTAAGCCCGACGTCGTGGCGCTGCAGGAACTCAAATGCACCGACGACGCCTTTCCCAAGGAGCCCTTCGAGGCGCTCGGCTATAATTGCGCCGTACACGGACAAAAGACCTATAATGGCGTGGCCGTGCTGTCCAAGCGCCCGATGGAGGACGCCACCCCTCGCCTGCCCGGCGGAGATGGCGACGATCACGCGCGCTATCTCGAAGCCGTGATCCCGGCGAAGAAAGGCGTGGTACGCGTCGCCTCGATCTACGCGCCCAACGGCAATCCGGTGAACTCGGACAAATTCGGCTACAAGCTCGAATGGCTGAAGCGGCTCGCCAAACACGCGCGCGAATTGCTGGCGAATGAAGAACGCCTCGTGCTGATGGGCGATTACAACGTCATCCCCACGCCGGACGATTGCTGGGATCCCAAAGCGTGGGAAAACGACGCGCTGTTCCGCCCGGAGTCGCGCGCCGCGTTGCGCCGCATCGAAAATCTCGGGCTGACCGACGCCTTCCGCGCCTGCCACGCCGAGACGCATCAATATTCGTTCTGGGATTATCAGGCCGGCGCCTGGGCTAAGGACCACGGCATCCGCATCGATCATATTCTATTGTCGCCGCAGGCGGCCGATCGTTTGAAAGGCGCGGGCATCGACAAGAAAGTCCGCGGACGCGAACATCCTTCCGATCATGTGCCGGTGTGGTGCGAGCTGGATATCTAGATCGCGCCCGCCGCACTCAGCGCCGCAATCTCATCCTTCGAAAATCCCCATGCTGAAAGTGCCGCATCATTGTCCGCGCCTTGCGGGCCGCCCTGCACTTTCGGTTCCGTGCGCGAGAAACGCGGCGCGGGCGCGGGCTGAACGATGCCATCGACTTCCACAAATGTCTTGCGCGCCACATTGTGCGGATGTTTCGGCGCTTCGGCGAGCGATAGCACCGGCGCGTAGCACACATCGCTGCCGAGCATGATCGCATCCCATTCGTCGCGGGTTTTGGTTTTGATGACGGCAGCGAGTTTTTCCTTCAACGCAGGCCAGGCATTCCTGTCCATCTGCGCGCCGAAAGCCGGATCGCTGATGCCGGTTTTTTCCAGCAGCTCTTTATAAAATTGCGGCTCGATGGAGCCGATGGCGACATGCTTGCCGTCCTTGGTTTCATACGTATCGTAGAAATGCGCGCCGGTATCGAGCAGATTCACGCCGCGCTTGTCCTGCCAGATGCCCATCGCCGTCATGCCGTAGAACATCGCCATCAGCGAGGCCGCGCCATCCGTCATCGCGCAATCGACCACCTGCCCTTTTCCCGATCTCTGCGCCTCGAGCAATCCGCACAAAATACCGAACACCATATACATCGCGCCCCCGCCGAAATCGCCGACGAGATTGAGGGGCGCCACCGGCTTTCCGCCCGTAAGTCCGATGGCGTGCAACGCGCCGGTGAGCGCGATGTAATTGATGTCGTGGCCGGCGGAATCGGCGAGCGGGCCGAACTGTCCCCATCCCGTCATGCGGCCGTAAACCAGTTTCGGATTGCGCTTGAGGCAAACATCGGGGCCGACGCCGAGCCGCTCCATCACGCCGGGGCGGAAGCCTTCGATCAGCGCATCGGCCTCTTCGATCAGGCGCAACGCGGCTTCCACTGCGTCAGGTTTCTTCATGTCGAGTGCGATGGCCTTGCGCCCCCGATAGGTGATTTCGGTCTTGTGCGGCGTGCGCCCACCCTTGCGGTCGATGCGGATCACATCGGCGCCCATGTCCGACAGTAACATTGCCGCAAAGGGACCCGGCCCGATTCCGGCGAATTCCACCACGCGAATGCCCGAAAGCGGTCCCATGCGCCTCTCCATCCAAATTGCGCCTTATTTTTCGCATAGCTGTGCCCGAGGACAACAGCCCATGCGCACAATTCTCGCCGCCCTCGCGGCCCTGCTGCTTTTTTCCGCGCCGGTTGACGCAGCGGCAGCGCGCGCGCAGCTCGTATATAAGGTGGATCACATCTCGGTCAGCATCGAGGGCCGCAAGATGACGATCACGGCAACAGGCGCGGTGCGCTCGGGCGGCTGGGAAAATCCGCGTCTTCATATAAAGGAAGTTCGCATTCCCGAAGCGCATACGCTGGTGATCGAATTCCTCGCCACGCCGCCGTCGAAGGACGAAGCCGTGATCCAGGCGCTGCTGCCGGTGTCGGCCACGCTGACGGCGGGACTTGCGCCCTATGGCACCACCGAAATCAAGGTCGAAGCTGAAACCAACAGCCAGACCGTTCCTTACACGCCCTGATTTTGGTGCTATCTTCGCTTCATGCAAATCGACGTCGTGTCCGATACGATCTGCCCGTGGTGCTTCATCGGCAAGCGCCGGTTGATGCGCGCGATTTATGAGCGCCCCGACATCGCATTCGACTTACGCTGGCGCGCCTACCGTCTCGATCCCACGATTCCGGCGGAAGGCGTGGACCGGCGCGAATATCTCGCCGCCAAATTCGGCGACAACCCGCAGCGCGATGCGATTGCCTCGGCGCTGCGCGAAGCAGGCGCGAGCGAGAACATCGCGTTTGCCTTCGACCGCATCGATCTCACGCCCAACACGACGGACTCACACCGTCTCATCCGCTGGGCGGGCAGCGCGGGCGTGCAGACCGATGTGGTGGAGCTTTTGTTTTCCGCCTATTTCGAGCAGGGCCGCGATATCGGCGATGCCGATGTGCTCGCACAGATCGCGGAGGAAGGCGGAATGGACGGCGCGCTCGTCCGTCAATTGCTCGGCGAAGATTCCGACCGCGATATTATCGAGCGCGAGGATGCGCTGGCGCACCAGATGGGAATCTCCGGCGTCCCGACGTTCATCTTTGGCAACAAATATCTCGTCTCCGGCGCGCACGATCCGGAGCAGTTGCTCAAGGTGATCGATCGGGTGACGGAAGAGACGGCGGCTGCGGAATAGTCACGCCGCTACCGAAACGACGCGCCGTCGCGCGCAATCAATAACAATCGCGTCCCGACAATTTCCAGAATTTAAGCAGCGGTAGCAACCACGCGATTTCTGCCCTCGCGCTTGGCGCGGTAGAGCGCCTGATCGGCGCGGTGCAAGAGCGCCTCGGCGGAATCGCCGTGTCTTTCCGATCCCGCAATGCCGATGGAAATCGTGATGTTGAGCTGGTGCGGCGCGCGGCTGATGACGAACGGCGTCGCTTCCACGCTTTTGCGCAACCGCTCGGCTACCGAATAGGCGAACGCCACATCGGTATCGGGCATGACGACGACGAATTCTTCCCCGCCATAGCGGCAGGCCAGATCGATGCCGCGCACATTGGCGGAAATGCGGCTGGCGAATTCGCGCAACACTTCGTCGCCGATATCGTGGCCGTGCGTGTCGTTGACGGCCTTGAAATAATCGATGTCCATGATGAGGAATGCGAGCGATTTTCCGCTCTTCTGCGCACCCGCGATCAGCGTATCGAGATGGCGGCCCATATAGCGGCGATTGTGCAGGCCGGTCAGCTGGTCGGTGATCGCCATTTCGAGAGAAAGCTGCACATTGTGGCGCAATCTGTCGGCGTAGCGCTTCTTGCGCAGCTGCGTGCGCACGCGCGCGATGAGCTCGTTCTTGTCCACGGGGCGCGTGAGATAATCGTTGACGCCCATTTCGAGCGCTTGCGTCAGCTTGCGCCGGTCGCCGTCGCTGACGAGCACGAGAATGGGAACGTTGCGCCCTTCGGGCAGCGAGCGAAGCTGCGAGCAGAGCCGCAACCCGTCGAAGCCGCGCAGGCCCAGGCTCACCACGATCAGATCGTAATCGCCGCCGCGCACGCGCACGACCGCTTCCTCGAAGGAATCCACGGGAGAAACCTGATGGGCCGGCGAAAGCGCCGTGGTGAACCACTGAACCGATTCCGGCCGGTCCTCGATGACGAGGATGCGTCCCGGCGGCGTGTTTTCGCCATGGCCGTCGGCAGGATCGACAAGGCCCATGTTCTGACCTGTCGTCTCGCGCATGCGCAATTCGTCGGTCATCATCTTGAGGCGCACGAGGCTCCTCACGCGTGCGAACAGCGCCGCGTCGTCCACGGGCTTGGTGAGAAAATCGTCGGCGCCCGCATCGAGGCCGGCCACGCGGTCCGTCGCCTGGTCGAGCGCGGTTACCATCACCACCGGCACATGCGCGGTCTTGGGATTGGTCTTGATGCGGCGGCAGACCTCGAAACCGTCCATCCCCGGCATCATCACGTCGAGCAGTACGATGTCGGGCTGCTGCTCCTCTATCTTCGCCAGCGCCTCGACCCCGCTATAGGCCGTGACGACCTCGAAATATTCCGCGCTCAGCTTGGCCTCGAGCAGCTTCACATTCGAGAGAATGTCATCGACGACCAGGACGCGGGCGGTCATGGGATCACCCGATGAACCGGCGCACCGTATCCAGGAAGCTCGTCACCGAGATCGGTTTGGAGATATAGGCCTCGCAGCCCCCCTGGCGGATCACCTCTTCGTCGCCCTTCATGGCAAAGGCCGTGACGGCGACCACGGGAATGGTCTTCAGCGAATCGTCTTCCTTCAGCCATTTGGTGACTTCGAGCCCGGAGACTTCCGGAAGCTGGATGTCCATCAGGATCAGGTCGGGGTGGTGTTCGCGCGCGATATCCAGCGCCTCCATGCCGTCCTTGGTCTGCAGGATGTGATAGCCGTTGGCGTCAAGCAAATCGTGGAAGAGCTTCATATTGAGCTCGTTGTCCTCCACGATCAGAACCGTTTTCGACTTGTCGTTCATGACTTGACTCTCCAGAGCCACGCGGCGCCCAATTGCGCCCCGGCTGGCGCGGATGAATCTTGCACCTGTGCGGCCGTAGGGCACGGTGGAGGCCGCCGCATCCTTATGCGGCCGTCGATAGTATTAGGCAGGATGTCTTAACGCTTGCTTGACGATGCGCATTTCATGACCCTCGAAGCGGCCGAAACCATCGCTCTCAAGGCTCTGGCATATCTGGCGAATCGGGCGGACGCGCTCGAGCGGTTCCTAACCCTTTCGGGCATGGACACGGCAGGCCTGCGAGAACGCGCAGGCGAGGCCGGTTTTCTGGCCGGGGTCGTGGAATTTGTGTTGATGGACGAAACACTTCTGGTTGCTTTTTGCGAAGACGAAGCGCTGGACGCGAAATCGGTGCATCTGGCGTCTGCTACGTTGAGCGGCGCATGAGCCGGGCGTTCCATACCGGGGCTGCCACGGTGGCCCTCTCGCCGGACCGGCCGCTTTTGATCGTGGACGCCGACGAGGTGATTCTGCGCTTCGCCGAAGGCTTCGACCGGTTCCTGCGGGCCCGCACGCTGTTTCTGGACCTCACGAGCTATCGCCTCCATGGCAATGTGAAGCGGCTGGACGATCGGACGCCCGTTCTGGACGTGGAGGTAACCGCGCTGCTCGACGAATTCCGCGCCGAACTGGATTCGCTCGAAGCGGTCGAGCATGCGAGCGAAGCGCTGGCAGAGTTAAAGCCTCATCTGGATGTGGTGGTGCTTTCCAATGTTTCAGAGACGCAGGCGCCGCCGCGCTTGCGCAATCTGGCCGCGCTCGGTTTTAATTTTCCGCTGGTGGTGAATGCGGGCCCGAAGGGACCGGCGGTGAGGGCGCTTGCCGCGCGCGCCGCATCGCCCGCCTTCTTCGTGGACGATATTCCCCAGCATCTGGCGTCGGCCGCCGAAGCCGCGCCCGATGTCTACCGCATCCACCTGATTGGGGATGAACGGCTGAAGCCCTTGCTGCCGCCCTCGCCTCACGCGCATCTTCGGGCAGAGGATTGGAGAGAGGCGGCAGCCTTTATCCGCGCGAGGCTCTGACATGCGGCTCGGCATCGATCTGGGCGGAACCAAAATAGAGATTGTCGCCATCGCGCGCGACGGGCGCGAATTGTTGCGCCATCGCACATCCACGCCCCGCACCGATTATGAATCCACCATCCGCGCCATTGCCGATTTGGTGCACGAGACGGAATCCGAACTTGGACAAACGGGAACATTGGGCGTCGCCATTCCCGGCGCGATCAGCCAGAAAACCGGCCTCGTGAAAAACGCCAATTCCACCATGCTGATCGGCCATCCGCTCGACAAGGATCTCGAAGCAGCGCTTGGCCGCCCCGTGCGCGTGGCGAATGATGCGAACTGTTTCACGCTGTCGGAAGCGACCGACGGCGCGGGGCACGGCCACGATGTCGTGTTCGGAGTAATCCTCGGCACCGGCGTCGGCGGCGGCGTCTGCGTGGGTGGGCGTGCGCTTTCGGGCCCGCATCGCATCACCGGCGAATGGGGCCACAATCCCCTGCCCGCGCCGCGCGCCGACGAACGCAGCAGCTTCGATTGCTATTGCGGCAGCAAGAAAGGCTGCATCGAAGGCTGGATCAGCGGGCCGGCACTTTCCGCGCAATATAAAGCGCGCACCGGGCACGACATGATCGCGACCGACATTGCGACGGCGACTGATGAAGACGCACGCGCGGTCATGGAAGATTTCCTCGATCGCCTCGCGCGCAGCCTCGCCAGCATCGTCAATGTGCTCGATCCCGATTGCATCGTAATCGGCGGCGGGCTTTCGAAGATCGATGCGATCTACCGCGAAGTGCCTGCGCGCATCGAGAAATATGCCTTCCATCCCGAAAGCCCGCCGCGGATTCTGAAAAACGTCCACGGCGATTCCAGCGGCGTGCGGGGCGCGGCCTGGCTGTGGCCGGAGAAATGAGCGCCTTCTGCCGCGATTGCCCCGCCGATGCCGTGCCGCCGCGCTGCAAATCCTGCGGCAGCCGCCGGATCGTTTCGCACGACGAGCTGGATCAACTTTCCATCGCGCATATCGATTGCGATGCGTTCTATGCCTCCATCGAGAAGCGCGACAATCCCGATCTGATCGACAAGCCTGTGATCGTTGGCGGCGGAAAACGCGGCGTCGTTTCCACATGCTGCTATATGGCGCGGATTTACGGCGTGAAATCGGCGATGCCGATGTTCCTGGCGCTGAAGGCGTGCCCGCAGGCCATCGTCATCAAGCCGAACATGGCGAAATACGCAGGCGTGGCTCGCCAAGTGCGCGCATTGATGCGTGAATTGACGCCGCTGGTGGAACCGCTGTCGCTCGATGAGGCGTATCTCGATTTGAGCGGCACGGAACGGCTGCACGGAACCTCGCCCGCAAGGACCATGGCGAAACTCGCCAAACGCATCAACGACGAAATCGGCATCACCGCTTCGATTGGATTGAGCTACAACAAATTCCTCGCCAAACTCGCCTCCGATCTCGACAAGCCGCGCGGCTTTGCCGTCATCGGCCGCGCCGAAGCGAAAACATTCCTGCGCGACAAGCCCGTGAGTTTCATCCGCGGTGCGGGCGCCGCGCTGCAGGCCAAACTCGCCAAAGACGGCATCACCAAAATCGCGCAATTGCAGGATTCCGATCAGCGCGCGCTTGCCCGCGCCTACGGCAACACCGGATTGTGGCTTTATAAACTCGCTAATGCCGAAGACGCACGCGCCGTCGATCCCAGCGGCGAGATGAAAAGCATTTCGTCCGAAACGACTTTCTTCAACGACATTTCCGCTTACGAAGAACTCGAAGATATTCTCTGGGAACAGGCCGAGCGCGTGTCGGCCCGCGCCAAGGCGAGCGAACTTGGCGGGCGCACGGTTGTGTTGAAACTGAAAACCGCGAATTTCAAAACACGCACGCGCAGCGCCTCCCTCGACGCGCCGACGCAACTGGCCGACCGTATCTTCCGCATCGCGCGCGAAGCCTTGCGCAAGGAATGCGACGGCACGCCCTTCCGCCTGCTCGGCGTCGGCATCAGCAACATCGCCACGGCCGATCTGTGCGACCCCGCCGACCTCATCGATCCCACCGCTTCCAAACGCGCCGCCGCGGAGCGCGCGGTCGATCGCGTGCGGGCGAAATTTGGGAAGGACGTGGTTGGCAAGGGGCGTATGCTGAGATAATTCACATGTCATCCCGGTCGAGCGTAGCGAGAACCGGGACCCACCCCGCAAGCGGCTCCGTGGGTCCCGGCTCGCGCATTGCATACGCAATGCTTCCGCCTTCGCCAAGGCTACGGCGGACAAGTGGCCGGGATGACAGATTAGGTCATGCCGTGGGGCTGCTCAACGCGCCGTAGAGTTCCGGCCGCCGGTCGCGGAACAATCCCCACGACGCGCGCATCTTCGCGATTTCATCGAGATCGAATGTGGCGATGACAAAGCCTTCCCTGTCGCGCGGAAGTTCCGCAACGATCGCGCCCGTCGCGTCGCAGATGAAAGACGAACCGTAGAAATTCATCTCGCCAGCCTGCCCCTTCTCCATGCCGATCCGGTTGGACGCCACCAGCGGCACATAATTCGCGCCCGCATGGCCCTGCATGACGCGACGCCAATGATCGCGGCTGTCGACGGGCGGCGCGGGCGGCGGCTCGCTGCCGATGGCGGTGGGATAGAGCAGAACCTCCGCGCCCATCAGCGCCATGGCGCGTGCTTCTTCCGGAAACCATTGATCCCAGCAGATGCCGCAGCCAATCACGCCGAACTTCGTGTTCCACACCTTGAATCCGGTATCGCCGGGCGTGAAATAGAATTTTTCCTGATAGCCCGGCCCATCGGGAATGTGCGATTTGCGATAGCGGCCAAGCACCGCGCCATCCGCATCCACAATCGCCAGCGAATTGAAATGTGCGTGCCCCGCGCGCTCGAAGAAACTGATGGGCAGAACCACATTCAATTCCTTCGCCAGCACCGCCAATTCTGCGATGAGCGGATTATCCTCGAACGGCGCCGCCAGCGCGAAATGATCGGCCGACTGGCTTTGCGGAAAATACGGCGTCTCGAACAATTCCGGCAGCAGGATCACATTGGCGCCCTTCGCCGCCGCCGCGCGCGCCATATCCTTCGCCTTGGCAATATTCGCCTTGCGATCCCATGTGCACGCAAATTGCGTGGCGGCAAACGCGACGTTTCTCATGGCTCGGCCGGCTCCTGCTGCGTGATACAATGGATGCCGCCGCCGCCCTCGACGATATCCAGTGTATCGATCTGCAGTATATCGCGGCCCGGAAAACATTGCGCGATGGTTTCGCGCGCGCGTTCGTCATGGGCGTCGTCGAAGGCGGGCATCACCACGCCGCCATTGGCGAGATAGAAATTGACATAACTCGCCTGCAGCATCCGCCCGCGCCAATCGGTGCGCTGCTTTTTCGGCTGGATGATTTCGATGATCTGAAGTTTCCGCCCTTCCGCATCGCGCGCTTCGCTCAACCGGCGAATGGCTTCGATGCAGGATTCATAATCGGGATGCGATTTCGACGCCGGCACGCCGGCAATCACGCGGCCGGGGCTCGCAAAGCACGCGATATTGTCCACATGCCCATCGGTTTCCTCGTCCGAGAATCCCTCGCCCAGCCAGATCACGCGCCGTGCGCCGGTGAAAAGCGCGAGCCGCTCCTCCACCTGTTGCTGCGTCAAATTCGGATTGCGGTTGGGATTGAGCAGGCATTGCTCAGTGGTGATAAGCGTGCCCTCGCCGTCCACATGAATCGCGCCGCCCTCGCACACCAAGGGCGCGCGATAGCAGCGCACATCGACGGCGGCAGCCACGCGCGCGGCGAAACCTTTGTCATTCGCATACGGAAAATATTTGTTGCCCCAGGCGTTGAATTGCCAGGCCACGCCCGCGCGCGCGCCATAAGGCCCGATCAGGAATGTGGGCCCGATGTCGCGCGCCCAGGAATCGTCGAGCTGCGTTTCGAAAATCTCCACCTTGCCCGCGCAGGCCAGCCGCGCCTCCGCCGCATCGCCCGCGCGCACAGCCATCGCCACCGGCTCGAAGGATGAAATCGCGCGCGCGATGCGGGCATAGGCCTGGCGTGCGCGGAGCAATCCATCCGGCCCGCCCCACGCCTCCACGCGGCACGGCCAGCACATCCATGTGCGCGCGTGCGCCGCCCATTCGGCGGGCATCGCATAGCCGTCGCGCGCGGGGCAAGGATCGTCGGCATCGAGGCGTTTGGTCATCGCTTCTCTATAGCGGTTTCATTCCTGAGCGGCTAGTTTTGCGAGAACAGGAGAATTGCATGAGCGGAAAAATCGATGCGCGGTTGGCCGAGCTGGGCATTGCGTTGCCCACGCCCTTCCCGCCGGTGGCGAGTTACGTGCCCTATGTTGTCAGCGGAAATCTCGTGTTCATTTCCGGACAGGTGACGGCGGACGCGACCCGATTGAAATATGTGGGCGTGGTCGGCAAGGATTTGTCGTTCGAAGACGGCAAGGCGGCGGCGCGGCTTTCGGCGCTCAATGTGATCGCGCAGGTGAAGGCCGCGTGCGGCGGCGATCTCGACCGCGTGAAGCGTTGCGTGAAGGTTACGGTGTTCGTGAATGCCGTGCCCGGCTTCACGCAGCATCCCGAAGTGGCAAACGGCGCATCGGATTTGATCGTGGAGGTGTTCGGCGAAGCGGGGCGTCACGCGCGCGCCGCGGTGGGCGCAGGCTCGCTGCCGCGCAACGTCGCCGCCGAAGTGGAAGCGGTGTTCGAAATCGCGTGAGCGCGAAAATTGCCGCGCGATTGGCGGGGCCGGCGTCGGAGATCGGCGAAGCGGCATGGAACGCCTGCGCCAATCCGGGCCGCGCGGCCGATCCGCACCCGTTCACGCGCTATGAATTTTTTGCGGCGCTCGAAGAATCCGGCTCGGCCTCGGCACACACCGGCTGGCGACCGTGTCATCTCGTTATCGAGCGCGATGGATGCATCGAAGGGTTGATGCCGCTTTATCTCAAAAACCACAGCCGCGGCGAATATGTTTTCGATCAGGGCTGGGCCGAGGCATTCGAGCGCGCCGGCGGGCATTATTATCCCAAGCTGCAAAGTGCGGTGCCGTTCACGCCGGTCACGGGACCGCGGCTGCTGGCCGCGCGCGAGGACACGCGCAATGCGCTGCTGGCGGCGGGTGCTGCGGCGGTGAGCGAACTCGAAGCATCTTCGCTGCACATCACATTCCCGACGAAGGACGAATGGCGCATGGCGGGCGAGATGGGATTTCTCCAGCGCACCGATCAGCAATTCCATTGGGAAAATCGCGGCTATGCGAACTTCGATGAATTCCTCGCCGAACTTTCTTCTTCCAAGCGCAAGAATCTGCGCAAAGAACGCGCCGCCGTGCGCGAAGCGGGCGTCGAATTCGATTGGCTCACGGGCAGCGATCTCACCGAAGCGATGTGGGACAAATTCTTCGAATTCTACATGGATACCGGCAGCCGCAAATGGGGGCGGCCCTATCTCACGCGTGAGTTCTTCAGTCGCGTGGGCGCCGCCATGGCGGACCAGATTTTGCTGGTGTTCGCGCGGCTGGGCAGCCGCGCCATCGGCGGCGCGCTCAATTTCATGGGCGACGGCGTACTCTTCGGGCGCAACTGGGGCTGCATCGAATATGTGCCGTTCCTGCATTTCGAGGCGTGCTATTATCAGGCCATCGAATTCGCCATCGCGCGAAGTTTGAAAAAGGTCGAGGCCGGCGCGCAAGGCCCGCACAAATTGTTGCGCGGCTACATGCCGGTCGAGACCTATTCGGCGCATTTCATTGCGCATGCGGGATTGCGCAAGGCGGTGAGCGATTATCTGAGGGCCGAGCGCGCGGCGGTCAGCCAGGAAATCGCGGAACTGGCGGACCACGCGCCGTTTCGCAAAGCATGAAGGAGCAACGAATGGCCTACGATCCCAACAACATCTTTGCGAAAATCCTGCGCGGCGAATTGCCGAAAGTGGGCGTCTATGAAGACGCCCTCACCATGGCGTTCATGGACATCATGCCCTCCACCGAAGGCCACACGCTGGTGATTACGCGCGAACCGGCGGAAGGCATTCTCGATCTGTCGCCGGAAGGCGCGGCCGCGCTCATCAAAACGACGCAGAAGGTCGCGCGCGCGGTGAAAAAGGCGCTCGCCTCTCCCGGCGTCATGCTGGTGCAGTTGAACGGCGCGGCGGCCGGGCAAAGCATCCCGCACATCCATTTCCATGTGCTGCCGCGCGCGCACGGCCTCGAACTGACATTGCACGGACGGCAGATGGTGGATGCGAAGGTGCTTGAACCCATCGCGGCGAAGATAAGGGCGGCGCTATGATCCTCGAACACGCGATCCTCAACATCAAACCGGGCCAATCGAAGGCGTTCGAAGCGGCGATGGCGAAGGCGCGCCCGCTGATCGAAGCGACGCCCGGATTCCAGAAAATGGAATTGCGCGCCTGCGTGGAAACGAAAGACCGCTATCTATTGCTTGTGTGGTGGAGCACGGTCGAGGCACACACCGTCGGCTTCCGCCAATCCGACCGCTACGCCGAATGGCGCGCGGCGCTGCATCACTTCTATCAGCCGTTCCCGGTGGTGCAGCACTATGGGGCGCCGTTATAGCTAAACGCTCTCCCGCGTCTTCGGTTTTTTCGGAGGCATGCGCTTGGCCGCGTCTTCGTCGGTGATGAATTCGAAGGCCAGCGCGTCTTTTTCGCGGTCCAGCAGCACGCGCACCGTTCCGCCGTTTTTCAGTTTGCCGAAGAGAATCTCGTCGGCCAGCGGTTTCTTGATGTTGTCCTGTATGACACGCGCGAGCGGCCTTGCGCCGAATGTATCGTCATAGCCCTTCTGGCCCAGCCAGCGCGTCGCCTCGGGCGTGAGATCGAACGTCACATCGCGATCGGTGAGTTGGGCTTCCAGTTCCAGCACGAATTTCTCCACCACGCGGTCGATGGTGTCGCGGCCCAGCGGCGCGAATGAAATCGTGGCGTCGAGGCGATTGCGGAATTCCGGCGTGAAGAGCTTCTTGATCGCTTCTTCGTCTTCGCCCGAGCGTTTGCCGCGGCCGAAGCCGATGGCGTCTTTCGCCGCATCCGACGCGCCCGCGTTCGTGGTCATAATCAACACCACATTGCGGAAATCGATCTTCTTGCCGTTGTGATCGGTGAGTTTGCCGTGATCCATCACTTGCAGAAGAATGTTGAACAAATCGGGATGCGCTTTCTCGATCTCGTCCAGCAGCAGCACACAATGAGGATGCTGGTCCACGCCGTCGGTCAGCAATCCGCCCTGATCGAAGCCGACATAGCCGGGCGGCGCGCCGATCAACCGGCTCACCGTATGACGCTCCATATATTCGCTCATGTCGAAGCGCAGCAATTCCACGCCCATGATGCTCGCGAGCTGCTTTGCCACTTCGGTTTTGCCGACGCCCGTGGGGCCCGAGAAAAGATAACAACCGATGGGTTTTTCCGCCTGCCGCAAACCTGCACGCGCCAGCTTGATCGCCGATGACAGCGCATGGATCGCGGCATCCTGTCCGTAAACCACGCGCTTCAAATCGTCTTCCAGCGTGCGCAGCGCCTCGGCATCGGATTTCGAAACCGATTTTGGCGGAATGCGCGCCATCTTGGCGACGACCTCTTCCACTTCCTTCACGCCGATCACTTTCTTGCGGCGCGATTCCGGCAGCAGCATTTGCGAGGCGCCCACTTCATCGATCACGTCGATGGCTTTGTCGGGCAGCTTGCGGTCGTTGATGTATTTCGCCGCCAGTTCCACCGCCGCCTTGATCGCATCGGCCGTATAGCGGACTTTGTGATGCTCTTCGTAATAGGGCTTGATGCCTTTCAGAATCTTGATCGTGTCGGGCACGCTCGGCTCGGTCACGTCGATCTTCTGGAAACGGCGCACCAGCGCGCGATCCTTCTCGAAATATTGGCGATATTCTTTGTATGTGGTCGAGCCGATGCAGCGCAGGATTCCCGCCTGCAACGCGGGCTTGAGCAAGTTCGACGCATCCATCGCCCCGCCGGATGTCGCGCCCGCGCCGATCACGGTGTGGATTTCATCGATGAACAGGATCGCGCCGTCGATGCTCTCCAGCTCCTTCACCACCGATTTCAGCCGTTCCTCGAAATCGCCGCGATAGCGCGTGCCGGCGATCAGCGCGCCCATGTCGAGCGCATAAATGGTGGAGTTCTTCAGAATCTCCGGCACATCGCGCTTGACGATCTTGCGCGCGAGGCCTTCGGCAATCGCGGTCTTGCCCACGCCCGGATCGCCCACGAACAGCGGATTGTTCTTCTGGCGGCGGCAGAGAATCTGGATCGTGCGCTCCACCTCCGCCTCGCGCCCGATCAGCGGATCGATGCGGCCGGCGCGCGCTTTTTCGTTCAGATTCACGCAATAGGCTTCCAGCGCCTCATGGCCCTGCTTGACGGTTTTTTCGCCGTCTTCGTCCTCATCGGCGCCGCGCACGGGCTTGGCCTGCGTCATACCGGGCCGCTTGGCGATACCGTGGCTGATGTAACTCACGGCATCGAGCCGCGTCATGTTCTGCTCTTGCAGGAAATAGACGGCGTGGCTTTCGCGCTCGGTGAAGAGCGCGACCAGCACATTGGCGCCGGTAACTTCATCGCGGCCTGAATTCTGCACGTGCAGAACGGCGCGCTGCACCACGCGCTGGAAACCCGTCGTAGGCTTGGCGTCGTCGCCGTCGTCGATCACCAGCGTCAGCAAATCCTGATCGACATATTTCGTCAGCATCTGGCGCAGCGCATCGACATCCACATTGCAGGCCTTCATCACCTGGCCGGCATCGGGATCGTCCAAAAGCGCGAGAAGCAGATGTTCGAGGGTGGCGTATTCGTGATGGCGGTCGGTCGCGAGTTTGATGGCGCGGTGCAACGCTTGTTCCAAACTGCGCGACAAGGATGGCATACGCCTCTACTCCTTCTCCATGGTGCACTGTAAAGGATGTTGATGACGGCGCGCAAATTCAATGACCTGCGCGACTTTCGTCTCGGCTACCTCGTAAGTATAGACGCCGCAAATACCCACACCATGCCGGTGGACATGCAGCATGATCTGCACCGCCTCGTCGCGCCCCTTTGAGAAAAACCGCTCCAGAATATGCACGACGAATTCCATGGGCGTATAATCGTCGTTCAGAAGGAGCACTTTGTACAGGCTCGGCTTCTTGGTCTTGGTGCGCGTGCGGGTGACGACGCCGGTTCCGGCGCCGCCGTCATTGCCGTTATCGTCCGTTTTGCCGCTCATGGCGCCATCATAGGCGAAATTCTTTACCCGCTCCTAGCTTAACCAAAAGGGGCCGGGGGCGCATTGCGAAAACAAAAGAGCCCGGAATGCGGCTCGCATCCGGACTCTTTTTAGGCGAAAATTTTTCGAATTCAGACGGCGCGGGCGCTTTGCACGGCCTCGACCCAGGCCTGAACGCGGCCTTGCAGCGGCTCCAGCGAATCTTTCGCGGCGGACGCGAAAATCTCGCCGAACTTGCTGACCTGGCCGATATAGTCGTCGAACGCGGTCTTGGCGAAATCGGACTGAAGCTCGAGCGCCTCATGAACGGATTTCGCGCCCATCAGGGCCTTGGCGGCTGTGATGCTGTCCTCGATCGACTTCTTGGAGAAGGCATAGAGCTCGTTGTGGATCGTCTCCGCGCCCTTGCCCGCGGCGGAAGCCGACTTGGCGCAGGCCTCAGCCGTTTCCTTGCCATAAGTGAGGAACTGGTCGTAGTTCTTGACCACCTTCTCGAAGGTGTTCTTGAACGCTTCGGCGCTGTTTTTCACCGCCGATTCAATCTCTTCCACGCCGTTGACTTTCTCTCCGGCGGATTTCGCTTTCGCAGCCATGTCGATGACCTCCGTTGGAATACCGCTCTTGCGCCGGGGAAAACCTCGGCTTGTTGCGATGCAACATAAGCTATATGCGCTGCAGCGAAGGGGATGTCAAGGGAAATTGTTGCAGTGCAATATGGATCAATTTTAACCGCGATGCGCCTTGATGTGATTGGCGCAACTTGGCCCCAACCATTAACCATTCGTAAATGCGAGGAGATTAACGTCATATTTCCCAGTGGCTTGCGGGACCAGCCATAATTTGGTCTCATTCGCGCCGCCGGGGCGATTGGCCGGGTTGGGAGTGCGAGTATGTTGAGTGGACCGCGCGCCATACCGGGCGTGTTAACGAAATTGGCGGGGCCTGCGGTCATTGCGGCCGTAGCCTTCCTCCTGCCCGTTCAGGCCAGCGCCCATCATCGCCATCACTACGCCGCCATGCCGGCCGGCGCGACCGACCCCGGCAAGGACGCCGCCCTTATCATCGACGGCGAAACCGGCAAGGTGCTTTACGAGCGCAATGCGGAGGCCGCGCGCCATCCCGCTTCGCTCACCAAGATGATGACGCTCTATCTGCTGTTCGATTCCCTGCGCAAAGGACAGATGACGCTGGCGACGCCCATGAAGGTTTCGCGTCACGCCGCCGCGCAATCGCCGACCAAGCTTTATCTCAAGCCCGGCGAGACCATCGACGTGGACGATGCGATCAAGGCGATTGTCGTGCGCTCCGCCAACGACGTGGCGGTCACGATCGCCGAAGCGCTCGGCGGAACCGAAGCGCAATTCGCCGGCATGATGAACGAAAAGGCCCGTCAATTGGGCATGAACGGCACGTTCTATCACAATGCGTCGGGCCTTCCCGATCCGCGCCAGATTTCGACGGCGCGGGATCTGGCGCTGCTCGCGCGCCATCTGGCTTACGATTTCCCGCAATATTTCCACTATTTCTCGACGCCCGCCTTCACCTTCCACGGCGTGACCTACAAGACCCACGACAATCTCATCGGCTATTACAACGGCGCCGACGGCATCAAGACGGGCTACACGGGCGCGTCGGGATTCAACCTCGTCTCCTCGGTGGTGCGCGACCGCGTGCATCTGATCGGCGTGGTGATGGGCGGCGTCACGGCCCATCGCCGCGACAACGAAATGATGCACCTGCTCGACAGCGCGTTCGCCGAAATCGACAAGACGCCCACGCTGGTCGCGCGCGCCGGCGTGCCATGGGACGAGCCCAATGCGGGCGCCGGCAATACCGTGGTCGCGGGCTTCGATATTCCGGGCCTGCCCCGTGAACAGACGCCGGCCACAACGTCGCTGGCAGCACTTTCGCCGCCGGGTGATTCGCAAGCCTTCGCCGACGAAGACGCCGCCGAAAGCGCCGGCGATACCGACGACGAAGGCAGCGGCGATATCGGCGGTCCGCCAGATATCGCGCCGGTAGCCCCAGCGAAGCCCGCGGCGCAAATCAAGCCGGTGGCGCAGGCCAAGCCTGCACCCGTTACCGTCGCACAGGCCAAGCCCACGCCGCAGCCGACCCCGCGGCCTGTGCAATTGGCCTTGCTCACACCTGCGCCTGCCGCCAAGAGCGCGGTGCCTGCCCAGATCACCGCGCCCAACGCGCGCGCCTGGACCATCCAGATCGGCGCCTTCGCGAACACCAATACGGCGCGCGAGGAACTTGCGGCCTATGCCGAGAAATCGATGGATGTGCTGGGACAGGCCGAGCGCTTCATCGTGCCGTTCACCGGCGCGAATGGCGAAACGCTTTATCGCGCCCGCTTCGGCCTCTTCATCGAGCGCGAAGCGCGCGAAGTCTGCGCGCGGCTGACGGAGCGTGGGCAAACCTGCTTTGCGGCGCTGGCGTCGCGTTAAACCGCCGCCTTCTTCGTATCCACGTCCGGCAAATTGAGCGTCAGGATCAACTCGCGCACTTCCTGACGCGCAGCCACATGCGACATCGACATGGAAATGCCCAAGCCCGATTGCGGCAGATCGAGCATCGTCAATCCCATCGGAAATAGTTCGCGGAAGATCACACGGTCGCCGAAGCCGGGCGCCACGCGAAATCCGATCCGTTCGGAAAGCGTATCGAGCGCAGAGGATAACCGGCGCTTGTTGCGCGCATCGGCCGAGGCAATGCGGTTCCTCATCACCACCCAGTCGAGCGCGGGCCGGCGCGCCATCAGCCGGCGCTTGCGGCAATCCCACACGAAATCGGAATAAAGGCTCGGGCCCTTCACACTGAAATCGCTCGCCTCCACGCGCGCGAGCAAATCGAAATCGACGAAGGAATCGTTCATCGGCGTCACCAGCGTGTCGGCGGCGGCGTGCGCCTGCCGCGACAGCGGCGTATCGGAACCGGGCGTATCGATCACGACGAAATCGAAACCGTTTTCGGTCTGCGCAAGAATCTCGGAAAATTTCTTCGCCTCTTCTTGCGCCGCTTCGTCCAGCGATTTCGCCGCCGAGCGCGACACGGAAAAGCTCTTCAGCGCAGGCAGGCTCGCCCCCTTCTTCGCCGCCCACTCTTCACGATTCTCGATATAGCGGGTGAAGCTTCTCTGCCGGATGTCGAGATCGATCGCGGCCACGCGCTTTCCGAGCCTGGCGAGCGCGACCGCCACATGCATCGCCGCCGTGGTCTTGCCCGTTCCGCCCTTCTCATTGCCGAAGACAATGACGTGAGCCGCCATGCGCCTAATCGCCTTTTTCGCCCAGCAAAGCGGCATTGCCGCCCGCCGCCGCAATGTTGTCGGTATAGGTGCGTTCGAGGGCAAAGCGAAGAAGATAATTGGGGCCGCCCGCTTTCGGCCCGGTGCCGGACAAGCCTTCGCCACCGAAAGGCTGCACGCCCACCACCGCGCCGATCTGATTCCGGTTCACATAAATATTGCCGGCGCGCACACGGTCGCGGATGAAACGGGCGGTCTCCCCGATTCGGGAGTGGATGCCAAGGGTCAATCCATAGCCCGTGGCGTTGATCGATTCGCAGACGGAATCGAGCCGGTCCGCCTGATAGCGCACCACATGCAGGATCGGTCCGAACACCTCGCGCTTCAGCGCCGCAATCGAATCGATCTCGAAAATATGCGGCGGGAAGAATGTGCCATGCTCGTGTTCGGGGCCTAGCGGCAATCTGCGCAGCAATTTCGCTTCCTTGGTCATTCGGTCTGCATGGGCCTGAAGATTCTTGCGCGCCTCTTCGTCGATCACCGGGCCGATATCGGTGGAAAGCTTCATCGGATCGCCGATTGCCAACTCGTCCATTGCGCCGAGGATGAGATCGAGCATCTTGCCGGCCACATCTTCCTGCAAAAACAACACCCGCGCCGCGCTGCACCGCTGACCCGCGCTGTCGAAGGCCGAGGCAATCGCATCCTTGCAGACCTGTTCGGGCAACGCGGTGGAATCCACGATCATGGCATTCTGCCCACCGGTTTCGGCGATGAGCGCGGCGATGGCGCCTTCGCGAGCCGCCAATGCGCGGTCGATGACGTTGGCCGCGTCGGTGGAACCCGTGAATGCCACGCCCGCAAGCCGCGCATCGGAAAACAGCGATTGGCCGATGCGCGGGCCGTCGCCGGGCAACAGATGCAGTGCATTCGCCGGCACGCCCGCTTCGTGCAGCAACCGCACCGCGGCAGCGGCGATCAGCGGCGTCTGCTCGGCAGGCTTGGCAAGCACGGTATTGCCCGCGGCAAGCGCGCCCGCGATTTGCCCGGTGAATATCGCCAGCGGAAAATTCCATGGCGATATGCAGGCAAACACGCCGCGGCCATGCAAGCTGAGTTCGTTCGTCTCGCCGGTCGGCCCCGGCAATCTCACCGATTGCGAAAACAGTTTTCGCGCCTGTCCCGCGTAATAGCGCAGAAAATCCACCGCCTCGCGCACTTCGCCGAGCGCATTGGGCAAGGTCTTTCCCGCTTCACGCACGGCCAGCGCCATCAGATGCGCTCGATTTTCCTCGAACAGATCGGCCGCGCGTTCGAGAATTTGCGCACGCGCATCGCCGCCGAGCGCATTCCATTCGTGTTGCGCGTGATGCGCCAGATCGAGCGCATCCTTCGCATCGGCGGCATTGGCTTCGACCACTTCGCCCACAACACGCCTGTGATCCGACGGATCGCGAACCGGCAACGAATTACGCCATCTCAAAGAGCCGCCGACAATCGGTCCTGCATGTTGCGCCTGCGCGAGCGAGGCTTCCATCTTGCGCAAGATGGGCACGGAAACTTCCGGATCGCTCCACAGAAAGCCGTGCGAATTCTTGCGGCCGGGCAGCAAATCTTCCGGCTTCGGGATATGCGGGTTGCGCCGCGGCGATTTCGCGGCCAGTTGCACAATTGGATCGCCCACGATCACCTCGATCGGCGCGTGCTCGTCAGCCAATCTGTTCACGAAAGACGTGTTCGCGCCGTTCTCCAGCAAGCGCCGCACCAGATAAGCCAGCAAATCCTCATGACTTCCCACCGGCGCATAGATGCGCGTGCCCGCACCGCCGTAAGTGGGCTGCTTCACATTGCGATAAAGCTCGTAGAGCATTTCGCCCATGCCATGCAGCCGCTGATATTCGAAATCGCGCCGCTCATGCGCGAACACCTGAACGGCCGAAAGCGTATGCGCATTATGCGTGGCGAATTGCGGATAGAGCGCCTTGCCCGCCGCGAACATCGCGCGCGCGCAGGCGAGATAAGATGTGTCCGTCGCTGCCTTGCGCGTGAACACGGGATAATCGGCAAGGCCCAATTCCTGCGCGCGCTTGATTTCGGTATCCCAATAAGCGCCCTTCACCAACCGCACGGGAATGCGCCGCTTCTGCCGCCGCGCGAGATCGGTAAGCCACGCGATTACCGGCAGCGCGCGCTTCTGATAGGCTTGCACCGCGAGCCCAAGCCCGCTCCAGCCCGCCAGCAAATCGGCCTCGCCCATTGCTTCGAACACATCGAGCATCAGATCGAGCCGTTCGGCTTCCTCCGCATCGATGGTCAGCCCGAGATTGGCCGCGCGCGCGGCGAAACCGAGCTCGATCAGCTTGGCCAGAAGCTCGGCGAACACACGCTCGCGCTTGGCCCATTCGCAGCGCGGATGCAGCGCCGACAATTTCACCGAAATCGACGGCCGCTCGAACACGGACGTCTCGAGGTCGCTATGCGCTGATTCGATGGCCGACAGCGCGTGGCGGTAGGCCGCGTAATAGCGCGCCGCATCTTTTTGCGTATAAGCGGCCTCGCCCAACATGTCGAACGAGAAGCGATAACCTTCGTCGATGTAGGGCTTGGCTTCCTTCAACGCCTCTTCGATCGAGCGGCCGAGCACGAACTGCCGCCCCAGGATGCGCATGGCCGCGATCACGGCGTGGCGGATCACCGGCTCGCCCGCGCGTGCCACAAGCTTTCCCCAGATGTTCTCGAAATCCCATCCCGGCTCGTCGAGCCTGACCACGCGCCCCGTCAGCATCAGCGCCCAGGTGGATGCGTTTACAAACGTCGAATTCGAATGATTGAGATGACGCACCCAATCGCCCGAGCCGATCTTGTCGCGGATGAGTTTGTCGGCGGTCGCCGCGTCGGGCACGCGCAGAAGCGATTCGGCCAGGCACATCAGCATCACGCCCTCTTCGCTGGAGAGAGCATATTCCTGCGTGAAGGAATCAATTCCGCTGCGCTTTTCGCGGTTGGCGCGGATGCGGCTCACGAGTTCGTGTGCGAGCGCTGCGGTCGCTTTCTCCTCGCCATAGCTCATCCGCGCATAAGCGATGAGGCTGTCGTCGAGCGCGTCTTCATCGGCGAGCCAGGCGGCAGAGATTTTTTTGCGCAAATCGTTTCCGTTCATGGCGGCGGATTCTAGCGCGAAGCCTTGGCCCACGCTAATGTCCGCGCGATGGAATCTGTTTCGGGCATAGAGGAACTGCGCGCATGGATCGCCACATGGCGGGCGGGCGGCGCGCGCATCGGGCTGGTGCCCACCATGGGGGCGCTGCATGACGGGCATCTGTCGCTCGTCCGCGCAACGAAAGAGCGCTGCAGCCGCGTGGTGGTGAGCATTTTCGTAAACCCAACCCAGTTCGCGCCGCACGAAGATTTCGACCGCTATCCGCGCACGCTCGGAACCGACATGGCGAAGCTTTCGGGGCTGGCCGATCTGGTTTTCGCGCCGTCCCCCGCCGAGATGTATCCGGAAGGCTTTTCCACAAGAATAGAGGTGGGCGGGCCGAGCGCCGGCCTCGAAACCGATTTCCGGCCGCATTTCTTCGGCGGTGTGGCGACCATCGTCGCCAAGCTCCTGATCACGGCCATGCCGGATATCGCGATGTTCGGCGAGAAGGATTATCAGCAGCTTCTGGTTATCAGGCGCTTGGTTGCCGATCTTGCATTGCCTGTCGAAATCATGGGCGGGCCGATCGTCCGCGAAGCGGATGGTTTGGCGCTGTCCTCGCGCAACGCCTATCTCGAACCGGCCGAACGCGACATTGCGGGCCAGCTGAACCTGATTTTGAAAGCGGCGGCGCGGCGCGTTCGTGCCGGCCATGCGATCGATGATGTGGAGGCGGCGGCCAAAGCGGCCTTGCTCGAAGCCGGTTTCAACGCTGTCGATTATGTGGCCGTGCGCGACGCAGAAACGCTCGCGCCGATTTCCGAACTCGACGGTCCCGCACGCATTCTCGCGGCGGCAAAGATCGGCGGGACGCGATTGATCGACAATATGGCGATTTAGAGCAATCCCAGCTCGGCCAATTCAGCCTTCAGCGCCTCCGGCATGCCCTTGCCGCCTTTCAGCGAGCGCACATCGGGCGGCGCATCCTTCGGATCGAGATAGCGCCAGCCCTGAAACGGGCGATGCGCACGGCGCACGACGGGAATGAATTCGGGTTTGTAAACGAGGCCGCAATGCGGCACGCCGTTGCGCACCATCGGGCGCAAATCCAGGAGCGGTGTGCGCACGCTGACATAACCCTTGATGATCCAGTAAAGCGAGCCGCCATCGAGCAGTTCGTCCTTGCGCTTGGGCGTCATGCGCGTGATGTGGATCAGTTCCGGCTTCTGGCCCTTCTTTTTCTTTTCGGCAAGCCGCTTCTTGTGCCAGGAAATGAAGGTTTCCAGCGATTCCGATCCCACGCTCAATTTGATGAGATGGAGTGTCATGCCGCTTCGTTCCGTTCGCGCGCGAAGCGCAGGATCACCGCGCCCTCCTTCACCTGATCGCCTTGCGCCACATCGACGGTCGCCACCAGCGCATCGGCGGGGGCGGACAGCGTATGCTCCATCTTCATCGCTTCGAGGATGGCGAGCGGTTGACCGCGCGTCACGGTCTCGCCGGGCCGCACGAACATTTGCACGATCTTGCCGGGCATCGGCGCGGTGATGCGGTCGGTGGATTCGCCTTTGGCTTCGGCGGCGGCGAAGGGATCGTATAGCGACAATTGCCACGTTTCGCCGTTCTCCATCACGGCAATATCGCCGGATGATAGCCGCATGACGTGAGCATGCGTATCGGCAATAATTTTTTTGCCGCTTACAAAAATACTGACACTGCCGCCGCGATGATGCACGATTTCGACGGGGGCGCGTTTGTCTTCGATCACGAATTCGATTGTTTCCTTCGCCTCGCCCGAAAGGCGGAAACCGTCATGCGCATCCCACGGATCGGCGGAATGCGCGCGGTCGCGCTCCCCGATCAGGAATTGCGCGGCGCGGGCGAGAATGCGCGCGTCCGGTTTGGTATGCGCGGGAACAAGGTCGGATTGGTGGTGTTCGATGAAGCCGGTATCGATCTCGCCTTTAAGGAAATCGGGATGGCGCAAGCAGCGGATCAGGAACGCCGCATTCGTTCGCACGCCTGCGATTTGCGTGGAGGCGAGCGCGTGCGCCAGTTTGGCGGCCGCGCCCTCGCGCGTTTCGTCATAGGCGATCAGCTTGGCGATCATGGGATCGTAGAACGGCGTTACCGCGTCGCCTTCGCGCACGCCGGAATCCACGCGCACATCATCGGGCAAATGCAGGCGTTCGAGCGTTCCGATGGACGGCAGAAATCCCTTCGCCGGATCTTCGGCATAAAGCCGGGCTTCGATGGCGTGGCCTTGCGGTTTCAATTCCTTTTGTGTCTTCGGCAATTTCTCGCCCGCCGCTACGCGCAACTGCCATTCGACGAGATCGGTTCCGGTGATCGCCTCGGTCACGGGATGCTCGACCTGCAATCGCGTGTTCATTTCCATGAACCAGAAACGATCCGCTTTCAGACCATCCGAGGCATCGGCGATGAATTCGATGGTGCCCGCGCCGGCATAATTCACGGCCTTCGCCGCCTTCACCGCCGCCTCGCCCATCGCCGCGCGCATCGCAGCGCTCATGCCGGACGCGGGTGCTTCCTCGATCACCTTCTGATGGCGGCGCTGCAAGGAACAATCGCGCTCGAAGAGATGCACGGCATTGCCATGCGCGTCCGCGAATACCTGCACCTCGATATGACGCGGGCGGGAGACGTATTTCTCGATCAGCACGCGCTCGTCGCCGAAGGCGGATTTGGCTTCGCGTTTGGCGCCTTCGAGCGCGGCCGCGAATTCCGCCGCCGCATCCACGCGGCGCATCCCCTTGCCGCCGCCGCCCGCCACCGCCTTGATAAGAACGGGAAATCCGATCTTCGCGGCTTCCTTCGCAAGCGTTGCCGCCGATTGATCCTCGCCCAGATAACCGGGCACCACCGCGACACCCGCCTTGGCCATCAGCGTCTTGGCGCGGTCTTTCAACCCCATGGCACGGATGGCGCTGGCCGGCGGGCCGACGAAGATCACGCCCGCGGCGGCGCAGGCTTCCGCAAATTTGGCGTTCTCCGAAAGAAATCCGTAGCCGGGATGGATCGCCTCCGCCCCGCTCGCTTTCGCAGCGGCCAATATCGCTTCGATGTTGAGATAGGATTCGCGCACCGGCGCGGGGCCTATGCGCACGGCCTCATCGGCAAGCGCCACATGCGCGGCCGCCGCATCGGCATCCGAATAAACCGCAATCGTGCGCAGGCCTAAGCGCGCGGCCGTGCGCATGATGCGGCACGCGATCTCTCCACGATTGGCGACAAGCAGGCTCGAAAACATCGCCCCGCTTATGCACCAGCCGGAACGACGCGGCTAGTGGTGCGCGGGCGCCGATTTGGGCAGCACGTTCTTCTTGAGGAAGAAGAACACCGCGATCACCAGCAGATAGCCCAGATAGAGCGCCGCCGCCGTGCGCCAATAGGACTGATGGAGCATATCGGGCGGCAGCCCGAACTTGCCCCGATTGTCCAGTACCGGCAGCATGATCTCGGCCACCAGATGGATGATGGTCGCGCCCAGTGCGGCCGCCCAGAGCCGCTTCCAGTGGCCGAGCGAATAGGCCGCCACCAGCGCGATGATGATTCCCAGCGCGCCGTTGACATGGGCAAAGCCGTCGGTCAGGCCGTTCTGGAAAAAGGCAAGGATTTCATTGAGATAATGGATGAGTTGTTGCATGGCATCCCCCTTTGGCTGCGGGTGAACACGGTAAACAACGGATGAACTCTAACTTTTATCCATGGAGTAATTGAGGCGGACGCGCCGGAATGATATACATTCTGAATGTATATCATGGAGTACCGCCATGCAGGTTTCCAAATGGGGCAATAGCCTCGCCGTCCGTCTGCCCAAGGTAGTGGTGGAGGCGCTCAAATTAAAGGAAGGCGACGACGTGGAAGTCGTGATCGCCGGAAAACGGCATCTTCAAATCGCTCGCGATCGTTCGCGCGAGCAGGCGTTCGCGGAATTGCGCGCGCTTCAGCGGCCTCTGCCTCCCGGTTTCAAATTCGACCGGGATGAGGCAAATGAACGCTAAGCCATTCCTTGACACCAACATCCTCATCTACGCATTCGCACAAGGCGATAGGAGAACGGCGGCCGCTGTTTCGCTTGTTGAGTCCGGCGGCGTTATCAGCGTTCAAATCCTGAATGAATTCGTCAACGTCTCGCGGAAGAAGCTCGGCCGCGGATGGGACGAGATCGAACACCAGCTCCGCGTGATCCGAAATTTATTCGGGCCCGCCTTGTCGCTGGAACCCGGTCATCACCAATTGGCCGTTTCGATCGCGAAAAGATTTGGATTTGGCATTTTCGACAGTTTGATGGTCGCGTCGGCCGCTATTGCCAATTGCGACACGCTCTATACCGAAGACCTTCACCACGGCCAAATCATCGAAGGTCTGACAATCTGCAACCCCTTCACATCCTGAAAACACCAAACTTCGTCTCCGCCACTGGCGCGTTGAGGCAGGCCGACAACGCCAGTGCCAGAACGCGGCGCGTATCGGCCGGCGCGATGATACCGTCGTCCCACAGCCGCGCGGTGGCGTAATAGGGATTGCCCTCTTCCTCGTATTTCGCGCGGATCGGCGCCTTGAATTCTTCCATCTGTTCCGGTGTCCATTTGCCGGCGTCGCGATTGACGGTGGCGAGCACACTTGCCGCCTGTTCGCCGCCCATCACGCTGATGCGGCTGTTCGGCCAACTGAACATGAAGCGGGGCGAATAGGCGCGCCCGCACATGCCGTAATTTCCCGCGCCGTAGGAGCCGCCGATGACGAGCGTGATCTTCGGCACATTGGCGCAGGCCACGGCCGTCACCATTTTCGCGCCGTCCTTCGCGATGCCGCCGGATTCGTATTTCTGTCCCACCATGAATCCCGCGATGTTTTGCAGGAAGAGCAGCGGAATGCGGCGCTGGCAGCACAGCTCGATAAAATGCGTGGCTTTGAGTGCGCTTTCCGAAAACAGGATTCCATTGTTGGCGACGATGCCGACCGGTATGCCTTCGATGCGCGCGAAGCCGGTGACGATGGTCGTGCCGTAAAGTTTCTTGAATTCGTCGAGTTCGGAGCCATCCACTAGCCGCGCGATTACTTCGCGCACGTCATATTGCACGGCAAGCGATGGCGGCACGATGCCGTCGAGTTCGGCGATGTCGTAGGCGGGCGGGCATGGAACCGCAATCGGAATGTCCGGCTTCTTGTCCGCATTCAAATGGCTCACGATGCGCCGCACGATGGCGAGCGCGTGGGCATCGTCATTGGCGTAATGATCGACAACGCCCGAGGTGCGCGCGTGCACATCCGCGCCGCCGAGATCTTCGGCGCTGACGATTTCGCCGGTCGCGGCCTTCACCAGCGGCGGCCCGCCGAGGAAGATGGTGCCCTGCCCCTTCACGATCACGCTTTCGTCGCACATCGCGGGCACATACGCGCCGCCCGCCGTGCACGAGCCCATCACGCTCGCGATCTGTGGAATGCCCGCCGCGCTCATATTGGCCTGATTGAAGAAGATGCGGCCGAAATGCTCGCGATCCGGAAAAATCTCCGCCTGATTGGGCAGGTTCGCGCCACCGGAATCCACGAGATAAATGCAGGGCAGCCGGTTCTCCCGCGCGATCTCCTGCGCGCGAAGATGCTTCTTCACCGTCACGGGATAATACGTGCCGCCCTTGATCGTGGCGTCGTTGCACACGATCACACATTCGCGGCCCTCGATACGGCCGATGCCGGTGATGATGCCTCCCGCGTGAATGTCACCCTCATACATGCCGTAAGCGGCGAGCGGCGAAAGCTCCAGAAACGGCGAGCCCGGATCAATGAGCCGCTCGACACGCGCGCGCGGCAGCAGCTTGCCGCGTTCGGTGTGGCGGCTGCGCGAGCGTTCGTCGCCGCCGAGTGCGGCCGTCGCCATGCGCGATTTCAGTTCATCGACAAGCGCCGCCATCGCACTCGCGTTCGATTTGAACGTGGCGGAGGTGGGAGAGACGGAGGATTTGAGTGTCGTCATACCAACTCCACCGCCAAGGCCGTCGCTTCGCCGCCGCCGATGCAAAGCGAGGCGATGCCGCGTTTGCCGCCACGGCGCTTAAGCGCGTTAAGCAACGTGACGACGATCCGCGCGCCGGACGCGCCGATGGGGTGGCCGAGCGCGCAGGCGCCGCCATTCACATTCACCTTGTCGTGCGGCAGACCGAGGTCGCGCATGGCGATCATGGCGACGACGGCGAAGGCTTCGTTGATCTCGAACAGATCGACATCCTCCTTGCGCCAATTCGCGAGCCTCAGAACTTTTTCGATGGCGCCGACGGGCGCCGCCGTGAACCAGCGAGGCTCCATCGCGTTCGACGCCTGCGCCACGATGCGCGCAACCGCCTTCAATCCCCGTTTGTTTGCAAATTCCGCGCTCGTCAGCACCAGCGCCGCCGCGCCATCGGAGATGGAAGATGAATTCGCCGCCGTCACCGTACCATCTTTCGCGAAGGCCGGTTTCAGCGTGGGGATTTTCGCGGGGTCCGCCTTGCGCGGCTGCTCATCGAGCAAAACTTCCACCTCGCCACCCTTGCCCGCAATCTTCACCGCCGTGATTTCACCGGCAAAATCGCCGCTCGTTTGCGCGCGCTTGGCGCGCATCAAAGATTCGGTGGCGTAAGCATCCTGCTCGGCGCGGGTGAACTGGTAATGTCGCGCGGCATCCTCCGCGTATGTCCCCATCAGGCGATGCTCGTAAGCATCCTCCAGCCCGTCGAGGAACATGTGATCCTTCACCTCGCCATGGCCGAGGCGGTATCCGCCGCGCGCTTTGGGCAACAGATACGGCGCATTCGTCATGCTCTCCATGCCGCCCGCAACGACGATTTCCGCGCGGCCCAGCGCCACCTGATCGGCGCCGATCATCAGCGCCTTCATGCCCGAGCCGCAGACCTTGTTGACTGTCGTGCAGGGCACATCGTCGGGAAGGCCTGCGAAGCGCGAGGCCTGGCGCGCTGGCGCCTGTCCCAATCCCGCCGGCAGCACGCAGCCCATCAGCGTCTCGTTCACATCTGCGGGCATCACGCCAGCGCGCGCCACCGCCGCGGCAATCGCCGCCGCCCCGAGTTCGGGCGCACTGCGTGCGGATAATTCACCTTGAAAACCACCCATGGGCGTGCGTGCGCCCGCCAAAACCACGGTTTCCATGAGCGCCATGATTAACCTCGCCAGATGACCCGATGACCGATCTGAGGTAGCATTTCTGCGGGTCCCCGGCCATGGCCGGGGCGCGGGCAGAGGGGTGTATGAAAAGGGTCGTCATTTCGGCCGTGATCGGCGTGCTTCTAGGGGCGGGCTTGCTGGCGGCGCCCTATTTCGGTGTGCACATCCCGCAGCAGATTCTGATGGGAGCGGCGGCGGCGCTGACGCTGGGCGCGGCCGCGGCGGTTCTGGCGCGCACCACGCTCGATGCGGCGGCGGTGAAAACCGGCAAGGAAATCTTGGGCGGCACCCAGCTCAAGAAAGCTGCCAACATCATCGCCAGATTCCCGGACAGCAAAGGCTATCTGCCGCTTTCCATCCGCCCCGATACGAAAGTCGACCAACTCGAAGTGGTGAAGAATCCGTCGAATTATACGTCGAAGGATATCATCGTTTCGCTCAAGGCTTCGAGTTCGGAAACCTTCAATCCGGTGGAATTGAAGCGCCTCTTCACCGCGCTGCGCGACCAGCCTGGCTTCGTGCACATGCTGCTGCTCGACAAGCATGACGAATATGTCGGCTATATTCCGGGCTTTTACGCCAAAAGCGCGTTCGCAGGCCCCCAGGCCGAAGTGCTGATCGCCAAATATGTGGTGGATGTGTTCGCCGAACCGAACAAGAGCGTTTATCTGCGCGAGATCGAAGGCGCGGCGAATGTCGATACCATCAGCGACGAAGCCAGCATCTCCGACACGATCACCAAGATGGCCGGCAGCTTCAAGAAGCTGGTAGTGCTGCATGGCGGCAAGCACAGGAAGCCCATCGGCCTTGTGAACTTCGGCGATCTGATGGGCCAGACGCTGGGCGGCGCGTTTGCATCAAGCGTCGGCTCGGGCACGCTGGCGGATTTCAAGCTGTCGCGGTAGTTCATTGTTTGTCGCGCGATTTATCGGAGTTGGTAGCGGCAGCGTGCCAACCGCTTCACACTTTTCCGATCGCGTTCTAACTCGTCTCTTCGAACAACTCCCGTCCGATCAGCCAGCGGCGGATTTCGCTCGTGCCTGCGCCGATTTCGTAGATCTTCGCGTCGCGCAGCAAACGGCCGGTCGGATAATCATTGATATAGCCGTTGCCGCCCAGGCACTGGATCGCCTCGAGCGCCATCCACGTCGCTTTTTCGCCCGCGTACAGGATCGCGCCCGCCGCGTCCTTGCGCGCGGTCTCGCCGCGGTCGCAGGCGCGCGCCACGGCGTAGACATAAGCGCGCGCCGCCGACAGCGTCACATACATGTCGGCGAGCTTGCCCTGCATGAGCTGGAACGAGCCGATGGGCGCGCCGAATTGCTTGCGGTCGTGGATATAGGGAATGACCACGTCCATGCACGCCTGCATGATGCCGATGGCGCCCGCCGCCAGCACGGCGCGCTCGTAATCGAGCCCGCTCATCAGCACGCCGACGCCCCCGCCCTCGCGGCCGAGCACATTCTCCTCCGGCACTTCGCAATCCTCGAAGATGAGTTCGGCGGTGTCGGAGCCGCGCATGCCGAGCTTGTCGAGCTTCGGCGCGGTGGAAAAGCCCTTGAAATTCTTTTCGACGATGAAGGCGGTGATGCCGCGCGGACCGGCATCCGGATCGGTTTTGGCATAGACCACCAGCGTATCGGCGCCCGGCCCGTTGGTGATCCACATCTTCGTGCCGTTGAGGATGTAGCGGCCGCCTTTTTTCTGCGCCTTCAATTTCATCGACACGACATCGGAGCCCGAGCCCGCCTCGCTCATGGCGAGCGCGCCCAGATGCTCGCCGGAAATCAGCTTGGGCAGATAGCGCCGCTTCTGATCGGCGGTTCCGTTGCGGCGGATCTGATTGACGCACAGATTGGAATGGGCGCCATAGGACAAACCCACCGCTGCCGAACCGCGGCTGATTTCCTCCATCGCGATGGTGTGTTCGAGATAGCCGAGCCCCGCGCCGCCCCATTCCTCCTCCACCGTAATGCCGAGCACGCCAAGCCTGCCGAGCTCGGGCCAGAGATCGCGGGGGAATGTGTTGGACTTGTCGATCTCGCCAGCGCGCGGGGCGATCTTGTCGGACGTAAAACTGCGCACGGAATCGCGCAGCATGTCGGCGGTGTCGCCGAGATCGAAGTTCAGGGACGGATAGGCGTTGGGGATGGACATGGGCCTGTCTTTTCAGAGGAACCGCGTCCTTGCGATAGCCTTTCCCGAGCCGGATTTGAAGGCGGCCGACCCGCCCTTCCCAAGCCGGGAAGGCTTTGCTAAACCCCGGCTCCCCAACGATGCGGTCGTGGCGGAACGGTAGACGCGCTAGCTTGAGGTGCTAGTAGGGCAACCTGTGGAAGTTCGAGTCTTCTCGACCGCACCAAATCCCACCTGAAATTCAGCCGAAAAAGCCGGGCGCCGAGCGCCACAAAACGAAGGCGGCCACGGCCAGAACCGCGCCCGCGAAGATGCGGGTGAGGAGCGCGCGCTCGGCGGCCAGCCGTCCAGCCAGTGCCGTGCCCGCCGCACCGCCGATGATTCCGCCCAGGATGAAGAACCCCGCCACGCGCCAATCGACCAGCCCGGCCACCGCATAGGAAATCGCCGTCGTCAGCCCAAAGGCGCCGACCGATACGAGCGACGATCCCACCGCGTTCAGCATCGCCATGCCGCTGCCGAGCATGATGGCGGGCACGATGAGGAATCCTCCACCGATGCCGAAGAAGCCGGAGAGCAATCCGACAATGACGCCGATGCCGATCAGCCGCGCTGCAATCGCCGGAGTAATGCGCACGTTGGGATCGCCGGACACCGCCGTTCTCGGATGCAACATGGCGAAAGCCACCGCCACCATCACGATGCCAAACAGAAAAAGCAGCTTGCCGCCATCCACTGTCTTGCCGAGCGCGGCGCCGGCGGCCGCGCCCGCCACGCCGGAAATCGCGAACACCGTCGCACACGGCCATTTGACGTTGCCCGCGCGGCCATGCGCGATGAGATTGGCGAACGCGTTCGCTGCAACTGCCAGCGCCGATGTGCCGATGGCGAGATGCGTGTCCTTCATGCCCACGACATAGATGAGCAGCGGCACCGCCAGGATCGAACCGCCACCGCCGAGCAAGCCCAGCGCGAAGCCCACCAGCCCGCCCGAGCCGATGGAAAGAATGTCGTTGATGTGCATCATGGTCCCTTGCCACCATTCCACTATAGCTCACCCATCAGGAGCCCCATCATGCCCGCAGACATCCGGTCCTTCTTTGATCCAGCCACATATACGATCACCTATCTGGTGAGCGATCCGGCCACGAAGCACGCCGTCATCATCGATCCGGTGCTGGATTTCAATTTCAACCGGGCGCGGACATCGACCGCCTCGGCCGACAAAGTGCTGGAAGCCGCGAAAGGGTTGAGCGTCGAATGGATCCTGGAAACCCACGCCCATGCCGACCATCTGACGGCCAGCGCTTATTTGCAGGAGAAAACCGGCGCGAAAATCGCCATCGGCGAAGGGATCAGGGGAACGCAGGATTTCTTCGGCGCGATGTTCAACGCGAAGGATATGAAAGGCGACGGCGCGCCGTTCGACCGGCTGCTGCGCGACGGCGAGAAGATCGCGCTGGGCAAACTCGAGATCGAAGTGCTGCACACGCCCGGCCACACGGCGGGATGCGTCAGCTATCGGATCGGCGGCAATATCTTCATCGGCGATACGATGTTCATGCCCGATTACGGCACCGCGCGCACCGATTTTCCCGGTGGGGATGCGCGCGCGCTCTATCGCTCGATCAAGCGGCTCTTATCCTATCCGCCCGAGACGGTGCTGTGGCTGTGCCATGATTACCTGCCGGCCGGACGCACTGAATATCAATGGAAAATCAGTGTGGCCGAGCAGCGCGCCAAGAACATTCTCGTTCACGACGGTATCGGCGAAGACGAGTTCGTCGAAACGCGCAAGGCGCGCGACAAGCCGCTTGCGCCGCCAATGCTGATCCTGCCGTCGCTTCAGGTGAACATCCGCGCCGGGCGTATGCCGCCGGCGGAGGATAATGGGAAAACGTATCTGAAGTTTCCGGTGAACCGGATTTAGATGCCTTCGCCATCTACGCCGGTGTGAATGCCGCATTCGTCCTTGTCCGAGCCGGACCAGCGCCCGTCGCGATAGGCTTCGCCGGATTGAATGCGCCGCGTGCACGGCATGCAGCCGATGGAGGGATAACCGTCTTCGACCAGCGGGTGCGCGGGCAATTCGTGCTCGGCGGCATAAGCCTGCAATTGCGCGAGCGTCCAGTCGGTGAGCGGATTGAATCGGAAGCGGCCTTCGAAGAATTCGATCCGGTTCATTTCGAGGCGCGCGTTCGTCTGAAACCGCTTGCGCCCGGTGATCTGCGCCGAGAAGCCTTCGAGTGCGCGCTTGAGCGGCATCACTTTGCGGAAATTGCAGCAGGCGTCCGTGCTGCGCGACCACAGCGTGCCTTCCGGATCGAGGCGCGCGCGATCGTCCGGGTGCGGAGCAATGGCGCGCACATCGGTTAAGCCCAGCAGATCCTGCAACCGGTCGCGATAGCGCAGCGTCTCGCCGAACAATTTGCCGGTGTTGAGGAAGAGGATGGGAGTCGTGGGATCGATTTGCGCGATCATGTGCAGCAGCACGGCGGATTCCGCGCCGAAGGAGGACACGACTGCGGTCTGGCCCGCGAATTCCTCTTCAAGCGCGAGCCGCAAAATACCTTGCGCGTCGCGGTTTTGTGCGATGGCTTGCAGGCGCGCGAGTTGCGAGGCGATGACGGGATCGTTCGCGCCCTGCCCTTGCCGGTCGAAGGCGCGGGGCGCAATTCCGCGCGAACGGTCGATGATTGTGAAAGGCGCGCTGCTCACAGCCATTCTTTCCCGGTAACCAGCGCGCGCGTTTTGTCGGAGACTTCGGATGGCGAATGTCCGGCTTCGCGCCATTGGCTCCGCGCGCCGCTGATGTCGTCAAGCCGCCTGGACCATTCGAGATGCAGCTTCTTCTCCAGCCATTCGCGGATGAGGCGCGCAAGCCCCGGCGCGCGGCCGCCGGTGGAAACCGATACGATCAGGTCGCCGCGGCGAACGATGGCCGGCACATGAAAATCGCAGAGCGCGGGCACGTCCTCGACATTGACCAGTACGCCCGCAAGCCGCGCGCGGGCGGCCAGCGACGCAGCTTTGTCCCGCTCCAGACCGGCGACGAAGAGAACGGCGAGCCCCTCCAGCGCCTCGGCGGGCGCATCGGCATCGATGGGCGCGGGCACCACGCCCGCCTGCTCCAGCAGGGCCGCGCGCCGCTTGACGCCATCGCCCGCTCCGGCCAGTCCGGCGGCGATTTCATCCTGGTCGAGTACGATGGGGAGCATGGGCGTCTCTGCCGGGTTCTACAGCAGAGATACGCAAGGGGGTCTCTAAATGCAAGGATGAGGTGGGGAATATAATTTAATACATGAAGATACGTGTATTACTGGTAGCCCTTCAGCAATTCCGTGATGGAAACCCCTATTCTGTCGCCCTGCAGCACGATCTCGCCGCGCGCCACGGGCCGGTCATTGGCCAGGATCAGAACGGAGTCGTCCTGCCGCGAATCCAGCTCGATGACCGCGCCGCGGCCCATCCTGAGCAATTGGTGCATGGCGATGACCGAACGGCCCAGCACCACGGAGATTTCGACCTTGACGCTTTCGATATTGGAGGACATGAGCCTTTGCCTTGAAGGACAGACGGAAATCCTGCGGCAATCATGGTTTCGGCGGAGTTAATGGCGGTGGAGTGGAAGGTTCGGCCGGGGCTTCTGCCCTATCCCGAGGCGGTGGACTTCATGGAGGCCCGCGTGGAGGAGATCGCGGCCGGAAACGCGCCCGAACTCGTCTGGCTTGTCGAGCACCCGCCCATCTACACCGAAGGCACCAGCGCCGATCCAGCCGACCTGATCGATCCGCGCTTTCCCGTGTTCAAGACGGGCCGCGGCGGGCAATACACCTATCACGGGCCGGGCCAGCGCGTGGCCTATGTGATGCTCGATCTGAAACGGCGAAAGCCCGATGTGCGCGCTTACGTGCACAACCTCGAGGAATGGCTGATCCGCACGCTCGCGCGATTCACCGTGAAGGGCGAGCGGCGGGAGGGCCGCGTCGGAATCTGGGTGCAGCGCGGCAGCCGCGAGGACAAGATCGCGGCCATCGGTGTGCGGCTGCGGCATTGGGTGAGCTATCACGGCATATCGCTGAACGTGGATCCCGATCTTTCGCATTTCTCGGGCATCGTTCCATGCGGCGTGCGCGAACACGGTGTGACGAGCCTCGCCGATCTCGGCATCCCCGCGTCGATGGCGGACGCCGACGTGAACCTGAAAGCGGCTTTTACAGAGGTTTTTGGCGGATAGGCTCTCGCCTGCTGCATGGACTCGCCTATTATCCCGGCAACCATAAGGGAGGGAGCATTCATGCCTAAAGTATCTGCTGCATTCTTTCTTGTCGGCGCGCTTCTGGTTCTGTGCGGAATGGGGCTCGGCGAATATATGGGCGCGCATCAGGATTTCACGCTCGCGCCGCTGCATGCGCATATCAATCTTCTGGGCTGGGTGACGCTCGCGCTCTACGGAACGTTCTACGCACTGACGAAGGAGACATACTCGCCGCGTCTGGCGTGGATCAATTTCTGGCTCTCCACCATCGGCGTGCTGGCGATGATTCCGGTACTCTATCTGACGCTGACGGCGCCGGACGGTGGAACGAAATACGGTCCGCTCGCGGGCGCGACCGGTGGCATCGCAGCGCTAGGCCTGCTGGTGTTCCTGATTTCGGTGTTCCGCGAATTCGCGCGCAAGCGTTGAGCTCAGACCGACGGCCGCCGGTGGAAGCCTTTTTCCGCCGGCGGTTCGGCGCGATGCAATTCGACATTTGCGACCTTTGAACCATCGGGCCCACGCATCGCAGCAGCCACGAAGGCTTCGACCTTTTTGGTGTCGCCGGAGATGAGCGTTTCGACGGTGCCGTCGTTGCGATTGCGCACCCAGCCGTCGAGGCCGAGGCGGCGCGCTTCGATAATCGCGAAATTGCGGAAGCCGACGGCCTGCACATAGCCTTCGATGCGAAGGCGCAAGGATGTGATGTCGTCGCTCATGCGAATTCGAGGATCACGTCGTCCAGCGCGAGAGAATCGCCCTTCTTGGCGTTGATCTTCTTGACCGTGGCGTCGCGTTCGGCGGTGAGAACGTTTTCCATCTTCATGGCTTCGACAACCGCGAGGACTTCGCCGCCTTTGACTTCCTGACCTTCGGAGACATTCACGGAAACCACCAGCCCCGGCATCGGACAGAGCAGCATCTTGGATGTATCGGGCGGCGCCTTCTTCGGCATGAGCGCCGCCAGTTTCGCAAGCTCGGGACGGCGCGGCGTGGCGACGATCTGGATGCCGCCCTGGCTCAAACGGTATCCGCCGTGCACGCGCTCGATCTGCACGGCGCGTTCGCCGCCCTCTTCGTCGAGATAGAGAATGGGCTCGCCCGGATGCCAGCGCAGGCCGGCATCGTATGGCGCGCCGTCGATCGCCGCGCGCAGGCGGCCGTGATGCAGATGCACGCCTGTCACGTCGAGCATGTCCTCGCCCAGCTTGACGACGAATTCGTCGGGCGGGCGGATCGCGCCGTTCACTTGGCCGGAGATCGCGCCGGCGCGCTGGGTGCGCGCGAGCTTCGCGGCGACGGCGGCGGCTGCGAAGCGGCGGCGCGTTGCGTCGTCCATCGCGCGGCCGTGGAAACCGTCGGGATACTCCTCGGCGATGAAAGCGGTGGTGAGCCGTCCTTCGCGGAAGCGGCCGTTGTGCATGATCGCAGTCAGGAACGCGATATTGTGATTGATGCCGGTGATGCGGAATTCGTCCAGCGCTTCGGCCATCGCGTTGATGGCGCCCGCGCGCGTCGGCGCGTGTGTGCAAAGCTTGGCGATCATCGGATCGTAATAGATCGAGATTTCGCCGCCCTCGTAAACGCCGGTGTCGTTGCGCACGGTGACGTCGCCGCGTTTGCCTTCCTTGGGTGGACGGTAGCGCACGAGGCGTCCGGTCGATGGCAGGAAGCCGCGATAGGGATCCTCGGCATAGATGCGCGCTTCGACGGCCCAGCCATTGAGCTTCACATCGCTTTGCTTGATGGAAAGTTTTTCGCCGGCCGCCGAACGGATCATCAGCTCGACGAGATCGAGGCCGGTGATGAGTTCGGTGACGGGATGCTCGACCTGAAGGCGCGTGTTCATTTCGAGGAAATAGAAATTGCGGTCCTTGTCGACGATGAATTCGACGGTGCCCGCGCTGTCGTAGCCCACGGCCTTCGCCAGCGCGACGGCCTGCTCACCCATCGCTTTGCGCGTTTTCTCGTCGAGGAACGGCGACGGCGCTTCCTCGATCACCTTCTGGTGGCGGCGCTGGATGGAGCATTCGCGCTCGTTCAGATAGATGACGTTGCCGTGCTTGTCGCCCATCAACTGGATTTCGATGTGACGCGGTTCGGTGACGAATTTCTCGATGAACAGGCGATCGTCGCCGAAGCTCGCGCGCGCTTCATTCTGCGAGGATTGGATGGCCTGAACGAGATCGGCTTCCTTGTGAACGATGCGAAGGCCCTTGCCGCCGCCGCCGGCCGACGCCTTCACCATCACCGGATAGCCGATGTCTTTCGCAATCGCTTTGGCATGCGTGGCGTCTTTGATCTCGCCGACAAAACCGGGAACCGTCGAAACCTTCGCGGCGACCGCGAGTTTCTTGGATTCGATCTTGTCGCCCATCGCGGCGATGGCTTTGACGTTCGGCCCGATGAAGGCGACGCCGATCTTCGCCAGCGCTTCGGCAAACGCTTCGCGCTCGGAGAGAAATCCGTAACCCGGATGCACGGCCTCGGCGCCCGTGTCCTTGCAAGCCTGAACGATCTTTTCGATGACGAGATAGGATTGCGCGGATGGCGCGGGGCCGATGGCGACGGCCTCATCGGCCATCTCGACATGCAGCGCGTCCTTGTCGGCATCGGAATAGACGGCGACGGTCTTGATGCCCATCTTGCGGGCCGTCTTGATGACGCGGCAGGCGATCTCGCCGCGATTGGCTATCAGGATCTTCTTGAACACTACGCCCCCGAAAGGAAATTGCGGTGCCGGAGCGTTTTAGGGGCTTCGCGCGGCTCCGTAAACCGGGTCGTGCGGATAGGCTGCCGCACTCACCAAATGCTTCAAATTACGACGAAAAAGTGAATTGCGGCCCCCAGCGCGATGGCGGCGGCGGCCGTGGCCGCAAGCGGCACCCCGTGGCGCAGCCCGCCTACGCCTACGGCCACAGCGGCCTTGGTCACCAGGTTGGCCGCGCCTGCCAGGAGGATCGCCAGACCGCCCATGGCGGGCGTCAGGCTGACCCCCAGCATGCGGGAGACGGAGAGTGTGATGGGATCGACGTCGGCGAGCCCCGTGACGGCGGCGAGAGGCAGCAATCCGCTGGCCCCGAAACCGTTCAGCAGCAGCTTCGCCGCCACCATGATGACGGCGAGCAGAAGGCCGAAGCGCAGCACCTCGCCGATCTCGAACGGATTGGCGAGATCGAGCGGCGGCGGCTCGAGCGTATGTGCCGCGCGCCGGTCGAAAAAGAATCCGACGGCGGCGAGCAGCAGCGACGCACCGATGATCGGCAGCGCCAGCGGCGCGAACAAGGGCGGCGCGATCGCCGATGCGAGCGAGGCCATGCGCAGGAGCGACACGATCCACGATGCGATGATGCCGGGCGCGATCTGGCCCGCGAGCGCGGGCTGTTTCTTGACGAGCTGCGAATAGACGAGCGTGACCGTGGTGGAACTGACAAGCCCGCCCACGGCGCCCGCGTATAAAAGCCCGCGGCGCGGACCGGCAAGCCGCGTGGCGATGTAGCCGGCATAGGAAATCGCGGCGATGAGGATGGTCATCAGCCATAGCAGGTGGAGATTGAGGGCGCCCCACGGATCGATGGCGCGGTCGGGCAGAACCGGCAGCAACACGAAACTCATGGCGAGCAGGAGCAATGCCGCGCGCAATTCGGGCCACGTCATGCGCTTGAGGAAATTGTGCAGCGCCTCGCGCTCGGCGAGCAGCGCGGTTGCAGCGACGCCAGCCGCACCCGCCGCCGCCATATTGCCCATCACCGCGAAGGCGCCGAGCGCGAAGGTGAGAAGGCCCGCGACCAATCCGGTGGCGGAGAGCTTGTTTTCCGCGATGCTGAGCCGCCATTCGAATGCGGTGAGCCCGATGGCAAGCCCGAGTGCGGCCAATCCCAATGGCAGCGCGCCGATCTGGTCGAACATCGCGCCCCACACACCACCCAGCAATCCGATCAGCGCGAAGGTGCGGATGCCCGCCACGCGCGAACCCGACGGCCCCTCGCGCTCCTGCCAGCCGCGCTCGATGCCGATCAGGGAACCGATGGCCAGCGCAAGGCCCAGACGCTGGAAGAGATCGACCGTGTCCATGGCCGCAATATAGCGGGGAAATATCGGCGGCGATTGCGCTCGATCATTTTTCCGGCGTCACCCGCCACACCGCATTGCCGACATCGTCGGCCACGAGCAGCGCACCGTCCCTGGCGATAGTCACGCCCACGGGGCGGCCCTGGGCGTTGTCATCCGAATCGAGGAAGCCGGTCAGCACATCTTCGGGCATGCCGCTTGGTTTTCCGTTCGCGAAGGGCACGAAGATCACCTTGTAGCCGCTGTGCTCGGAGCGGTTCCACGAGCCGTGCTGGCCGACGAACGCGCCGCCGCGATAACGCTGCGGGAACAGCGTGGCGTTATAAAATGTGAGCCCGAGCGATGCGGTGTGCGCGCCGAGCGCATAATCGGGCGCAATGGCGCGCTCTACCAGATCGGGGCGCTGCGGCTTGACGCGCACATCCACATGGCCGCCCCAATAGGAATAGGGCCAGCCATAGAACGCGCCTTCGCGAACCTGCGTCATGTAATCGGGCGGCAGATTGTTGCCGATCTCATCGCGCTCATTGACCGAAACCCACAGCGCGCCGGTCTGCGGCTGGAAGCTCATGCCGACGGGATTGCGAAGCCCGGACGCATAGATGCGATGCTTGCCCGTGGTGCGATCGATTTCCCAGATCGCGGCGCGGCCCTTTTCGTTTTCCATGCCGTTGTCGCCGGCATTGCTGTCAGAGCCGACGGAGACGAACAGCTTGGTGCCATCGGCGCTGGCGACGATGTTTTTCGTCCAATGATAATCGATGTCGCCCGCCGGCAGATCGGCGAGCTTTTTCGGTTCGGCGGTGATGGAAGTCTCGCCATCCTTGTACGGAAACATCACGACCGCATCGGTGTCGGCGACATAAAGCGTGCCGCCTACCAGCACCATGCCGAAGGGCGAATAAAGCCCCTTGATGAAAACCGTGCGCGTGTCTGCAACGCCGTCTCCATTCGTGTCGCGCAGAAGGATGATGCGGTTGGGACTTTTCACGCCCGCGCCCGCCCGCGCCATCACCATGCGCGTGACCCAATCCTGGACGCCCTTGATCGGCTCTTCGGGCGTATTGGATTCGGCGACGAGCACATCGCCGTTCGGCAAGACATAAAGCCAGCGCGGATGATCGAGATCGCGGGCAAATGCATTTACGCGCAAGCCCTTCGCCGCTTTCGGCATCGCGCCCTTGGGCCAGCCCTTCGCGGGCGCGACATTGACGGTCGGAAACCAGTGGCTTTGCGGCGGCGGCAGATCGGGGTGCGGACCGTAGGTGTTCACTTCGGCCGCACCCGGTATCGCGAACAGAAGCGAGAAACATCCCGCCATCAGAATTTTGCGCATTCGCCACTCCTCTAATGCTTCATCGCTTTGTCGCGCGCGGGCCGGAACTCGTTGCCCTTATACCAGTTGGGCCATCCGCCGCTATTGGCCAGGATATTGCCGAACATATAATACGCTTTCAAATCCTCGACGATCCCAGACAAATCCCAGTTCGCGTTGAATTCGTCGCTTACCTGATGATAGCGGTGCGCGAAATAATCGTCACGGATCGCCTTGCCCGCCTTGGTGCCGCCATCGATGAGATCGTAGCCGCCCATCGGCGCGAGCGCCGGAATGCCTGCCTTGGCAAGACTCAATTGATCGGAGCGGTAATAGAAGCCCGAGCCGGGATCGGGATCGGGCGCGAGCACGCGGCCCTGCATCTTCAGCACATCCGCAAGAATATCCTCGAGCTGGTTTGCGCCCTTGCCGAACAAGACCAGATCATGCGCGCGGCCTTCGGGCAGGCACGCATCCAGATTGACCGCGCCCACGATATGATCGAGCGGCCATGGCGCATGCGCGGCGAAATATTGCGAGCCAAGCTCGTTCTGCTCCTCCATCGTGAAGCTGACGATGGCGATGGAGCGCGCGGGCGCGGGCCGTTCCGCGGCGAAGGCTTCGGCCAGTTCCAGAATGCTCGAGACGCCAAGCGCGTTATCGACCGCACCGTTGAAGATGCGGTCGCCGGATGCGGGATGCGGCTTCATGCCGAGATGATCCCAATGCGCGGTGAAGAGAATAACCTGATCGGGATGCACGCTGCCCGGAATGATTCCGATGACATTGCGCGTTTCAAAATGCGCGCTCGTCGAATGCGCATTGGCCGTCAGCGTTTCGCCGTTTATCGGCACGGCGCGGAAGCCAGGCCTGTTGGCCGCCGCCTTCTCGCGCAGATAATCGAGGCCCGCGCGCTTGAACAATTCCACGGCCGTGGCGCGCGTGATCCATCCTTCGATCGGAACCATGTTCCTGTTGCCGTCATCCGCCGCGAGCCATGAGCGCGTGTTGCCGAAATTCTCCACGACGCTCCAGTCATAGCCCGCAGGCCCCTTTTCATGCACGATGATCGCCGCGGCCGCGCCGTGGCGCGCGGCTTCTTCCATCTTGTAGGCCCAGCGGCCGTAATAGGTCATCGCCTTGCCGGCGAAAAAGGCGGGATCGGGATTGGCGTCTTCGTTGCCCGGATCGTTGACGAGAATGACGACGGTTTTTCCTCTCACATCGACATTCGCATAATCGTTCCATTTCAATTCCGGCGCGACGATTCCGTAACCGACGAACACCAGCGGCGCATTCTCGACCTTCACATCCGGTGTCTGGAATTCCGGCGTCCAGAATATGGCGTCATCGGGACGTTTGGGTACGAGCGCGCCTTCGGGTGTGGCGAAGGCAAGGCTCGACAGCGCATTGTCGATCGTGATGTTCACGCCCGGCACCGCCTGATAGAAGCTTCCATCATTGCCGCCTTCGAGCCCGGCAAGCTTCATCTCGTCGGCGATCCATTTGGCGGCGTGTTCGCCTTCGTTCGTGCCGGGCATGCGGCCCTTGAACGCGTCGTGCGACAGCGCCCTGTCGCGGGCGAGAACATCGTACGCGTCGATCTCGGTGCTGGTGGGCGGATGCCACGGCCAGCCATCCACCGCCGGCACGCCGATCAGCAACTTCGCAGCAAGGGCGAGCTTGAGCGCGGCGGCGGGCATGGCACCTCCGCCCGCAATTCTACGCGCTTCGGCGCGCCGGCGTAACGGCCCTTTCGGGCCGGTCAGCCGAAGAAATAGTGCATGATCTGCGCCGGCCAGCTTTTGTTCTGGGCCACGTCGCAATTGTAGGTGAAGGTGGCTTTTTTGCCGTTGTCGTTCACCCGGATGACCATCTCCATCGTGTAGCCGTCGCGGATGGGAACGGTCGCGGTGTTTTCGGGCGTATTGACGAACTCGACATTGTTCGGCGATGCGACACTGGCCAGAATTGTCGCCTTGCAATTGTCGTAGGCGGTCTGGCGCTCATAGGCCGGGTCAAGGCCCGATTTCTGATAGAGAAGAAAAAGAATGCCCCCGATAATCACCAGCGCCACAAGGCCGCCGAAGATTTTGGTTGCAATGGACGTTATGGACGATTCAGGCTGCGAAGATTGATGCTCCATCATGACGGCCTCCCCGGAATATGCGGGAAGATTAGCGCATTTGAGGCCGAAGCACAGATCACATGGATGTGTGGGGCGTCAGAGCGGTATATTATCGTGCTTCTTCCACACCTGCGGCACCTGCTTGTTGCGCAGCATGCGAAGCGAGCGCGCGATGCGCCAGCGGGTGGAGTGCGGGCGGATGACGTCGTCGATATAGCCGCGGCCCGCCGCCACGAAGGGATTGAGGAAACGGTCTTCATATTCCTTGGTGCGCGCGGCGATCTTGGCGGGATCGTCCATGTCCTGCCGGAAGATGATTTCGACCGCACCCTTCGCGCCCATCACCGCGATCTGCGCAGACGGCCAGGCATAGTTCACGTCGGCGCGCATGTGCTTGGACGCCATCACGTCATAGGCCCCGCCATAGGCCTTGCGCGTGATGACGGTGACTTTCGGGCACGTCGCTTCGGTATAAGCGAACAGCAGCTTGGCGCCGTGCTTGATGATGCCGTTATGCTCCTGCGCGGTGCCCGGCAAAAATCCCGGCACGTCCACGAATGTCACAATGGGAATGTTGAAGCAATCGCAGAAGCGCACGAACCGCGCGGCCTTGCGCGAGGCGTCGTTGTCGAGCACGCCCGCCAGCACCATGGGCTGATTGGCGACGAAGCCCACCGTGCGCCCTTCGATGCGGCCAAAGCCGGTGATGATGTTGCGCGCGAAATTTTCCTGGATTTCGAAGAAATCGCTTTCGTCGGCGATTTTCAGGATCAGTTCTTTCATGTCATAGGGCTTGTTCGGGTTTTCCGGCACCAGCGTGTCGAGGCTCGGCTCCTCGCGCTTGGGATCGTCGGTGGTGGGCCACACCGGCGGCTTGTCGCGATTGTTGAGCGGCAGGAAATCGTAGAGCCTGCGCATTTCCTCGATGCAGATGACGTCGTTTTCATAGGCGCCATCGGCGACGGAGGATTTTGTGGAGTGCACCTTCGCGCCGCCCAATTGCTCGGCGGTCACGTCTTCCTGCGTCACCGTTTTCACCACATCGGGGCCGGTGATGAACATGTAGCTCGTATCGCGCACCATGAAGATGAAATCGGTCATGGCGGGCGAATAGACGTCACCGCCCGCGCACGGCCCCATGATGACGGACACTTGCGGCACCACGCCCGACGCCAGCACATTGCGCTTGAACACTTCGCCATAACCGGCGAGCGAGCCCACGCCCTCCTGAATGCGCGCGCCACCCGCATCCAAGAGGCCGATCACCGGCGCACCATTCTGGATCGCCATGTCCTGAATCTTGCAAATCTTCTGCGCGTGCGTTTCGGACAGCGAGCCGCCGAAAACCGTGAAATCCTTCGCATAGACATAGACCATGCGGCCATTGATCGTGCCCCAGCCCGTCACCACGCCGTCACCGGGGATGACGTTCTTGTCCGCGCCGAAATCGGTGTTCCTATGCTCCACGAACATGTCGAACTCCTCGAAGGAGTTCGGGTCGAGCAGCAGGTCGAGGCGCTCGCGCGCCGTCAGCTTGCCGCGCTTGTGCTGGGCGTCGATACGGGCCTGCCCGCCGCCTAGGCGCGCGCGCTCGCGGCGCTCTTCAAGCTCGTGGAGGATGTGTTTCATGGGTGATCCAGCCGGTGAAAATCGGGCGCAAGATGTGGGGGCAGGCCCGCCCGGTCAAGCGTCAAGGGAGCGCAGAAAGCGCTCGACCGCGGCCAATTCCCCCGCCAGACGGGCCGCGCGGGCAGTGGCCTCGGCATCCTCACCCCATTTCTCGGCCTGAAAGGCTTCGTCGATGCGGGAGGCCGCGAAGGCTTCGGCGGCGTTGAGGCGGCCCTCAGCCAAGGCCAGCGCCAGCACCAGCGAGCCGGTGATCGCGGCGGCCGAATGAAGGGCGGTCAGATGAAACGGGCTGCGGTTGGCCACCGCCCGTTCGAAGGCGGCGAGCGCATCGGACGGCTGCTCCACGAACACGATGCCCGAAGCGAGTTTGAGCCGCGCGCCATAGCGCGCGTGCGCCCAATCGAGCAGCTTGTCCCATGCCGCGCTTTGGCGCGACACGAGTTCGGCCGGCTCCTCGGCGCGATAGCAGAGGAGATCGCTTTTGGCGAACGCCAGCGCCTGCCATGCCCGCTCGGCAGCCGCGCCGTCTATCGCCGCCATCGCAAGGCCGGTGAGCGGCATGGATGACGTTTCGATTTTATCCTTTTGCGCGCGCCATTCCTCGGCAATCGCGCTGGCGAGCGCGCGCGTGGGCAAGGCAAGCGGCCAGTGGCCCGGCGTCTTGATCGGTTTTCCGTCGAGCAGGACATGAAACGCACCGTTTTCTCCGGCGACGCTCACCTCTTTGTAAAATCGTTTCATTTCTTCATTCGCACGAAGGGATCGGGAGCTTCAGCATCGAAGCCCAGAAATTTCCACGTCTTCAGCATATGCGGCGGAAGCGGCGCCGTCACGCGCAGGCGCCCGCCATCGGGATGCGCGATATCGATAGAGCGAGCGTGAAGATGCAGCATGTTGGCGATTTCGCCGTGCGGCCGCGCGGCGGCTCCGCCATATTTGAAATCGCCGACGATGGGCGTGCCCAGGCTCGCCAGATGCACCCTGATTTGATGCGTGCGGCCGGTGACCGGCTTTGCGGCAACAAAAGCGAATTCCTCGCCCGCGCGATCGAGCACGGCGTAGTCGGTGATCGCGTGCTTGGCGTCCTCGGCGTTGCTCGCGGTCATGCGCTCAGCACCGCGCGCACCTTCCTTGGCGAGCGCGAGCTTGATCGTGCCGCGCTTCTTTTCCGGCACGCCTTTGGTCAGCGCCCAATAGATTTTGGAGGCGTCTCGCCGCCGGAGCGATTCGGCCAGCGCAGCCGCCGCCGGAACCGTGCGCGCCACCACCAGCACGCCGGAGGTGTCGCGGTCGAGGCGGTGGACGAGGCGCGGGCGCTGCTTCTTTCCCTGCATCAGCGAGTCCAGCATGCCGTCGATATGCCTGGTGATGCCGGAGCCGCCTTGGGTTGCGAGGCCGGGCGGTTTGTTCAACACGATGACGGATGAATCCTGATAGATCACAAGTGATTGCAGATCGTTCTTTTCGTGATTCGCGAACTTCGGCGCAGGCTTTTCGATGGGCGCATTCGCCAGTTGCGGCGGAATGCGGATCGCCTGCCCCGCCTCGACACGGTTGCCCGCCTTTGCGCGCTTGCCGTCGAGCCGCACCTGCCCGGTGCGCAACAGCTTCTCCAACGCGCCATGGCCGAGCGCGGGGTAATGCCGCTTGAACCAGCGGTCCAGACGGATGCCGTTGTCGTCGGCTTCAACCCGGACTTCGGCGCTCACAGTACGCGCACGATCCAGAGCCCCGCGAACAGCGCCGCGACCGACAGCAGCGCCGAACCGGCAATATACATTGCAGCGCTGGCATAGGCGCCGCGTTCGATCAAGAGCGCGCTATCGAGCGAGAAGGTGGAGAATGTCGTGTAGCCGCCGAGTACGCCCACCGTCAGGAAGGCGCGCAGTTCCGGCGTGAAATGCAGCTTGAGCGCGCCCAGTTCCACGATCACGCCCATGATGAAGCCGCCGGAAATATTGACGGCGAAAATACCCCAGGGAAAGCCCGGCCAGGCCGCGCTCTGCACAAGGCTTGCCACCGCGTAGCGCGCCAGCGAGCCAAGCGCGCCGCCGATGGCAATAGCAAGAAGGATCGGGAATTGCATGGCTGAATACCGCTGTTATCTGGCGCCGATATAGCAGATTCCCGGGCTCATGCCCCAGCCTTCTTCGCCCTGAGCTTTGCCCAATATTCGAGCCGCTTGGCGATCTCGCGCTCGAAGCCGGTTTCCTTCGGGACATACAACTGCTCGCGCGTCATGGCTTCGGGGAAATAGTTTTGGCCGGAGAAGGCGTCCTCGGCTTCGTGATCGTATTCATAGCCTTTGCCGTAGCCGAGATTTTTCATCAGCCTGGTCGGCGCGTTCAGGATGTGCGCGGGCGGCATGAGCGAGCCGTGTTCGGCGGCGGCGCGCTTGGCAGCACCCATCGCCACATAGACCGCGTTCGATTTGGGCGCGCTCGCCAGATAAAGCACGCATTGCACCAGCGCGAGTTCGCCTTCGGGCGAGCCGAGGAAATCATAAACATCCTTGGCGGCAATCGCCTGCACCACCGCTTGCGGATCGGCAAGGCCGATATCTTCCACGCTGGCGCGCACCAGGCGGCGTGCGATGTACAGCGGCTGCTCGCCGCCCGCCAGCATGCGCGCGAGCCAGTAAAGCGCCGCATCGGGATCGGAACCGCGAATGGATTTGTGGAGCGCGGAGATGAGATTGTAATGCTCTTCGCGCGATTTGTCGTAAAGCGGCGCGCGTTTCTGCACGGCTGCGACAAGGGCTGCCGAATCCAGCGGCTTCACCGCTTTCAACGCCGCCACTTCCTCCGCCAGATTGAGCAGATAGCGCCCATCGCCATCGGCCATGGCGCGCAAGCTGGCGCGCGCGTCATCGGTGAGCGGCAATCTTTCTCCGAAATGTTTCTCCGCGCGTTCGAGCAGCGTTTCCAGCGCCGCATCGTCGAGCCTGCGCAGCACCAGAACTTGCGTGCGCGATAAGAGAGCGCCGTTCAGTTCGAAGGACGGATTTTCCGTGGTCGCGCCCACCAGCACCACGGTTCCATCCTCCACCACGGGCAGAAAGGAATCCTGCTGCGTGCGGTTGAAGCGGTGGATTTCATCGACAAAGAGCAACGTGCCCTGCCCTGTCTTGCGGCGCGCACGGGCGGCGTCGAAGGTTTTCTTGAGGTCGGCGACGCCGGAAAACACCGCCGACAATTGTACGAAGTGAAGATTGAAAGCGTGGCTGAGCAGGCGCGCGATGGTGGTCTTGCCCGTGCCGGGCGGTCCCCAGAGGATGATGGAATGCGCGCGCTTCGCCGCCACCATGCGGCCGATGGGGCCATCCGGCCCGATCAGATGATCCTGCCCGACCACTTCGGCGAGCGTCTTGGGACGCAAGCGATCGGCCAGCGGCCGAGGCGCGTCGTTTTCCAATCCACCGGCTTCGAAGAGGTCGGACATGGCGCGAGATTATCGCGCTGGAGGTCAACTAGCCATCCACCGTTAACGTCATGCGCTGGCCGCCGCGGTCGACGATCAGGCTCCAATGGCCGCCGGCCGCGTTCAGAAGCTGCTGCAATTGGCGCGTGCTGGTGACGTTCGCGCCGTTCACCGATTTGACGACATCGCCCGGCTGGAAACCCTGATTGGCGGCCAGGGAATTGCCGGCCGAAACCAGCACCACGCCGCGCGACATCAGATCCATGTTCAGATCCGTGGCGACTGCGGGCGAAAGATTTTCCACTTCCGCGCCCGTCAGCGGATTGCGCCCGCCGATAGTGAGCTTGTCGGGCGGCGGATTTTCCGGCGGCAATTCGAGCTTCACCGCCACGTCGCGATAATGCCCGCCGGAATAAATCTTGAAGCTCGGCGCGTCGCCCGCCTTGTGCGTGGCGATGCGGTAATTGAGCCCCTGCATGTCGTCCACATCGACACCGTCCACCGCCATCACGATCTCGCCGGTGCGAAGGCCCGCGCGCGCGGCAGGCCCGCCCGGATAAATCTCGCGCAGCACGACGCCTTCGGGCCGGTCGAGGCCGACGCTTTTCGCGATCTCGTTCGTCACCGATTGGCCGTTCGCGCCGATCCACGGCAGCTTGATGCCGCCGCCGAGCGCGCCTTCCACCACGCGCCGCGCGAGATTGGAGGGAATGGCGAATCCGATGCCGATGGATTCGCCGGTGCGCGAATAGATTTCGCTGTTGATGCCGGCGAGCTTGCCGTCCGTCGTCACCAGCGCGCCGCCCGAATTGCCGGGATTGATGGCGGCGTCGGTCTGGATGAAGAACTGATAATCGGATGCGCCGACCTGCGTGCGGGCGAGCGCCGAGACGATGCCCATCGTCACCGTCTGACCCACGCCGAACGGATCGCCGATGGCCAGCACCAGATCGCCCACCTGCAACGCATCGCTGTTGGCGAAATCGACGGTGGGAAGTTTTTCGCCTTTGGTGTCGATCTTGAGAACCGCAAGATCGGTGCGCGCATCGGCGAGCAGAACGCGCGCCTTGAACTCGCGCTTGTCGGAGAGCGCGACCACGATGTTCTGCCCGCCCTGGATGACGTGATTGTTGGTGAGGATGATGCCGTCGGCGCGCACGATCACACCGGAGCCGAGCGACTGCTCCACGCGCTGGCGCATTTCGGGCGAGCCGCCGAAGAACTGGCGGAAGAAGGGATCGTTGAACAGCGGATTGACCGGCGATTGCACGACCGTGCGGGCATAGACGTTCACCACCGCGGGCGCGACGCGCTTCACGATGGGTGCGAAAGTGAGGTTGACCTCGCTCATCGAGCGCGGCACGGTCTGCGCATTCGCGGCGGCGGGAACAAGAGCCAGAACCCCGGCAAGGATGGCGGCGCGGAGGGAAATGGACATCGGCAGGCGAACCTCATGCGATCTGGGCGTAGGTTTAGCCAAAAGGCGGCCGCAGCGGAATAGGCGCAATATGGAAAGTGTTTCATCGTAAACGCCGCCCCGATACGGGGAACTACTTACGGATTTTCGCCTACGCCGTTTGCGGCAATTACTTATGTTCGTTCGGCTTCTACTTTAGCAGATTTGCAGCGGCAATTGTGCAGACTTCACGCATCGGTTTTGGAGCAGTGCAATGTTTCGGGAAGGACCAGACGGAACAAGAGCGGAGGCGATCGCCGGCGCGGTGCAGGTCGTCGATCTTGCGCCCATTCGTCATCTTCTCGCGAGCCTCGACGACACGCGCTACATAATCCTGGCGCCGCGCGCCGATGCCGAGGAATCTTCGATTTCCTGCCTGCGCCTGCTTCACGAATTGACCGGCACGCTGCTCGACCGCTGCACTGCGGACGAGGAGGCAAGCGTTGCCCCTGCGCATGCCGATGCAGCGGGCGCATTCTATAATCGCGAGCAGCCCGTGACGAAGCACATTCTGGCCGTGGCCTGATTCCGTTTTTGGTGGTGGTAAAAGCAAAGGGGCGGCCCATCGGGACCGCCCCTATTTTTCAAGAATGAATGCCATACTCCCATATATGTTTTACCGCATAGATGAAGCTAGAGGAGAGCATCTTATTTTTCATCTGAAGTTACGGCAACTATCGATTTCTTACCGGAACCAAAGTGCATGATACATTAAAGCCGTTGTTCGGGGGGAGCGCTCTCAGAATATGGATCATTGTATGTTCACAATCTTTGAACCCTGCTTTCCGTAACCAAAGCACCGCAATACCTTCGGAAGAAAAATCCAATGATATGTTTGTGCTTGCATCCAACTCTTGATTCCCCAACCAGATTTCCGCACCTGACGGAGACGACGAAATCTCGACGGGGTACATTTGTGGAGCGGTTAGCGTAAATAAGTAAGATCGCCCGACCACGACACCAGCAGCAGCAGCAGTTTGAATATCGCGCCGTTGAGGAATTTGAGCTTCGCGCTGCGGAGAAATCACGGCCCCAAGTAGAGCTCCCATGACCACCGGAGATAAGTCCTCGCGTATCGACACCACACGTATATGCTCGTAGTGACCACCATCAATTTCCTGCGAATAACGCCCGCTAGTTTCAATCACTTCCTTGAGAGATTCTACAGTCAATTGAGGATTATAGTCTGACCCAACATTTTCCGCGATGAACGCGGAAATACCCTCTACTGCCTGATAGTTGCTTTGTTGATATGCCAAAATATGTCCTTGCTTGTCTCGTGCAAGCGGAATCTCAAATCTCAATGAATCTTTTAATGTAAGTGGATTCGAAAGAAGCTCGTTGCGCTGAGGTAGGGGCTTGCCCGCTGAGTTGGGGGGCGTAACATTTTCGCTATTACCCCTCAAATCTACCGGGGAAGTCGTATTGTTAGTCGATACCTGACTATGCGCGTATCCAACAGCCACAACCACGCCAAGTATGATAAGGACGACTCCGCTGAATTTTCGCATGCGCATCGATTTTCTCTTTGTCAACTTTTCACTCTACTCACAGTATTTGGGACTACCACGATTAGAACAACACCAAATGTACACAAGGCAGCGATCATTACAGCGACAGCTTGGTAAGCGAGAAACGATTGCAAATAGTTTCCGTTTAGATAGCCCAAGCTGAGCTCAGAAATGGCAATGATTCTTAACCAGTATGAGATGTACGCCGAAAAGAGTTCGCAAATTACAAAAATAAGTAGCAGAACGATCTCTACGCGTATAAATGACTTTGGAACATGAAGAACCGCTCGATAAATGAGTCCAATGACGACAATGAGACCAATGCCAAGCGTTTGTAACGACAGACTTGCTGACTCGATCTGAGACACCACAAGCGGAAACAGCTTTCGAACTTCGGAATCCGAGACGACGGCGTAGCCTTCCTCTAGACCATTGCCAAATGGCCAGACTGCGCGTCCCGCAAGCATCAACACAACGAAACCCGCAACTATCGTGAATACTATAAATTTCTCTATTCTGGTCATTCGTATCCTCTCAATTATTATTACAGAATTTTTATTATTTGAAAAGGCACTATAAATAAAAAGGGCGGCCCATCGGGACCGCCCCTATTTTTTTGCGCGTTGCGATGTCTATTCCGCTTCGGCTTCTTCGGCCATCTCGACCGGGCCGGAATCCAGCCCCTTGGCATCGGGATCGCGATCGACGAATTCGATGAACGCCATTTCGGCATTGTCGCCGTGGCGGAAGCCCGCCTTCAGCACGCGCGTATAGCCGCCGGGACGGTCTGAGTAACGCGGGCCGATCACGTCGAACAGCTTCTTCACCTGCGCCTCGTCGCGAATCTGCGAGAGAGCCTGACGGCGCGCATGCAGATTGTCCGCGCCGCGGCGCGACAGTGTGACGAGCTTTTCCACCACCGGGCGAAGCTCTTTCGCCTTGGGCAGAGTTGTCTTGATCTGCTCGTGCTTGATGAGCGCCGCGGCCATGTTTGCGAACATGGCGGTGCGGTGTTGCGCTTTCTTGCCGAGCTTGCGGCCTTGGTTGCGGTGACGCATTCCTTAACTCCTGTCATCCCGGCCAAGCGATGCGTCTGCATCGCGCAGAGCCGGGACCCACTTTGCAATTGTCACGATGGGTCCCGGATAGCCGCTGGCGCGGCTTCCGGGATGACATCGTTTAGTACTGGTCTTCGTACCTCTTCGCGAGGTCTTCGATATTCTCCGGCGGCCAACCCGGCACTTCCATGCCGAGATGCAGGCCCATTTCGGCGAGCACCGCCTTGATCTCGTTCAGCGACTTGCGCCCGAAATTCGGCGTGCGCAGCATTTCGGCTTCGGTCTTCTGAATGAGATCGCCGATATAGACGATGTTGTCGTTCTTCAGGCAATTGGCCGAACGCACCGACAATTCCAGCTCGTCCACTTTCTTCAGCAGCACCGGATTGAAGGCGAGATCGGGTTTGGCCTCCTCGGTCACGCGCTCGCGCGGCTCTTCGAAATTGATGAAGATCTGGAGCTGGTCCTGCAGGATGCGCGCGGCATAGGCCACCGCATTGTCCGGCGTGACCGCGCCGTTGGTTTCGACCTGCATGGTGAGCTTGTCGTAGTCCAGCGATTCACCGGAGCGCGTGTTTTCCACGCGATAGGAAACTTTCTTCACCGGCGAGAACAGCGAATCCACCGGGATCAAACCGATGGGCGCGTCTTCGGGGCGGTTGCGGTCGGCCGGCACATAGCCCTTGCCAGTGGCGACAGTGAGTTCCATGCGGAAATCGACCTTCTCGTCCAGCGTGCAGAGCACGAGTTCTGGATTGAGGATTTCGACATCGGCAACCGGCGTAATCATGCCGGCGGTGACTTCGCCGGGGCCGGTGGCGCGCAAAGAAAGGCGCTTCGGCCCTTCGGCATGAAGGCGCAGCGCGATCTGCTTAACGTTCAGCACCAGATCGGTGACGTCTTCGCGCACGCCCGCGATGGAGGAGAATTCGTGCAGCACGCCCTCGATCTGGATCGAGGTGACGGCCGCGCCCTGCAAGCTGGACAGCAGCACGCGGCGCAGCGCATTGCCGAGCGTGAGGCCGAAGCCGCGCTCCAGCGGTTCGGCCACAATCGTCGCCGAGCGGCCCGCATCGTGGCCCGCATCGATCTTCAATTTCTGCGGCTTGATAAGTTCCTGCCAGTTCTTCTGAAACATTTTGTCCTCATCGTTTCCCGGACGTGTCGGATCACGCCCTATGCGTTCGACGGGTAGGCTTTGCTCCGAACAAAACTCTCTCTTTTGGTCGCACGGCCGGACGGAAAACCGCTCCGCACTTTTCCTGGCCGATGCTCCTAGACTCGGCGCCTCTTCGGCGGACGGCAGCCATTGTGCGGGATCGGCGTCACATCGCGGATGGACGTGACGGTGAGACCCACCGCCTGCAGCGCGCGCAACGCGGATTCGCGGCCCGAGCCGGGGCCCGACACTTCCACTTCCAGCGTGCGCATGCCGTGTTCGACGGCCTTCTTGCCGGCGTCTTCGGCGGCGACCTGCGCCGCATAGGGCGTGCTCTTGCGCGAGCCCTTGAAGCCCATCATTCCGGCGCTCGACCACGAGATCGCGTTGCCCGCGCCGTCGGTGATGGTGATGATCGTGTTGTTGAAGGTCGCCGCAACATGGGCCACGCCCACCACGACGTTCTTCTTTTCCTTCTTGCGCGCGCGACCCGCGCCGCTCTTCTTCTCGGCAGCCATGTTACTTCGTCACTTTCTTCTTGCCCGCGATGGCCTTTGCGGGGCCTTTGCGCGTACGTGCATTCGTGTGGGTGCGCTGGCCGCGCACGGGAAGGCCCTTGCGGTGGCGCAGGCCCCGGTAGCAGCCGAGGTCCATCAGCCGCTTGATGTTCATCGCCACTTCGCGGCGCAGATCGCCTTCCACCAGATAATCGCGGTCGATGGCTTCGCGGATCTGGATGATTTCGGCGTCGGTCAGATCGTGGACGCGGCGGTTGGGCGCAATGCCGACCTTCTCGCAGATTTCCTTGGCCTTGGCCGGGCCGATTCCATGGATGTAGCGAAGGCCGATTTCGACCCGCTTCTGGGTGGGGATATTGACGCCGGCGATGCGAGCCACGAGGTTCTCCGATTTTCTCCAAGCCTTTGGAAAGGCTCAATAAACGCGATTCGATTGTTCCTGCACTTTTAGAGGGGGGTACCCCCTTCGGCAAGGCCTCGACAGAGCCGAAAATGACAGGAAATCCGCCGCGAGGGCGCGGATTATATGAATCGTTACCCCTCAGTCAATGGCCGTTAAGAGCCTATTTTTCAAGAACTTTCGGCGGGTGGCCAGCCCTCCGGCGCGGCCATGCCAAGGATAGAGAGAATTGCCAAAATACAGATTCTGCGTATTGTAGCCACGAAATTGGAGTATTGAACCAATGGCCAGCAACGAGGCGATTAAGGTGACTGCGGCGGAGTTCCATCGCAATGTCGGCACCTATCAGGACATCGCACTCACAAAGCCCGTGACTATCACGAAGAATGGCCGCGAGCGCACGGTCTTGCTCTCGGCGGAAGAATATCACCGGCTTAAGCGGCGGGATCGGAGAGTGCTGGGGCTTGGAGACGTAACACCCGAGGAACTTGAGGCTATCGAGAAAACCGAAATGGACCCGAAGTACAATTACCTCAACGAAGAGCTTAAAGATTGGCAGCCGTGACGCTGCCTAAACCCGAACCGGGTCTCGTTATCCGATATTCCTATCTCTGGCGCACCGAATACCTCAAGGGGCGCGAGGAAGGCGTGAAAGACCGCCCCTGCGCCATAATTCTGACCACCCAAATGCGCTCCGGCGAAACGGGAGTAACCGTTCTACCCATAACGCACAGTGAACCTGTAAACGCGGCACATGCGCTCGAAATTCCGCAGATCGTGAAAAGCCGGTTGGGGCTCGACTCGACACGCTCATGGGTGATGCTTGACGAGTCCAACGAGTTTACTTGGCCCGGACCCGATTTAAGGCTTCTGCCAGGCGGTGATCTCTCAACGGTGGCTTATGGGATGCTGCCGCCGAATTTCTTCAATATGCTGCGAAATCGCTATGCCGCGGCGGTAAGAGCGTATCAGTCCAAAAACATTCCGCGCACGGAATGATCTACCGCTTCCCATCCAGCACCGCCGCGATGGCCTTCGTCACCTCGGGGATCGGCGCCATGCCGTCCACTTTCACCACCTTGCCCTGTCTGGTGTAATACTCGAGCAGCGGCGCGGTGTTCTTGTAATAGACGACGAGCCGGTTCTTCAGCGTTTCGGGCGTGTCGTCGGGGCGGGGCTTGCCGCCTGCCGCGATGGTTTCCTGCACGCGCTTCTCGGCGCGGCCGACGAGCACGGCGTCGTCCACCGTCAGCGCGATCACGAGATCGATTTTCTTGTCCCGCGCGGCGAGCATGGCATCGAGCGCCTCGGCTTGCGGGATCGTGCGGGGAAAACCGTCGAACACAGCACCATTCTTGCAATCGGGCTGGTCGTAGCGCTCCGCGATGATGCCGACCACGACCTCGTCGGGCACCAGATCGCCCGAATCCATGATCGCCTTGCACTTCTTGCCGAGCTCGGTGCCGGCCGCAATCGCAGCCCGCAGCATGTCGCCGGTCGAGAGCTGGGGAAGGCCGCGTTGCTCCTGAAGGATTTTCGCCTGCGTGCCCTTGCCTGCCCCCGGCGGCCCGAACAAAACCAGATTCAACGTCGCGCTCCCCGAAGCTTGGCCTTTTTGATGAGGCCCTCATATTGCTGCGCGATGAGATGGCTCTGGATCTGCGCCACCGTGTCCATCATCACGCTGACGACGATCAGGATCGACGTGCCGCCGAGATAGAAGGGAATGTTGTAGCGGTAGATCAGGAATTCCGGGATCAGGCAGACGACCGCCAGATAGATCGCGCCGACCACCGTGATGCGAGTGAGCACATAGTCGATGTAGTCGGCGGTTTTCTTGCCGGGGCGGATGCCGGGCACGAAGCCGCCGTATTTCTTGAGGTTCTCCGCGGTCTCTTCCGGATTGAAGATGATCGAGGTGTAGAAGAACGAGAAGAAGATGATGAGCAGCGCATAGAGCGCCAGATAGAGCGGCTGGCCGTGGCTGATATATTGCACGATGGTCTGCAGCCAATCGGGCACGCTGGTCGAATTGAAATTCGCCACCGTCGCGGGCATCAAGAGGATCGAGGACGCGAAGATCGGCGGGATCACGCCCGACACGTTGATCTTGAGCGGCAGATGCGAGCTTTCGCCGCCGAACATGCGGTTGCCGACCTGGCGCTTGGGATATTGTACGAGCAGGCGGCGTTGCGCGCGCTCCATGAACACGATGCCGAGGATCAGCGCCACGACAAAAGCCGTGCCGAGGACGAGCACCGCCGGGTTCACGGCGCCCGTGCGGCCCGCCTCGAACGCCTGGATAATCATGGAGGGAAACCGCGCCACGATGCCCACGAAAATAATCAGCGAAATGCCGTTGCCGACGCCGCGGCTGGTGATCTGTTCGCCGATCCACATCAGAAGGATCGTGCCGCCCGTGAGCGTAATCATCGCGGAGAAGCGGAAGAAGAATCCGGGCAGAAACACGACGTTCATGTGCTCAAGGCCGATGGCGATGCCGTAAGCCTGCAACGCCGCCAGCGCCACGGTGCCGTAGCGCGTGTATTGGTTCAGCGTTTTGCGGCCCGCCTCGCCTTCCTTTTTCAGCGTTTCCAGCTCCGGAAACACCGTGGTCATCAGCTGGATGATGATCGAGGCGGAGATATAAGGCATGATGCCGAGCGCGAAGATCGCCATGCGCCCGATGGCGCCGCCGGCCAGCACATTGAACACGTCGAGCAGCCCCCCCTGGTTCTGCTGCATCAATTGCGCGAGCTTGCCCGGATCGATGCCGGGCATCGGGATATAGGTGCCCAGCCGCGCCACGATCAACGCGCCGAGCGTGAAGAAAATGCGCTGGCGCAGCTCCGTCGCCTTGCCGAAGGCGCTGAAATTGAAATTGGCTGCCAGTTGTTCGGCCGCTGAGGGCATGCGTTTCTCCCTGATGGCCCAGTTTAGCGTGCGCCGCGAATGCTTGGCTACAGGCCGGGCCGCCGATGGTTATTGCCCGCGCGCCGCCCTTTTCTCGGCCGATTTGGCGCGGCGTTCGGCCTTTTTGCCGGGCGCGCCCTTCTTGTTCATGTAAACGGGTTTCTTGAAGGTGGTGGTGACCGAGCCGCCCGCTTTTTCGACCGCGGCGATGGCGCCTTTCGAGGCGCCCGCGACTTCGATGGTCAGCTTCGCCTTGATCTCGCCCTTGCCGAGCAGGCGGATGCCGTCGCGCGATTTGTGGACGAGACCGGCCTTCCTGAGCGTTTCCTCGGTGATCTTTTCGGACGCGTTCAGCTTCTTGCCGTCGACGGCTTTTTGCAGGCGGCCGAGATTAATTTCGGCGAAGTCGTTGGCGAAGATATTGTTGAAGCCACGCTTGGGCATGCGCATGTAAAGCGGCATCTGGCCGCCTTCGAAGCCATAGACCTTCGTGCCGGTGCGCGCTTTCGCACCCTTCACGCCGCGGCCCGACGTTTTGCCGAGGCCGGACGACGAGCCGCGCCCGACTTTCGCCTTGCGCTTGTGTGCGCCTTCGTTGTTGTGGATTTCGTTGAGTTTCATCTTATTTGCTTTCTTCGACGACCTCGACGAGGTGCTGCACGGCGCGGATCATGCCGCGCACGGCGGGCGTGTCTTCCAGCGTGCGCGTGCGGCGGATTTTGCCGAGGCCCAGCCCGCGCAACGTGGCGGCCTGCTCCTTCGGCTTGCGGTTGGCGCTGCGGACCTGCCGCACCGTCACCGTTTTCTTCTCGGCGGATTTCTTCGCAGCCATGGCTTAGTTCCCCGCCGGTGCTTCGGCCTTCGCCGCACCTTCGCGGCGCGACACGATTTCGGCGACGCTGCGCCCGCGGCGCTGCGCCACCATGCGCGGGCTCTGCTGGCTCTTCAGCGCATCGAACGTCGCGCGCACCATATTATACGGGTTCGACGTGCCGAGCGATTTGGACACCACATCGCCCACGCCCAGCGCCTCGAACACCGCGCGCATCGGTCCGCCCGCGATGATGCCGGTGCCTTGCGGCGCAGGCCGCACGATCACCTTGCCCGCGCCGTGATGGCCGCGGGTTTCATGATGCAGCGTGCGGCCATCCTTCAGCGGCACGCGGATGAGCGCGCGCTTGGCGGCATCGGTCGCCTTGCGGATGGCTTCGGGCACTTCGCGCGCCTTGCCATGGCCGAAGCCGACGCGGCCCCGCTGATCGCCGACAACCACGAGGGCCGCGAAACCGAAGCGGCGTCCGCCCTTCACGACCTTGGCCACGCGATTGATATGGACCAGCTTGTCGATGAATTCGTTGTCGCGCTCTTCGCGATCGCCACCGCGTTCGCGCCTTCTGCCGCCACGTTCTTCGTCACGCGCCATCGTCTGTGTTCCTTGTCAAAACTCGAGGCCGCTTTCGCGCGCGGCATCCGCCAGCGCCTTGATGCGTCCGTGATAGATGTAACCGCCGCGGTCGAACACGACTTCCTTCACGCCCTTGGCAAGCGCGCGCTCGGCGATTTTCTTGCCGACGCTGGTTGCCGCATCCGTGTTCCACGACTTCGCAGGCTTCTCGCCCTTTTCGTTGGTCGAGGCCGAGGCCAGCGTTTCGCCCGCCCAATCGTCGATGACCTGCGCATAGATGTGCCGGCCCGAACGGAACACGGAAAGGCGCGGCCGCCCCGTCGAGGTCTTGGCGATGCGCGCGCGCGTGCGCAGCTTGCGGCGCTGAAAGAGATTCGCCGTCATTTCTTCTTGCCTTCCTTGCGGAGAATATATTCGTCCGCATATTTCACGCCCTTGCCCTTATAGGGCTCCGGCGGGCGCCAGCCGCGGATTTCGGCGGCGACCTGACCCACCAATTGCTTGTCGATGCCGGAAATCGCGATAGCCGTAGGCTTTTCGCACACGATGCTGATGCCCGGCGGAATGGGATAGATCACGTCGTGGCTGAAGCCCAGTTGCAGATTGAGATTTTTGCCCTGCACGGCGGCGCGATAGCCGACGCCGTTGATCTCCAGCTTCTCCGTGAAGCCTTTGGTGACGCCGACGACGAGATTGTTGACCAGCGTGCGGGACAGGCCCCACATCTGGCGGCCCTGCTCCACGCCGTCTTTCGGCGTGACATGCACGCCATCGGCTTCCACCTTCGCATCGACCTGATCGACGAGCTTGACCGAAAGCTCGCCCTTCGGGCCCTTCACCTTTACGGTCTTTCCTTCGACCGTGGCGGTGACGCCCTTGGGCAACTGGACCGGCCTTTTGCCGATACGTGACATGGCGGCTCTCCTAGAACACTTGGCAGAGGACTTCGCCGCCGACATTCTTCTCGCGGGCATTGGCGTCGGTCATCACGCCCTGCGGCGTGGAGACGATCGACAATCCGAGGCCCTGACGATGCGGCTTCAAATCCTTCACCGAGGCATAGACGCGCCGGCCCGGCGTGGACACGCGCTTCAATTCGCGGATCACGGGACGGCCTTCATGATACTTCAATTCGATTTCGAGTTCGCGCTGGCCCTTGGTCTCCACTTCCGCGTAACCGCGGATGAAGCCTTCGGCCTGCAGCACATCGAGAATGCGCACGCGCTGGCGCGAATTTGGCGACGTGATCTTCGCCATGCCGCGCAATTGCCCGTTGCGGATGCGGGTGATGAGATCGCCGATGGGATCCGTGATCGCCATGTTTTATTCCTTCCTCACCAGCTTGCCTTGGTCATGCCGGGGATCTGGCCGAAATTCGAAAGATCGCGCAGCGCGATACGCGAGAGCTTCACCTTGCGGTAATAGCCCTTGGAGCGGCCCGAGAGCTCGCAACGGTGATGGATGCGCGTCTTGGACGAATTGCGCGGCAGCTTCGCGAGCTTCAACTGCGCCGCGAAACGCTCCTCCGGCGGAAGCTTCATGTCTTCCGTCAGCGCCTTCAGCGCCGCGCGCTTGGCGGCGTATTGCGCCACCATCTTCTCGCGCTTCTTGTTGCGGTTGATCTGGCTCTTCTTCGCCATGTTCGGCCTCAGCTCATAAAGGGAAACTGGAAGCCCTTGAGAAGCGCCTTGGCTTCCGCATCGGTCTTCGCAGAGGTGTTGATGATGATGTCCATGCCCCAGACGGTTTCCGTCTTGTCGTAATCGATTTCGACGAAGACGATGTGTTCCTTCAGCCCCATCGCGTAATTGCCGCGGCCGTCGAAGGAATTGCCCTTCAGGCCACGGAAGTCGCGCACGCGCGGCAGCGCCATGGTGACGAGCCGGTCGAGGAATTCGTACATGCGGTCCTTGCGCAGCGTGACCTTGGCGCCGATGGCGAGATCCTTGCGGATTTTGAACGTGGCGATGGCCTTCTTGGCGCGCGTGGCAACCGCCTTCTGGCCGGCGATGGCGGTCAGATCGTTCAGCGCCTGCTGAATCTTCTTGGAATCGCTCGCCGCCTCGCCCGCGCCGATGTTCAGCACGATCTTGTTGATCTTCGGCACCTGCATGGCGTTCTTGTAGCCGAATTCCTTCATCAGCTCGGGCTTGACGATTTCGTTGTAGCGCTTCTTGAAGCGCGGCACGTAGTTCGGATCGCGCGAGGTTTCGCCCACGGCCACTTGGGTACCCGTGTTCTTCTCGACGCGCTTCTTGGCGCTTTCTTTCTTGGGCTTGCCTCCTTCAGACATCGAGAACCTCACCGGACTTCTTCGCGAAACGAACCTTGCGCCCGTCGCCCAGCTTCTTGAAGCCGATGCGCGTGGGCGCGCCGGTCTTGGGATCGACATGGGCGATATTCGACAGATGGATCGGCGACTCCTTATGGACGATGCCGCCCTGCTGCTTGGCCGTCTGGCGCTGATGGCGCGTGACGGTGTTGACGCCGGACACGAGCGCGCGCATTTCCTTCGGATACACCTTCAGCACTTCGCCCTTCTTGCCCTTGTCGCGGCCCGTGGTGACGATCACGCGGTCGCCCTTTTTGATCTTCTGCATGCTCATCAGAGCACCTCCGGCGCGAGCGAGATGATCTTCATGTGGTTCTTGGCGCGAAGCTCGCGCGTCACCGGCCCGAAAATGCGCGTGCCGATGGGCTCGCCCTGCGCGCTGACCAGCACGGCGGCGTTGGAATCGAAGCGGATGAGGCTTCCGTCCGGGCGGCGCACGCCCTTGGCGGTGCGCACGATCACGGCCTTCAACACTTCGCCCTTCTTCACGCGGCCGCGCGGAATGGCTTCCTTCACGCTCACCACGATGGTGTCGCCCACATCGGCATAGCGCCGCTTGGAGCCGCCCAGCACCTTGATGCACATCACGCGGCGCGCGCCGGAATTGTCGGCGACGTCGAGTTCGGTGGTCATCTGAATCATAATAAAACTCCCGAACTATTCCTTGCCGGCGCCGCCGACCACTTCCCAGCTTTTCAGCTTGGAGATCGGCTTGCACTCCTGGATACGCACCACATCGCCCACCTTGAAAGCGCCGCTTTCGTCATGGGCGTGATATTTCTTCGAGCGGCGCACGGTCTTTCCCATCACGGGATGGGTGAAGCGGCGTTCCACCTTCACCACCACCGTCTTGGCGTTCTTGTCGCTGACCACGACGCCTTGCAGCACGCGCTTTGGCATTGTTCTTCTCCTATACCGCCTTGCGGCGCTCGGCCGAGAGCGCGGTTTCGATGCGCGCGATTTCTTTGCGCACGATACGCACGCGGCCCGTGTTCTCGAGCTGGCCGTTGGCGCGCTGGAAGCGCAGATTGAACTGCTCCTTCTTCAGCTTGGTGAGCTGATCGGAGAGTTCGTCCATCGATTTGGCGCGGGTTTCTTCCGCTGTCAGCTTTTTCTTGGCCATCGTCTTTGTCCCTTACACCGCGTGCGCGCGCGCGACGAATTTGGTGTGGATCGAAAGCTTGGCCGCGCCCAGGCGCATCGCTTCCTTCGCCGTTTCCGTATCCACGCCGTCGATCTCGAACAGGATGCGGCCCGGCTTGATCTTCGCCACCCAGAATTCCGGCGCGCCCTTGCCCGAACCCATGCGCACTTCGGCCGGCTTCTTCGACACCGGCACATCGGGGAACACGCGGATCCACACGCGGCCCGCGCGCTTCATGTGGCGCGTGATGGCGCGGCGGGCGGCTTCGATCTCGCGCGCGGTGATGCGCTCGGGCTCCAGCGCTTTGAGGCCATATTCGCCGAAATTGAGCGACGTGCCGGCCTTCGCCGCGCCGTGGATGCGGCCCTTGTGCTGCTTGCGGAATTTGGTTCGTTTGGGCTGTTGCATGACCTAGTTTCCGTTATTCCGCTGCCGGTGTCGGCTGGCGGTCTTTGGTGCCGCCGCGCTGCTCGGAGGTTTCCGCCAGGCGCTTTTCGACGGCGAGCGGATCGTGCTCCATGATCTCGCCTTTGAAGATCCAGACCTTCACGCCGCAAGTGCCGTAGGTGGTTTTCGCCGTGGCCACGCCGTAATCGATGTCGGCGCGCAGCGTGTGCAGCGGCACGCGGCCTTCGCGATACCATTCCACGCGGGCGATTTCGGCGCCGCCGAGGCGGCCGCCGCAGGTGATACGGATGCCTTGCGCGCCCAGACGCATCGCCGATTGCACGGCGCGCTTCATCACGCGGCGGAAGGCGACGCGGCGTTCGAGCTGCTGGGCGATATTTTCGGCCACGAGCTTGGCATCGATTTCGGGCTTCCTGATTTCGACGATGTTCAGATGCACTTCGTCGGCGGTATAGCGCTGGACTTCGTTCTTCAGCTTCTCGATATCGGCGCCCTTCTTGCCGATGACGACGCCGGGACGCGCGGAATGGATCGTGATGCGGCACTTTTTGTGCGGCCGCTCGATCACGATGCGGGAAACGCCGGCCTGCTTCAGCCGCTCGGAGAGATGCTCGCGGATTTTAATGTCTTCCTGCAGCAGCTTTCCGAATTCGCGCTTGTTGGCATACCAGCGCGAATCCCAGGTGCGGTTGATGCCGAGGCGAAGCCCGGTGGGATTGACCTTCTGACCCATCAGGCCTTCTCCGTCTTCTTGCCGCTCTTCTTGGCGGCAGGTTTGGATTTCGATTCCGCTTTGGCGGCAGGTTTGCCCTTCGCCTTTTTCGGCGCGGACTTGGATTCTTCTTTCGCTTCGGGCGCGATTTCTTCCGCAGGCTTGGTCGCCGATTTTTTCTTCGCCGGCGGCGGCGCCTTGGCGCGCACTTCCTCCACGATGATGGAAATCTGCGAGAACGGCCGCTCGACACGCGCGCCGCGGCCGCGCGCGCGCGCATGGAAGCGCTTCATCACGAGGTTCTTGCCGACGCTCGCCTCTTTCACCACCAGATCGTCCACATCCAGATCGTGATTGTTCTCGGCGTTCGCGATGGCCGATTGCAGAACCTTCTTCACCAGCTTCGCCACGCGCTTGGGCGAGAAGGTGAGTTCCTGCAACGCCGCTTCCGCCTTCTTGCCGCGGATCGACTGCGCCACGAGATTGAGCTTGCGCGGGGACGAGCGCACCATCGTCGCCACGGCCTTTGCCTGATTGTCCGCCAGAACGCGCTTGCGAGCCTCTTTGCCCATTATTCGGCCCTCTTCGCTTTCTTGTCGGAGGAATGGCTCTGGAAGGTGCGCGTGGGCGAGAACTCGCCGAATTTGTGGCCCACCATGTCTTCCGTCACGAGCACGGGAATGTGCTTCTTGCCGTTATAGACGCCGAAGGTGAGGCCCACGAATTGCGGCAGGATCGTCGAGCGGCGCGACCAGGTCTTGATCACGTCCTTGCGGCCGCCGCCGCGCGCGGCCTCCGCCTTCTTGAGCAGATAACCGTCGACAAACGGGCCTTTCCAAACAGAACGAGTCATATCGTCTTACCCTTGCGTCGTCGTCTTGCCGTGGCGCGAGCGCACGACGAATTTGGTGGTGCGCTTGTTCTTGCGCGTGCGCGTGCCCTTGGTGCCCTTGCCCCACGGCGTGACCGGATGACGGCCGCCCTTGGTGCGGCCTTCGCCGCCGCCATGGGGATGGTCGATCGGATTCATCGCCGTGCCGCGCACGGACGGACGCTTGTTCTTCCACACATTGCGGCCGGCCTTGCCGATGATTTCGTTCATGTGGTCGGGGTTCGACACCGCGCCGACCGTGGCCATGCAGGTGAGCAGCACCTTGCGCACTTCGGTGGAGTTCAAGCGCAGCAGCGCATAGCCCGCGTCGCGGCCGAGATATTGCGCGTAAGTGCCCGCCGAGCGCGCGATCTGGCCGCCCTTGCCCGGCTTCATTTCGATGTTGTGCACGATGGTGCCGACCGGCATGGCCGAGAGCGGCATCGCGTTGCCGGGCTTCACGTCGACCTTGTCGCCGGAGATCACGGTGTCGCCCGCGGCCAAGCGCTGCGGCGCCAAGATATAAGCGAGCTCGCCGTCCTTGTATTTGATGAGTGCGATGTAGGAAGTGCGGTTGGGATCGTATTCGAGACGTTCGACCGTTGCGGGAACGTTGAATTTGCGGCGCTTGAAATCGACCAGGCGGTAGCGTTGCTTGTGTCCGCCGCCCTGCCATCGCACCGTGACGCGGCCGGTGTTGTTGCGCCCGCCATTGCGCGTTTGCCCTTCGGTCAGCGCCTTGACGGGCGCGCCCTTGTGAAGTTGCGAACGGTCCACCTGCACCAATTGGCGCCGGCCGGGGGTTGTGGGTTTGGATTTTTTCAGCGCCATCTCAGAGCCCCGTGGTGATGTCGATCTGGTGGCCCGCTTCGAGGGTCACGATCGCTTTTTTGTAATCGCTGCGCTTGAACTCATGGCCGCGGAACATCTTGTGCTTGCCCTTGATGCGCACGGTGTTCACCGCCTTCACCTTGACCTTGAAGAGCGTTTCCACCGCTTTCGCGATAGCGGGCTTGGTGGCATCCAGCGTCACGCGGAACACGACCTGATTGACGTCCGTCAGCTTGGTCGCCTTTTCGGTGATGACCGGCGAGAGGATCACGTCATGATGATTGCTCATGCGAGGCGCTCCTCGATCGCTTTCACCGCGGCGCGCGTCAGCACCAGCTTGTCGCGCTTCAGTATGTCGTAGACGTTGAGGCCGGCCACCGGCAGCAATCCGACATGGGCGAGATTGCGGGCCGACAGCGCGAAGTTCTTGTCGAACTCGCCATCCACCACCAGCGCGCTTTCCACGCCGAGCTTTCCGAACTTTTCGGCGAGCGCCTTGGTCTTGATTTCCTTGGCGGTCGCATCTTCCACCACCACCAGCGAACCCGATTTCGCCTTGGACGACAGCGCATGGCGAAGGCCGAGCGCGCGCACTTTCTTGGGCAGGTCGAATTCGTGGCTGTGGTTCACCGGGCCCATCGCCTTGGCGCCGCCGACATAAAGCGGCGCGGAGCGCGCGCCGTGGCGGGCCTGGCCGGTGCCCTTCTGCTTATAGACCTTCTTCTTCGTGCGGTTGACTTCGCCGCGCGTGAGAATCTTGTGCGTGCCGGCGCGGCGCTTGGCGAGCTGCCACACCACGACGCGCTGGATGAGATCGCTGCGCGGCTCGAGCCCGAAGATCGAATCGTTCAATTCGATTTCGCCCGAAGATTTCGCGTTCCAGTCGAGGACTTTCGTTTTCACGACGTGGCCTCCGCTTGCTGCTCGGGCTGGGCCGCCGGCTTTTCGCGCTTCGTGACGGAGGCGGGCTTGGGCGCATCTTTCGGCAGCGCGCGCTTGGCCGCGTCGCGCACCATCACCCAGCCGCCCTTGTGGCCGGGCACCGCGCCGCGCACCATGATGAGACCGCGCTCGACATCGACTTTCGCGATTTCGAGATTCTGCGTGGTGACGCGCTCGTCGCCGTAATGGCCGTGCATCTTCTTGTTCTTGAAGGTCTTGCCGGGATCCTGGCGTCCGCCCGTGCCGCCCAGTGAGCGGTGCGAGATCGACACGCCATGGCTTGCTTCAAGGCCGCGGAAATTCCAGCGCTTCATCGCGCCGGTGAAACCGCGCCCGATGGTGATGCCGGTCACGTCCACCTTCTGTCCGGGCACGAAATGATCGGCCTTGATGACATCGCCCACTTCCAGAAGATTCGCCGGATCGACGCGGAATTCCGCGAGCTTCTTTTTCGGCTCCACTTCGGCCTTCGCGAAATTTCCGCGATCGGCTTTCGTGAGCCTCTTGGTCTTCGCAAAGCCGGAACCGAGCTGGACGGCGGTGTAGCCGTCCTGTTCCTCGGTGCGCCGCGCCACGACCTGACAGCCGTCGAGCTTCAGAACCGTGACCGGCACATGGGTCCCGTCCTCCAGGAAGAGGCGGGTCATGCCGACCTTCTGCGTGATGACGCCTGTGCGCATCGCCGCTTGAACTCCTTAGAGCTTGATCTCGACATCGACGCCCGCCGCAAGGTCGAGCTTCATCAAAGCATCGACGGTTTGCGGGGTGGGATCGATGATGTCGAGGAGACGCTTGTGAGTCCGGATTTCGAACTGCTCGCGGCTCTTTTTATCCACGTGCGGAGAACGGTTCACGGTGAAGCGCTCGATGCCGGTGGGAAGCGGAATGGGCCCCCTCACCTGCGCGCCGGTGCGCTTTGCCGTGTTCACGATCTCCCGCGTCGAATTGTCGAGGATGCGGTGATCGAAGGCCTTGAGCCTTATTCTGATGTTCTGGCCTTGCATGTTCTATTCCTTCACCGCTTCCACGAAATCCGCTTATTTGAGAATCTTCGCCACGACGCCGGAGCCGACCGTGCGGCCGCCTTCACGGATGGCGAAGCGCAGCTTCTCCTCCATGGCGATCGGCACGATGAGCTCCACTTCGACGGAGACGTTGTCGCCCGGCATCACCATTTCGGTGCCTTCCGGCAGCTTCACGATTCCCGTCACGTCGGTGGTGCGGAAATAGAACTGCGGACGGTAATTGGTGAAGAACGGGGTGTGACGGCCGCCTTCTTCCTTCGTGAGAATGTAGACCTCGGCCTTGAAGTTGGTGTGCGGCGTGACCGAGCCCGGCTTCGCAAGCACCTGGCCGCGTTCCACGCCTTCACGCTCGATGCCGCGCAAGAGGCAACCGACATTGTCGCCCGCCTGGCCCTGATCGAGCAGCTTGCGGAACATTTCCACGCCCGTGACGGTCGTCTTGGTCGTGGGCTTGATGCCGACGATTTCGACTTCCTCGCCCACCTTCACGACGCCGCGCTCGACGCGGCCCGTAACCACGGTGCCGCGGCCGGAGATCGAGAACACGTCTTCGATCGGCATGAGGAACGGCTGATCGATCGGGCGCTCGGGCTGCGGAATATATTCGTCCACCGCCGCCATGAGCTTCAGGATCGCGTCATGGCCGATTTCCGGCTGCTTGTTTTCGAGCGCGCACAGCGCCGAGCCGCGGATGATCGGGATCTTGTCGCCGGGGAATTCGTAGGACGACAGAAGCTCGCGCACTTCGAGTTCGACGAGGTCCAGAAGTTCCGGATCGTCCACCATGTCCACCTTGTTCATGAACACGACGAGTGCCGGCACGCCGACCTGGCGGGCGAGCAGGATGTGCTCGCGCGTTTGCGGCATGGGGCCGTCGGCGGCGGAGACCACGAGGATCGCACCGTCCATCTGGGCGGCGCCCGTGATCATGTTCTTCACATAGTCGGCATGGCCGGGGCAGTCGACGTGCGCGTAGTGGCGCTTCTTCGTCTCGTATTCGACATGCGCCGTCGAAATGGTGATGCCGCGCGCCTTCTCTTCCGGCGCCTTGTCGATCTGGTCGTAGGCGGTGAAGGTCGCCCCGCCGGTTTCGGCGAGTACCTTGGTGATGGCCGCCGTCAGCGACGTCTTGCCGTGATCGACGTGGCCAATCGTGCCGATGTTGCAATGCGGCTTGTTGCGTTCGAATTTTGCCTTAGCCATGATCGTGTCTCCGTCCTTCAGGTAAACTTCTTGGTGATTTCTTCCGCAATCGCTTGCGGCACTTGCTCGTAGTGGTCGAACTGCATGCTGTATTGCGCCCGGCCCTGGCTCATCGAGCGCAGCGTGTTGATGTAGCCGAACATGTTGGCGAGCGGCACCATCGCGGTGACGATCTGCGCGTTGCCGCGGGAATCGGTGCCCTGCACCTGGCCGCGCCGCGAATTGAGATCGCCGATGACGCCGCCGAGGAAATCCTCCGGCGTCACCACTTCCACCTTCATGATGGGTTCGAGCAGCTTCACCGCGCGTTTTTCGGCCAGCTCGCGGAAGGCCGCGCGCGCGGCGATGTCGAAGGTCAGCGCGTTCGAGTCCACTTCGTGATATTTGCCGTCGGTCAGCGTCGCCTTGAAGTCGATCACCGGGAAGCCGGCCATCAGGCCCGATTCCTTCTGCGCCTTCAGGCCCTTTTCGACGGCGGGAATGAATTCCTTCGGAATCGCGCCGCCCACGACTTCGTTCTCGAACACGAAACCGGAACCCGGCGGCAGCGGTTCGAAATCGATCGACACTTCGGCGAACTGGCCCGAGCCGCCCGTCTGCTTCTTGTGCGTGTATTTGATGGTGACGGGCTTGGACAGCGTCTCGCGGTAGGCCACCTGCGGCGCGCCGACCGTGGCATCCACTTTATAAGTGCGCTTGAGGATATCGACTTTGATTTCCAGGTGGAGTTCGCCCATGCCCTTCAGGATCGTCTGGCCGGATTCCTGATCGGTGGAGACGCGGAAGGACGGGTCTTCCTGTGCAAGCCGGTTGAGCGCCACGCCCATCTTTTCCTGATCGGCTTTGGTCTTGGGCTCGATGGCGACCTCGATCACCGGATCGGGGAATTCCATCTTTTCCAGAATGACCGGATTGTTGGGATCGCACAGCGTTTCGCCGGTGGTGGAATATTTCAGGCCCGCGAACGCCACGATGTCGCCGGCAAAGGCTTCCTTCACGTCTTCGCGGGAATTGGCGTGCATCAGGAGCATGCGGCCGACGCGCTCGTTCTTGTCCTTGACGGAATTGAGCACGCCCGTGCCGCTCGTCACCGTGCCGGAATAGACGCGCACGAAGGTGATGGAGCCGACGAAGGGATCGTCCATGATCTTGAAGGCGAGGCCGGCGAACGGCGCCTTGTCGTCGGCTGGGCGCGTGACATCATTGCCCTTGAGATCGACGCCATGGACCGGGGGAATATCGAGCGGCGACGGCAGATAATCGACCACCGCATCGAGCAGCGGCTGCACGCCCTTGTTCTTGAACGCCGAGCCGCACATTACCGGCACGAAACGGAAGCCCGTGGTGCCCTTGCGGATGCAGCGCTTCAAGTCTTCCACGCTCGGCATATTGCCTTCGAGATAGGCTTCGAGAAGCTTCTCGTCTTCCTCCACCGCCATCTCGACGAGATGGGTGTGAAGCTCTTTCGCCTTGTCCAGATATTCGGCGGGGATTTCCACTTCGTCGAATTTCGCGCCGAGCTGCTCGTCGTGCCAGATCAGCGCCTTCATCTTCACGATATCGACGATGCCCTTGAAACCCGCTTCGACGCCGACGGGCCAGGTAATCACCATCGGGCGCGTGCCGAGGCGGTCGATCATCATGGAAACGCAGCGGGGAAAATCCGCGCCCGTGCGGTCCATCTTGTTGACGAAGCAGATGCGCGGCACGCGGTATTTGTCGGCCTGGCGCCACACGGTTTCGGATTGCGGCTCCACGCCCGCCACCGCGTCGAACACGGCAACCGCGCCGTCCAGCACGCGCATCGAACGCTCGACTTCGATGGTGAAGTCCACATGGCCCGGCGTGTCGATGATGTTGATGCGGTGATCGCGCCAGAAGCAGGTGGTGGCGGCGGACGTGATGGTGATGCCGCGTTCCTGTTCCTGCTCCATGAAATCCATGGTGGCGGCGCCGTCATGCACTTCGCCGATCTTATGGCTCTTGCCGGTGTAATAGAGAATGCGCTCGGTCGTCGTCGTCTTGCCGGCGTCGATATGCGCGGCAATGCCGATATTGCGATAGTTTTCGAGCGGGGTGACGCGGGGCATGTGACTTACCAGCGATAATGCGAGAAGGCGCGGTTTGCTTCGGCCATCTTGTGGGTGTCTTCGCGCTTCTTGACCGCATTGCCGCGATTGTTGGCGGCATCGAGCAATTCGCCGGAAAGACGCCCGGTCATGGTCGGCTCGTTGCGGCCGCGCGCAGCCGTGATGATCCAGCGGATGGCGAGCGCGCGGGAGCGATCGGTGCGCACTTCGACGGGCACCTGATAGGTGGCGCCACCGACGCGGCGCGAGCGCACTTCCAGCGCGGGCGAAACATTCCTCAGCGCTTCGTGGAACACCACAAGCGGGTCCTGCTTCGTCTTCTGCTGGATGGTGTCGAACGCGCCATAGATGATGCCTTCGGCGGCGGATTTCTTGCCGGAATACATCAGGCTGTTCATGAATTTCGCGAGGATGAGGTCGCCATATTTGGCGTCCGGGATCATTTCACGGCGTTCTGCGCGGCGGCGGCGTGACATGGGCGTGTCTCCTTACTTCGGCCGCTTGGCGCCGTAGAGCGAACGGCGTTGCTTGCGATCTTTCACGCCCTGCGTATCGAGCACGCCGCGGATGATGTGATAGCGCACGCCCGGAAGGTCCTTCACGCGGCCGCCGCGGAGCAGCACCACGGAATGCTCTTGAAGATTATGGCCTTCGCCCGGAATGTAGCTCACCACTTCGTAGCCGTTGGTCAGGCGCACCTTGGCGACCTTGCGCAGCGCCGAGTTCGGCTTCTTCGGCGTCGTCGTATAGACGCGCGTGCAGACGCCGCGCTTTTGCGGGCAGCCGGTCAGTGCAGGCACCTTGTTGCGCTTGGGCTTTTCGCCGCGCGGCTTGCGGATGAGCTGGTTGATCGTCGGCATTCGGCTCTTTCTCTTTCCACGCCGCTTTCGCGGCAAAACGAATTGGGGCGTTCGGGCTTTTGGCCCTGCCCCGTGATCGCGGAGGACTGGGAGCTTTTGCCCCGAGTCACGCGGTCTGACGCATCTCAAACTGGCTTCCCGGCAGCGTTTTCGCGCGATTTCGCGCGCGGACGGCCTGTCCAAGAGGTGCGGCTATATAGAAGGGCGAATCTGGCCGGTCAAGGCCCGAAAGCAAGGATATTTCGCTGCTCTAAGGACAGCAAAATCCGCAGCGGAAATAATAGGTTGCCCGGAAAAACCTGAGGGGAGCTTTGCAGCTCCCCTCGGTCGAGTCTCTCCCTTGCGGGCGACGGTCACCTTTTCGGGGCCGCATGTGTGTTCTATATAGGCCCAAAAGGCCTAATTTTCAATCACCGCGAGGCACCGGAATCCATTTCAGGAGCAGCCTCAACATGGCGTCGAAATCCGCCTGCGGGACAAGGGGAATCCGGCCCTTGAACTGCGACAGACGGCTGGGCGCAACCGTCGACGGCTGGTTGCAGACGGCCCAGGACTGAACCCCATCGAATAAAACCGACAATTTATGGGCCCAAGGATTACCTTCCTGCGGATCCGTCGATGTCGGAAGAACCAGACAAGGTCCGTACAGCGTATTTTTGTATGAAACCACCACGACGGGCCGTGTCTTCCACATCTCCGGCAGATGGGCGTCAAGCCAGAAGTCGCACCAATAAAGCCCGCGGATTTTGGGCGCAGAAACGAGACGGGGCGCTACCCGCTTTGGCTTTTCCGGCCCGGCCATACGAAACGGCAATCACCCCAGCATCATCAATTCCCGCACGGCCATGACCATCAGGACCACGGTCGAAAGCGAGAACACCGTGAAGCGCAGCATCACGATATTGACCGTGCACTGGATCAGCGTGTGGATCACCCGAAGCCCGACATAGGCCCAGGCGAGCCAGATATGGAGCTGGTCGGCATGGCCTGCCAGCACGATGTAGAACACCAGCGCATAGAAGATGGTCGGCTGCTCCATCAGATGGTTGTAATTGTCGGCCACCCGGCGGACCGAGGACGGCAGTGCGTCCAGCGAGCCGGGGTGCATGGCCTTCTGCGGATCGAGCTTGGCGGCCTGCATCGCGGGGATGCGGGTCAGATACATCCAGATCCAGACGATCAAGGTGAGCGTAACCAGCGCCAGAACCGGCGTGAGCATGGAATTCATTATTTCCTCCCAGAGAATTATGGCCGGACGCTAACCGGAATCCGGACGCGGGATTAGCGGCTTCCCGCGCCTATCCCCCGCTTTCGCGGGGTGCGACAGTTTTTGCGAGTAAGTCGCATTGACGGAAGCGTCAGTTTCGGGCACTTTCTATTTGCGACTGATTATCAATTACATTTCGAGGTAGTTCATGAGTATCGAGGGGATCCGCAATCTGAGCCGTACCGCGCTCGGAACCACCACCTT